>Ga0194126_10011835_pt1 | contig 11141 bp, 11 predicted proteins | sample TA2KigC150mmetaG_FD_148641 | JGI IMG/M metagenome (GOLD analysis project Ga0194126, IMG submission 148641) | Freshwater microbial communities from Lake Tanganyika, Tanzania - TA2015035 Kigoma Deep Cast 150m | ecosystem: Environmental > Aquatic > Freshwater > Lake | place: Tanzania: Lake...
GCCCAAGGCGAAAGCAATTAAATGGCCTTCCCAGCCCGGAAGGTTGAAATAACCTCTGTAAAGCCTGTCCCTCGCACTGGCTACAACCGGATTGGATCGGCTATACCCGGGGCCAATTTGTTGGAAAATCTTTTTAAAAGCCTCTGTTAACTGTGACAAATCCTTTGCAAAATAGGCGCTTCCCGTGCCTCCTTTATTTGCAATATTTCCTAAAACTTCAGGCTTATCACCCAAACCAACGCCGAACCCAATCACATACGTTTTAACTCCACAAGACTTGCCATCTTTATCTTTGACCAAATCAAACAATTCTTTAGCCGCATTGGCAGCCGCATCATAATCCGGGTCGTTTGGTCCTTTGAACCTAGCACTCTCCAAGCCATCCGTCATGAGAATGATGTAATTGCCGCGGCAGTTAGATTTGCTTGCCGCATCTCCTCCGTTATACTTGAAGATGTAATCTTCAAAATACTTTTTAGCCTGGAAGAGGGAATCGGCTAATGGGGTAAAGAGGGAATCGATGGTATTTGAGGTGACACTATCTGCTTTCAAGGGTAATTTGGTATGCCATCGATTGGGTGGTTCTGGATTCTGGACAGGCGTTAAATCAAGCCATTTTATAATCTCCTTTTTCACCTTGTAATCATTTTCTGCATCATCAGTCTCCGGAAAATTGATGAAAAGGAAGTTGTTGGGATTGACTCCAGGGGCTCCAGCAGGAGCTGGGTAGAGTGGATTGGGTTGATCCGATTCCTTCCAGGTGTCTGGAGAACCAGAAGCGATTTTAAAATAACTCCACGTATGCGGCCGATCGACAGACAGAGTAGGTATAGCAGGGGATGGTCCGATTGGGTAATAATAATCAGAAGAATCGTAACATCCGCTTACATATTCCCATCCATCGGTTTGTGTTTTATTGCAATTTGTAAAAGGTCCGTTATAGGTTCGCCATTGATTGACCCAATCCCACTTCTCTTTAACTTCCGGACTCGACCCTGTAGAGCAATCCCACCACTTCGCTGATCTCCCATTAGAAGGGTTTTTATACTCTTCTTCCCCTGCGAAATAGGTTCTCCATTTTGGTGGCCCCGCCCATTCTCTTGAAAAGGGATTATCCTCTGTATCCGAAGCACAAGATCCACAGGGCTCTATTCTTCGTGTAGTTTCCTGATATAAGTCATAGGCAGTAGAAATGACCTCATACTTAAAAACATACCAATTATATTCGGCATTATACGTGATATCAGTAACTTTATATTCAATCCAATATTCCTTTGTGGCTTGAAAGACCCCTCCTACACGAGGTGGATGTAAATATGTCCCTTTGTCGTGAATCCATATCTTTCTCTGAAAAGTATATACGCCCTTTTTTACATCGGAATGGTCTGTCCCCCAAGCATCTTTAAAGCTATTTGATGAAAAACTCGTTGCATATCTCGGAGAAGTATCATTCGTGGTCGTCCAGCGATAATATCTTTTATCACACCAGTTCCTTGCTGGCTGGTAGGCTTGCGTAATGATATACTTTTTATAATACCCTCTATATTTCTCTTGTTTTCTCTGGCCGTAGGTTGCCAATCCCAGGTTCATATTCTCAAGGCCTTTGAGGACATCTCCAAGAGCTTGTTTAGCAATGAAGAGTTTGCTATTTGGATGATCCCCTCCTCCCTGGTAATTTCTGGTAACACCGTCCACTCCATCGGCGTTTCCAGATGAAACAGACATCCCATTAACATCCATGTTCATTGAACTGGAGGTGTCGAAAATGATCATGACATTGGGCATTCTGATTTCAAAAAGATCAGATTGTCCGTGGGTTGTGACTGGAAGTAACAAAAATAAGATTAGGAAAGGAAAATATCGTTTTTTCATGTTGACCCTCCTGGGTACTCAGGGGTTGGTTCTGCATCTATACCTTCGATAATAGCCTCTATTGTCACTCTACCTGCCACAGGAAAATTTGGAGCAACCCCTTCTGAGACCACTAAAAATTCGACTTTTTTGGGTGGACCCGTCTCTTCTCTGATTTTTCTCCAGGTGACATTAAAACGGCTTCCGCCTAAAGCATTATTTAATCCCATTGCATTGCTATCAATGGTTCCGGAGGTCTGTGGTAAAGGAATAAATGCGTTACAAGTTCCATAAAAATAATCGATTCCTGCATCGCCCACAAAAAAAGCATTATTATAAAGTCTTTCATTTCCAGCTATGTTCGTTTCAAAAATAGAGGTATTGATAGCGTTGATCCCGATCAATGTAAGAACCAACAATATTAAAAGAGCAATAATAAATGAGGCCCCCTGCTGGTTCCCCAAGAAACGATGCAATTTATTTAAAAACATTCCACTCCCCCTCCTTCTCCTTCCCCTCAATATCTTTATGGGGTTTCATCTCTAAGATTTCTCAGATCAATATAGGTTCTTAAAGTTCTTCTTCTAAATCCTTCCCCTGTCTTTAATTCAGGATCGGGAATCTGGGTTCTTGCTGTAAGGTTAATTCTTACTCCACGAACCTGTTTTGGATCCCCAGGTATATCCGTCTCCGTCGTATCCGCAAGAACATAACGGAACTGAAGGTCTTCAATGTATTCGGCAACCGTGTCCCTTTGGGAAAGGCCTGTATTGGGGTAGATATTTCTGTACAAAACGGGGACCCCTTGGGCATTGACCCTTAATCCATAATTAATAGCTCTCACGACAAAAAGAGATATTTCAGGCACAGTCACGTAGCCCTGCCTCAGAGGGGGATTGAGGGTTAGCGTATTTCCTGCCGAATTCGTCACTTCATAATTGTCTCTGCCAGCGATGCATAAATATCTTCTTTCTCCAATATTAAAATGTTTACTCGACTCCGGACTATCGTAAGCAACGGTGATCGTCAAATCTCCCACATTCGCATTTACGTTGAGAATTCCCAGTCGCTCATAAGCAGCCACAATCGTAATCTCATCGCTGTTTCCAACATTATCTCCACGAGGAGCATTATCCACAGCATTGATAATATCGGTAAACCCATTTATGTTACCAAAAACATTGATGATGTCATTATTGCCATTTGTATTTTCGTTTTTTCCTCCAAAACCTGCCATGCGAATTTCGCGGATCATCCGGTTAATGGCTACCCTCACATTCTGCTGCATATCCGCCACATCTTCCTGTGTTCTGTATGTTCTCTGTTGATGAATGAATACCCTATATATTCCAGCAACCAGAATTGCGCTGATCACGAGCGCAATGAGAAGTTCGATAAGCGTAACGCCTGCTGTGGATTTTAAGTTCTTTTTATTCATAATACTACCGTGACTTTACTGTCGAGAAAGAGACCTCACGGGTCGATCCATCCTCTACCCAGGAGACTGTGTATCGCAAAGTAACAAATTCAGGATTTCTATCTGAACGGTATCTCCTTTGAAAAATTCCTGAATCAGGCTCATTATAATCGTTCGTATTCAATCTGGCATCATTGGTAGGCAAACCTTTTAAAGATTCCAATCCCTCCTGTGCAATGACAGATGCCTGGGATAATCGGTTGCTAAAAGATGTCCCCCGAATTGAGGTGATCTGCATCCCGGTAATGGCAAGCACTCCAACGGCCAAAATAACCAGACCGATAAGAACTTCAAGAAGTGAAAACCCTTTATTCTTCAATCCTTACCCTCCCCGTGGCTGCTGTTAGGACAATTCTTCTCGCCATTCCTCTCGAATTGTTTAAGGTTACACTTCCGGAAGAAGAGGTTGAATTGGGATTAAATTCAGCATTATTCCATCCATCTTTCACAGGAAATGTGACCGCACTAATTACTATTCCAGATGGAAGTGTCTGTGGGGCTCCCTCATTAAGCCATATCCCCCCTGAATTGCGCTGGAGAACGTAACTTCCTGCAACTGGATTATTGAATGAAACGCGATGTTCCATATTGATCGAAACCGCCCTCATCTGGGCGGTTCTCATTGCGGATACCACATCTCGCGTTGCCCCCTTTAACCGATAGATCGGTATCCAGGCACCGATGCCCGGGGCAAGCAATGTCGCCCCAATGGCAATGATCACCATAACGATGATCAGCTCAAGTAAGGTTACACCCCTTCTATTCATTTTAGCCCTATTTTCCAGCAAATAATATGCCATTTTTAAAATATAAATAACCCTTTTAAATCAATAGATTGTCTTGGGCCTTCCTCTTAAAAACCCCCAAAAACCCTGAAAATTGTCTCATGGGGTATGAATTTATTTCATAGCAATCCCACATGACAGGAGTGTTACCCTCAAAATATGAAAATTGATTTAGGTTAAGGCTATGGTTAGGAAGCCAGTTTGGATGGATCGTCAAACGATTACGGGTGACGATACTCGTATCGAAGCAAGAGACTCGACCAACAAAACTCGAACATTCAGATTCAATCCACGAGTCTCGATACGAGCTTCCCCGCCTGCCAAGGTATCTTTACGGCGGGCAGGGACAACGATAAACGTCATTTTTAATTTAAACAAAACGGGCATCTTAGCCTTAGCCCTCAAACCAATGACTTTATTTTCTGAGCATTATTATGGTTTGAATTCAACATTCAAAAGGTATCGCTGGGCGCTTCTTGCTCCTTCGTTATCAGAGGCTTCAATCTCTATCTGGTGGGTTCCTTTGTCTTCCTTCCGAATCTCCCAGCGGATGAGTCCAGTATTTTTATCAATCTCCATTCCCTTTGGCCCTGATTTTAAAACGAAGGTCACGGGATCATTGTCAGGGTCATTTGCTTTGACCTGATAGAGATAGGTTGATTTCTCTACAGAAGTTGGTGGGGATGAAACAATGAGGGGAGGGCTGTTGGATATGATGACTGCATCCGATTTTTTGGGAGCGCCAGCCACTTCCCGATCATCCGAAGTCACAATGACAGTAATGGAGTCTCCTTTTTTGAATCGATTTCGTTCCAATATCTCCTTACCTTCTTCCGGTATGAGCATCCCGCTCTTTTCCCATTTGTAGGCGTAATAGATAAAATCCCCATCCTGATCAAACCCTTTGACGACCGCCTTTAAATCCTCGTTTGCAGAAGCAACTTTCGGTTCGATTCTCACTTCCTGAACAATCGGTGGAGAATTAAGGACTTTTACCGGATTTGACAAAAAAGGCTTTCCTTCCACCTTGCCATCGGAGGGCGCCACCTTAACTTGTAGGATATCCCCTTTTTTAAAAGTTCCGCTTCTTAGGATATTCTTCTTCTCTCCTACCATCTCTTCATCGTTTTTAACCCATTGGTAGATGTAGGTGATGGGGTCCTGGTCCGGGTCCTCCCCCTGAACAGTCACGGCAAGGTCTTTTTCCCGCGTGGGATTCTCCGGTAAAATCGTAGCCGACCTGATTACAGGCGGCGAATTGGTTTTTGATTTAGGCTCTAGCTGATCAGAGCGTCCGCAAGAGAAGATTCCAAGAAGGAGAGGCAGTATGATAAGGAGGGAAAATAGTTGGATTGCCATTCGTTTCCTCCTATCGATTTTTATACTCCAAAATGGGTCAAATGTCAAAATTAAAACAAAAGGGTAAAGGTTAGAGCAACGAGGCCCGTATCGTTTTTAAAAAGGCTACGTCTGTCGTGTTTAATTCTTTAGGGAACCTCTAATAATTCCAAATTCGTCACTCCCGCCCCGTATCAAGTACGGGATAAACTCCGGCGGGAGTCCAGTCATATCAAGAATATCTGGATTCCGGCTTTCGCCGGAAGGACATTTTTAGAGGTAGTCTTTACACGTAACCGTAACCGAGTGCCGAAACGGGCTTCGTGACCGTAGCCTTTCAACAACTTATTTTCTTAAAAATCAACTCTCCAGAATCCCGTAATCCTTTATTTTATAGAGCAATGCCCGGTGGCTGATTTCAAGCAGCTTTGCTGCATGGGTATGGTTTCCCTTGGTCTTTCTTAAAGCCTTCCGGATTAACCCTATCTCCAACATTCTTGAGGCTTTTTTAACCGAATATTCCTCTTCAGCCATGGAGACCATTGGAACTTCGTTCTGAAAATTCTGAATCTCGAAAGGGAGATTATCCAATTCAATTCTTTCTCCATCCGTCAATACCACAGCCCTTTCGATCGTATTTTCCAGCTCCCGCACATTCCCGGACCATTTATAGTTCATCAATAGTTCGAGGGCCTTTGTGTCCATATCTTTTATATTCTTGTTCAAACCCTGGTTGTGCTTATTGATAAAATGCTGGATGAGAATGGGAATATCTTCTTTTCTTTCGCGAAGCGGCGGGATGGAAAGGTGAAGAACATTTAAACGGTAGAACAGGTCGTCTCTGAATCGTCCTTCATTGACTTCTCTTGTGAGATCTTTAACCGTTGCCGCAATGATTCTCACATCAATTTGAATGGATTTCGATTCCCCTACCCTCCTGATTTCTCCATCCTGAAGCACCCGCAGGAGTTTGACCTGAAGTTGAGGCGGCAACTCCCCGATCTCGTCCAGAAAGATCGTTCCTCCGTCGGCCTCCTCAAAGAGTCCCTTTTTGGTTCGGATGGCATCGGTAAAGGCGCCTTTCACATGGCCGAAAAGTTCGCTTTCGAGGAGATTCTCTGGGATGGCTCCGCAATTGACCGGGACGAAGAACATTTTTGACCGGTCGCTATTATAGTGGATCGCTCTGGCGACCAACTCCTTGCCTGTTCCGCTTTCTCCTGTGATGAGGATGGTCGATTTGTAAGGCGCCACCTTCTTGATGATCTCGAATATCTTGTTCATTTTATCGTTTTTGCTGACGATATTTTCAAAGCTGTATTCCCTCTTAACCTCTTTTCGGAGAAGTTCATTCTCTTTTCTAAGCCTTTCCCTCTCCTCCGCCTTTTTCAGAGTTAGAATAATTTCATCCGGTTTGAATGGTTTTGAGATATAATCATAGGCGCCCGATTTCATGGCTTCGATAGCCGTATCAATGGTCCCAAAAGCGGACATCATAATAATCGGAGCCTCAACCCCCGTTTTCTTCGATTCCTGTAAGAATTCAAGGCCGTCCATCTGCGGCATCCGGATATCGCAAAGGATGTGATCAAACGCCGCACCGGAGATTTTATTCAACCCATCTTCTCCATTGGCCGCGCCCTCTACTTCATATCCCTCTTTTCTTAAAATAACGGTCAATACATTTCGAAAACTCTCCTCATCATCCACGATGAGAATTCGCCTGGGAATCATGAATTCCTCCTCGGTTTTAGGTTACGGCTACGAGGCCCGTTTCGTTAGAAAAAGGTTACGTTAGTCGTCTTTTAAATTTGCTCCATGCCAATGATAAGTTATAGAGCTGTCTTCCGGATTTATCATATAGATCAATAAGATCTTCACACAACCTCTTATCCACATTTGCCCCATATAAATCTTTGCATTGTTCTAACCCGACAATCGTTTCGTTACATTCGCCCATCGCATCGTCGAGATATCTTTGAAATCCATGTTTCTGGTGTCTTTTGGCATAACCTTCAGCCCTCCGGGGTGGAGCCCCGATTTCACCATTCAAGTTATTTGTTTGATATTTTCTTCCAAAGTTTTAATAAATCTATTCCTCTTTGTCCCGTGATTCTTTAATTCATGCTCTCGCCATCTTGCCTCATTACGCTTTTCATATACTTCAAATCCCAATAACATCCACGGTCGAAACTTACGCGTTGACCGAACATCTCCATTATTGTGTCTCCGTAATCTTGAATTTATGTCGTTAGTGTAGCCAAAATAATACCTATTGTTCGCAAAGCTCTTCAGGACATAAACGTAGAACATCTTTCCCCTCCGGGGCGGAGCCAATTAATCTTGGTATAGCCTTTGTTGACCGTCTTAGTTGACTTTTTAAATCGTTCTTTTCAAAGTCAGGTATTGTTGGAATAATTCTTGTTATTACTTCAATGCATCCTTGATAGGTACCTTGGTAAACCTCTAAGTCTCGAAAACTTGTTATTCTATTCATTTTACGTAACCGATAAACATATAACTCTGGTCTTTCGGTTAGGGCAACGAGTCCCGTATCGTAAGTAAAAGGTAACGTTTATAGTCTTTAAATTCTTTTTACGTAACCGTTGCCGAATGACGAAACGGGCGTCGTCACCGATTGAAGTTATGACCCGTTATTAGGTTACGGTAATGATGCCCGTATCGTTATTAAAAGGCAACGTTTATCGTCTTTTAATTATTTATCCGTAACCTTTACCGATTACCGAAACGGGCTTCGTCACCTTAACCGCCCTACATTTTTATTGTGGCGGTCGGAAAGTATATCTCAAAGGCTGTTCCTTTTCCCTCTTCGCTCCTCACCTTCACCTCGCCTCCAAAGGATTCGACAATCCGGAGGGAGACCGATAATCCGAGCCCGGTGCCTTTGTCGGGATCCTTCGTCGTAAAGAAAGGGTCGAAGATCTTTTCCAAATCTTCTTTTTTAATCCCTGTTCCCGTATCCGCTATTTTAACCTTTATCAATCGATCGCCCTTCGAAAATTTTGTAAAAAATACGGAGAGGGGGCTTGGGCTTCGCAGGTGGGAATAATTGGTCTCCAGAGGATCGTCCTTTCGCCTTGGAGAAAACGGAGGCTCCAGATCCTCTCTCGTTCTGTTTCCAACCACATGCTCTCCTGTTTCAATACGCAAAACCCCGCCGTCAGGCATCGCATCGACCGCATTCATGACGATATTGATAAAAATTTGTGAAAGCTGAGATTCATTGCCCTGGATCATGGGCAGATTAGGTTGAAGGGACAATTGGGTTTCAATATTTTTGAAACTCTTCTGGTAGGAGAGTAACGAAAGGGTATCTTCAATAATCCTGTTGATTTCCACCTCTTGAATTTCTAATCTGGAGGGTCGGGCAAAATTGAGCAGTTCCTTGACAATCCGGTTAATCCTTTCGATCTCTTTCTCAATCCTTTTTAAATAATCATGAGTCTCCTCCCTGGTTGTCTCCTCCCGTGCCAGAATGCTGGTATATCCTAAGATAGAGCCCAGCGGATTGCCTACCTCATGAGCGACTCCTGCGGCAAACCTGCCAATCGACGCCAGTTTCTCGGTCCGGATCAACTCTTCCTGGGCCTGCTTTAACTTCTTGTTTGCCAGCTCCAGGGATTCGAGATGCATTTCGATATTTTCCTGTTTTTCTTTCAACTGTTCGGTCATCCTGTTAAATGAAGTGACCAATTGTCCGATTTCATTCGTTGAGGTCACTTCAATGGTTTGATTGAAATCTCCTGTACTGATCTTCTGTGTCAACCGGACCAGATCCTTCAGGGGTTTAACAAGCACTCGTGAAAGCAGGAAGCTCCCGAACACGATCAGGACGATCGAATCCAGGATGATTAAGATGAGAAACATTTTTTGATAGTCTAACAATCGTCTCATCACATCTCCGGTCGGCACTTCCATCAGGAGGCCGCCGACGATCTTCCCCCGTATCCATAACGGGGAGGCTATGATAAGTTTTTTATAATCCGAGGCTAAAAGCCCCCCCTCTTTTTCAATCTCTGTATGGATGCTTCCTGTCTCCATGGCTTGTCTCAGCAAAGAGCGATCATCCTTCTTATCGACCCATTCCGAATGCTGGCTGGCGATGACTCTTCTTTCCTCATCCGTCACGATTAAATGATACAAACCTCGATCCTTCCCGTATATCTGGATGAAATCCTGGATCGAATTTTTTATGGAGGAAGGGCTCAAACTCAATTCCCGTTTCTCCAGGAGGATGAAGTCGATGATCGTTTGAAAATCCTGAACCATGATTTCGCAATTCCTGATCTTCGCCTGAATGATATTCTTCTCATTGGCTCTCGATGTGGTGAATCCAATCAGGAAGATGGCAGCCAACATCAGAAGGGAGATGTTGATAACCACCTCTGTCCTGAGAGTGAGATTTAGTTTTTTAAATAGCCAGGAAGGTTTTTTCATAAAGGTTACGGTAAAGGTAACGGTAACGAAGCCCGTATCGTTCGTAAAAGGTCACGTCTATTGTCTTTTAAATCTACTCCATGCAGATGACAAATTATAGAGCTGCCTCCCGGATTTATCGTATAAATCAATCAACTCTTCACATAACCCTCTATCAACACTCGATCCATATAAATCTTTACATTGTTCTAATCCTACAATCGTTTCGTTACATTCACCCATAGCATCGTCGAGATATTTTTGAAATCCATGTTTCTGGTGTCTTTTGGCATAACCTTCGGCAATCAATCTGGGGATAGCTTTGACGGACCGTCTGAGCTGGCTTTTTAAATCATTGTTTTCAATATCAGGGATACATGGAATAATCTTTGTCATTACTTCAATACATCCTTGATAGGTGGACTGATAAACTTCCAAATCCCGAAAACTTGTTATCCTTTTCATTTTACGTAACCGTTACCGATTGACGAAACGCCTGCCTGCCGGTAGGCAGGGGCTTCGTCACCTTAACCGGGACCTTTACAACATTTTACCTGTTAAAAAAAAGATACCACCTTATTAAATTCTCTCCCCAGAATAGTGAAATCACAGCGCCCAGGGCGAGGAAGGGACCAAAAGGGATGGCGTATTTAAAATCTTTCCCTTTGATTAACATTACCGTGATCCCGATGATCGATCCGATGAATGAACTCAAAAGAATGGTCAGGATGACCGCTTTCCACCCAAGAAAGGCCCCGATCATTGCCAGAAGCTTCACGTCCCCTCCCCCCATTCCCTCCCGTTTGAAAAGCCACTGGTAGACCGTTGCTACCAGAAAGAGGCTTCCTCCTCCCGCAATCATGCCGATTAGAGATGTCCAGAAGGTGATCTGCGGGATAATGAGGGATCCCAGGAGTCCGATCACGATGCCCGGAAGACTGATCACATCTGGAATGATCTGGTAGTGCAGGTCAATCACCGTGATGGCGATAAGGGCCGCGACAAACCAAAAATAATAAAAAAAACTCAGCGAGACGCCAAATGTTATAAACAAAAAGAAAGAACTCAAGGCGGTGATGGCCTCCACGATCGGATATTGAATTGAAATAGATGCCTGACAATATCTGCATTTTCCTCCCAGTATGAGATAGCTTAACACAGGAATATTATCATAATATCGAATCGGCGTCCGGCATTTCGGGCAGTGCGACCCCGGCTTCACAATGGACTCTTCTTTTGGAAGCCTGTGAATA
>Ga0194126_10011838_pt1 | contig 11140 bp, 11 predicted proteins | sample TA2KigC150mmetaG_FD_148641 | JGI IMG/M metagenome (GOLD analysis project Ga0194126, IMG submission 148641) | Freshwater microbial communities from Lake Tanganyika, Tanzania - TA2015035 Kigoma Deep Cast 150m | ecosystem: Environmental > Aquatic > Freshwater > Lake | place: Tanzania: Lake...
GTACTTCTACGGTATTTCAGTGACGCACCAGGGAATCGAACCCTGAACCTACTGATTAAGAGTCAGTTGCTCTGCCAGTTGAGCTAGTGCGCCAGGTTGTGCGGAATATTATATCTTATCCCCTACCTCTGTCAAATTCACAAAAAAAACCGTTGATCGAGCAATTCGAAATCAACGGTTTCATTGAAAACGGCGTGGAGATCCCTCGCCGCTTTTATTCGAATCAAGGGCAGGTCACGGAGAAGTTGTTGGTCCAGGTTTGGTTGTTGGGCGCGCCGACAATTACTTTTAACCAGTAATCGGTCTTGGTTCCTGCCACTCCCAGGTTGGTCCAATCGAATTCAATTATCTTGGTTCCCGCGCTGGTGAAATCGAGCGTCTTTACAGTGCTGACCTCGCCCGTGCTTCTCTCCAAGCTGTAATTGACCTTACCAGCTGCATTGGTGGTGATGTTGATATCCACGGCATAAGTTGATGGGCAAGAATTTGGGCTGACATTGGCCAGATTGGTCTGCACTCGAGTTACTGCGAAGCTCACCGACGCAACCTTTATCCGCACATATACCTGGAAAAAGCTTTCACCCTCCGGGGTCTGCAATTCCCAGTTACCGGTGTAGGTGCCTGGCGTTGCCGGCGCCACAAGCAGTACATCGATCTTTATCTGAGTTCCCGGTGTAACATTCATGGGCACGTTCACTGAGTTTGGCCCACCCATCTTTTCGCCGGACTTGAAGACCAGTTTGTAGTTGTTATTCCACGTGCAGGTGCCTTTATTGTCGAATGTCCAGCTTTTGGTAAAGGATTGCCCTGGTGAAAATTCAGTATCATCCGGGATGGTCTCCGTTAGAAAGGCGGCTTTATTGCATGGATTCGCCGCTGATGTGGGTTGCGGCACAACCGCCTGGGTTGACTGAGGCGGGACTGTGGGTAAGCCGGGTTGTGCGGATGGCTGCACAACTGATGCCTGGGTGGGTGCCGGTAGATTGCTCATGGCCTCGATGGTTTGCGCGACCGCCGTCCCCAGCAGGTCGATCTCGTCCGGCTCATTTTTTGCCAGTAGTGGAAAATTACAGCTGGACAAAGTTAATGCGAGAACCAGGATCGCTGTTGCAAGGTAACTTTTATTCATTCTCTCATCCTTTTTTCAATCACGCGATTAAGCCAAAACAGAGCGCTCATAAGTATAACGGAATGAGGGACGTTTAAGTTCCAAAGGCCGGCAGTTCCTGCCGGCCTGTTCTTGGTAAAAAAGTGGCTGAACTATTCGACGACGATCTGCACCCAAACCTGGCCGAATTTCACACCCTTGTTGGTCTCCATCTGCCAGAAGCCCTTGTATTTGCCGGCTTTGTCCGGAGCAACCATATCGACGGAGATCTTAATGGTCTCACCCGGGTCGGTTTCTTCGCTGATCTTGACGAAATCCGCTGCTCCCAACTTATCGCCGCTCTTGAACGAGATGCGGTAATCTGTGTTCCAGTCGCAGGTGCCGGTATTCTTCAACGTCCAGCTCTTGGTAAAATTCTCGCCTGGGCTGAATTTGGTGCCGTCCGGAATAGTCTCGCTGACGAATGCCGCAAAGAGGCAGGGGATCGCCGGTTCGGTGGGCTTGACCGTCGCAGTTGGCAATGGTTCCGCTGTTACCACGGGTGCCAGTGTCGCAACCGGAATGGGCAGCGTGGGCTGCTGCATCGTGTTTTCCATCGCCTCAACCGTTTGGGCGACGGAGGTGGCCAGTGAATCCTCTGAAACCGCTGTAAACGGGAAGTTACAGGACGAGACCGTCAGAGCTATCAGCACAGCCACCAAAATTGTCGTTTTCTTCATTTTGAACCTCCATTCAAAGTGAACCTGATTAATGATATGACTATCATGCGTTAACTGTTGCAATTTTTATACCATTTCTGGATTACGATTCATATTTAACAATCAGCTTCATGTTTGAAAAAAGAATAGCGTCATTGGCATTATCGCTGTCCGTTTTGGTTTGGTTGAATTGCATCCGCAGCGGGAAGTAATTAGAGCCTACTCTGCCCTGCAGCGAACCTTTCATATCGGGCTGGACGCTAATCGCGGTTAATTCTCCTGCGTTACACCAACGCGCAACTGCTCCCAAAGGTGATCCGCCTGTGTAATCGCCCACATCCAAAGGTCTGTAGGTTTGCATATAAGCTCGCAAACACCCAAGTCCACCAAAGGGATTGCCCAGCGTCGCATAACCAGAAAAATCGGTCTTGACTTCCAGAATATTCGCATTCGAGGGAATTCCCGAGATATCAAATGCCATAAAGGCTTGCACATCGTTGTTGGATGTGTTGTCTCCCACACCGTAAAGCTCTGGGAATACATCGCCGTTGTTGTAAACCGACCCACCTTCGTTTACAACCGCGTTGAGTGTCACTGTTTTCTCTGTAAGGGGCGCTGTGACCTTGATCTGCACCCAAATATTGAATACAAAGACCTGGTCGTTGTCATCCCGGACTCGCCAGGTACCCTTGTATGTACCCCCAGAAGCGGGAGCTTTCAAATCAACAGAGAAATCTACTTGTTCCCCTGGGGCTACAGATTGAGTCAGGTTTTTGGTTGCGGGGCCGTTCATCTGATTGCCCTCAAAAAACACCAGCTTATAGTTTGTGTTCCAGGTGCAAGTGCCCACATTTCTCAATCGCCAGGTTTTGGTAAATGACTGGTTGGGGTTGAAGGAGGTATCATCCGGGATCGTCTCGCTGACAAATTCAGCCTTATTGCATGGCTGCGGTGTACTGGTGGGGGCGATTACCTGGGTGATTGTAGGTGATATCGTTGTTGTAGGAAGTAGCACTTGGTTTGCTTGAGTTCCTGCCGCTGCGGTCACGGTTTGGGCGACAGCCGTCCCAAGCAGTTCAGCTTCCGAAGGTCCACCACCAAAAGAAAAATTGCATGCTAGAACGAACATGCTTAGAACGATCCAAGCGGATAAGACTTTGGTTTTTGTAGCCATTTCGCACCTCCCGATAATTTCATGTTTGTATACAAAACGATTATATATGAATTACGCCTCTCGCATATACAGGTATAATGTCAACGTTTTATACAAAAACAGGGTGTAAAGCCAATTGAAGATCACCACCATCATCCCAACTTATAACGAAGCAGAAAACCTTCCTCGATTGATTGAAGTGCTTATCAGTCTACCCCTGGATAATTTCAATGTGCTGGTGATTGATGATAACAGCCGCGATGGCACCGGTCAGATCGCCGACAAATTGACAAAGAAATATCCCGGCCGGTTGAATGTCATCCATCGCCCGGGAAAACTCGGGTTGGGAAGTGCGTATATCACTGGATTCAGAAAGCTGCTGGAAGGCGATTCAGATGTCATCGGCCAAATGGATGCGGATTTCTCGCACGAGCCCGCCAAGGTGGTTGAACTCGTTCAGGCATTGGAAACCTGTGATGTTGCTATCGGCTCTCGATATGTACCGGGCGGTTCGGTGGACAAAGATTGGCCATATTGGCGCAAGTGGTTGTCCGGATTCGGAAATTTCTACGCTCGCACCATACTCTCCTTACCCATCCGCGATACAACCGGTGGTTTTCGATTATTCCGCCGTGAAATGCTGGAGGCTATGCCGCTCGAGCGTATTAAATCCAACGGTTACGTATTCCAGGTGGAAACTGCCTATGTAGCTCACCGCTTGGGCTGCAGATTCAAGGAAATTCCCATCTATTTTGCCGAACGTCGTTTCGGCAAATCCAAGATGTCATTCCGCATTCAAATGGAAGCTGCGCTGCGTGTTTGGGCGCTGGCTTCCGCATATCGCGATTTAAAACACCATTAGGTTTCTTTTTAAAAGATGCAATTTAAAAATCATCTTTTCATCGTGTTGGGAATCTTATCACTGGTTCTTGCCATTGTTGGGATCTTCATCCCCCTGCTGCCAACCACGCCATTTCTGCTGCTTTCTGCTGCGCTTTTCTTTCGCGGTTCAGATAGGCTCTACAACTGGTTGATCAATCACAAGGTATTTGGTAAATATATCCGCAACTTTCGTGAACATAAAGCCATTCCACTCACAACCAAGATCTTCGCGGTGGCTACCCTTTGGGCTGTGATCCTTTCCACAGCATTTATCGTATTTGACCAATGGCACATTCGTGGAATATTGATCGCAATCGCAATCGGTGTAACCATCCACATTCTGCATTACAAAACATTGCGGAAAGAAGAGCGGGATTAACTTTTCGATCGATATTCCAAGTACAATGCGGTTAGAACATCCCATTCATCGAGACTCAATGTCTGCGCCCTGCGTTCAGCCCCAATCCCCGCGCGAGCAAGCATGTCCGTTGTCTGCTCATGATTGATATCCGGTGCTCCAGCGAGCGCGTTGTGCAGCATTTTACGCTTCTGCGCGAACCCGGCTTTCGCCAACAAAAAGAAATGACTCATCCGCTCTTCCGGAATCAAGGGATGCGGGTAAGGCTCAACCACCAACGTAGCTGAATCTACTTGCGGCACCGGGTAAAAAGCACCCTTGGGGATGGAAAATGCAATCCTGGGTTTCCCGTACACCTGCACGCTTAAAGCCAGCAAACTCATCTCCCCAGGATTTGCACAGATTCGTTGAGCCACCTCCTTCTGTATAGTCAGCACCGTTAAATCAGGTTTAGCTTTGAATTCCATCAATCGCCGGATCAGGTTGGAGGTCAGGTAATAAGGGATATTAGCAATCACTTTATATCCATCTGATCCCACCAAATCCTGAATATCCAGCTCCATGAAATCGCCCTGAACCAGGCGCACATTATCAAAAGGTTTGGTCACTTTTTTTAGAGCAGGAAACAGGTTCCTATCGATCTCCACTGCCACAACTTCGCCGGCGGATGAAGCCAGATAGCGGGTCAATGACCCCAGCCCGGCGCCGATCTCCAGTATGGAGTCTGTCATCACTACTCCGCCTGCCTCAACAATCTTCTCCAGGTAAAGTTCATCCAACAGGAAGTTTTGGCCCAAACCTTTCTGAGGTTTCAGGCCATAATCTTTAAGCATCGAAGGAATGGGCAGCGGATCCAGCATTATGGCAGATCCCCGCTGAAATTTTCCGGAGCTGGAGCCAGGAAATAAATAGTTAAATTCTTGTTCCATGGAACATAATCTTCCGTCGGAATAAACACATCGATCCAGGATTCACCCGAGCAGCCCGGGCACACATCCAGCACAGTGCCCACCCCATAGCCGGGCACATAAATACTGGTGCCCTTAAGGATCGAGTACCATTCCGGTGACACGGCAATCACCCCGTAATACGGCCAAATACCGCTGGCGGTTGGATTGCCGGTGTCTCTGTAGGACAAGACGCGAACTTGCTTGGTTAACCAGTAATTCAACCCTTCCGGCGAGGTCCGAATCACCACCCGTGTGCCATAGACGGTCTTTTGTGAGATCGGCTGCTTGGAGATCCATTCCGTCTCGGATTCACGAGCGACTTCCTTCCCGTTCTCATACCTCACCCGCACGCTTGTGATCCTTTCTCCGTTTTGCCCTGTCTGAAGGATTTTCTGCTCTCCGACCGCCATCTCTGGATCGGGAATACGTTCAGAAGAATAAGGGATCGCACTGGTTTCCACCAGGTTTTCCTCGCTAACGCGAACGACCTCCACTCGCCCATCATATGGCACTGGCTCATTTTCCGCAGGACGCGTAAAATCCATCCCCTGCAATTCGAAGCCTGCAACGATAAGAAGGCCTTCCACAGTATCTGCTGCGCTGTAAATTTCAGTCTCCACGCCTCCATTCACAACACGGATCAGCTTGCCTGTTCGCAGTTCTACATTGGTCGATTGCTCAAGTGCTGTATTAGCGGGAACAGACAATTCATCCCCTTCCTTTACTTTAATTCCTTGGTCCCAAAGAGCTTCTCCGATTGTTTGAGCAGATGATGAAAATTGCATTGGCTTTCCATCCATAAGCAAAAAGACCGGGACACCGGGTTGGAAAAAGATCTGCATTTCACCGCCATCAGGGATTTCAAATGAGGATTGAACCTCGATACCTGAATAGCTTATGGAATCCCCTGGGAAAATACGAATTCCGGCCGCCAACAGCCAATTCGCGATGATCCGGGTGGCAGGCACTATGGTCACAGGTTGGCTCGCGCCTTCCACCCAGACATTTGCGGTTGTGATCTGGGGAAAGATGAAAAATGCCAGGACCAGGCAGATGAGTCCGGCAGAAACCAGTGCAATGGCAATCTGGCTGCCGTACTTTTGGAAAATGTCCATTGTGGAGGGATTGTATCAGAAAAAGAAAAACCCCGAGTGGGGCTTTCAGTGCCGAGAGCCAGAATCGAACTGGCGACACCGCGATTTTCAGTCGCGTGCTCTACCAACTGAGCTATCTCGGCGAGAGTAGCGCAATTCTACACGGATGGATACCCCTTGTCAAGCAACGCAAATAAAGTTTGACAGCACGGAAACCGGACGCTAAAATCATTTGGGGATGAAATCCTATACATTTGGAACCAAGCCATACCTGATCGGAATCACCGGCCCTATCGGCTCGGGAAAAAGCCTGGTACGGAAGATGCTTGAGCACCTAGGCGCCCTGACCATTGATGCAGATGAGCTTGCTCATCAAGCCTATATTGCGGGCAGCCCTGGCTTTGATTTAGTCGTGAAACGCTTTGGCAGTCAGGTTTTGGATGAGCAAGGCCAGGTAGATCGGCGTGTCCTGGGTCAGATGGCTTTCAAAGATCATCATGTTCTTAACGACTTGGAGAATATTGTACATCCCCTGGTGGTCAATGCAGTTGAGAATATATTAGATTTCTCCCCGCTGCCTATTGTCGCTGTGGAAGCTATTAAATTGCTCGAAAGTGGACTAAAGAATTTATGCGACGCAATTTGGATTGTGGATGCCCCACGGCAGATCCTAACGAGACGCCTTATCCAATCCCGTGGTATGAGTAAAAATGAGGTCGCTTCCCGGCTGGAAAATCAAGCAGATTTCTCCACATACCAGGATGATCGCACAGTGATCATTATCAATGACAAGGGCAGGATCGGCCTCTGGAATAAAGTGACGGCTCATTGGGAGAATTTGGCACATACCTCCAGCCGGTTTTCAAAAGCTCTGGATTGGACAAAAGAAACTTATCAATCCTTTTATATGCCGCTGGTCCAGCTCTCCACGCAGGCTGCTGAAGATCTGAATGGTCATTTCCCGGACAATGAAAATCTGGAAGAAACTTTTGACTTTTTATGCAGACATTTCATCTGGGAAACAATTCCGCTCATCAGCGGTCGCAACCTGGTGATCTCAACCTTAAAAAACCGAAGTATGAAAGTTCTTTCGCTCCCGGATCAGTTCGACAGCCAGCAGTTGGTGATGCTCTTTAAAATGATCGAGGATTTTGCCACCCTTCACCTATGTACGCATATCACGGTCCCATTTTACGAGGAATTTAAAACCCTCTTTAGGGAAATGGGTTATTATAGATATACGAATAACCTTATAGTGGAAACAGTAGATGATCTTCCTTTTAAATGGGACCTAAGGAAAAACCTTCTGCCTGAAATCAATTATTTCAAAAATGGGCAAAAAAAATAATGGGCGATCTAATTTCTGAAATTGTTTTTCTCGTTCAGCGTATTAGTTGGCTAACGGTGATCGACCTGTTCCTGGTCAGCTCGATATTTTATGTCATCATGCTTCTAGTCAAAGACACTCAGGCGCATACACTGATGCGCGGTGTGATCTTTGTCGTCGTGTTGATCAGCTTGCTCACCACCTTATTGAACCTACCCGCGTTCTCCTGGCTGGTCAATACCACACTCCCCGCCTTGCTCTTTGCCATTCCAGTTCTATTCATGCCCGAGATTCGCCGTGGGTTGGAGCGCCTGGGACGAGCAGGATCAGGGGCGTTCTTTTTTGAAAAACCAACCACAAATCTGGAACTCATCCAAAACACTTTAAAGGATGTGGCAAGCGCTGCCGCCCGGTTATCTGTTTTTAAGCAAGGCGCGTTGATCGTCCTGCAGCGCCGTGAAAGCCTGCGCGAATATGAGAATACTGGCGTTAAGTTGGGCGCGAAAGTCACCCCGGAGTTGTTGATGCAGATCTTCTACCCCAACACGCCTCTCCATGATGGGGCAGCTATCATTGTCAATGATGAATTAAGGGCTGGGGCTTGCGTTATGCCGCTTTCCTCCAGCGGAGTTCTGAACAGTTCACCCGAACGCCAGTTAGGCTTGCGCCACCGAGCTGCGCTCGGTATTTCAGAAGTATCGGATGCCATCGCGGTGGTGGTTTCCGAGGAGACAGGTTCGATTTCCATCGCCCATCGCGGCAGAATCATGCGCCGCATTGCAGCGGAAAAATTGGAAAACGTGCTCATGGCTTTCTTCAAACAACAGGCAGAAGAAGAAGAGCGCGCCAACATTGCCAGCTGGCTTGAATGGTTCTTCAAGCGTATCCGCGAATCAAGGAAATGATCATGCGATTTTTCAAAGACCTGGTCAAGAACATGCCAACTCTCATCACAGCGATCCTGCTGGCATTAGCCGTATGGATCCTGGCGGTGACCAACACCGATCCGGTGGAGCGCCGCACCTATAACCGCCCGGTGGAGATCGAGATTGTGGGGCTGGATCCTTCCCTGGTGGTCACGAATGAAATTCCCGAACAAATCTCGCTCGTGCTTTCCGCCCCTTCTTCAACTTGGAATTCTCAGTTAAACGCATCCAACGCAGTCAGGGCAATCATTGACCTCGCAGGTGTTGGGGAAGGAAGATTTGAAATTCCAGTGCGACTTCAGATCAATGCACGTCCGGTCAAAATTGAGAATTTCACGCCAGATATTGTGGATGTACGCCTGGAACGTCTCGCCAGCAAGACTTTTACCATCCAACTCGAATATCCCTCCGCCCCGCCGATCGGCTATGACGCAGGAGCACCGCAGCTCAACACCCAGACAGCTACAGTCAGTGGTCCAGCTTCACAAGTGAATCGTGTTGTTGAAGTTCAGGCTGTTTTAGATATTAGTCGAGCAACGCAAAACATCAATCGAGAGATCCCGTTGGTTGCGTTGGATGAAAATGGTTTACGTGTTACTGGGGTGAGCATTTCACCGGAGACAGTCAACGTTCAGGTGGAAATCACCCAACTCGGCGGTTATCGCACGATTGCGGTCAAGGTAGTGACAACCGGTCAGATCGCCAGCAGCTACCGTTTAACTTTATCTTACAATCCCTTGGTTGTAACTGTTTTTTCCACTGATGTGGATTTGGTTAACAACCTGCCTGGTTTCGTAGAGACGCAACCCGTAAATCTATCCGGCGCAAGTGATGACTTGGTTGTATCCGTTCCCCTCAACCTTCCCTCCGGCGTGATCGTGGTTGGCGAATCCACCATTCGTGTTTCGGTCACAATTTCACCCATTGAGGGAAGCAAAACACTGACCAATCTACCAGTTGAATTGGTGGGTAACCGGCCGGAGTATCAATATGAAATATCGCCCGAACTGGTAGACGTGATCCTTTCGGGGCCGCTGCCGGACCTGGACGCCCTTCGCACAGGCGACGTGCGCGTAGTGCTCGACCTGACCGAATATCTGCCGGGGGTCTACCAGGTGACTCCTCAAGTGCAGATCGAAGTGCCCGGCATCCTGGTAGAATCCATTCTACCGGCCGTGATCGAAGTGGAGATCACCCAGGCACAATCTTAGGAACAGGAAATCGATTGAAAATGAATCTCCCAATTGTCGCTATTGTCGGCCGCCCAAATGTAGGTAAAAGCACATTGTTCAATCGACTGGCTGGCGAGCGCCTGGCAATCGTGGACGATACTCCCGGCACGACCCGCGACCGGCTTTTCGCCGAATCAGAATGGAACGGAAAGCGCTTTCATATCATTGATACCGGTGGCATCGACCCGACAACCGGTGAGATCACACCATTGAGCGTCAGCTCGTCTGAGTACATCCAGCAAATCCGCGACCAGGCATTAATGGCCGTTCAGGAAGCCGATGCAATTCTCTTTTTGGTCGACGCGACGCAAGGCTCTACACCTTCGGATGCGGAAGTGGCAGATCTTCTAAGAAGCCGCCAGAAAAAGAAGGATGGAAAAAATTGGCCGCCCATCTTTCTGGTTGTGAACAAAGCCGATAATAAAACACTGCGGGAAAGCAGCGTTGATTTTTATGCGCTGGGTATGGGAGATCCAATTCCTGTTTCCGCTTATCATGGGCAGGGGATCGGAGACCTGTTGGATGAACTGGTCGCTTCCTTTACTATTAGTGAAGAAGCTGAAGAGGATGATTCGGTCAAGATCGCGATTGTCGGCAAGCCCAATGCCGGCAAATCCTCACTGCTTAATCGGCTGATTGGTGAGGATCGGGCTATTGTCAGCCCCATCGCGGGCACCACGCGCGATGCGATAGACATTCCCGTCACCTATGAGAACATCCCCATAACTTTGATTGACACCGCTGGTATCCGGCGCAGTGGCAAGATTGATCGCGGAGTGGAGAAATTCAGTGTCATCCGCAGTATGCGGGCGATCGAACGCTGTGATGTGTCCCTACTTATGATCGACGCCACCACCCATATCACCGCCCAGGATACACATATTGCCGGATTTATTCTGGAAGCATGGAAAAGCACAGTCGTATTGGTCAACAAATGGGACGCGGTTGAAAAGGATACCTTTACGATTGAAGAATATAAGCAGCGCATTCGACGGGATTTGAGTTTTATGGACTATGTCCCGATCATGTTCATTAGCGCCAAAACCGGCCAGCGAGTGGATCAGGTGCTGCCAGAAGCGCTGCGTATCCAGGAAGAGCGCCTGATCAAGATAGGCACAAGCGCACTCAACCGTATTCTGATGAACGCGCAGGATATGCATGCCCCGACTTCGCGGACAGGCCGGATTCTACGCATCTATTACGGCACCCAAGTCCGCAGCGATCCTCCTACTTTCATGCTTTATGTTAATGATCCCAAATTGGCCCATTTTACCTATCTTCGCTACCTGGAAAATCAGATCCGAAAGGAATACCCATTTTCCGGCACGCCCATCCGTCTGGTGCTCAAAGGTCGAACCAGACCCAAAGGTGGACGCTAGAAAAGGTATAATCCCCCTGACAAAAATCGATTT
>Ga0194126_10011839_pt1 | contig 11140 bp, 5 predicted proteins | sample TA2KigC150mmetaG_FD_148641 | JGI IMG/M metagenome (GOLD analysis project Ga0194126, IMG submission 148641) | Freshwater microbial communities from Lake Tanganyika, Tanzania - TA2015035 Kigoma Deep Cast 150m | ecosystem: Environmental > Aquatic > Freshwater > Lake | place: Tanzania: Lake...
ATGAGGCGCACCATCTGAGGAACGTCTACAAACCGACGAACAGAATCGCGAATACCATCAAGACGGCCGTGGCGCGATCGCCAAAGATATTGCTCACCGCCACGCCGCTTCAAAATTCGCTTCTCGAATTATACGGTCTGGTAAGCGTCATTGACAATTACGCCTTCGGCGACCTGAAAAGCTTCAAGAGCCGGTTTTCGAGACTCACCGGCGAGGACAACTTCGATGACCTCAAGGGGCGACTCAAACCGATCTGTCAGCGGACCTTGCGTCGACAGGTCCTGGAATATATCAAATACACCAATCGCATACCGATCACCCAGGAATTCTACCCGACTGATGACGAACAGCGACTATACAACCTCGTTTCCGATTATCTCCAGAGCCCCACCCTGTATGCCCTGCCGGCAAGCCAGCGGCAGTTGATGACGTTGATTTTGAGAAAGCTGCTCGCCTCCTCCACCTATGCGATCTCCGCGACTCTGGAAGCCCTTGCCTGGCGCCTGGAGGCGATCATCGACCGCCATGCCCCACCGCCGGCCCTTTTCGAAGAAATCATCTCCGGAAACCTTGAAACCTTCGACGAGGTCAAGGAGGAATGGGCTGAGGATAACGGAAACGGCGCATCGGAAGAGCCCTCATACACACCCGAAGATTTAAAACTCATGGGGGATGAAATCCGTTCCCTCCACGACTTTCACGCCCTGGCGACGGGCATCAGGAAAAATTCAAAGGGAGAAGTCTTGCTCACGGCCCTTCAGAAAGGTTTTACCCTGGCGCAGGAGAAGGGCGCCGAAAGAAAGGCGGTGATCTTTACCGAGTCTACCCGAACGCAGGAGTACCTGAAGAACCTCCTCGATTCCACGGAATATCGCGGTAAGGTCATCCTGTTCAACGGCTCCAACAACGACCCGCAATCAAGGGAAATCTACAAAAAATGGCTTGAACGACATGACGGGACGGACCGGGTCAGCGGCTCCCGGACCGCCGACATGCGGGCCGCGCTCATAGACTGCTTCAGGGAGGAGGCGGAGATCCTCATTGCCACGGAGGCGGGGGCGGAAGGGATCAACCTTCAGTTCTGCTCCCTCGTGGTGAACTATGACCTCCCCTGGAATCCCCAGCGGATCGAACAGCGAATCGGGAGATGCCATCGGTACGGCCAGAAGCACGACGTCGTGGTCGTCAATTTCCTGAACAAGAAGAACGCCGCGGATCAGCGGGTTTACCAGCTCCTCTCGGAGAAGTTCCGCCTCTTTGAAGGGGTGTTCGGCGCCAGCGACGAAGTGCTCGGCTCCATCGAATCCGGGGTCGATTTCGAACGGCGCATCGCCCAGATTTACCAGGGCTGCCGCACCGAACAGGAGATCCAGAGCGCCTTCGACGCCCTACAGAAAGAGATGGAATCCCAGATCGATGAAACCATGAACATCACCCGGCAGAGGCTCCTGGAGAATTTCGACGAAGAGGTGCATGAGAAGCTCCGGGTGAATCTTCAGGAGAGCAAACAATACCTCTCCCGCTTCGAAGACTGGCTGTGGGAGCTGACGCGCTATTACCTCGCCCCGTATGCGGACTTCTCGTCGGACGACCATTCCTTCATGCTCCGCCGGAATCCCTTCCCCCCCGAGAAAATCCACCCGGGACCGTACCGGATCGGCAGGAATATCGAAGACGCCAACACCTACAGGGTCGGCCATCCTCTGGCCCGGCGGATCATCGAGACCTGCCGGTCGCTCCTGCTGCCCCGGCGGGAATTGACCTTTCATTACTCGACGAACCCGAAGAAGATCAGCATCCTGGAGCCGCTCGTGAACAAAGCGGGCTGGCTGTCCGTGATCAATCTCACCCTAAGCTCCTTCGAAACGGAAGACCGGTTGCTCTTCTGCGGATTGTGCGATGATGGAACCGAACTCGACGAAGAGGCATGCCGCAGACTCTTTTCCCTGCCTGCGGCGGAACCGACAGAAATCCCAACCGACGACCAAGCCGCGACGCGCCTCACCGGGATCGCCTGCACCCAGGAGAGTCGCATCCTGCGGGAGAACACCGAGCGCAACGCGGGATTCTTCGATATGGAAATGGGAAAGCTTGATAAATGGGCGGATGACATAAAAAACAGTCTCGAAATAGAGCTGAAGGAACTGGATAAGGAGATCAAGTTCCGTAAGACCGAGGCGAAGAAGATTCCCAATCTTGAAGAAAAGGTCAACGCCCAACGTCAGATCAAAGAGCTGGAAAAAAAGCGCAACACGCTCCGCATGAACCTCTATCAGGCTCAGGACGAGGTGGATGCCAGGAAGGACAAACTCATTGAAGACATTGAATCCCGCTTAAAGCAAAAGCTTGAAAGAAATGGGTTATTTATGATACGATGGAAAATCATCTGAGCATGGGGCCTATGAGGAATGATCTGAAATGACCGATCTTCAGATTATCAAGATGATCATCCAAGAAGGCAAGAGGCTTGCATTCGAATTGTCATTCGAATTCAAAGAGCATTTTACCCCCCACATCGCGGAAGACATGGTGGCCTTTGCGAATTAAGGGGGTAGAAGAGGGAGCAGAAAAGGAGGTAGAAAGGGGGGTAGAAAACCTTTCTGTGAATGAGAAAACTATTTACGGGCTAACCAAGAAAAATCCTTCCATCAGCAAAGAGGCAATAACCTCAGAAGGAAATCTCATAAAGAAGACCGCTGAATATGCTTTATGAAGTAGAAACCATTTCTATTTATCGAGGCTTGGAAAGCTTTTCCGGTTTCGAGTGAAGTAAAGCTAATGGCGCCAAAAGAGTAAAATATGAGGCCGTCGGCAAAGATCATGAACGACCATTACAACACCCGTGATGTTTTTTACTTCACAGGAAAACGGAAAGAAATGATATTTGTTTTGAAATCAAGATGTTGTTAGTTCATCCGTAATAGTGTGGGATTATGATGAAGAAATGGATCCGTTCCGCTGTAAAAGTTCTTGAAACCTGTCTCGGACCGGTGCCATACGAATGTAACGAATTGGACTGGAAACAGAGCCTTTCACCAAAGAAAGACCGGCTGACCCAACATCTCTCGGCATTCGCCAACTACCCGAATGGTGGTATTATCGTTTTTGGTGTTGACGACCAAACTGCCGCCCTCAAAGGGTTCCAGCAACCGGAGGCTGCTTCAATTATTGGACAGCTTGTAAATCTCGGGCGCGATGCCCTTGAACCCCCCGTTAGACTGGATCACGCGATAGTGGATATAGCAGGTTCCCCTATCCTATTTGTCCTCGTGAAAGAGAGTAAAATAAAACCAGTTCATTTGCGGGGCAAGTCGCTTGACCATTGCTATATCCGATCCGGGGGGACAACACGCCGAGCGTCTCGCCAAGAGGTCGGCAGCTTGCTGCTCAACAGCCGCAATCCAAGATGGGAAGAGCTGCGAGCTACATTATTGCTGCACCGCAAAGAGGTACTTGCGAAGTTGGACACGGGGATCATCCGCCGCCTGCTCGAACAACCTGCTACCGAAACAAATGAGGAATTGATGCGCTGGCTTGCTGATGAAAAATTTATCGAGTCGGACAATGAAGGATATTATATCACCAACTTCGGCGCAATAGCCGCAGCGCGCAGCCTAAAGGAATTTGAAGGCTTGGAACGGAAAAGTATCCGTGTCATCCGTTATCATGGGCTCAATAAAGTCCAGACGATCGATGAAATTGTCGGACAGAGGGGTTATGCCAGTGGCTTTGAAGGGTTGATCACCCATCTCAAACAGATTCTGCCGCATAGCGAGGTCATAGAAAAAGCCCTGCGGCGGGAAGTGAGCATGTATCCGGAAATTGCCCTGCGCGAACTCATCGCCAACGCCCTCATCCATCAGGATTTCACGATTCCGGGAACCGGCCCCATGATTGAAATCTTTGACAACCGTATCGAGTTCAGCAATCCCGGAACACTTCTTCCTTCCAAGAAGCTGGACCGGCTTATCGGTACAACGCCGGAATCACGTAATGAAATACTGGCGTCAGCATTTCGGCGCTTCCGGATTTGTGAGGAAAGAGGGACTGGCTTTCTAAAGGTGGTTACCAGTGTTGAGCTTTATGGACTGCCACCGGTAGCCTTTGAGCAAGGAGAGAATTATTTCAAAGTTACCTTATTCAAGCCCCGAAAATTCAAAGAAATGTCTCAAGTGGAGCGTATCGAGGCCTGTTACCAGCATGCCGTACTCAAGTATTTCAGCAGCAGCGCAATGACCAATACATCGTTACGCGAGCGGCTGAAGATGCATGAAAAGCAACGTACTCAAGTGTCCAACCTGATCCGTGACGCGCTTGAAGCCGGTCGCATTAAGCGCAAGGATCCGACATCGGCATCCTCAAAATTTGCCGAGTATATTCCTTACTGGGTATAGGAAGGTTGAAGCATCCATGAACAAAAAACAGAAACTCGAACTTACCTGGATTGGGAAGGAGATTCGTCCGAGGCTGGAGCCGCGGATTTTGCTGGAGGATCAGGAGAAGTCCTATCACGCAGCACATCGTGTAACGGACAAGGACATCTTCGACAATCGGCTCATCTTTGGCGACAATCTGCTGGCATTGAAAGCGTTGGAGCAGGAGTTTGCGGGGAAGATCAAATGCATTTTTATTGATCCGCCATATAATACCGGTTCAGCGTTCACACAGTATGATGATGGACTTGAACATTCTATCTGGCTTTCGCTTATGCGTGACCGCTTGGAGATGATTCGACATCTATTATCAGACACAGGCACGTTATGGGTCACTCTCGACGATAACGAAGCACATTACTTTAAAATAATGGCGGACGAGATTTTTGGTCGACGGAACTTTGTGACAAATGTTATCTGGGAGAAAGCCGATAGTCCACGAATGGACGCAAATTTTTTCTCCTCTCGTCATGATCACATATTAGTATTTGCAAAGAACATAGCGTTGCTCAAGATTAACCAAGTCGTTGGTGAATATGAAGAAACGCCAAAGCATTATTCCAAGATTGATGCGGTGGGTCGTAAGTATTATTTAAAGCCTCTTCGGGCGATGGGTGCCGAAGGTACTCGCGAAGCTAGGCCATCGTTGTTTTTTCCGCTAATCGCGCCAGATGGCATTCAGGTTTTCCCAAAGAATCCAGACGGAAGTGACAGTCGCTGGCGATGGAACCCGGAACGTATAGAGAAAGAGAAAAATCGTATAGAATGGGTTACGGGCCGAAACGGATGGAGTGCCTATTTTAGAATTTACGCTGATGACAATGAAACACGGCCACCTGAAACGATTTGGCCTCACAAACTCGTAGGCAGTAATCGGACCGCAAAGGCCGAAGCGAAATCATTTGTTACTGCAGTAAGGCCTTTTGAGACGCCAAAGCCCGAAAAATTAATCAAGCGAATTATAGAGATTTCTACATCACCCGACGACTGGGTTCTCGACTCCTTCGCCGGTTCCGGCACAACCGGCGCGGTAGCGCACAAGATGGGCCGGCGCTGGATCATGGTGGAGTTAGGCGAGCACTGCCACACCCACATTATCCCCCGGATGAAGAAGGTGATCGACGGAACGGATCAGGGCGGCATCAGCAAGGCTGTCAATTGGAAGGGCGGCGGGGGCTTCCGCTATTTCCGCCTGGCGCCGTCGCTTCTGGAACGTGACAAGCGGGGCAACTGGATCATTAGCAAAGAATACAACGCTGCCATGCTGGCCTCCGCCATGGCGAAGCACGAAGGGTTTATCTACAATCCCGACGAGACCCTTTACTGGAAGCAGGGCAAGTCCACCGAAAAGGACTTCATCTTCACCACGACCCATTTCATCACCGTCGAGTATCTCGACGGCATCCACGAGGAGATGCAGCCCGACGAGAGCCTCCTGATCTGCTGCAAATCCTTTCAGGATGCCTGCGAAAACCGATATGAAAGCATCACCGTCCGGAAGATCCCGAACATGCTCCTCGGACGGTGTGAGTTCGGCAAGGATGATTACAGCCTGAATATCGAGAATCTGCCGTGGCCGGCGGATCAGGAAACGCCGGCGGACATGCCCGCCGAAACCGAAAGTAGAGGAGTGAGAGCGAAGAAGCCTGCCCCGGCCAATCAGCGGGGACTATTTGACCCGGAGAACGAATAGATGAACCGAATCGCCGCCTCCATCCGAAACCGTCTGAGTCTCCGGCCTCCGCAGGCGGACAGCCTGGAAATCCTCGCCGCGCTTGCCGACGCCCTCGCCCTGCAAAAAAACGCGGACCCGGCGACCGAACTGGTAAAGGTCAAGGGCCTCTACCCGACCTGCACGGACTTCGAGAGGAACTTCCCCTCCCTATGCTTCGCCCTGGCCACGGGGGTCGGCAAGACGCGACTGATGGGGGCGTTCATCGCCTACCTCTATCTGGCGAAGAGCATCCGCAATTTCTTCGTGCTCGCCCCGAATCTCACCATATACAACAAGCTCATCGACGATTTTTCCAACATCACAAGCCCCAAGTACGTCTTTCAGGGGATCGGCGAGTTCGTCCACAGCAGGCCGCGCATCATCACGGGCGACAATTACGAGGAGGCCCGCCAGGGGGAGCTGTTCAAATACGAGATCCACATCAACATCTTCAATATCGGCAAGATCAACGCCGAGACGCGCGGCGGCAGATCGCCGAGGATCAAGCGGCTGGCGGAATGTCTCGGTGTGTCGTACTTCGATTACCTCACCCGGCTCGACGACCTTGTGGTCCTGATGGATGAATCCCACCATTACCGGGCGGACCGGGGAATGGAGGTCATCAACGAGCTGAACCCGATCCTCGGCCTGGAACTTACGGCGACCCCGCAGGTGGAGCGAAGCGGCGCGGCCGTCAAATTCAAGAACGTCGTCCATGAATACTCCCTCGCCAAGGCTATCCGGGATGGGTTCGTGAAGGAGCCCGCCGTGGCGACCCGAAGGGATTTCGATCCGGCGCATTACAGCCAGGAGGATCTGGACAGGATCAAGCTGGAAGACGGCATCCGACTCCATGAAGACGCGAAGGTCGCCCTGGATATCCACGCAAGGGATGCGAATGCGGACCCGGTGAAACCGTTTGTCCTGGTCGTCGCCCAGAGCACGGAGCACGCCCGCAAGCTCAAGGAGATGATCGTCTCGCCGAAGTTCTTCGGCGGCTACTATGCCGACAAGGTGATGGAGATCCATTCCAACCAGTCCGGCGGAGAGAAGGACGAGAACATCGAGAGGCTCGTCTCCCTGGAGCAGCCGTCAAACCGGACGGAGATCGTGATTCACGTGAACATGCTCAAGGAGGGATGGGACGTGACGAACCTCTATACCATCATCCCTCTGAGGACGGCCGCTTCCGTGACGTTGAGGGAACAGACGATCGGCAGGGGGCTCCGGCTGCCCTACGGGAAAAGAACCGGCGACGACAAGGTGGACAAGCTCACCATCGTCGCCCACGACAGGTTTCAGGAGATCGTCGATGCGGCGAACAGCCCCGATTCCATCATCCGCAAGGAAAACATCATCACCATCGACGTAGAGGAACTGAACCGGCCGAAAGAGGTGATCACGGTAAGCTCCCGCATCGAGCAGATCATCGATGAGAAGCAGCAACGGATAGAAGAGATCGCCGATCCGAAAGAAAAAGAGCAGGCCCGGGTCAGCCTGGACGTCCAAAGGGTCATCATCGCCGCCCTGCCCGAATTGAGCTCCGAGGTCTCCAATATCGGCGAATTGAAAAACGAGGAGATCAAGCGGATCGCCGTGGAAAAGATCAGGCGGAGGATCGAAGCCGCCCCGCAGGCCCATCTTTTCGCGGAGGAGATGGTACGGGAAGCGGAACGGGTCTATGAAACGATGGTGGATACGTTCACGGACCATATCATCGAGATCCCGCGGATCATGATTCTCCAGCAGGCGGAGGTGAAATCGGGCTTTCACGACTTCGACCTCGATACGGGGAATCTCAACTACCAGCCCGTATCGGAGGAGATCCTGGTCAGGAAGCTCCGGGAACAGGAGAACAGCATCGACATCGTCATCGGAAAGGGCAGGATCATCGTGGATACCCCGGAGAATATCATCGTCAACGAGCTGATGAACTACTCCGAGATCGACTACGACGACCAGGCCGAATTGCTCTACAAGCTTGCCGGTGAAGCGGTGGCGAATTTCAGGACGTACCTGACGGACGACAAGCTGATGAACGTGGTCCAGTACCACAAACAGGAGATCGGCCGGTATATCCGTTCCCAGATGATGGAACACTTCTACTGCGAAACGCCGGCGTTCGAGAAACCGGTGGTGAAGCCTTTCTCCAGGATCGAGGAGCACAATCTATCCAAATATAAGACAGAGAGCATCCACCACTACACCGAGACCATCATCCCGACATCCGCCATCCCGGGCAAGGTTTTCAGCGGTTTCAGGAAAACCTGGCATCCCCTCAACAAATTCGATTCGAAGACGGAGAAGGACTTTGCGATCATCCTGGAACAGGATCGGGAGGTCGTCAAATGGCTGAGGCCGGCTCCGTCGCAGTTCCGGATTTACTGGAAACACAACTCCCGGCGGTATCATCCCGATTTCGTGGCCGAGACGGTTGATACGATCTACCTGATCGAAACCAAGAAGGAAACCGACATCGAAACGTCCGACGTGCAGGAAAAGACCCAGGCCGCCCTTCTGTATTGCCGGAACGCCACGGCGTTCACGACGCAAAACGGCGGCAAGCCGTGGAAATACATCCTCATCCCGCATAACGCCGTTATGGTCAACATGAGCTTCGATACGTTGACGCAAAGATTCGAGGTGCGCAATAGGTAATCAAACCCTCGCCGGGCATTTGAAACTCACCGCATCATGACGCATTTCATATCGACCTGGCATTCCATCTCTTCCCGCGTCGCCCGCTTCCGGAAGATCTCTTTCACCCGCCGGCAGCCGGCCGTCTCGTCTCGGTGGATGACGCCGATCGGAATCTTCTCGCCCCAGAGATCCGCCGTTTTCATGGCCTCGTAACGGTCGGTCAGGGGTTTCTCCAGTGTGAAGACCCGCTCCTTGTACCACTGGTATGTATTGATCTTGTTGAAGCTGACGCAGGGCTGGAGGATATCCACCAGGGCCGTCCCCGGAAAGAGGATCGCCTGCTTGATCAGCCCTTTGAGGTGCTCCTTCTCGCCGGCGAAACCGCGGGCGACGAAGGGGGCGCCCATCGTGATCGCCAGGGCGAGCGGATTGAGAGGGATGTTCCGGCTCCCCTCGGGGGAGAGAGGATTCTTCACATCGGGGTCCGTCGTGGGGGAGCTCTGCCCCTTGGTCAGGGCATAGACCCGGTTGTCGGAAACGAGGATCGTCAGATCCAGACGCCGCCGGATGGTGTGGATGAAATGGTTTCCCCCCTCGCCGTACATGCAGCCGTCGCCCGAATAGGCGATGACGGTGAGATCCGGACGGGCCAGCTTGATCCCCACCGCGAGCGGCAGCGACCGGCCGTGGAGACCGTTGAAGTAGTTCACGTCGAGGTAATGGGGCATCTTGGCGGCCTGCCCGATCCCCGAGGTGAGGACGATCCGATTCGCCGGCACGGGGAGTTCACGAAGGGCCGCTTCCAGCGCGTCGCGGATCGCAAAATTGCCGCAACCGGGACACCAGGCGGTTTCGACTTTTGTTTCCATATATTCTCCTTCAGGACCGGGTGCGCAACCCCTTGAGCCCGGCTTTACAAAAGGGGAACCTCAGAACAGGCCCTTCAGGGCTCGATAGAGTTCCTCCACGGTGAAGCAATCGCCGTCGTACTTCAGGACGGAGCGATCCACGGCCAATCCCAGTTCGCTCTTCAGAAGACGGGCAAACTGGCCTCCGGCGTTGTTCTCCACGCAGACCAGACGTCTTGCCTCCAGCCGGTGCGGGGCAACCATCTCGGGCGCCAAGGGGTATACCTGCCCGAAATGGAGGACCGCGGCCGAAATGCCTTCACCGGCGAGCCGTTCGGCGGCTTCCTTGACGATGTGCTTCGTCGAACCCCAGCAGAGGATATAAGAAGCGGCATCCTTCTGGCCATAAAACGTAGGCGAAACCGCCTCTTTCCGGAGGAGGGCGGTTTTCTTCCTGCGCTTATCCACCATGCGGACGCGCTGATGTTGATCCTCCGTGATTTTCCCCTCTTCGTCGTGCTCGTCGGAGTCCGCCTTGACCACCGCCTCCGAAAGCCCCGGGAAGGTCAGCGGGGAAACGCCGTCCCCGGTGAGCCGGTAACGCCTGTAGTTCCCGTCGAACTCCCGGTATTCCCGGCTCGCGACATCGAGCGGGATCTCCCCCTCGTGGATCTGGACCGAATCGGCAAAATACTGATCGGTCAGGACGAAGACGGGAATCTGGTAACGGTCGGCAAGCTCGAAGCTCTTCCTGGTGAGGGCGATCATCTCCCCGATAGAGCCTGGGGCGAAGATGATCCGCGGGAATTCCCCGTGGCCGGCGTGGAGGACGAAGTCGAGATCCGCCTGCTCGGTCCTGGTGGGAAGACCCGTGGCGGGGCCGGGCCGCTGGGAGACGGCGATGACGACAGGGGTCTCCGTCATACCCGCCAGCGAAACCGCCTCCTGCATGAGCGCGAACCCGCCGCCGGACGTGGCCGCCATGGACCGGACGCCGGCGTAGGACGCCCCCAGGACCATGTTGATCGCCGCGATCTCGTCCTCGGCCTGCTCGAAATGGATGGGGAGAGCCGATGCGGCCCGGGAGAAGTAGTCCATGATCGAGGTGGCGGGCGTCATCGGATAGCCGGCCACGAACTGGCAGCCGCCTAGAATCGCCCCGAGGGCCAGGGCCTGGTTGCCGTCGAACTTGCGGTGCTCTCCTGCCGTCGCCGAAACGGGAAAGATTCCCGTCAGGTTCCACCGGGCGGCAAATTCGAACCCCTTTTTCAGGTACTCTTCTTTTCCCGGTTCCGCCGCCCTGACCAGATTCTCGGGGCTCACCCCGATGACGGCCAGAACGATCCCGACGAGGATGGAGTTGCCGGCGGCGACGTTCCCGAACGCCTTCTTAGCCGCGATTCCTATTTCCTCGGTCCTCTCCCGGGAGAGAGTGACGCCCCCTTCGCGGAGGTTCGGTCTGTGGAGCCTCTCGCTCTCCCCGTCGAGGGCGACGACCATGTCCC
>Ga0194126_10011845_pt1 | contig 11137 bp, 7 predicted proteins | sample TA2KigC150mmetaG_FD_148641 | JGI IMG/M metagenome (GOLD analysis project Ga0194126, IMG submission 148641) | Freshwater microbial communities from Lake Tanganyika, Tanzania - TA2015035 Kigoma Deep Cast 150m | ecosystem: Environmental > Aquatic > Freshwater > Lake | place: Tanzania: Lake...
CTTCCTGACTACCGCCGACCCCTGGCCCGGCAACCACGCCTCCGTCGCACGCGGGCCAGAAGCACTCGCTGCATGAACGACCGAGAATCGCGGATTCCTATTTAGGTCTTGAGGACCCTCACCGGCACCAGTTTCGCGACGATCTGACCGAGGCCCAGCTCCACCGTGGAGAGCACGACACTACGCCCGCGGTAGTCGTGCGGCACGTCGCGCGGGTGGCTGATGACCTCGCGGCCGCGGTCGTTCACGGTGTCGCACTCGAAGTAGCGCCTGCCCGCGCGCTCGAGGACGCGAGTGACGTGCAGGATGTGCGGCAGCACGTAGCCCGCGCCGTGTGGCAGCAGGTCCGCCTGCCGCAGTCGGTGCAGCACGCCGAGGTCCGCCGCCCGGCCGGTGAACCCGAGGGCCTCGATGGCGGTGTCCGAGAAGTTAGGCAGTCCGCGTAGCAGGTACCCGGGGATGTCGCTGCGCAGCATCAGGGGATAGAGCTTCCCCGGGGCATCCCGCTCCACGTGGTGGCAGCCCAGGATCACCTCGTTGGCGTTCACGAGGCCCTGATGGGTCTCATTCGCGATGACTCGGAACTCCCCGAACAGCCGCTCGCCGGCCAGCAGCCGGCGGCGTTTCGTGAAGCTGTCGGCGTAGCGGTAGAACTCCATGTACTCCCGCGCGTGCTCCCCTTCCAGCACGCGCAGCGGCCCGAAGGGCGTCTCGTAGGCCTGCGCCATGTGCCGCAGGCCGTTGCTGAAGTCCCAGTAGAGGCCGGGGCCGTGGCTCGTGGCAGAGCGCAGCTCGTTCCCCGCGGCATGCAGCACGAAGGTGTACGGTGGCAGGTCGACGCTGGGATCCAGGCGGTCCACCACGCAGATGTCGATGAAGTGGTTGCCCTCCGCGAAGTCCCACGTCAGCGGCACGCCGTCCAGCTCCGGCGGGTCGGCCTGCATCTCAGCCATCCGCTCGATCAGCTGTGGGATGTCCGGTAGATCGTCGATCGCGCCGACCAGCATCCCGCAGCAGTTGGGCTTCGTGTCCAGGACCACGAACTCCCGGTCGCCCTCGCCCCAGCTGACCTTGCCGCCGTACCCGAACCCGGCCTGCCAGCGCCCGATGTTCCGGGTGATGGTCATGTCCGGGCTGCCGACGAACGTGGCGTCCGGCGGATACCCCAGCTGCTCTTGCACGTAGTGGATCTTCGCCAGGCCGTAGGGCATGTTGGCCAGGCACAGGCGCGTGCCGCTGTCCTCCGCGCCCGTCGAGAAGATGTGTTGACGAGCCCGCTCCAACCGCTCTTCGGGCGACATGTCCGTCTCCACCGAGTCGATCTCCTTGCCCTGGCCGCTGGTGCGACGCGCTCCCTGTTCCCTACCCTCCATAGTAGTTACCTCCCCCACTCCGCCCCGGGGTCCGGGTCCGCCGCAGCGGCCGGCTTGATGCGGTCACGTCCCCCGGTCCCGCCGCCGGCCTCCGGGAGCGCCGATGGCTGCCGCCTTCCGTCCGGCCCGTGCGATCACCTCCGACGGAAGGAACAACGCCCTCCCCCGCGAAATCGTCGTACTCACCAGGGATCGCGTGCCAATCTCGCTTGCGGACGGCCGGGATGTCATTGGCGCTGTCCAACCCGCTAGCTCTCGTGGGGCTCCTGCTCCTGCCCTATCTCGTCTGGGTGAACCGGGGGAGCCTTGCCGACCAGCCCCACCGCCGCCGCTGGTTCACGCTGGGGCTCCGCGGGCTCATCGTGACCCTGTTGGTGCTCGCCCTGGCGGGCCTGCAGGCGGTGCGCACCAACGATCAGCAGTGTGTCTTCTTCATCCTCGACATCTCCGACAGCGTCCCGGCGGCGCAGAAGACTCAGGCGCTCGAGTACGTCACCCAGGCCCTCAAGCAGATGCGCGGGGACGACCTCGCCGGCGTGATCGCCGTGGGCTCCGAAGCGCTCATGGAGCTCTCCCCGGCGCGTTCCCTCCGCTTCGAGAAAGTGCACTCGACCCTCTCCCCCGCCCGCACCGACCTCGCGGCCGCCCTGCGCCTGGCTCTGGCGGCCTTCCCGGAGGGGACGCTCCGCAAGATCGTGCTCCTCACCGATGGGAACGAGAACCTCGGCAGCGCCCTGGACGAAGCCAACCTGGCCGCCTCGGATGATGTCCTGATCGACGTCGTCCCCCTCGCGGCGAAGTACGAGAAGGAGGTGCTCGCCGAGAAGCTCGTGATGCCGTCCCAGGTCAAGATCGGCGAGCCGTTCAGCCTCCGACTGGTGCTCCGCAGCCTCCGTCCCACCACGGCCACCATTCGCCTCCTCCGCAACGATGAGCACCTGCGCTCCTACGATGCGAAGCTGGTGGAGGGCGTGAACAGCCTGGAGCTGCCGCAAGTCATCGACCAGGCGGGCTTCTACGAGTTCCAGGCGGTCGTCGAGACCGCCGACGACACGCTGCCCGAGAACAACCGGGCCCTGGGTTTCTGCCTGATCCGGGGGCAGCCCAAGGTGCTCTACTGCGAGGGCGACCCCGGCGGCGAGCAGTACCTCCTGCCCGCCCTGCAGGGCGCCCGGATCGAGACCGAGCTCGTCGGGCTTTCCGGCGTGCCGCTGGCCTTGGCCGAACTGCAGCAGTATGACGCCCTGATCCTCAGCGATGTGCGCGCCGACCTCATCTCGCTCGAACAGATGATGGCGATCCGCGCGGCGGTCCGCGACCTGGGCATCGGCCTGATCATGATCGGCGGCGAGGACAGCTTCGGGGTTGGGGGGTACTACCAGACGCCGGTGGAGGACGCCCTGCCCGTCTACATGGACGTGCGCCGGAAGCAGAAGCTGCCTGGGCTGGCCATGGAGCTCATCATCGACAAGTCCGGCAGCATGGCGATGACGATGCTCGGCGCCGCGAAGGTCGATCTCGCCAAGGAGGCCGCCATCGCGGCCGTCAAGGTGCTCAACCCGCAGGACGAGATCGGCGTGATCTGCTTCGATGAGGCCACGAAGGAAGTCGTGAAGCTGCAGAGAGCCACTCACAAGGACGACATCAGCAATCGGGTCGCGGGCATTGCCGCCGGCGGCGGGACACAGATGTATGGCGCCATGCAGTTGGGCTTCCAGCGCCTGAAGGCCTCCGACGCGAAGCTCAAGCACTGCATCCTCCTCACCGACGGCCAGTCCCTGCCCGCCGACTTCGAGGGCCTGGCCCGGCAGATGGCCGGCTCCGGCATCACCATCTCCGCGGTCGCCGTCGGCAGCGACTCCGCCATCGGCCTCCTCCAGGCCCTCGCCAAGATCGGCAAGGGCAACTTCTACTACACCGACAGCCCCCGGAGCATCCCCCGCATCTTCACGCGCGAGACGATGCTGGCCTCCCAACAGTTCCTCGTCGACGAGGCCTTCCAGCCGCGCTGCGATCCGGCCAGCGAACTGCTCCGCGGCATCCATCTGCCGAGCATGCCCCCGCTCCTCGGTCACGTCGTCACCACGAAGAAGGAGCTCGCCCACAACAGCGTCGTCACGCCCAAAGGCGACCCGGTGCTCACCGAGTGGCGCTACGGCCTCGGGCGAGCGGTCGCCTTCACCTCCGACGCGAAGGCTCACTGGGCTACCCACTGGATCAGCTGGCCGGGCTATCGCAAGTTCTGGGAGCAGGTGGTTCGTTGGACGATCCGCTCCGTGCCGAAGTCGCCCTATGTTGCGTCCCTGGCCATCGACGGCGGCGAGGGGCGCGTGGAGCTGGAAGCCATCGACCCAGACGGCACCTTCGTCAACTTCCTGAAGGCCGAGGCGAGGGTCATCGGGCCGGGCCTGGAGGCCGAGCGCCTGCCACTGCGGCAGGTGGCCCCCGGCCGCTACGAAGGGCGTTTCCGCGCCCGCGATGTCGGCCAGTACATCGCCAACCTCGCCTACCAGGACGAGAAGGGTCGCGGCGCCTCTCAGGTCGCGGGCGCGCAGGTGTCGTACCCGCCGGAGTACGCCGAGCTTGGGCCGAACGAGCCGCTGCTCGCCCAGGTGGTTGAGGTCACCGGCGGGGCCCTGCAGCCGGATCCTCAGATGGCGTTCGTGAAGACCCGGCCGGGCGTCCGCAAGGCGACCGACATCTGGCCGCTCCTGGCCGCCGTGGCGCTGCTGCTCTTCCCGCTGGATGTAGCGCTGCGCCGCCTGATGATTGAGCGCGAGCACTGGGCCGCCTTCGCCGAAGTGCTCGCCAGGCTCGCCTGGTGGCGCCGGCTGCCCATTCCCGCCCCGGCGGGCGCGCCCCTGAGCCGCCTGCTCGAGCGGAAGCAGGAGACGCAGGAGACGCTCCGGGAGGAGCGTCCGGAGACGACCGTCCGCCTGCCGGCGCCCGGGGCGGCGCCGCGTCCCGCCTCCAGGCCCGGGCCCGCCACCGGCGGCCGAGAGGAGCGCATGCGACGACTGCTGGATGCCAAGCGCCGCGCCAAGCCCCAATGATACGACCTTGGAGGCCCCCCCGATGAAGTTCGCCGTGTGCAACGAGATCTTCCAGGACTACCCGTTGGAGGAGCAGTTCGCCCTCGCCGCCCGCCTCGGCTACGATGCGATTGAGATCGCGCCCTTCACCCTCGAGAAGCGCGTGACCGACATCTCCGGGGAGCAGCGTGCCCGCATCGTCGTCCTCGGACGCGAGCATGGCCTGGAGATCGCGGGCATCCACTGGGTCCTCGTCGGACCCGACGACCTGCACATCACCAGCCCCGAACCCGTCGTGCGGGAGCGCACCGTGCAGTACCTGCGCGATCTCGTCCGCTTTGGCTGCGACATCGGCGGCCGGGTCATGGTCGTCGGCTCCCCCAAGCAGCGCAACATCCTCCCGGGCGTCAACCCGGAGGACGCCCGCGCCTGGTTCGCCTACGCGCTCGCGGAGGCGGCCCGGGTACCCGGCGCCGAGGGCTTCCAGGTCTGCATCGAACCGCTCCTCTCCGACTCGACGAACATGATCACCACCGCCGCCGAGGCGCGAGAGATGGCCGGCCGCATCAGCCTGCCCAACGTGGGCGTCATCCTCGACGTGAACAGCATGTCCCACGAGGAAGCCGACCTCCCGGCCGCCATCCGAGCCACCCGCGACTACCTCCGCCACTTCCACGTCAATGACCCCTGCCAGCGCGGCCCGGGCTGGGGGGACGTGGACTTCCGGCCGATCCTCAAGGCCCTCCTCGAGATCGGGTACACCGGCTACGCCTCGGTCGAGGTCTTCGACTTCACCCTCGACCCCGTCGAGCACGCCGGCAAGAGCCTCCAGTACCTGAGGGACACGTTGCGCCAGGTGACCGGGTGAGCGAGGCCTGTTCCGGTGGACAACGCCGCCTGAACGTCCTCCTGTGCCCGGCGGGGAGCCACGGCGACGTGCACCCGTTCATCGCGCTGGGCCACGCGCTGCGGGCCCGCGGCCACGATGTCACCGTGGTCACCAGCGCCTACTTCGACGAGCTGATCCGACGTGAGGGGCTGCGGTCGGCGCCTGTCGGGACCGCCGAAGACTTCGACCGCGTCACCCACGATGCCCGTGTCTGGCGCCCCTACACCGGCTTCTTCCACCTGATCCGCCACATCGCGCCGACCCTGCGGCCCGCCCTGGCCGCGCTCGACGGCCTCCACGAACCGTCCCGCACCGTCGTCGCCGCTCCCCTCATGCTCGCCGCGGCGGCCCGGCTCTTCTGTGAGGCGCGTGGTGTGCCCCTGGCGACGATCCACCTCCAGCCGATGGCCTTCCTCAGCCTTCAGCAGCCGCCAAGCAGCCTCTCATGGGTCCATTCGCGGACGCCGATGGCCCTGCGTCGGCTGATCCTGCGCCTCGCCGACTGGGGAGTCGACCGAGCCATCGGCGGCGAGCTCAACGCACTCCGGCGCGAGCTGGGTCTCCCTCCGATCAAGCGCGCGCTCACCTCCTGGGCCACCTCGCCCGACCGGGTGATCGGTCTCTTCCCGAGTTGGTTCGCGCCGCCGGCGCCCGACTGGCCGCCCCAGACCGTCCTGACCGGCTTCCCCCTGTACGACCAGTCCGCCAGCGCGGCGGTGCCCGAGGCGCTCGAACGCTTCCTGCAGGCCGGCGAGCCGCCCATCGTCTTCACCCCCGGCTCGGCCAACCGGTTCGGGCATCACTTCCTGCGGGCCGGCGTTGAGGCATGCCGGCATCTGGGCCGGCGCGGGCTCCTGTTGGCGCGACACATCGAGCAGGTGCCACCGGGCCTCCCGACGGACGTCCCGCACTTCGACTACGCTCCGCTCAGCCGGGTCCTGCCCCGCGCCGCCGCGCTCGTCCACCACGGCGGCATCGGCACGGTGGCGCAGGGTCTCGCGGCAGGTGTGCCCCAGCTGATCATGCCGACCGCCTTCGATCAGCCCGACAACGCGGCGCGCCTGCGCAGCCTCGGCGTTGGCTCCTCACTGGCGCCCGGCCGGTTTCACGGCCCGGCCGTCGCGCGCGAGCTGGAGCAGCTGCTGGAGTCCGAGGAGGTCGCCTGCCGCTGCCGGGAGGCGGCGCGGCGGATGCGCGAGGGATACCCGCTTGAGGAGGCCTGCGACCTGATCGAGGCCCTGGGGGGGTAAGAACGGCCTACTCGAACCGCACGTCGTCCAGGCTGAACCAGGCCGGCAGCCGGACCGCCCGAGCCATGTCGGCGACGATGACCAGGACGCGCGCCTGGTCGCGGTCGAGGCGGCCGTTCTCGTCGGCGGAGTCCGTCTCGAGGATCATCGCGTCCAGCGGGATGGTCTTCTCGGAGGGCGCGTCCGCCGCCACACCGATGCGCTGGCTGTACTTCGAGCCGTCGCGTTCCTCCAGCGTCACGTTCACGACGAGCCCCTCCGATGCCCCCAGCCTCAGCGACAGGCCCGAAGCCGCCCGCAGATCGAGCTGCCCGACGGCCAGCACGCAGCCCTGCCATCGGCTCGCCCGACCGTCCGCCACCACGCGCAGCGCGTGGCCGTCGCCCTCTGCGACGCGCTCCAGCGCGGCGCCGCCGATCGCCAGAGCCATGACCGATTCGCCCTCGAACCCCTCAACGAACAAGCGCGGATCGCCGGCCCCCGCGACGGTGCCCTCGGTCGCGCTCGACAGCACCACCTCGTCGAGACAGAGCCGCTGGACTCCGGTCTTGCGGCCGAGGGCATCGCCCAGCGGGCCCGGCAGGTTTGCCAGGTCTGCCAGCCGGATCTCCGCGATCTGCTCCGGCTCCAGGCGGCCCGACGCGTCCTGCGTATCCTGCGACAAGACCAGGGAGGCGAGGGGGACGCTCACCCACGTCCACTGGCCGCCCGGAATCGCGGCGAACTGCTGGTAGAAGGCCCCGCCGCCCTCCACCACGCCGAAGCTCAGATTCGTGGGCAGGTCCGTCCGGATGCCGAAGGCGAGGGTCGCGGCCTCGGTCACCGTCGGCGGGCGCGCCGTCAGCTGCTGGAAGGCCCCTTCGCGGGCGACGCATGTCATCCGCAGGCAGCCCTCGCCCGCAAACGCCGCCCCGGGCGCCGTGTCCCGTTCGATCAGCGCCTCGGCGTCCAGCGCCTGCCACGCAGCCAGGTCTGCGTCCGCCTCGAAGCTGAACCCCACGCCGTCGCCCTCCGGCGCCGCGGGGGCCTTGCCGCCCTCGAAGAAGAAGCGCGGCTTTCCACCCTCCTCCGCATCCTGCGCGACGGCAGAGCACGCGGCGATTACGAGCGCCGGCAGCAACAGCCCCGTCCAGGGCTTACGCATGCGAGTCTCCTTCGGCGCCGCGGGCGGCGCGCTCTCCATACTATCGTGCGCCTCACGCCGGAGGTTCCCCACAGCCTACGGCTGTCGCGCGTGCCACGCCTCCCTGGCGCGCACGACATACTCCCGCAGTTCGGCCGCCGGGTCGCTCGCCTGGATCAGCGGCACCCCGATCACCACGATGTCCGCCCCGCCCTGAACCGCGCGCACCCCGTCCTCCACCGAGAACGTGCCGACCCCGATCGGCGCGCCGAGGCCTCGGCACTCGTTCAGGAACAGCAGGGGGTCGTGGTGCGGGTCCTCGTTGCGCTGATCGGCCCCGTAGTGGATGTACGCCGAGTCGACGCCCAGCGCGATCACCTCCCTGGCGCGCCGCGGGCCGTCCGGAGCGGCGTACAGGTCGCTGATGATCCGCACGCCGCACTCCCGCCCGGCGGCGACCGCCGCCCGCAGGCTGGCGTCGGAGGCGACGGAGCAGATCGTTGCGATGCGGCCGCCCTGCCGGGCTGTCTCCAGAACGTACTTCGCCACTCCGTCCATCATCTTGAAGTCCGCCAGCACGGGCTTCCCAGGGAAGGCCTGGGCCAGAGCGCCGATCGCCCTCACGCCCTCGAAGGTGATGAGCGGGGTTCCCGCCTCCAGCCAGTCCGCCCCGGCCTGACACGCGGCCTCGCCGATCCGGAGCGCGGCGTCTATCGTCAGCACGTCAATCGCCACCTGAACGACCGGGGGCTCGATGACCAGTGGGGGCACACTGTCTGCGGGCATTGCCTTCCTCGCACGGGCTGTTTCGAGTACACTTCGCCGGGGAGGCTCCATCCCCTCGTGGTGCAGCGCCGGCCGGAGCGCTCACTGCCGGCGCCCTGTCGCGCAGTGCTCACGGACCACGCACTCCGCGCACCGCGGCCTGCCGGCGCGACAGACGAGTCGCCCGTGGGCAATGAGGTTCACATGAAGAGGATAGCGCAGGGCCGGGGGCACGAGAGGCTCGAGCCGCTCCTGGATCCTCTCCGGGGAGGCGCCCTCCGCAGCCCAGCCCAGCCGGACCGCAATCCGAGCCACATGGGTGTCAACGGGGAAGACCTGCCGTCGGCACGCGAAGAGGAGGACGCACGCGGCGGTCTTCGGGCCAACCCCGGGGAGGGACTGAAGGTACGTCATTGCGAGGGCCGAGTCGGTCTCGTGCAGCGCGTCCAAGGTGAGCTCGCCCTGATCGTGCCTGATCCGGGCGAGGACGGCCTGGATGCGCGGGCCGCGAGTCCGCGCCAGCCCGGCGCAGTTGATCGCCGCGATCACGGCCTCGGTCGGAGCCTGCAGGCAAGCCTGCCACGTGGGGAACCGGCGCTTCAGCTCGGCGAAGGCCGCGCGCGAGTTGGCGCCGGTGGTGTTCTGGGAGAGCAACGTCCCGATCAGGCAGTCCAGCGGGTCGCCGCGCCGTTGCCGGGGCGGCCGGCCCCGCGCCCGAACCAGGCCCGCATGGACCGCCCGGACGCTCTCGGGCGTTGGGCCGCGGACGGTCCGCTCAGCCGACCGCCTTGGCGTCATCGGCCTCGCCCTCAGTCTTCTCGTCGGCCTTGGGCTCGCCGGGGATCGTCACAGTGATCTTCGTATCCGTCTTGTTCCCCGCCGCATCGCGCACGCGGATGGTGAGGGTCCGCTCGCCGGGGTCCAGGGCCTGGGTGCGGAGCTCGAACCCTTCGCCCGGTCCGTCGAGCAGGCCGTCCCTCGCGGCAACACTCCTCCAGGGCCCGTCCTTGCCGACCCGGTACTCGATCCCCGCAATCGCCGACGCTTCATCCCAGCAGCTGCCCTGGAGCGCCACCGTCCTGTCCTCGCCCACCGCGGCTTGCCCATGCTGCTGGAAGCGAGGCGCCGTGTTGTCGACGGTCACCGGGAACACCTTCACCTCGTCCCCCAGCGGCTCCGACGGATTGCTCAGCGCGTCGGTCACCACCACGCGCACGGTCACCACGCCCTCCTTCGTCCCCTCCGCTTTGGTGTCCCACTCATACTCCGCGTCCTCCAGGTCCTCCTCAAGCAGCCTCCAATCGTCCTGGCCGTTCGGACGCACGTACACCGCGTACCGCAGCTTGTCGTCGTCGTCGTCCTTGCCCGTCCACTTCAGCGTGTACTTGCCCGATATCGCGGCCCCGTCCTTCGGCTCGGTCAGCGTCAGCGTCGGCTTGCGGTTCGCCGGGAGATACCGCAGCACCAGGCTCCGGAACACCGGCGACGCCCCGCCGTTGGCTCGCTCCATCGTGACCCGATACTGAACGTACCGGCTTGAGGCCAGGTCCGGTTTGCGCGCCTCCGCGCGCGGGAGAGGCAGTGACCACGGGCTCCACGTTCCGTCATCCGGGTCCGCCGTCCAGCCGACCCGGGCCTGAACCTCCACCTTGCCCCCCTCCGCCTCCTCGCCCGTCCACAGGAGGCTTGCCCAGCGGGCCGAGCGCTCCGCGTCCAGCACCGCCGACTCGAACGACCCCGACGCCGGAGCAGTGGTATCCACGACCGCCACTCGCCCCGGGTTGACCGCTCCCGCGAGAAGACGCGCGCCCGCCGCCGCCAGGCAGCTCACCTCCGAAGCCTCGACCTTGCCCACCACCGCGTGTTGCTCGGGACCCCTGACCGACAGGATCTTCCCGTCATCCGTCGTGCCCACATAGACCGTCTCGCCCAGCGCCACCATCGCCGTGGCCGCCTGCTTGTCGAGCTTCAGGACCTCCCGAGGCTCCTGCCCCGGCGTGATCCGCACGACGAAGCCCTTCTGAGACGTGCAGGCGTACACCTCACCCGCCGATGTGGCGGCCACGCCGGTGATCGCCGGGTCCTCCGAATCGTACAGCGCGCTGAACTCCCCCGTCCGCTTGACCCGGTAGACCACCCCGTTCTCAGCGGTGCCGGCCAGCAGGTCTTCCCCCAGCGCCGCCAGGCACAGGACGTGTTGCGCCGGCAGCTTCGCCACCAGCGTCGTCTCACCCGTGGCGGCCACGTGGTGGATGCGACCCTCGCTACCCGTGCCCACATACACGCCGCCGCTGCCGTCCGGGAGCAGAGCCCACACGTACCGGTCCGCGAAGGTCGCGAGGCTCTCCGGCGCGCCCGGCTGGGCCGGGTCGATCCGGAACAGCTTGCCCTCAGGAGCCGTGCCCGCGTACAGCTTCCCCCCGCTGAGGGCCAGCGCGTGAACCGACATCTGCCCCGTCTCGCACAGCACCTCCGGCTCCCCACCCTCCACCACCCTGCAGACCCGCCCGTCCTTCCCCGTGCCGTAGAACAGACTGCCGTCCTCGCCGCCGGTCACCGACCACACGCCTCGCTGCGGCTCCAGCAGCCGGTCGCCCACCAGCTTGTCCGCCACCACCAGCGAGCCGTCGCTCCGGACCGCCAGGCCCTCCGCCTCGCCCTCGGCCAGGTCCTTCTCCTCCGTCTGAAGCCACTCGGACGGCTGG
>Ga0194126_10011846_pt1 | contig 11135 bp, 9 predicted proteins | sample TA2KigC150mmetaG_FD_148641 | JGI IMG/M metagenome (GOLD analysis project Ga0194126, IMG submission 148641) | Freshwater microbial communities from Lake Tanganyika, Tanzania - TA2015035 Kigoma Deep Cast 150m | ecosystem: Environmental > Aquatic > Freshwater > Lake | place: Tanzania: Lake...
GTAGTTCGTGCCCTTGTTGAAAAGCATCCCATTACTTTGGTGAACTCATTAAACCCTTACCGCATCGAAGGGCAAAAGACCGCAGCCTTTGAGATAGTGGATGACCTGGGAGATGCACCAGACTATTTCTTTATCCCCGTGGGCAATGCTGGAAACATCACCGCCTACTGGAAAGGCTTTCGCGAATACAAGGAGGCTGGGAAGTCAACACAAACCCCCAAGATGATGGGCTTCCAGGCAGCAGGAGCAGCACCGATAGTGAAAGGAAAGCCCATCGATAAGCCCAAGACCATAGCCACGGCTATCCGTATCGGCAACCCCGCTAGCTGGAAAGGAGCTACCACAGCTCGCGATGAATCCGGCGGGCTTATAGACAGCGTGACCGACAGCGAGATATTGCATGCCTACAAGCTGCTCGCAGCCAGGGAAGGGGTCTTCGGTGAGCCGGCATCGGCAGCTTCGGTAGCTGGCCTCATTAAAATGGTCCAGCAAGGACTGAAACTGGCAAACAAGAGAGTAGTCTGCATCATCACAGGGACGGGGCTGAAAGACCCCAGCCTGCCCGCCAAGTTCGTCGAACCATTCCCGGAGCTACCACCCAGCTTGAAAGAAATCGAACGTGCCCTCGGCTGGAGCTGACGCGGTCACATAGCAAAGGAGGTCACCATGGTTGACCAGAACAAGATTAAGACAGCAGCACTTGCCATGATAAAAGCCATCGGCGATGACCCGAACCGGGAAGGACTGCAAGGTACACCTCGACGCATCGCCGAGATGTACGCCGAGCTATTTGCCGGATTCGATATGGATGCAAAGGCAGAATTAGCCGTAGGCTTTGAAGTAGGTCACGATGAAATGGTGATTCTCAGGGATATACCATTCTATTCTATGTGTGAACACCACTTGTTGCCATTCTACGGCGTAGCACACGTGGGGTACGTCCCTAACGAAGGCGGACGAGTAGTAGGCGTGAGCAAACTAGCACGCGTGGTAGAGATTTTTGCCAAACGCCTCCAGCTCCAAGAGAGGATGACCACTCAAATAGCTGATGCCATTATGGATGCGCTTCAACCCAAGGGAGTGGCTGTGGTTGTCCAGGCAGAACATTTGTGTATGACCATGCGCGGCATCAAGAAACCAGGTAGCAATGTTGTCACCTCAGCCACAAGAGGCCTGTTCCGCAGTAAAGCAGCCACACGAGCTGAGTTCATGTCTCTGGTACAGGGGAAATAGGATTACTCGTGGCGTAGTGATTCTATGGGGTCAAGCCTTGCAGCCCTGAAAGCCGGATAGAAACCAGAGGCCAGACCTACAAACACAGCCACCGAAAGGGCAATTATCACTATATCAACCGACATCGGAGCACTAACAGTCATAGTACCAACCTTCGCCCCTGTGACCAGCCGTGTGCCCAGGAAAGCCAACATCAACCCGATGACCCCACCAGTTGCGCTCAACAGGGCAGATTCCACCAAGAACTGGCTCAAGATATCTCGCCTTTTAGCTCCGACTGCTTTGCGTATGCCTATTTCGCGAGTCCGTTCCGTAACAGAAACCAGCATTATATTCATAATTCCAATGCCACCAACCAGCAACGAAATAGCCCCAACACTTCCCAGAAATACCTGGAAAATCCCTATCACCTGCAACATCCGATTGATGATTTCCCGCATATCGATAACATTGAAATCATCGTCGGCACCCTCCCTGATACGATGCCGTTGCCGTAATATCGAAGTGACCTGCGCCTTCGCTTCATCCACAGAATCAGGGTCGAATGCCTTAACGGCGATAGTCTGCACCGGCCGCCCCTTCACCGTGGTCACGCCCGTAATTCTCGCTTGATAAGTCGACAACGGAATCAACACGAAATCATCTGCCGTCCCTATCATCCCACCCTTTTCCTCCATCACGCCTATAATCCTGAGCTTCCGCCCAGCCACCCTTATATACTTGTCCAGAGGGTCAGAATCCCCGAAAAGGTCTTTGGCTGTTTTGTAACCCAGCAACACAACGTCTGCAGTCCTCTTCAAATCCTCTTCAGAAAGGAATCTGCCATTCGCCACAGGGTAGCTGATTACACGGTCGATATTAGGAAAAGCACCTCGAATTGCGGTTACAGTATCCTTATTGCCATAGCTAACCCTGCCTCTCGTCTCACAAATCGGGCTGACCACTTCCACAGCCGTTGCCGTATGGCTCGCTGCAATCGCTTCAGCATCTTCCAGAGTGAGATTGTTAATACCGCCAGTGATTTCGCTACTCAAACGAGTAGCATTCATTATGTAAATGGCGTTGGCGCCCATACCCTCAAAGACGCGTTTCATGTTTGCCATGTGTCCCCTGCCAAAGGACACCAGGAAAACTACAGCGCTGATACCAATCACAATGCCCAGGATAGTCAGCCCTGACCGCATCTTGTTGCTATACAGCGATTGCCACGAGGCGATGACGCTTTCCCAGAGACTCATCTCATTACCTCATTCACGATTTCTCCATCTCTGAGGTAGATGGTGCGTTTTGTATACTTGGCTATATCCTCTTCATGTGTCACCAGCACGATGGTAATACCTTTTTGATTCAGCTCTTGCAGTAGGGTCATGATGCCCTGGCTGGTATGCGTATCCAGGTTTCCCGTCGGCTCATCAGCCAGGATAACAGACGGATTGGTCACCAGGGCGCGGGCAATGGCTACCCGCTGCTGCTCACCCCCCGAAATTTCGCTGGGACGGTGATGAGCTCGCTGGGCCATACCTACCAACTCCAGGGATTCTAGCGCCCGTTGTCGCTTATTGCTCGCCCCGCAATAGACCAGAGGAAGCTCCACATTGGCCGCCGCAGAAGCTCTGGGCAGCAGGTTAAAAGACTGGAATACAAAGCCCAGCTTCTTATTCCTTATCTCTGCCAATTCATCGTCCTTCAGCAAGCTAACATCCATGCCATCAAGCTCATATTTACCACTGGTAGGCCTATCAAGACAGCCTATGATATTCATCATGGTGGATTTGCCCGAACCAGAAGGCCCCATTATCGATACCATCTCCCCGGCATCAATACGGCAGGTCACACCATTCAACGCAAAAAGCTCAACTCCACCCAGCGTATAGACTTTGACTGCGTTATCCAGATATATCATGCTACTTGGACGTCCGAGCACCGGAATCAACCACCACCTTCTCTCCCTCCTTAAGCCCTTCTACAACCTCGCTGAACCTCTCATTCTGAATGCCAATCTTGATTGCCCTCTTTTCAGTGATTTTCTTAGCCTCGTCAACCATCACCTCCACCCACTGCTCTCCTGGCGAACCCTTCACCACCCGATTAGGAATCAGCAGCACATCTTCCCGCTTATCCACAATGATGTCACCAGTAGCAGTCAATCCACCTTTTAGCTCAACATCGGTTGGCTCCAGGGCTATGGTCACAGCAAAGTTCAAAATGCCCGCCTGCTGCGTCCCGAAGGGCGAGATAAAGATAAGGTTACCGCTCACTGGAACATCAGGCAGAGCATCAACATTTATAATAACTCTCTGCCCCTCCTTCACCTTGTAGATATCTATCTCATCTACTGTCCCTTTCATCTCCACCGTCCTGGTATCCACCACGTGAACAGCTACCCGCGAAGAATAGTCAAAGGCAGAAAGCTGGTCGTCTTCCTTCACGCCGATATAGACTACGATGCCATCGAACGGCGCCAGGATTTCAGTGTCCATCAGCGCCTTCTTAGCATTCTTCAAAGCAATATCAGCCAGTTGCAGGTTCAGGCTAAGACCTCTGGATGCCTTGAGATTCAGCCCGCTCCTGAAGATTAGCTCGTTCGCCTCAAGTATGGTACGGCTCATATCGACATCATGCTGCGCCAAGCGAATTAACATCGCCAGCTCTTGCGCGTCACAGCTCTCGTCTTTCTTACACGCCTGTACCTTCTGCAGCCCCTCCTCCACCTGTTTCAAGAAGCTGAGAGAAGTGGAGGTATCTGGATAAGGTACAGGCATTAGCCCAGGGGAAGTCGCAGGGTAGGACGATGGCGATGGCGTTGGCGGTGTTCCAGAAGACCATGTTACTCCACAGCAAGCCGCCAGCCGTTGCGACATCCTGATTCTGCCAGTGACCGATTTGAGCACGGTATAGGTATCCTCAACCTTGCCGAGTGCCAGCGACAACTCAGCCAAGGCCTGGCTATAACCCCCTTTACTCATGGTATTCTGTACCCCAACAACCCTGTCCAGGTCCCGCTTCAACATCTCCGCTGCTCTGGAAATATCAGGATATGTCTCATCCGGAATGCCAAGCATATCATCCCGACTGGCATTTAGAGCCTTAATCTCCGGCAGGTCAACCAGGTAATAACACGCTTCCAAATCATGCTGTGCCAGCCGCAGCTCTGCTGCCGCATTCTGGTATTTCTGTTGTTCCAGGAGTCGCTTTGCCTTGATTAGCTCATCCCTGGCTTGTTCCAAGCGCTGAAGCGCAGCAGGGTCAGGGTACGTCTTGGGATAGCCCATGAGCGCCGGGTGTATCTTCTCCACCAGTTCGTTCATGGCCAGTTCCACATTGTACTGAGCTTGTTGCACGGCCAGCTTCTGCGTAGTATCGTCCAGTTTGGCCAGCAACGCCCCTTCCCTTACCCTGTCGCCTTCCTTTACATATATTCCCTTGACAGTCCCGGGCGTGCCGAACCGGAGCTTGGACTCATGCGGCATATCCAGGCTGCCATCAGCGTTCACAGTGACCACCAAATCTCCACGCACCACCTCGACCGTCTGCTTCACTGCAGCTTCTTTCTTGCGAGCACAGCCACTGAAGCCGGTCACTGTCAATACCAGGAGAAGACCCACTATTATGATCAACCTTTTCTTCATTTGCAGCTCCTGTTAACTAAGTTGAAACCTCATCCTTTCGCAGTGGACGCTAATTTCTCCGAATGGTGTTGTCCCCAGCGGTCCAGCAGCGGAAGTACCTCCTGCTCAAAAAATCGATAGAAATCCCGCATTTCCTCCAGACGGCATCGCATCTCTGGACTCTCCCCTTCCATCAAGGACAAGCCACGCTCTGATAGCTCTCTCATGGCTCTCACGCGCGACATCCGACTTTTCATCAGCTCAGACCACGAGCCATGCCTGAGACGATAATAGGTAGCGCGGCTGCCTGGTACGCCCAACTTCTCCACCAGACCGCTGTGTATCAGCAACCACGTCATAGTGCTGATGGCACCTTTGCTGCCACCGGCCATCTCCCTGAGCTGGGCGGCAGACTGATATGGCGGGTCGCAGATAAGCAGCCACCCCAGAATCCGCCCCGCCATGCGCGGCAAACCCATTTCATCAAACACAATCCCAAAATCCTCAATCAAACGCTTATTTTCGGCTTCGCGCTGAACAGGGTTCATAACCACCATCCGATTAACCACAAAGTCTATTAAACTACATAAGTTTTGTCAACACTAAACTTTCCAAACTTCGCAAAGCCATCCTAGAACCAAAGCTTGGCAGTCTGTATCAATCATTCGCCCATAATTTGAACCACCACTTCGCGGGAGCGCGCTCGATTATCGAAATCAAGCAAAACTATCTGTTGCCAGGTGCCCAGCGCCATCCGCTTGTTCAACAGCGGAATAACCAGAGAAGGGCCTAGAAGCGCAGCACGCACATGAGCGTAACCATTGCCATCACCCCAGGCGCGGTCATGCCGATAAGGTACTTTTTCAGGTACCACCCTATCCCACATCTCCTTCAAATCAGCAACCAGCCCGGGTTCATATTCAATAGTGGTAACACCAGCCGTCGACCCGGTGACGAAAACAGTCACCGCGCCCTCCTTGACCCCCGAATCAGCCACCTGTTTAGCTACCTCCGATGTTATGTCAACAATGTCACAATGGCCTTGGGTGTTGAGCCTGATACTCCTGGACTCCACCGTCATAGCCGCACCTCCTCTAGAAGGACTTCATCGAGATTGAAAACTGGCCCGTCAAGGCAAACACGCTTCACGCCCTGTTTAGTCGGTATGCTGCATCCATAACAAGCACCCACACCACACCCCATTCTGACTTCAAGCGAAACCTGGACAGGTTTCTCGGCGTTTCTTTCTATCATTTCTCTGGCAATCGATTCGTACATAGCTCTTGGCCCACAGGCATAGATTTGGTCAGCCCAACCAACATACTCAAATACATACTCGCTGACCATCCCCTTTCTGCCCACCTGCCCGTCTTCAGTAACAAGTTCCACCTCGACTCCACCGGGCAAAAGCCCGCCAGGATAGAGCACTTCTTTTGTACGTGCACCCAGCAGCAGTTTGACGAACTTACCCTGGCTTATGGCCCTTTCCGCAAGAATAACCAATGGAGCTATGCCAATACCACCAGCCACCAATAACAGATTCCTCGAGTTTGGATTGACTGTAAATCCGTTGCCCAGGGGACCAAGCAAATCTAGCTTGTCGCCCTTTTTTCTCCGAGAAAGCCACAAGGTGCCCTCGCCCTTACCTGACACAGGCACTATTTTGCGGCCGGATGAAACGGCGCTTTCCCTGGCCAATCCAGCACCCGTGAAGAACAAATAGACCTCGCCTGATTCGGTAACCCTGTGGATGCTGATGGGCCGACGCAGAGTTAGCTTGTCGCCACACCTCACCATAACAAACTGCCCGGGGTGAGCCGCATCAGCAATTCCAGGTGCCGCCACACATAACTGATAGCACCCGGGCATCACCTCCCGGATAGAAACTACGGAAGCTTCAACCTGTCTCAAAGTGCCAGTATCCTCTCGAACTAAACTATTCAATCTCTGCGTGGTAGCTTTGCAGCGACTTAACCGAAGGCTTGTCCGCACAGTAAGCCTGTATTCCCTTAGCCGCTGCGGCAGCGGCTGCTAGCGTTGTCATATACGTCACCTTGTGTTTAATAGCCGTCTTGCGAATATAGGAATCATCATACTGGCTCTGGCGACCACTCGGCGTGTTAACCACCAGCCTGATTTCACCGTTCTTAATCTTATCTACAATGTTGGGACGGCCCTCATGCTGCTTTAGCACACATTCAGAATCAATCCCGTGACCAGTCAGAAATTCGTGCGTGCCCCGCGTAGCCACTATCTTGAAGCCAAGCTCAGCAAATTGCTTCGCCACGTCGAGTGCAACAGGCACTTCCTTACTATGCAAACTCAACAAGACTGTCCCCGCGGTAGGAAGAGGCTGCTTCGCAGCTTCCTGGGCCTTGAAGAATGCCATGCCAAAGGAATCGGCAACCCCCAACACTTCGCCTGTTGACCTCATTTCAGGACCTAAAACAGGGTCCACTTCGGGAAACATAGGGAATGGGAAAACAGCTTCCTTAACCCCAAAATGAGGAATCCGGCGCGGCCTAAGACCAATCTCGCCGAGCTTCTTCCTCAGCATCGTTTGGGTAGCCAAGCGCGCCATGGACACGTTGCATATCTTTGAAACAAGTGGCACAGTGCGCGATGCTCTAGGATTAGCCTCCAGCACATAAACAACATCCCTGGCTATGGCATACTGCATGTTCATCAGCCCAACAACATGCAAGTCTTTGGCAATCTTCCTGGTATATTCGTAGATAGTATCAAGATGCTTAGCCGGTATACTCACCGGTGGAATTACACAAGCCGAATCCCCCGAGTGAATCCCCGCCAATTCAATATGCTCCATCACAGCGGGTACAAACGCATCAGCACCATCGGCAATAGCATCGGCCTCACACTCAATCGCGTTCTCTAAAAACCTATCGATCAGTATAGGACGATCCGGAGTAACGCCCACTGCCGCCATCACATACTGTTTCAGCATCTCTGCATCATAAACTACCTGCATGCCACGGCCACCCAACACATACGACGGCCGCACCATCAGCGGATACCCAATCTTCTCCGCCACCCGAAGCGCTTCATCCAGATTGCTGGCCATGCCCGATTCCGGCATAGGAATGCCAAGCTCCTGCATCACCAACCGAAACCGGCCACGGTCTTCAGCAAGGTCGATAGTCTCAGTTGATGTGCCCAGGATTTTCACACTCGCATCATTTAATTCACCAGCGATATTGAGCGGCGTCTGGCCACCAAATTGGACAATAACACCTTCCGGCTTCTCTTTTTCATAAATGCTGAGCACGTCTTCAACCGTCAGCGGCTCGAAATAAAGCTTGTCCGAAGTATCATAGTCGGTAGATACCGTCTCCGGATTGCAATTGACCATTATTGTCTCGTATCCCTCGTCACGCAAGGCAAAGGCAGCATGGACACAGCAATAGTCGAATTCAATGCCCTGCCCTATTCTATTCGGCCCACCACCCAGTACCATCACCTTCCGCTTTTTGCTGCTCGCCGTCACGTCTGGCGCATTGTAAGTTGAATAGTAGTACGCTGCATTCTCCACGCCGCTTACAGGTACGGGATGCCATCCCTCAACCACACCCAACGCAATACGCCTCTGCCGAATCTCCTTCTCGGACACAGACAAAAGCTGTGACAGGTATTTATCAGAAAATCCGTCTTTTTTCGCCCTGCCCAACAGCTCATCAGGTAGCATCGCACCCTTATGACGAAGTACCTCCTCCTCCAACTCGACCAACTCCTTCATCTGCTGGATAAACCACGGCTTGATGTAAGTCCTTTCGTAAAGCTCCTGAACGCTAGCACCCTTGCGTAAAGCCTCGTACATAATAAATTGCCGCTCGCTTGACGCTTCTTTCAACAATCCCATCAACTCACCAAGTGTTCGCTCGTGGAAGTCTTTGGCAAAGCCCAAGCCATAGCGGCCGTTCTCTAGCGAGCGAATCGACTTCTGCAGCGCTTCCTTATAGTTCTTGCCAATGCTCATAGCCTCGCCCACAGCACGCATTTGCGTGCCCAGCCTATCCTCAGCATCTTTGAATTTCTCGAAAGCCCAGCGGGCAAACTTCACTACTACATAGTCCCCAGACGGCGTGTACTTTTCCAGAGTTCCATCACGCCAATATGGGATTTCATCCAGAGTCAGCCCGGCTGCCAGTTTGGCTGAAACCAGGGCAATAGGAAAACCAGTAGCCTTGGAAGCAAGAGCAGAGGAACGCGACGTCCTGGGATTAATTTCAATGACCACGACACGACCCGTCTTGGGGTCGTGGGCAAACTGGATGTTAGTGCCGCCAATCACGCGGATGGCTTCTACAATACGATAGGAATATTCCTGCAGTCGCTTTTGCAGAGCTGGGTCTATGGTAAGCATAGGTGCCACACAAAAAGAATCACCTGTGTGAACCCCCATAGCATCCACATTTTCAATGAAACAGACGGTAATCATCTGGTTTTTGGCATCGCGGACAACTTCAAGCTCCAATTCCTCCCACCCCAGGACTGATTCCTCAATTAGAACCTGCCCGATGAGACTGGCTGAGATGCCACGGCTGGCAACTACACGCAACTCCTCTACGTTATAAACCAACCCACCACCAGTACCACCCATTGTATATGCTGGCCTGACTACCACCGGGTAGCCTAACTCAGCCGCTACTCTTTCTGCGTCTTCAACAGTATATACAGCCTCACTCTGAGGCATCTCAATACCTAACCTATCCATCGTTTCCTTGAAAGCAATTCTATCTTCACCACTTCTGATAGCATCAACATCAACACCGATTACCTCCACACCATATTTCTGCAAGACTCCCGAACGAGCTAACTCTGCGCTCAAATTCAGGCCCGTCTGACCACCGAGATTAGGCAGCAAAGCATCAGGCCTTTCCTTTTCGATAATCTGAGTCATAGCCTCCAGAGTAAGAGGCTCAATATAGGTTATGTCTGCCATGCCAGGGTCAGTCATGATAGTAGCCGGGTTAGAATTCACCAGCACAATCTCATATCCAAGACCTCTGAGTGCCTTGCATGCCTGAGTTCCTGAATAGTCAAACTCGCACGCCTGCCCTATGACAATTGGACCTGACCCTATTATCATGACCTTCTTGATATCGTTACGTCTTGGCATCTTTCCTGCTCGTCTCCTCTCTATTGTGTAATTCTATGCAGGCACCGAAACATAATCCTGCAATGGCTCAACATCAAAAATCTGGCCAGCAAAAGATGGGTCGGTAAGCATCTCTTGATAACCAGCCATGGCAGTATCAAAAACCACCTCACCGTAGATAGTAGTCCCAAACCCGAAAGAATAACCCTCATAAATCGCACCATCTTCTAATACCAGCACTGCTCTCTTGGTCATCGTTTCTTTCGTACTTTGACCGATTCGTCTTGATACACCATCCGCCCTGCAACTATGGTCGCCACTACCTTACCCTTAAACTGGTACCCTTCAAACGGCGTGTTCTTGCCTTTGGAGACGAAGTCCTGACTACTGACCACCCATTCCCCCCCCGGATCAAACAGTGTAACATCAGCACCACAACCAGTTTTCAGAGTACCCAGCTCGCCACTTTTGTTCCCAATGATACCCGCTGGTCCCAAAGTGAGCCTTGCCACAAGGGTATTCAAGTTCAGCCGGCCATCATGCACAAGAGACATGAGACACCCCAACGCCGTTTCGAATCCACTTATTCCAAACGGCGCCAGACCAAACTCACACATCTTATCCGCCAGAGTATGCGGAGCATGGTCGGTAGCAATGACATCTATTATTCCTTCATCCAGTCCTTTGATTAAAGCATCTACATCTTTGCTGCTGCGCAAAGGAGGATTCACTTTCGCATTGGTATCATAGGCTAGTCGTTTGTCCCTCCCCTCCTGTGGCCCCATTACGCGTTCCTCAGTCAGTGTAAGATGGCATGGCGTCACCTCTGCAGTAACAGCCACACCCCTGTCCTTGGCACGCCGAATCAGTTCCACTGAGCCAGCCGTGCTTACATGACATATATGGATTCTGGCTCCGGTCAATTGTGACAAAGCCAGGTCTCGCGCTACAAACGCCTCCTCAGCAGCAGCCGGTATCCCTTTAAGCCCCAACCGCACCGAAACCCACCCCTCATTTACCAGCCCGCCATTGCTTAGCTCCTTGTCCTCACAATGGTCCATGATAGGCAAACCCAGGTCGCTGCTGTACTCCATGGCTAAGGACATCACCCTTGAGCCAGATACCGGCTCACCATCATCGCTGAAGCCGATGACACCTGCATCAGCCAGTTCGCCCAT
>Ga0194126_10011848_pt1 | contig 11135 bp, 5 predicted proteins | sample TA2KigC150mmetaG_FD_148641 | JGI IMG/M metagenome (GOLD analysis project Ga0194126, IMG submission 148641) | Freshwater microbial communities from Lake Tanganyika, Tanzania - TA2015035 Kigoma Deep Cast 150m | ecosystem: Environmental > Aquatic > Freshwater > Lake | place: Tanzania: Lake...
CTTGGACACGATGCTCTTGTTCGAGCGCGGCGACGATAACAACGGCCGCGCCATGACCCACGAAGTGCTTTCCCTCATCCATGAAGAGAAAGGACGCAACTCCTACCCCTGGACGATGTACGCCAGCTTGGAGACCCATCACGAAGTCGGTGATGCCTGCGTGTTGTGCTCTCGCCTGCACAAGCGCGGTCCGGGCTGGTCGACAGGGCTGCATTCGGAGGTCTTCAACCACGGTCGGATGGTGGCGCTGGGCGTGAACATCGAGATGAGCAACGACTACGAGGGCCCTGACCCCACGCAGGTGATCGGCCTGAACATTCAGGCCGTGGGCGGGCCCCGGCCCATGCAGTACGGCATCCAGGTGCATGATGGCAACGGGCGGTTTGACCGGGCCATCGGCCTGAACGGCACGGGCGGCGTAGGGCTGGACATCGCCGGCCAGTACGAGGCGGGCATCCATGCGCACGACAACGACATCCGTCTGAACGAGGGTGCGTGTGTCGTGCTGGATGGCGAGGGCAAGGTGCGGGTGCGCTACCGCGATGGACGAGTTGAGTTCCTCAACGGCGACAGGTGCTTCGGCCACCTGGATGTGAACGGAGACGACCACGCTCTGTAGGGCGGAGGGCCGAGCACCAAGCGAGAGCGCGAGCCGCGGCGTGATGTAGAGCACCTGTCCTGCGAACGGCCCCCGCTTCTGCGCGACAGCAAGCCCGTCACGCCCCCAGAACGCCATCCCGCACCCGTGGGTGGGGTAGACCCCACTTCTGTGCTCGGAGGCCCTTGCAGCGCGCCCGGGGGCGCTCCTGTAAGGCTGTGGGCAGCCTGTGTGGGGGGGAGGAGCGAGGGCCTCCCCGCAAGCGAGCTACCCCGGTCCGCCAGGTTGCGCCATCCCGCAGCAACGTGTGTGGAGAGCGCTCCGCCGAGCGTAGGGGGCCCTCCGAGCGGCAGGAATGCTCTCCCGCACCCAAGGTAGGGGTTGGCCTCACTTCTGTGCTCGGAGGCGCTTCCAGCGCGCCAGAGGGCGCTTCTGTAAGGCTGTGGAGCGCTCTATGTGAGCGGCGACGGTGCGAGGAGGCCGCAGGCGCCCCAGCGAACTGCAGGTTGGCTGGTTGGCTCGCACGGTTCAGAGAGATTGACGCGCGCCAGAGATGGCCGCACCGGGCAGCGTCCCTCGACTGGAGGCTGAAGATGACGGGAGGGCACCCTCTCAGCTTGGGCGCCGTTGCCCTGTCGGTGGCCGCTGCTGCCATGGGACAGGAGGCCGCCGTGTCCCTCCGGGCTTCCCAACTACTGGCCGAGGGGAAACAGCCGGTCACTATCGTCTGCTTCGGTGACAGCATCACCGGCATCTACTACCACACCGGAGGAAGGCGTGCTTGGCCGGAGATGCTTGGCCTCGCGCTGCGGCGCCTCTGCCCTGCGGCGCGGGTGGAAGTCGTCAACGCCGGGCTGAGTGGGGACACGACGGTGGGGGCGCTGGGACGGATGGAGGCCGATGTCTTGCAGCACCGGCCGCACCTGGTGACGGTGATGTTCGGGATGAACGACGTGACGCGCGTGTCTCCAGAGGCCTACCGCGACAACCTCACGCAGATCGTCCAGCGGTGCCGCGACCAGGGAGCCGACGTCGTTCTCTGCACGCCAAACTCGATCTACCCGCAGGACCAGGCGCGACCTGTCGAACGGCTCGCCGAGTATGCCGAGATCGTGCGCAGCGTCGGGGCGACTGAGGCGGTACCGGTCGCGGACTGCTACCGCGCCTATGAGGCGATCCGCGCCGCGGACCGGCGCGCCTGGATGGGGCTGATGAGCGAGACGATCCACCCCAACATGAGGGGCCACAAGGTGATCGCCGAGGAGGTCGCATCGGTAGTGAGCGGGCGACGCGCCTGGCTGAGGGACGTGCCGCCGCTCTCCCCTTGCCTGGCGAGAACCCGCGAGCGGGTCGACCGTGGCGAGGTCGTCAAGGCCGTCGCCATGCCTCCCTATGACGCCCTGGTCGAGCCCGCCCTGCGCGCGACGCGGCCGCAGGCGCGTGTCGAGGTAACTCCATGGCCGGTGGAGGGCAGGTCCCTGGCCGAGATCGAGCGAGAAGCCCAGGCACGCGGCTGGCCGGTGCTGAACTCCTTGCCCGCCGAGCAGCGGCCCGACCTGGTCGTCATCGCCGTGCCCGCCGACGCCCGGGCGGACAGTGACGAGCAGTTCTACCGGTCCTACAGTTGGGTTCTGAACTGGTCGCTCAGCTTCGGGCGAGCCGAGTGGGACTGCATCGCGGTCCTCCCCTCCGTCGCGAAGCCCGACCTTAACCACGGAGAGAAGGCCGCGGAGGACTTCGCCCAGGAGGTCGTGGAAGCGCAGGACATCGGGTGGCTCGCTAGGGCGGATGGGGACGCCGCACCGGCGGGCGACCTGTTCGCAAGGTGGCTGAAGCAGGAGCTGGGGCCGTAGAGGAACCCGGGGGTCAATGAGCACCGCGCACCTCGCGCCAGCTCAGTCCACAGACCGCTCCCCCACTTCCGCGCAGGGGTACGCCCCACACGGTGGCTCGCGCCTCGGTAGATGTCCCTCTGTGCTTGAGGGATGCCGCGGGAAGGGCACTCCGTACAGACGATCCGCGAGGAGAGGGAAGTCGCACTACGTCCCCCAAGAGGTGTTCGGGCAGATACTCTCCCGCATCCGGCGGTTGTCGCCAGCACCGACATGATGCTCACTCAGGTCGGCCGCCATAAGGTCACGGACCATGCCATTCCTGTCGATAGGGAGGCGGCGCCACGCCTGCTCTCCAGCGTGTCAGCACAAACGAGGCCAACAGACCCCCAGGACGAGTGGCAGAAGCGAGTTCGGCAGGGCTTCGCAGCCTGAGCGGAAGGTGCCCGCGGCTCCAACGGCCAGTATGTGCTGCCGATCGACGGCTGTGCAGCCCATGGGAGAACGGCGACCGTTCCATATGGGCAATCCCGGTCTACGTAGCGGACGCGCGCCCTGACGAGGCACCGGACAGTCCAGCGCTCACACCGTGCCACTGGGGTGCCCATCCACCGGGCCAGGTGAACCTCGGCCCCGGAAGGACTGATATGAGACAACAGGATCTCTTCATCCGTGCTCTCGTAGTGGCCTTCAACTGCATCCTCGGGGCCGCCGCCGTCGCAGCCCCCACCGGCCCTGACCTCACGAAGCCGTTCTTCGGCTGCGACCGCACGGTCGGTGCCGTTCCCATGCTGAGCATCCTGTGGGACCCCCACCGGCCCACCGACCCCGCCCCGGCGAAGGCGGACGTTGAGCGCCTCCTGTTCGGCAAGCAGCACAGCGTGGCCGGGTACTTCCGGGAGAACTCTTACGGGCGGTTTCGGGTGACGAATGCGGGCGTGCTCGGGTGGTACGACGCCGCCAAGCCGGCCGAGCATTACTGGAGCACCGACGACAAGGACGCCGACGGCGACGGCTTCGTCGACGGCCACGTCGAGAAGTGGACGGAGGCCATCCGCCAGGCTGACAAGGAGTTCGACTTCGCACGGTACGACCGGGACCACGACGGAACCCTCAGCACTCGCGAGTTGGCGGTGCACATCATCATCCCGCAGAACGGGTCCTTTGGCACCAACCGCGGGACCGCCGGGCGTGAGTACCCCACGCTGGAGCCGCTGGTGGTGGACGGGGTGCAGGTGCCAGTCATCGCGGAGAGCTACCTCGGTGCCCCGCCGGACCTCGCGGTGGTGGTCCACGAACTGGCGCACCTCATGCTCAACGCCCCGGACATGTACTTCCCCTTTGCCTATCCCTACGGGGCGGGGTCCTACTCGTTGATGGACTGGCACGGCTACTGCTCCCACCTGGACCCCTTCCTGAAGCTGCGGCTGGGTTGGGCGACGGCGCGGGTCGTGACCGAGTCGGGTTGGCAGACGCTGAAGGCCGTGGAGAAGCACCCGGAGGTGCTGGTCCTGATGGACCCCAGTCACAGCACCTCGGAGTACTTCATCGTGGAGAACCGCTGGACAAAGGACAGCTACGAGCAGGCCCTGCCGGACAGCGGGCTGGCCGTCTGGCAGATCGTGGATGACGCGAAGGCGCTGGCGAGCATTCCTGCGCCTCGCGGCTGCGACCCGAGCCACTGGGCCACCGTCGGGGCTGACGACTGGGGCCGGCGGGCCGTCCGAATGATCCGACCCGTGTTCCTTCCGCAGCGCGACGACAAGCTGGCACTGTGGGACGGGTCTGATCCGGCCACGGGGTATGACTTGCGGCCTCTGAGCCACAGACCTGAAAGGGCGACACTTCGCTGGGCCGACGGATCGCCCAGCTGCTTCAGACTCCGCCACATCCCTGCGTCCGGCCCGGTGATGCGCTTCTGGGTGGGGATGGAGTAGCGGACGCCTGACCCGACCATGATCGGCGCTTCCGACCCTCCAGCTGTGTCCAGGATCACCTCCAGACCACGGGGGACCTGCGGGACATCCGCGCCGTGCAGCGCATTGCCGCAGGGCTGCTGCGCATCCTCTTCCCGTCCCTCGAGACGGTCACAGTGGAGCAGTTCGCTGAGTGCTGTGCCGAGCCAGCCAAGGAACTCCGGCGCTCGATCCGTCAGCAGTTGGCCTTGATGGACGAGGGGTACTCGCCCAGCCTCGCCATGATCGAGCCTCGATGGCACCCTTCGGCGCCGGGCGGCCCCGGCCGGAGACCCCCGAAAACCGGGCCGTAGGGGCCTACAGGGGCTTGTAGCGTGATATGTGGTAGTCTGGATACCTTCAGTGTGCCGGCGCTCCCAGGATGCGTCAACAACACAGCTAACGGCCCCTTGACGCACCGACCAAGAGGTGGATAATCGCTAGCCGGGACGGAGAGGGGGCAGGGGGTGAGGCTGACCGACGACCAAGGTCGGGGCTGCCGTGCTGCGGAACTCGGGGACCCGAGGCAGATCGGTCATGCTCTGGCCAACAGTGGTGATGACCATCCTGAACGCCGCGGCTCCGGGCGGTGCGGAGCTCGTGGCCAACCCCATGCCGGTCGGCGTCGACGAGGCCGGCTCGGAGCGGTGGATCTACGACGACCCGGTGGCGCAGGAAGCCTTCGAGCAGATCGGGTTCGACTTCGTGATGCACCACTTCTGGGGCTCGCTCACCCTGGAGGACATCGACCGGCTGGACGCCTGGGCGGCGCCGCGCGGGCATGGGTTCCTGATCAACCAGGAGAACTCCGCCTCCGGGCGAGAGCCCGGCGACCCCGCCGTATACCGGAGGCCCGGCGGGTTCTTCCAGCCGCCGCCGGAGTGCGTGCAGCGCTGCCTGGCTTCGCCGCACTTCCTGGGGTTCTGCTTTGACGAGTGCGAGCACTGGATCTGCAACGGCATCCACGTCACCGGCGGCGCGCCGTTCGCCCCGCACTTCTACGACGCCGAAGGGGACACGCTGGACGGCGCCTACGAGGGCAACCTGCAGAACCTCGGGGTGCTCATGGGCCAGGTGTTTGCGGGCTTTGCGGAGCGCGCTCACCAACCCGGACGGGTGCCCATTGTCGGCACCGAGAATGTCTTCCCCGACCTGCAGCACCTCTTTGCCCGCGCCGGACTGGTCCAGATGCCCAAGCTCCTGAAGGAGACGGTCACTCCGGTCACCCTCGCCATGGCGATGGGTGCGGCCAGGCAGTACGGCGTCCAGCACTGGACCTCTGTCGACCTGTGGGGGATGCCCGGCTACCCGGGCCATTCACCCGAGGAGCTGCGCTCGGCGCTGATCATCTCCTACTGGACCGGGGCCGAGCGCACGTACATCGAGAACTTCAGCTACCAGGGAAGCCTCTACGCTGCGAGGGACGGGCAGGCGGAGCTCTCGGCCTACGGCCTGGTCGCTCGCGAGTTCATCCGCGAGTATCTGCCGGCCCATCCGCGGCGGGTCCGCTTCGAGGACTTCGCTCCCGAGACCATCATCGTCCGTTTCCCCGACTCCGACTGGGGTCAGGAGAACCCCGGGCCGTGGATTCGGCGCAACCTCTACGGGGCGAGCAACCTCGTCCCGGACGAGGACACCCGCGCCTGGCTGAAGGTCTGGCACGTGATCTCACACGGCACCATTCCCCCGGTGGCGCTGAACTACAACACGCCGCTGGGCATTCCCTACCGCGTGCTCTTTCCGGCCAACAACGTGGCCGTCTACGACCACACGGCCGCCGACCCGAGTCTGTATGGCAGCACGCGGCTGGTGTTCCTGGTGGGCAAGAGGGTAGAGCCCGAGTGCCTCGGCACGCTGCAGGCGCTGGTGCGGGAGGGGCTCACGGTCGTCGCCACGCGCCGCCTGGCCCCCGCCGAGCTACCGGCCGTCGGCGCGCAGGGCTATCTCGTGCAGCCGACCGGCGCCGGCCGCTGGATCGTGACGGACGACCCAACGCTGCCGCCCGTGCGGGCGCTGCTGACGCCGTATCTCGGCCGGGCGGATGAACTGCGGTACGTGTTCGGCGACACCGAGGTGATCTTCACCACGCCTGGCGATCCGGCGCGAGTGGAGGTCGCCCTGCGATCCCGCCGACGAGGGAACGAGCCATGAGGGCCTGGGTTGGGCCAGGCGCCATCGCGCTTCTGCTGAGCACGGCCCCCTCATCCGGGAGGAGTGACGAGATGGCCTGGCGGATCGGCCTTGGTCGTCGTGTGATCACGCCGCAGACTCCGGTATGGCTGGCCGGCTACGGGATGAAGCGCGTGCCGGACGGCAAGCTGCACGACCTGTGGGTGAAGGTCCTGGCACTGGAGGATCCAACCGGCAAGCACGCGGTGCTGGCCACAACCGACCACATGGGCATGTCCAAGACGATCTACGAACGCTTGTACGCCGCCATGGATGAGCGATTCGGCCTGGACCGCTCCGAGTTCATGCTCACCTTCAGCCACAACCACTGCGGACCGGTGCTGGAAGACGACCTCGTGGACTACTACCCGCTGGACGATGAGCAGCGCCGCCTGGTGCACGGGTACTCGGTGTGGATGGAAGGCGAGGTCCTGGCCGCGGTGGGTGAGGCGCTCAGCCACCTGAGGCCCGGGCGGCTGCTCAAGGGCGAGGGCCTCTGCGCTTTCGCCGTCAACCGTCGTGAGAACACCGAGGCCGAGGTCCCCGTACTGCGTGCGGCCGGCCGGCCGCTCAAGGGGGTCGTCGACCACGCGGTGCCGGTGCTGGTCGTGCGGGACGAGACGGACGCGCTCGTGGCGGTCCTGTTCGGCTACGCCTGCCACCCGACCACGCTGGCCTTCAACACCTGGTGCGGGGACTATCCCGGCTTCGCGCAGGTGAACCTGGAGCGGGCCCATCCGGGGGCCTCCGCGATGTTCTTCAACGCCTGCGGTGCCGACCAGAACCCCATCCCCCGGCGCGAGTTGGGGTTGGCCGAGCAGTACGGCCGGATGCTCTCTGACGCGGTGGAGGCCGTCCTCGCCGGGCCGCTGCAGCCCGTGTCGGCGGACCTGGAGACCGCCTTCGAGTTCGTGAACCTGGACTACGAATCACTGGTGACTCGCGAGACGCTGTGGCCCGTCGCGAACGGGCCCAGCGAGCTGCACGCCCGCTGGGCGCGGCGGATGCTCAGGCTCCTGGACGAGGGCGTCGTCCTCCCGGTGTCCTACCCGTATCCGGTGCAAGCCTGGCGGCTCGGGCAGGAGCTGCTCTTCATCGGCATTGGCGGCGAGGCGGTGGTCGACTACGCCCGGCGCTTTAGGCGCGAGTTCGGCCCGCAGACGTGGGTGTGCGGCTACGCCAACGACATGGCGGCCTACATCCCCTCGCGCCGGGTTTGGGAGGAGGGCGGCTACGAGGGCGGATCCCACCTTGACGAGTACGGCCGCCCGGCTTGGCGCTGGGCCGGTGACGTCGAGGACCGCGTCGCCGAGGCAGTGCACCGGGTGGTCGGCCAGGTGTCCGCGCCGGCGGAGCCGTGATGTAGACCAAGAACCGGGGAGGGCGCGCCGAAGATGCCTGATGGCGGGATGTCCCGGCGGGGATTCGTCGAGGCGATGGGAGCCGCGGGCCTGGCGGAAGCGCTCGGAGCAGCCGCAGACCCCGCGGCACGACGAGCTTCTGCGTCCGGTGGCGGGACAATCGCCTGGGCGGCGGACCGCGTGTTCGACGGGGAGAGCGTCCTGACCGCCCATGCGGTCCTGCTGACCGGGGCGGAGGTCACTGGCGTTCGGTCGACACACAAGGTGCCTCCGCACGTGCCGGTTCAGTACGAGCCGGGGACGACCATCCTGCCCGGGCTGGTTGATGCCCACGTGCACCACATGCAGTGGGAAGCCCCCCTCTTCCTGGCCTACGGAGTGACCACGATCCGCGACGTCGGCAACGACCTGAGCTGGATCCTGGCGCGCCGGGCGGAGGCCTCCGCCGCGCTCTGCCCGACGATCCTGTGCACCGGCCCGCTGCTTGACGGACCGACGCCCATCCACCCCCTCGTCGCGCGCGCCTCGGCCGACCTGGAGGCTGCGGTCGCGGCAGTCCGTGAGACAGCCCAGGCCGGAGTGGATGCGATCAAGCTCTATTGCGGCCTGTTGGTCGAGTGGCTCCCCGCAATGGCCCGTGAGGCGCGATCCCACGGTCTGCGAACCTCCATGCACTGCCAGGGGACCGGCGTGCTGGCCGCCGCCAACGCCGGCGTGGGCGAGTTCCACCATCTCGACGGCGTCCTGACCGATGTCTGGCCGGACCGCCCGGCGGGGTGGCTCGAGGTGTGGGGCGACTCGGAACTCGCGACCACCCGCGATGCCCAGCGACGCTTCGCCGACCGGATCGCCGAGGCGGCCATGGCGGCTACCCCAACGCTGGCATACTGGCACTCCCAGTGGCGCATCAGGGCGGCCGATCACTCCCCCGAAGCGGAAGCCCCCGGCGTGCCTCCCGAGATGCTCGCCTGGCAGGGCCTGGCGGCGATCGATCCGGACCTGGCCGATCGGTGGCGCCGGGCGCGGGAGGCGGCTGAGGGCTTCCTCCGCCTGCTACACGAGCGCGGTGTGCCCATCCTGGCCGGATCCGATGTCCCTTGCGGGGCTCAGACGCCCGGCCTCAGTCTGTGGCGGGAGATGTGCATGCTTGCCCGCGTTAGCATGTCGCCGGTGCAGGCCTTGCGGGCCGGAACGTCGGCCCTCGGCACGCTGCTGGGGCGGCCGAAGCTAGGGCGCCTGCAGGGCGGCAGCCCGGCCGACCTCGTGATCGTCCGGGGCGATCCGACCCGTGGGATTCCCGAGAGCCCCGAGGTGGTCGCCGTCGTGCGAGGCGGTGCCGCCCACCGGCCGACCGACCTGCTGGCCGAGGCACAACGGTTGTCCGCGTCCGTGACTGAAGACCCCTGGTCTGCCCAGTTCCGCGCCCATGCCGGCGGTGGACCGGCAGAGCCCTGATGGCCGGGACACCCATATCCGGGAGTGCTCCATGAAGCTGCCCTACCCCCTCGGCCTCGCGATTTCCCTGCTCGCCGGCTCGTCGGCGAGGGAGCTCTGCGCCCAGGCGCCGCGCAACGTGGGCGTCACTTTCGACGGTGAGACGGACGCGCTCGAGCCACTGGCCACCGACGACTGGCACACGATCACCGCCTCCTACCGCTACGACGGGGCCATCGACCTGCTGACCAACACGTACCTCGTCTTCGCCCGGGGCAGCGATCAGCTCAACGGCTTCTATGTGGGATACCACCTGCCCACGAATCAGTTGGCCATCGTCAAACACGGTTACTGGAATGCGACGGAAGCCACCGGAGCGCCCGGGGAGGTCGGGAGGATTCTCGAGAACGACCAGGGCCAGGTCGACTGCGAGCGCACGACCGTCCGCCGAACGGCCGACGAGGTCGAGGTGGCCTATCGGATCCGCCTCAAGCCGGGTATGCTGAAGGGCTCCTACAACGTCTTCCAGTACATCGAAGACCGGGATGTCCGGTACGAGGGGTTCACCCTCATGGCCTCGGTATCCATCGGCGAGGAGGGAACCGTTCACCGCACGGACATGCCCCCGGAGTGGCGGAACTCCCTCAGACCGTCCGGCCGACCGCCGGCGGGCCTCACTCTGGCTGAGCAGGGCGCTGCACGCTACTCCCTGGTGATCCCTCAGAACGCACAGCCCATCGAGAGGAAGGCCGCCGCGGACCTGCGGCTTCACCTGAAGCTGATAGCGGGCGCCGACTTTCCGATCCTGACCGAAGGCGAGCCCCAGGCCGGGCCGTGCGTCAGCCTCGGCCGCACGGAGCGGTTGGCCCAGTCGCCGTGCCGGTGGAAGGCCGCCGACCTGGCCGCCGAAGGCTACGCCCTCGAGGTTGCAGGCGGAGATGTGTTCTTGTACGGCGGAACCGGGCGGGGTCTGCTGCACGGCGTCTACTCGCTGCTGGAGGAGGATCTCGGGTGCCGGTGGTACTCCCCCACTTCGGTGGACACGCCCAGCCTGCCGACGCTGACGGTCAGCCTGGTGCCCCGCAAGTTCGTCCCGGTGCTTGAGCTGCGGGACCCCTACATCCACAAGCTCCATGACCCGACGTGGTCGCTGCGCAACAAGACCAACACACCCCATGCGCGGATACCGCCGGCCTGGGGCGGCAGCCTGCGCTACTACCACATGGGGCATACGTATGCCGCGTACTTCCCGACCGACCAGTACTTCGCCGACCATCCGGAGTACTACGCCCTGGTCAACGGCAAGCGACAGCCAAGCCAGCTCTGCCACACGAACGAAGACGTCATCCGACTGAGCATCGAGAAGACTTGCGGGATCTTCCGCAGCCACCCGGAGGTCCGCATCACCGCCATTGGACCAAACGACGGCCGGGGGTTCTGCGACTGCGGCGATTGCCGGCGGCTGGACAACGAGAACGGCGGGCGCTCCGGCAGCTTCTTCCACTTCGTCAACCGGATCGCGGAGGGCGTGAAGCAGGAGTTCCCCGACCACCGTCTGATCTGCCTGGCCTACCTGGACTACGCCCGTCCGCCGACCCATCTGAAGGTGGACGACTATGTAATCGTCCAGCTGTGCACGGACTCCCACGCCTGGAAGTACCAGTTCTGCTTCGTGTGGGAGTCCGAGGAGTTCCAGGCGATGCTCAAGGCCTGGCAGGCCGTGGGGGCCAGGATCTTCATCTGGGACTACACCACCGACTACGTCCACTATCTCGTCCCGCTGGCG
>Ga0194126_10011862_pt1 | contig 11127 bp, 3 predicted proteins | sample TA2KigC150mmetaG_FD_148641 | JGI IMG/M metagenome (GOLD analysis project Ga0194126, IMG submission 148641) | Freshwater microbial communities from Lake Tanganyika, Tanzania - TA2015035 Kigoma Deep Cast 150m | ecosystem: Environmental > Aquatic > Freshwater > Lake | place: Tanzania: Lake...
GTTCACCGGAGCAAAGAACGCCCAAGGCGGCAGCGAGACGCTGAGTAACCTCACCAAGGGTGCGAAGACGTTCAAGCTCACCTGCAAAGGTGGTGGGGGAACGACCGCTGCGGAAGCCAAGCTCACCGTCATCGCCAAGCCCACGCTCACGTTCAGTGCGAGCAAGACGCAGATCGCCGAGAACACGGGCACACAGCTCAAGTGGAAAGCGACCGATGCGGCGAGCTGTCTTGCTTCGGGCGACTGGAACGGTAGCCAAAGCACCTCCGGCTCGTTCGACACCGGCAACTTGACGAGCGATAAGACCTACACGCTGACCTGTACGGGACTGAATGGACGAGTCGAGCGCACCGTCAAGCTCGATGTTCTGCCTTCACCACGAGTGACTCTGTCGCTCTCCGAATCCATCGTGCCCACTGGCGCGAGCGTCACTCTGAAATGGTCGAGTGAGTTCGCGTCGGAGTGTTCTGCGAGCGGCTCACCGTTCACCGGTAGTAAGCCACTGTCCGGCGAAGAAGTACTCTCCAAGCTGACGGCCGGCGAGAAGATTTTCAAGTTGACTTGCCGCGGTGTCGGGGTTTCAGCGGTTGCGGAACGTCGTCTGTCGGTGACGTCGAAGCCGACCATTGCGGAATTCGGCATGGACAAACTGACCGTACCGCTTGGTTCCAGTGCGACGCTGTCGTGGTCCGCAATCAACTCGACGCAATGTGCGGCATCAGGAAGTTGGACGGGCACCCGTGACGTTCGTGGTCAACTTTCTTACATCCCGAAATCTTCGGGTCGTTTCGAGTTCGCTATCGAATGCCAAGGCGCGGGCAAGTCAGTCAAAAAAACCATCACCGTCGCGGTGCCGCATGTGCCGATGGCGACGTCGTATCAAAACAAGAATTCGGTTCCGTTCGATCAGACCCAGATTCCGTACCTCGGCGTCTTGGGTATCCCTCGGGAGGACAACGAATGGGACCTTTGGGGTCAATCGATCACGATCGGTGACTTCTTCCAGGAAGGTCGGTTTTCCGCATTCGTCTCGACGATGCGGGCGACAGGTCTCTATGGCATCAAGAATGTCCCCGATGTGCCGGGCAAGGCGTATTTTCTGGCGCAAGATGAGTCGGGTCGTTGGCGCGACAGAACGGCGGAACTGCTCTCCACCCCTGCAGATCGAGATACCTGCATCACGATCAATCAGGTGCTGACTGCGGATTTCAACAACGATAAGCGACCGGATATTTTCCTGGCCTGCGCGGGTCGTGCCCCGTGGAATCCGTTGCCGACGGGCGAGTCTGACATCTCGCATCCAAACTATGCCTCGATCTATCTCGCGAAGCCCGTTCTTTTTCTGAGTTCCGGCGAGCGCGGATATCGACGGGTCGAATTGCCCGATCGTTGGAGCGTCAACAGCGCGTCGGCCGCCGATATGAACGGCGATGGGAACATCGATATCGCGATTACCTACAACACCCAGTTCCCGCGCGAGGAAGACCGGACGCCTTTCGTATTACTCGGAAACGGCGATGGCACGTTCAAGCGAGCTTTAGGCTTGCTTCCACTCACGAACGGCAATGGCCGACCGACCGCGTGGGACATCGGTGGCATCGCGGCGATTCACTTGATTCCGATCGGGAATCGGTTGGACATGCTGATGGTGGGCTACCAATCGACTGCATGGTTCCGTGGCGTTCCGGGCGCAAGAGGTCGTTTCGACACGCGAACGCGACGCCTCATGCAAATGCCGATCTCGTCGAGGACCGGAAATCGGTATTACTGGCCGCCCGATGCCGTCTACGCTCACGATAGTTTCTATTTCGTTTCATCAGCGTGTTTCGATGGGGGATGTGATCAGGTCCTTGTTCGCTCGGATCTCAAAACCCTCACGCCAGTGACCGTGCCAATATTCACGAACATGCGCGACAACTACCGCACGATCATCGCGCAAATCAAGCCCGCCATGGATGGAGCGATCGTCGCGTATCACGGCGGATGTGTTTCCGAAAACCCGGGGATGTGCAGCATTCGTGTCAGGCCCGATATCGGGCAGTCGCTCGAAAAAATAGAATCCCTACGGTATGTCGCAAGCTATGCAGACTTGATCGAGTCGATCGGCGACGACTTCGAAAAGGGGCGTGCCCACTACGAAAAGAACGCAGCCGCGGAATCTCGGAAAATCACCTTCGATCCGTTGATCTACGTCGCCAGTAATCCCGATTTGATTAGTTTGCTGGGGACGGATTCCGAGAAGGCAGCACGCCACTACATCAATGTCGGATATCGCGAAGGTCGCCCGACGGTGGGATTCGACGCGTTGCGTTACATCGCAAGCCACGACGATTTAATCGAAGCCTTCGGGCTCGACACGACCGCCGCGACGCGAAACTACATTCTCTTCGGATTTGCGGAGGGACGAAAGACCACGTTCGATCCGCTTGCCTACATCGCGAGCTTCGCTGATCTCATCAAAGACCTCGGAGCGGATGCTTTGGCGGCAACAGAGCACTTCATTTTGAAGGGCTACGATGAAGGTCGACGAATTTTGTTCGATGCGCTGGCCTACCTCGCAAGTTATGTCGAGCTGATGGTGGAGTTGGGACTCGATGTGGTGGCTGCGGCGAAGCACTACATCGAGATAGGCTTTGCAGAGGGTAAGAAGGTGTTGTTCAGTGCGGCGGCGTATCTCGCCAACAATGCGGACGTCCGCGCCAAGTTCGGCTCGGATGCGATCGCTGCGACGCGCTTCTATATTTCATCGGCGTTTTCAGACAAGCCCCCGCTGATGCGCAATGCAGATTCACCGACCACCTGGTACGACGCTCACCGTTTCTTGGTGCAGACGAGTTTCGGACCCACCGAGGACGAAATCGCCCGCCTGCTCGCGATGGGATATGGGCCGCGCGGATACGAGCGCTGGATCGACGATCAAATCGCCACGACTCCCTCCGCGACCCTGCCAGGGCTCATTGCCCGTACGCCCGTCGATCGAAAGAACATGGGGGCCTCGCAGCTGATCGCGGATCGCGTGGATCTTTGGTTCCGAAACGTGATGCTGGGAGAGGATCAATTGCGACAGCGGGTCGCGTGGGCGCTCTCGCAAATCATGGTGGTCTCGGACAACGGTGCATTGCTCGAGTATCCGTACGCCGTGGCGGATTACCAGGATATGTTGAGCCGGAATGCCTTCGGTAATTTCAGGAAGTTGCTTGAGGATGTCACGCTGCATCCGGCGATGGGTCTGTACCTGTCGATGTACGGCAATCAGAAGGCTGTCGAAGGCACCAATCTTCGACCTGACGAGAACTATGCCCGCGAGATGATGCAGTTGTTCACGATCGGGCTCGTCGAACTCAGCATCGACGGAACGGTCAAACGCGACGCCTCGGGTCAGCCGATTCCGACCTACAACCAAGAGATCATCCGCGGATTCGCGCGGGTGTTCACGGGTTGGAAGGCCGAGTGTTTTTATTATGTTCCGAGAGACCAGTGCTTCTACCGCTCCTACCTCGTGCCGTGGCCGAACGAGGACGGGTTCAATCAAGGGAAATCGATGATCGTCCACGAAGACTTCCATGAACCCGGACCGAAACAATTACTCAATTATCAAGGCGTCTCCTTGTCGGGCGGAGTCATTCCTGCCAATCAAGGGGGTGTCAAAGATCTGCAACTCGCGCTCGACAACGCCTTCCATCATCCGAATGTGGGGCCGTTCATTTCGAAGCAATTGATCCAGAAGTTAGTCACCAGCAATCCGTCTCCGGCATATGTTCGACGCGTAGCTGAGATCTTCAACAATGATGGAAGCGGAGTTCGCGGAAATCTCGAGGCGGTGATCAAGGCGATTCTCCTCGATCGTGAGGCGCGCGACCTCAGTGGCAGCCCGACAGCAGGCAAGGTCAAAGAGCCGCTCTTGAGACTGACCCAGCTTTGGCGGATTTACGCCGAGAGTATCCCCGATGGGAAATTCATCAACGGACCAATGTACTGGTTGGGTCAGAGCCCCGGTCAGTCGCCGTCCGTGTTCAATTTCTTCAGCCCGTTCTACGCGCCGCCTGGGGAGATTTCGGAGCAGGGGCTATTGGCTCCAGAGCTCCAGCTCGCCAACGAAAATCTCCATACTCAGCTGAGTGGATTATTTTTCTCGCAAATCCAGTATCAAAACTCTCGTAGCAACTGGACTCGCGGCAACTCGATATTCATCGACATCGAGGAGGAGATGCGACTCGCCGACAACATCGAGCCGTTGATCGACCTCGTCGCCAAGAAGCTGCTGGGTTCCCCCGATGCGATGTCGCCCGCGTTGCGCGACGAGACTCGTCGTCAGCTGCGTCGCTGGAAACCCGACCCGACCTATACCGACAACCAATACGGCTCGCGATTGAGTCATCTCGATTTTTTCAGGCAAGCCCGGACTGCGGATGCGATATTCCTGGTGACCGTTTCGCCGGAATACGCCGTGCAGCGCTGACTTGCCGCATCAAAGGATATCGACCTCACCATGCATTTCCGCCGTCGACAATTTCTGAAAGCCGCTGCTGCGGGTGGCGTGGCCTACGCGCTCGGCCGCACGCCCGGCGTCAGCTTAGGTCAGATGAGCGGCGTCACGGGCTTTTCGGATTACAAGGCTCTCGTGTGTTTGTTCCTCTTTGGCGGTAACGATTCGTGGAACATGTTCGTGCCGACGAGTTCGGGCGAGTACGAGGCGTACGCAAAGTCTCGAGGAGCAGGGACGCCGTCGAGTCTCGCCATAGAAAAGGAATCCCTCCTGTCGATTTCTTCGGGGTCGACGGAAGGTCAATATGCCTTTGGCTTTCATCCCGCGATGCCTGAGATTCGCGATTTGTTTATGTCGGGGCGTGTGGCCGTGCTGCCGAACGTGGGCCCGCTCATCAAGCCGACGACCAAAGATCAGTATAAAAATGCCGAGCGACTCAACTTCGATCTGCCGCCACAGCTGTTTTCGCACAATGATCAGCAGGATCAATGGCACAGTCTGCGCGGGAAGTTTCTGCTGACATCGGGTTGGGCGGGCAGGGTGGCCGATGTGCTCGCCTCGCAAACGGGTGCGCAGCAGATGCCTCTCAATGTGTCTTTGTCCGGGCAGACCTTGTTTCAATCTTCTTTGACGGTCGATCCGTATGTGATGGGTTTCGACGGCGTCAACACGTTTCAAGGATTGACGGTCAATCCGCAAATGGACCCTTACGGCTATCTCTACAGCCAGGGTCGACGCCAGAGTGTCGAGAATGTTCTGGCCGCGACCCTGGGCGATCGAACCAATACCTATTACCATCGAGGCTACGCCAGAGTACAAGATCGCGCCCTGCGCTATGTCGATCGCCTCAACAAAGCGTTGTCGGACGCCCGGGAGTTCAGTTCGCTGCCAGCGCCTGTTGAAAACCGTGGATCGCCGCTCAAGAGACAGTTGCGTACTGTTGCGAGAATGATTGCGAAACGAGCAGACCTGTCGATGTCCCGGCAAATTTTCTTCGTGGGACTCGGCGGTTTCGACACGCACGATTTTCAACTCGTCGATCATCCGAAATTGTTGAGAGAGATCAGCTCGGGTGTCAAAGCGTTCTTCGATGCCATGACGGAAATCGGGATGAGCGAGCAAGTCACGCTCTTCACGCAGTCGGATTTCGCTCGTACGCTCACCTCAAACGGCGACGGCTCGGATCACGCATGGGGCGGCACGCAGATGGTGGTTGGCGGTGCCGTACGCGGCGGTCGCATCTATGGCGATTATCCACTTCTCGAGATGGGCGGGCCGTTGGAGATCGGTGGCGGGATCATGATCCCGACCATTTCTTCGGATCAGTATGCCGCGACGCTCGCCTCGTGGTTCGGGGTATCGCCCTCTAATCTGCCGGCCGTCGCGCCGAGCGTGGTCAACTTCTCAAGTCGAGATCTAGGATTCATGGTGTGAACCGTTTAACTATTTTTATTCTTTTATTTGGTGTAGCGGTCCAGACGACGCCGCACCTCGCGCTCGCCCAAACCTCTCCGAAGCTCACGGTATCGCCGTCCTCGCTGAGCTTCTCGAGCACACCGAGCGGGACGTCGAGCGCGCCGAAGGCGATTACGCTTAAGAACTCAGGTACTGGCACTCTGCAAATCTCGGCAGTCTCCGTCGGTGGTGATCAAGCTTCGGAGTTTTCGGCCACGAACGGCTGTAGCGACGCGCTTTCAGCAAACGGCGCCTGCACGATTTCCGTGACGTTCCGTCCGACGGCCGAAGGCCCCCGCGCGGCTTCGCTTTTGATCAAGAGCAACGTCGCTGATCGCGTAATCACCCTGAAGGGAACCGGCGCTGCCCCGCCAAAGCCCACACTCACGCTCTCGCCGACGAGCATGTCGTTCTCGAGTACCGTGACAGGAACCTCGAGCGAGACGAAGACCGTCTCGGTCAGGAACACGGGCAAGGGGACTCTTCAGATCTCGACCATCACGGTGGTGGGCGATCACCGGACTGATTTTGCCAGTACCAACACCTGCGGATCGCCGGTCGCCCCGGGCGGCGACTGCACGATCTCGGTGTCGTTCAGCCCCTCAGCGGCTGGAGCCCGATCGGCACAGATCGAGATCAAAGGTAACGTCGCCACCAAATCATTGAGCATCCGCGGTACGGGGATGGCGCCGCCCAAGCCCGTACTGGCGCTCTCCTCCACGAGCCTTACGTTCTCGGGCACGCCCGCGTGGTCGACAAGCGCTGAGCGGCGCGTCACGCTGAGGAACAGAGGCTCGGCACCACTCGAGGTGTCGACCATCACTCTTAAAGGTGAGGACGCTACCGAGTTTTCGATCACGAACACCTGCGGCGCACCCATTGCACCTTCGGGAAATTGCGTGATTGCGGTGTCGTTTCGTCCGAAGACGATCGGATCGAAGAGCGCGTTCTTCGAGATCAAGGGCAATGTCGCGCCGAGTTCTCTGCCACTGCTCGGGACGGCGACCGCGCCGAGGAATCATAAGATTTCCACGACAGTCTCGGGCTCTGGGACGATTTCACCCGCGTCACTGACGGTACCGGCAGGCAATACGGGGACATTTACGTTATCGCCCCAGTCCGGCTATCGCCCCGTGGTGACGGGATGCAATGGAACGCTGAGATCCGAGGGCGCGACGATCAAGTATGTGACGGGAGTGATTACGGCGCCGTGCAGTGTTAATGCAACGTTTGAGGTGGATACGCCGTTTTCAGCGGAACCAAAGCTGTTGTCGGACCTTGAGCCACTCTTCCAGCAAACGTGCGGGGAAACTGGGCTAGGCCGAAGTTTACAACACGTCGTCGTTAATGATTTTGATAACGACGGTCGAAAGGATTTACTGCTTAATATCTGGTGTTCCCCCGTTACCGCAGGAGCCGAATTCACAGGCCCAACGCCTAGTCGTGCGTATATCTTCAAGCAGGATTATTCCGGTAACTTCACTGAGAGGACCTCAGAATACTTTGGTGCCACTCCGGTTGATTTAGGCGGAGTTGGTGAGTACTACGTTCTAGAAGACTTCAATAATGATGGCTATAAGGATGTGATTTATGCCGTTCAGCGTGAGGATGCCCGCCGGATCAACAGCCCGCCAACGAATCAGTACGCATTCAATGTCGCTCTGATGAGTAAAGGAAACGGGTTATACAGCGCCTCAACTTGGGGTGCTGCAGCGTGGCATAGCCAATTAGTGCTCGCTGCCAACGCGTCAGGAGAATTTGATGTTATCGAAACGAGCTTCTCGCAAGGCCCGCAAGGATGGCGATGGCTAGACGGTTGGATCAAGGCGCCGGGATATGAGTGGGTCTCAAGTCAGGGCGCCCAGTTTCTCGCGCCCTCAACAGCGGAAAAAGGATCTGAGTTTGCTATCAGCGCCACAAGCGGCTCACTGGTAGGCGTCGAGGCTAGAAAGTACTCAGCCGATGGGTGGGTAAAGATGGGCGAGTTCGGTTATCCAGGATATTCCGGTCAAAAATTATGTTGCGGGAACGCGGCTCCCTCAGGCGCTGCACTGGTCAGCATTGATGGCAAGGACTACGTAGACCCAAGTTTCGGTTTTTTCTGTGAAATGAAGAGGACCCCTGAGTCGCAGTCGGAGGTCATAACAGATCTAAATGCTCAAGAAATAGTCGGTGGTTATTACGGGCAGTTACTTATATACGGGCAAACAGAGTTAATCGGAACCGACAAGTTGTTTTCATTTTCTGTCGACTCCACAGGCCAACTGAAGCGGAATACGCTGACGATCCGAAACGAACTGACACGTAACCTCGAACCAAACCGTATGGCCTGTCCCGATCTCAACGCGGACGGCTATCAAGACATTTTGCTGTATGCAGCTCCCACAAAAAGACCGCGACTGCCTGTCATATACGTCAATGATGGCACCGGAGATTTTGATCGAGTCAAAGATGCCGCGCTACCTCTAGCGCCTAGTGGCCCCGGCATTTATAACTATGTGATCGAGGACGTTGATGGCGATGGAATCCGCGACTTGCTCTATTTCCCAATTAGTGGCGAGAAAGGAAAGCCGATAAAAATTCGTATTCATCGTGGGGTGCGAGCAATCAACAAGTCAGATGTGATGTGAGTCGACGTCGAAAGCTACTCGGCATCGCCGGATGGTACTTACTGGATTTACGATAGATTTTCCTTCGTGTTAGTCGGCCAAAGCCACGGAGTTTGTCTTGTTGGCGGTTTTTGCATCCGACGCCCCTAGAGTAGCGCTCCGGTCTAGAGTCTCCCATCGGTTGACGTCAGTTTCTCCAAAGCGTTGAATTTTTGGAGCGAAAATCTCGAAATCCTTGCGCGACCCAAAATTTAGTTGTATCAAACCCCGGTCGAGTCTATAAATTGGCATAGTTCGGAGCGCGCGAGGTCATGGCTAAGTTTCTCACGTGGCGTATCTTGGGCCTGGCAGTGGGGTTGGCTGTTTTGTGGATGCCCGAACCTACTTCGGCGCAGACGTCGCTCCAGCCTGCGATCACGATTTCTCCCACGACTCTTTCGTTCCCGAGCACACCGACCGGCACCAAGAGTTCGGGTCTGACGCTGAAGCTGACGAACACCGGAAAGGCGCCGCTGCAGGTATCGTCGGTGATGATCTCGAACTCAGCCGAGTTCAGTGGCGTACAGACGTGCACGGCCTCGTCAATCGCGCCGGCGGGAACCTGTCAGATCACGGTGTTCTTCACGCCCTCGGCGACCGGCTCACGCACTGGCTCGCTCGTTATCAAGAGCAATATCGCCGATCGTACGGTGAGCTTGAAGGGCACGGGTGTGGCGCCCGAGACCATCACCATTTCCGGTGCGCTGTCCGTCAATAGTGGACTATTGATTGATGCAGATACGAACGATCCCCGACAAACCGTAACGGCAGATAACAACACCTGCGCGGCATCGCAATTTGCGAACGCGCCCGCTGTGATCGGCGGCTATGTGACCCAAGTCAGTACGGGGAAAGCGGGCGATCGATACGCCAATGCCACCGATAAGTTTGACTCCTACCGCACCACTTTATCGGCAGGGTCGTTGATCGAGTTGACAACGGCTAATTTCAACCCTAACGCCGCGTCGGCGGACGTCTTGTATCTCGGACTTCTCTCCTCAGATTGCAAGACCTATCTGCAGGCGGCTGTAGAGGATTTAGGAACCAAATCGATTTTGGTCAGGGAAACAGGCTCCTACTACTTGGTTGTGCAAGCGGAAAAAGGTGGCTCGAGTTATGTTTTGCGCCTATTGCCGCCCGCGGCTGGAATCCAGTCAGTACAAAAAAAGGCTGAGTTTTCTCCGCCGAGCTTTGTGGACAACGAAGTCATTATTTCCAAAGGCAAAAATATCGATTTGAAATCGACTCTTGCCGATCTCAGTAAGGGGCAGGGTGGATTATTTTCTAGATCACCCGATACCGTATCGGCTTCTGCGTTGGAGGCAGACGACTCGGGAGAGTTCCGGCGGGAGGTTCAGGGATACTTTCGGGAGATGTCGATACCCGCGGGCGAAATCATTGACTACGGCGCGACGGCTCTAGTGAAGATCGATCGACGTATCGCGGCGGCTTCCCTTCGTGAAGAGGCGCGGGTACTCGCTCAATCGGCCCCAAGCGACTCTTCCTCAACAGGTGGTCGTGTCGAAGACTCGCGAAGCGTCGCAGAAGCACTGGGAGCGCAGTTCGCTTCGGACGAGCTTAGAAACTATATCGAGATGAGCCAAGTCGCACAGGATCTAGCGCGAAAAATCGGCGCGAAGCGAGGGGAGCTCAATTTTATTCAATCGACCCATTCGATCGGAGACCCTGAGGCATACAAGCAGCGCTGGCATTACGATGCAATCAAGTTGAGTCAAGCGCTGCTGTTGCAATCGTCTGCGCCGCAAAGTGACGTGGTGGTCGCGGTAATCGACTCGGGGATCTACGCGGCACACCCGGATCTGTCTACTCAGTCTGTGGCAGGCTACGATTTCATCGAGGATCTTGCGGTTGCCATCGATGGCAATGGCCTTGACGCTAATCCAGACGACCCTGGCTATGATGATGGTTATGGAGGGTTCGGTTACCACGGTACTCATGTCGCGGGAACCGTCGCCGCAGCAGCGGACAATGGCATCGGCGGTTATGGTGTCGCGGGTACCGGTGGAAAAACCAAGGTGATGAACCTGCGAGTCTGCGGGAATGGAGGGTGTCCCGTTATATCGACTACGAATGCGATCCGATACGCAGCAGGGTTGACCGTCGCCGGGGTTCGCGCCGCTCGAAAAGCAGACATCATAAATATGAGTCTGGGCGGAAAGGGTGAGTGTCCTCAGGTTTATCAAGATGCGATCAACGCCGCCCGCGCGGCGGGGGTGATTGTTGTTGCTTCGGCCGGAAACGGATACGAGAAGCTCAACCCGTCGAATTCGCCAGCAAACTGCCCAGGTGTCGTCGCGGTGGGGGCGACGGGCCCCGACGGCTCGCGCGCGCATTACTCACAAGTGCAAGATTATGTTGACATTGCCGCTCCAGGCGGAGATTGGAGGCGTATCGCATTTTCTCAGCCTGAAATTCACTCTGCATGGGCTTCTGGGAGACTTCGGGGTTCAAGTGATACCCGCGTTCCAAGCCATATATCGACCCAAGGCACTTCCATGGCTTCACCGCATGTAGCCG
>Ga0194126_10011868_pt1 | contig 11125 bp, 8 predicted proteins | sample TA2KigC150mmetaG_FD_148641 | JGI IMG/M metagenome (GOLD analysis project Ga0194126, IMG submission 148641) | Freshwater microbial communities from Lake Tanganyika, Tanzania - TA2015035 Kigoma Deep Cast 150m | ecosystem: Environmental > Aquatic > Freshwater > Lake | place: Tanzania: Lake...
ACTGCTGGACGACACCAGGAGTCCAGCCTATCGCAGACTCCCCTTCGCCTGCACACTCGCGTGCGCCCTGCAGATAGAGGGCGCGGTGGATGACTGGCTCCGTGGCTTCGACCCGTCTGGTGACCGCCTGAGATCCGAGGTTGAGGACCTCCTGCTGGCCATGCGCGACGACCGTGCCGCGCGGGAGGTCGCAGAGACCACGGTAGCGGCGCTGGAGTGGCTTGGGCACGAGATGCTGGACTTCATCGCCATCCGGCGGATGCCTGGAGACACCAGAGGACCGCGACATAGGCGCTTCGTGGATATCATCCACAACAAGTGGGGTTGCCGTGACGAGGGTGAAACGGTCGCGAGCGGACCGCATAGGCTCGCCGCGCTCGCGCGCGAACTTGTGGCGGCACTGCGCGGAACGCACGCGTACCGCGAGCGGATGCAGGCTGACCTGGAGGTTTACCTGTCGGGCGACGGGTCGCACGCCTCGACCCTCGACCGAGCCTCGAGGTACCTACGGACCTTGCTGGTTCTGGGGCACTCACGTGCTTGGCTGCATACCCGGACCATGTGGTTTGGGCAGCACGCGGCTGAACCCCACGACAAGGGGGGGATCGGGGACATCCTGCGGAGAAGTTACCCTTCCCCGGCCCAGACAAACTCGCAGTATGTTGGGCTGGTGGCGCTGGAGCCGCTGCGCCCGGACTCTCCCATCGGGCTCCCTCCGTGGATGGAGTGGGTGTCGGCCAACGAAGCAGCCGATCTGGCCACCAACGTGCCCGCTGGATGGTTCCGCAGGACGGCGGAGGGCGTATTCGGGCGAGCGGGCCAGGCTGCACCGCCCCTTCGCCGATTCGCGAAGGTCCAGCACAACGCGGTCCTCGGGGTGGTGGCGACTCCGTGGGGGCAGTATACGGACCAGTTCGATGCTGCCCACGACATAGCAGCCGCGATCCGCTCCACACTCCAGAACTACTGGGCGGGGAACCCGCGACACGACCTGAGGATGCTGCCGGACATGCTCATCTATACCGTCGACGGGTCCTTCCACTCGTGTGTGTCGCTCGTCCAGCGAGTCGCGGAGGCCCTCGGTGGCCTCTGGTCCTTCCACTCGTGTGCGTCGCTCGACTGGCAACCCAAAGCTCAGGACTACCCCGTTCATGCCCTCTACGAGCCGGGCCCCGGGATGGAGGCGGCGCTTCACTGGGTGCATCAAGCTGACGCCAATGTGCCCCCCGAGGTGGCGTTCATCTGCACCTGGATCGCGGCCGAGAAGCTCGCCCAACGCCCAGCCCTCCAGAACGCGGCTGGCTCCCGCGCGCCGGATGTGGTGATGTGCGAGGCCTTCGTGCCCGTCCTCATGCTGGAGGAAATCCACCTCCGACTCGCGGAAGCCTGTTGGGGCATCAGAGACGTGGTGCCCGGATCTCCTCTGTCACCGCGCGACCTCCTGACCGTCTTGGCGCAGGAACGCGCGGCGGCTGAGCTGGCGGCCAGCGTCTCAGCGGTGCCCTACTTAGCGGACGAGCTTGACGCTCTGCGCCAGGCGGTGACGGGCGCGGAGACCGCGGCGGAGTGGCTGGACAGCAGGGAAGAGCAGACGAGGCGCAACTTGTACCGCATGCGCCGGTTGCGTAACCAGATAGTGCATGACGCCCTGATTGACCCTGAAGCCGCGGCCTACCTCGCGACCCTTCTTGCCGACTACGTCCGTATCGTCGCATACCGCGTCAGCTCTCTCGCACGTGATTCCGCTGGGACGATCGACGATGTCTTTGCGCACTTCCGCTACACGTGGCGGGAATTCAGGGGGCGGCTCGGCGCGGGCGTGTCCGCCGAAGCGCTCCGAGGCCTGTGGGGCCCGGTTCTCCTTGCCCGGGAGAGACTGTGGGGGCGCGTGTAATCGCAGCGCAGTCTCGGCCGCGTGGGTCAGCGGGCTCGCCACGGCCCGACGAGGCGCCTCCGAGGCGGTCCCCTACCGATACGCCTCGATCGCCGTGGCTTTGAAGCTCGCGTAGACGTTGGAGCCGATCTCGAGGCCGAGGCGGGCGACGGAGTCGGGGGTGAGCTCGGCGACGAGCGGGAACCCGGCGTCCAGGTCGACGCGGATCCGGCCGCCGAGTTGCAGGAGCGCGGTGACCGTGGCGCGGAAGACGTTCTGCGCCGAGCCGGCCGGGGGCTCGGCGCTGAGGGTGACGTCCACCGGGCTGAAGGCCAGGAAGACCTCCCCTGGTTCCTCAAGGGTCGTGCTGACCTCGATGCCGTCCACCAGCACCTTGCTGACACCGTCCTGCGGCGGTTGGGCCGTGCCGTGGAGGAAGTTGACCCCCATGAACTCCGCCACGAAGCGCGCCTTCGGGCGGAGCAGCAGGTCCTCCTGGGAGCCCATCTGGACGACCTCGCCCCGGTCGATCACGCAGATCCGGTCGCCGAAGGCCAGGGCATCGACGTAGTCGTGCGTCACGAACACCGCCGCCACGCCGACCGACTGGATCACGCGCCGGAGGTCGCCGCGCGCGTTCTGGCGGGTCTGCGCGTCGAGGGCCGCCAGCGGCTCATCGAGCAGCAGCACCTGCCCGCCCGCTGCGATGGCCCGGGCCAGCGCCACCCGCTGCCGCTCGCCGCCGGAGATGCGGGTCGGGCGGACGCCCGCGAGGTGGCTGATCCCGAGCATGCGCATGGTCTCGGCCGAACGGCGCGCGATCTCATCCCGCGGCATCCGACGCGCTTCCATGCCATACTCGATGTTCCGCAACACGGTCATGTGCGGGAACAGCGCGTACTCCTGCAGCACGTAGCCCAGGAGACGCTGCTCGGGGGGCACGTTGATGCGCCGCGCGGAATCGAAGAGCACGCGGTCGCCGACGACGATGCGCCCCTCATCGGGGGTCATCAGTCCCGCGATGAGAGCCAGCACGCTCGTCTTCCCGGCGCCGCTGGGACCGATGACGGCCAGGGTCTCGCCCGCCGGCACGCTCAGGGCAATCTGGAGCTCGAAGTCGCGGAGTCGCTTGCGGACCTGGAGGTCAAGCACTTACCGGGGGCTCCGCTTCAGCAGGATGCGCGCCCCTAACAGCACCGCGAAGGAGAACGCGAGCAGGATCGTGGCCAGCGTCACGCCAACGCTCAGGTCCTGGTTCACGCCGACGAAGACGGCCACGGGCGCGGTCTGCGTGGTCTTGGGCATGTTTCCGGCGAAGGTGATGGTCGCGCAGAATTCGCCTGCCGCGCGCGCCCAGGCGAGGATCACGCCGGTGATCACGCCCCCGGCCGACAGCGGGAGGGTGACTCGCAGGAACGTGCGCCAGCGCGAGGCTCCCAGGACCAGCGATGCTCGCAGCAGGGAGTCGTCGACGCTCTCGAAGCCGGTCCGCGCGGCCTTCACGTACAACGGGGCCGCCATCATCACCTGAGCGATGATCACGGCCGCGGTCGTGAAGACTACCTCGATCCCCATCCCCTTGAGCACGGACCCGATGGGTCCCAGGGGGGCGAAGGTCATGAGCAGGGCGAAACCCATCACCACCGGAGGCATGCTCATCGGCAGATCGACCAGCGCGTCCAGGACCTGCTTGCCCCAGAACTCGCGTCGCGCCAGCAGATAGGCCAGCGGCGAGCCCAACGCAACGACGATGGGCACCGAGATCAGCGTGGTCTTGAGGGTCAGCGCCAGCGAGTCGACCACCATGGGGTCGTGCAGGTAGCGACCCAGCCGCGCCAGGGGCACGCCCAGCACCATGCAGATCAGCGGCACCGTCACAAAAGCCACGAACAAGGCCGCCATCAGCACCAGGAAGGCGTTGCGCGGGCTCAGTCTGCCGTCCATGGGGGTCTCGCCGACGGGATGAAGTCGAGAATCGCGGTCTCGGTGACCGCGGCCTTTCCGCCTTCGGAGAGCAGGGCCTCAACGAACTGGCGCCCGCCCTGTGGGTTCTTGGCGGTCGCCGGAATGCCGATGCCGTAGGTCACGAGCTGCTGGACGCCCTCGGGGATGGGGATCTGCTCCACCTGGCCCTGGACCTCGCCGGTCAGGTCCGAATCGTAGACAAAGGCCGCGTCCGCCGCGCCGAGCGTTACCTTGCTCAACACCTGCTTCACGTCGGCATCCTCCGAGACGACCTTGCTCAGCGCCTTCTCGGAGAACCCCGCGCCAAACTGCGGGTCTTTGTCGCAAGCCGCGAGCAGCGCCCGGGTGTACTTGCCGGCGGGGCAGTCCTTCACGGCGATCACCAGGCGCAGGTCCCTAGTCGCGAGGTCGGCGAGGCTCCCGATCCCTGCCGGGTTGCCTTTCGGCGTGATGAAGGCCAGCTTGCTGTGCGCGAACGCGAAGGCATCGGCGATGAGGTCCGCCTTCTGCAGCGCCTCGATGTGGTCCATGTTGGCCGAGGCGAAGACGTCGGCCGCGTTGCCCTGCTCGATCGAGGTCCGCAAGGCCTGGGAGCCGCCGAAGCTGATCCTCACCTCTGCGCCCAACTGCTTCTCAGCGTGGGGCTCGAACGCGGTGAGGGCCTCCGTCAGCGAGGCGGCGGCGAGCACGACGACGGTCCCGGCGGGTTGGGCGGGGGAGCTCGGTCCTGAAGGCCGGGCGGAGCCGGTTGTCTGAGCCGGTTGGCGGGGGCATCCCGCCAGCAGCAGCCCGGCACCCAGCGCCACGCACGCCGATGCGGCGGTTGAGGAGACGCAACGAGTCATCCTGCACCTCGGACTGGCGGCGGCAAGGAGCCGCCGATGGTCGCGCGCCTGGCAGGGGGCACCGCGCCAGCATACGGCCCACCGCGGTATTCCGGGGGGAGGAACGGTGAAGAGAGCGTGGAGCGCTGCCGGCTCTACGGGGCCCGGACGGCTTCCGCGACCGCCTGGTCCAGCAGGGCGACCGCTCGGCGCTCGGCCTCGATCGAGGCCTCGATGGACGACCGGGCTGCGGAACGCCGCTGGCCGAGCACCACATCGGCCGGCATGGCGACGGCGCCGACGAAGTCACTCACCAGGGGCCATTCGGTGGTCAGGAGGTTTGCGACCTCCGCGTAGAGGTCGGCTGCTTCGGTCAGCGGTCGTTGGGCCGGAGTGGGCAGCTTGGGGGCGCTCTCGCGGAGGAACTCGGCTCCCAGCCGCCGGGAGGCGGCCAGGGCCAGCCGAGGGCCGTCCGCCCACGCCGCGAGGTCGCCCAGAGGGACGCTCTCGTCGCCGAAGTCGCGAAGGAGCGCATCGTAGGCCTGCAGGCCGCCGTAGCAGTCGCCGAACGCGCGCGGTTCGTTCACGATGGCCGAACCGTGGCGCAGAGCCTCCACGATGGCCGACTGCTCCGTGACCTCGGCCTTCATGGCGCCCACCACGCAGAGCGGGAAGCGCGCCTCGCTCAGCGTCTCTCCCACCGGCGCCAGCGTCGGCCACGGGCCTTGCCAGCGGCGGAGGAGGTCCTCGAACTGCAGCGTCATCGGTCCGAAGGGCGTTGCCAGGTGCACGCGCTCGGTCTTGGCGTTGTCGGCGGTCACATCGTGGGCGACCACCCAGACCGGTCCCTCGACCGCGTCCCCGTCAAGCCCGGCGCCCGAGAGCTGCAGCGGCAGGATCGCCACCAGCCCCCGGCGCAGCACCGCCACGAGGTTCTGGCGCGCGGTGCCGCTGTCGGGGTTCACCAGCTTGGGGGTGGTGGCGTCGAAGCCCAGCGTGTCGAGGGCGACGAGCAGCGGGTTGTAGGTCACCGGCCGCCCGGCCCAGTCGCCGCGGTTGTGGCGGTTGTAGGCGAAGCTGAAGGCATCCCCGGACGCGGCGGCGATGAGCGCCGGGGAGTAGGCGGCGCCCCCGCGCAGCTCGACGGCGGTCCGCAGCGCGGGCAGGTACGGCGCGCCGGTGGGGGAGAGAGTCAGGCCGATGAGTGTTGCGCCCGCGATGTCGGCCCCGTCGAAGGTGGCGCCGGAAAGGTCGCAGGCGCTGAGATACGCGCCGCGCAGCGAGGCCGACTGGAAGCGCGCGTCCTTGAGGCTGCAGCCCTCGAAGGCCGCGCCGCCCAGATAGGCCCCGGAGAAGTCGGCGCCATCCAGCGTGCAGTTCGCGAACCGGGCCCCGCGCAGGTCGGCCTTCGACCACTGCGTACCGGAGAGGTCGCGGTCCGCGAAGGCGGCGCCGGGCTTCGCGTCCTCGGCCGGTGCCGCGAAGCCCGGGCTCAAGAGAGCGCCCGGATCGGCCGCTTGCCCGAAGGTAGCCATCTCCCCCAGCACGCAGACGGCACAGCAGATCACCAGGGCTCCTCGCACGGCGGATCCCCCCTTGCGATGGCTACGCTTCCTCAAGCTCGGCTCCTCCCGCATCCGTGACAGGCACCCATTGCGCCCGGTCTGCTCGGTTCTCCTGCTCGGCGACCTGTTGCTGCAGGTCCCGGTTGTCGGGGGACAGGTCCAGAGCCCCTCCCAACTCCGGGACGAGGGCGCGAGCGCCGAACTGCTCCTGCAGGGCATCCCGGAAGGCGAAGGAGGCCCGGGGCTCGCCGTGGGTCACCAGCGTGAGCGCGGGAGGCTGCGGGATCGCCGCGAACCACCGCAGCAGCCCGTCGCGGTCGGCATGGGCGGAGAATCCGTCGATGGCCCTCACCTTCGCTCTCACGCTGACCTGCCGGCCGAGGATGCGGACGGGAGAGCGGCCGTCGCGGATCAGGCGGCCGAGGGTGTTCTCGCCCTGATACCCCACGAAGAGGATGAGATCGTTGGGGTTCTCCAGGTGGTTGATGAGATGATGCCGGATGCGGCCGGCGTTGCACATCCCGGCCGCCGAGAGCACGATGTAGGGCGGCGGGGCGTGGTTGATCTGCTTGCTCTCCTCCACGGTCTGGGTCATCCGAAGGCCGGGGAAGTCGAAAGGGTCGTCGCCCGACGCGATGTCATCGAGAATCACGCGGCTGAAGCACTCCGGGTGCTTCCGGAAGACGCGGGTCGCGCCGATCGCGAGCGGGCTGTCGACGAAGGCTGTGAAGGGCGGGAGCGCGTGAGCCTGCTCCAGCTCGTTGAGCGCGTAGAGCAGCTCCTGGGTGCGCCCGACGCTGAAGGCCGGGATGACGACACACCCCTTGCGGCCGAGGGTCTCCGTGAGGATCGCCCGGAACCTCTCGTTCCGCGCCTGCGTCCGGTCGTGCAGCCGGTCGCCGTAGGTGCTTTCCATGACCAGGAAGTCGGTAGTTGGCGGGGGCTGTGGGTCGCGGATGATGGGGCTCTCGCCGGCGCCGATGTCTCCGCTGAAGGTCAGGCGCAGCGTGCGGTCGCCGTCCCGGACAGACACTTCGACGGTCGCGCTGCCCAGGATGTGTCCGGCGTCGATCAGCCGGAGACGCACGTCCGGCGCGAGGTCCACCACCTGATCGTAGGGCAACGGCCGCAAGCGCGCCACGGCCGCCTCGGCGTCCTCGAGCGTATATAGCGGCCCCGGCGGGCGGGCGGTCTTCCTTCCTCCGCGCCTCCACTTCTTCTCGGCCCAGGCGGCGTCTTCTTCCTGGATGTGGGCGCTGTCGCGCAGCATGATGTCCGCGAGGTCGCAGGTCGCCGGGTGGGCGATGATGTCGCGCTCGTAGCCCTCGGCGACGAACCGCGGCGTGAGGCCGGAATGGTCGATGTGAGCGTGGGTGAGGACCAGCCAGCGGATGTCGGCCGGGCTGAAAGCGAAGGGCCGCCAGTTCAGCTCCTCCAGCCGCCGGGCGCCCTGATACAGGCCGCAATCAACCATGAGGAGGCCCGAGGGGGTCTCCACGACATAGCACGATCCGGTCACGTTCCGCACGGCGCCGCGCAGGTGAAGCTTCAAGGCGGAGGACCTCCGGGGCCCGATTATAGCATCGCGCAGACGGTCGAGCAACGCGCCCATCAACCGCCGGCCTTCCTGGCCACCAGGACGCCGCCGTCCGACCCCAGCCCCACGCTCAGGTCATACTTGCCGCACACCGTCAGCGGTTCCAGGCCGGCGGTCTCGGCGAACCGGCACATCTCACCGGCGCTGGTGATGCGCAGGTGATCCTCCCCCGAGACGGTCCACGTGCGATCCCCGTCCCGGATCGTGTAGCGGTGGCGGTCCACCGCGACCATCGACACCCAGTCGGGTGTCTGGTCGTGCTCCGTGATGATCTCCACCGGCCCCGCGCGAATGGTCTCCGACCACCGGGCTTCCCACTCGCGCCGCGGCTCGTAGGCGATGAAGTCCACCACCGCCACGCCGCCGGGCTCCAGGACCAGGGCGATTCCCTCGAACACCGCGGCGAGGTCCTCGTCGCGCGTCATGTAGTTGACGCTGTGCAGCAGACAGCAGGCCGCGTTGAAGCGGGCCCTGAAGGGCAGGCGGCGCATGTCCCCCCGCACGAGGCGCCCGCGGTTCCGCGCCGCCGCCTGGGTCAGAAGCGGCTCCGCCAGGTCGATTCCTACCACATCCAGGCCGCAGTCCAGCAGGCGCCTGCTCAGCAGACCCGGCCCGCACGCGACGTCCAGTACCCGCGCCTGGCGGCGTCCCTCGCCGAAGGCCTCCAGAACCTCGCACACCAAGGCCGCCTGCCCGTCGTAGGGCACGCAGCTCTCGTTAATGAGCTCGTAGTACTCGGCCAGCGGACCGTACTCGACCTGGCTCATTCTGGTGCAACACCGTCGCGCGTGGAGGGGACGCCTTGGGATCCGGGTGAGGAGTTCCCAGAGCTGCGAGGAGAGTCCTGCTCGGCGCCGCGAGGCGTTGCGGTGGCTGGGAGGCGGTCCATCGTCGGGGGCTCAGCCCTCAGCCTCGGTGGCGGCCAGCCCCGAGACTTCCAGGGCGTCCCGATGGCCGACCCCCAGCAGCAGGACGGTGATCGGGGTGGCGGCCGCCAGAATGACGGCCGCCGCAACGGCGCTGACGAGAAGACCCAGGTCGCCCCCGCGTGAGGCCATGACCCCGATGGTCAGCCCGGCCAGCGCCACGCCCACGGCCGCCGCCGCCATCGCGCACACGTTCAGGATGATCAGCGTCAACAGGCGCCCGCTCACCAGCGAGAGGGCGGCCCCAAGGGCATCGAGGGGGCCGGACCGTCGGTCCGCGAGGGAGAACAGCGCCGCCAACATGAGGGTGGTGACGAGCGGCCATGCGAGCGCCCCGACGGTCGGCGCCAGCGCGAGGAGCGTGGACGCGAGCGCGACCAGGGCGCCCACCGCAAACGAGGCCCCGTAGTGCCGGAACCCCGCCAACAGGCCTTCGCAAGTGGGGGCTCCCTGTCGGGCCGACCGGAGTCCGGCGGCGCAGACCCCGACCAGCAGGGGCGCCCCCACGGCGGCGAAGACGGTGGTGGCGCCGGCGACTCCCACGAGCCAGTCGGGGACTGGGAGTCCTGGCAGGGGGAGGCTGGAGCCTCCCCCCGGGGCCAGGTCCGCGAGCAGCCCACCCGCAACCGTCACGACGGCATTGACGGCAAGCCACATGCCGCCCAGTCCCAGCGCGGGCAAAGGACGCCGCTCGAAGAGGCGCAAGGCCTCGATCATGGCGGCATGGACCGAGACTCCGCGCGGAGGAGCCCCGAACAGCGGCGGTTGCGGAGCGAACTCCGACCGATGCCTGGGCGCGAGCCGACCGAGGTGTGGTTCGAACATGACGCAACATCCCCCGGGGCCAAGCGTGGGCCTGCTCCTTACAGACCAGGACGTGTCGCAGCCGGATCGGTTGCGGCCGACGGAGCATTCGTCCCGTCAGGAGGCGCCGCCGGCCACCGGGACGAACCCGCGAGCGATCGCTTTGCTCCTGGAGGTCGCCATGCCGGAGTACGCCCTGGTGCTTGTGACGGCTCCCAGCGTCGAGGAGGCCGAGTCGTTGGGGAGGCTGCTTCTCGACCGGAGGCTCGTTGCCTGCGCGAATCTGGTCCCGGGTCTGACCTCGCTGTTCTGGTGGGAGGGGAAGCTGGACCGTGCGGAGGAGGTCCTCGTGCTGATGAAGACCCGGCAGGAGCTACTCCCCCAGGTCACTCAGGCGGTGGTCGAGGCGCACAGCTACGAGGTCTGCGAGGTCATCGCCCTGCCCATCGTCGGTGGCAGCGAGGCCTACCTGCGCTGGATCGATGAGAGCCTGAGGCAGGACGGTTGCCGGGCCTAGTGCGCTGTCACTCCTGACTGCCGGGGTCTGTCACCGTAGGTCGAAGCGCCCACCTCGACAACGACGGTGACGGAGCAGCGCTCCGTCCTACGACGGCGACTCGCACGGCAACGACGAACGGCGCGGTGGAGGCCTCGCCCCCGGCCCCTCTCCTGAAGGGAGAGGGGTGAACGGCGACGGCCGCCACACCGGGGCCACCACCAGCCTGGCCAGCAGGCGAGACGCCCTGCGGTCCCAGGGAACGGCACGGCGACGGCGAGGGAACCACGGAATACACGGAACACACGGAAGGGAACGGCACGGCGACGGCGGACGGCTATCCGCGAGTGCGGGACCGAGGTCGTTCAGTCCCCGAAGGGGACGACTGGTGGATAGCCGTGGGTGGAACCCACGGCATCGAGCCCTCCCTTCGGTTCCGGCCCCGTCGGTGGCCGGAGGGCTGTTCGGTGGTCCCGCCGGCCCCCTTCGGGGCCGGAGAGGAAGGTAAGGCCCTGTTCCGTGGGCTGGCGCCCACGGCTAGCCATCGGTCGCCCCTACGGGGCTGACAGCCTGGCCCAACGGCACATGGCCCCCCAGATGTCGGTAATGGCTAGTGCGCCGTCACTCGTGATTGTGAGGATGTGTCGTCGTCGCTCGAAGGGCCCACCTCGGCAACGACGGTGACGGAGCAGCGCTCCGTCCTACGACAACGACGGTGACGGAGCAGCGCTCCGTCCTACGACGGCGACTCGCACGGCAACGACGAACGGCGCGGTGGAGGCCTCACCCCCGGCCCCTCTCCTGAAGGGAGAGGGGAGAACGGCGACGGCTGCCACACCGGGGCCACCACGGGCCCTGGCCAGCAGGCGGGACGCCCTGCGGTCCCAGGGAACGGCACGGCGACGGCGAGGCAACCACGGAATACACGGAACACACGGAAGGGGACGGCACGGCAACGACGGACGGCTATCCGCGAGTGCGGGACCGAGGTCGTTCAGTCCCCGAAGGGGACGACTGGTGGCTAGCCGTGGGTGAAACCCACGGCACCGAGCCCTCCCTTCGGTTCCGGCCCCGT
>Ga0194126_10011871_pt1 | contig 11123 bp, 12 predicted proteins | sample TA2KigC150mmetaG_FD_148641 | JGI IMG/M metagenome (GOLD analysis project Ga0194126, IMG submission 148641) | Freshwater microbial communities from Lake Tanganyika, Tanzania - TA2015035 Kigoma Deep Cast 150m | ecosystem: Environmental > Aquatic > Freshwater > Lake | place: Tanzania: Lake...
GCATGGCGGGTGTGGCTTCGATGCGATGGCGTGAACGGATCGGCGTCAGCAACCAATCCATACACTAAATCAGTATCTTACACCACACTCGCCAGCCCAAAATCAGGCCCTCGGTGAATAAGACGGGCTAAATCCGGAGGAAAAAATGCTTTTACTTCATAACTTAGGCCACTCGGCCCAGTAGGTACGCCTTGTATCAACGTCTGGCCTGCCGGAGCAGTAATTTTGATGGTGGCGTCAAAACCCCTACCATCCTGTGTAGGCGTGTAATTGCCGTCAAATAGCACGCCCATCACATCAGAACCTATGATTTTTCCACCCATTACCATGAGCATAATCACGCCGTTACCTTGTAATCCCGTCGTGTAGGCAAGGTAAAAGCCCTCAAATAATGACTCATTTTCCATTAGATGCTCCATTACGAAAGCCCCGAAACCGTAGTTTTATCAACATCGAGCCTCCGCGCGTGATTCGCGTGCGTGGCGCTGCCTTCGGCGACCGTCACAATCGCTTCCTCGCGCCGATGGCGGGTGAGCTTAGGCGTCTCTCCGCTCCAGCTGAGCGCAAAGCCTTCACCTGCACATTAGCGCTCTGCCCGTCTGTCTAGACTCGCATAGCGGCAATTCATGCGATCTGCGGGGCAGGATGCGAGCCGTGCTTGCGCGGGGTGAAGGTGAGCGTCACTTCAACATCCTCGTCGAGCTTGCCGAGTATGCCGATGAGCCGGTCCAGGGTGAAGCGGCGTAGCTGCGTGTTGCGAATTCGGGAAAATTCCGAATGAGCAACGCCCGTAAGCTTTTCCGCGTCACGGGTTGAAAGCTTGCGATCGTCGAGAACCCGAATGATCTTGGCGGCGATGAGGGCGCGCGCTTGTTCAAGGCCCGCGTCGAGCCGTCCAAAGTCGCGGTAAACGTTGCCGCTCCCGCGCGCCAATTCAAAATCGTCTTTGCTCATGCCAGTGCCTCCTTCAGCCGTTTCAGTCGCTCGCGAATAAGCTCAACCTCCACCTGTGGGGTTTTGATCCCGGATTTCGATTTCTTCTGGAATGCGTGAATGACCCAAACATCCGCGTCGATTTTCAGCGCATAGATGGCGCGAAAGGCGTCGCCACGATGCCGCAAGGCGATCTCGAACACGCCGCCGTCAACGCCCTTGAACGGCTTCGCCTTGTCGGACTTCCCGCCCTCGGCTGCGACGGTGAGCGCGTCCAGCATGTCGCTTTGCACGTCGTCGGGGAATTCCTCGAAGTCGCGCCGCGCCGCCTTGATCCATGAAATGTTTTTGGTATTCCGCATTCGAGCCTATGTTGACAAATATGTCACCAATTTGCAAGTTAATTCGTCGATGACGTCAGACTGCGCTAGCAGCTTCGAAGAAGGGTGCCTGGCGTGGGAATTGAGCGACTTAGATCGCTACCTTTCCGATCCCTGTGGCTGCCAGGCGCAAAATCTACGAAGTGGAACTACCGGACGATTTCCTTACGGCGCAAAACGGACGACAATTCCCCTCCAAGTCCGCGCCGCCAAACTTCAAGACAGCGGCGCCAGCACCAGCGCCAGATTCTCCACCGCCACGATTCGCGCCCGCGCGCCGGGCGCAAGGCTCTCGACGGCTGCGTCCTCGCTAAGCCGCGCCTGCCATTCGACACCGGACCAGAAGATGACGCCATGCGTCTTCGTCACCTCATGCGTCGTCGTCACTTCGCGCCCGATGAGATCGCTGCTCTTGTCTTCTTCGATGTCGGCGTTTTGAAACCGCTGCAGCGGCTTCCTGCCGACGATGGCGATCAGGAGACTGGCGCCGGCGACGATCGCCGCGGTTTCGACGAGCGGCGGACGCCAGCCGGTCGCATAGAGAACCGCGCTCGTTGATAGCGCGCCGACCGCGACGAACATCACCGGCGACAGGCCGATCACCACAATGTCGAGCCCGAGCAGGATGAGGCCGGCAATCAGGCTGGCGTTGGCGGGATCGTAGAGAAAGGCCGTCTCCATCATTCCGTTTCCCGCCAGGGCTGGGCGCGGCGCTGCTGCGCTTCATCGCCCGCGCCGCCGGCGTTGACCATTTTGAGCACCGCCATCGCCTTGGCGAGCCAGCCGGCGGGGTCGGCGCCGTCGCCCATCAGCACCAGCGAATTGCCGGCCTTGGCGAGGCGGCCATATTGCTCGATGGCGCTTTTGGCGACTTCGAGCTGCACCGCCTGATCGCCGCCGACCTGGGTGATTTGCGTGCGCACCAGTTCGATCGCCTTGGCCTGGCCTTCGGCGCGCAGAATGGCGGCCTGTTTCTCGCCCTCGGCGCGGTTGATCTCGGATTGTTTCACGCCTTCCGATTCGAGCACCGTCGCCCGCTTGTCGCGCTCGGCCTTCATCTGCCGCTCCATCGACTGGCGCAGCGATTCGGGCATGGCGATGTCCTTGATCTCATAGCGCGTCACATGCGCGCCCCAGAGCTGGGCGGCGTCGGAAACGGCCCGCACCACCCGCTCGTTGATCTCGCTTCGGTTCTCGAACGTCTTGTCGAGTTCCATCGAGCCGATCGCCGAGCGCATCGAGGTCTGCGCCAGATTGATGATGGCGCGGCGGATGTCCTGCGCGCCGTAAGCCGCGTCCTTGGCGTTGACGATCTTGTAATAAAGAACGCCGTCGATGGTCACGGTGGCGTTGTCCTTGGTGATCGCGTCCTGCTCCGGCACGTCGATCACCTGTTCGCGCAGATCGAAAGTGTAGGCGACGCGTTCGACGATCGGCCAGACGAAATTGACGCCCGCGGTCAGCGATCGGTTGTAGCGGCCCAGCCGTTCGATGACGAACACGGTCTGCTGGCGCACGAAGCGCACCATCGTCGACAGCGCCAGCAGCGCGACATAGGCGAACCAGAACAGCGGATTCTGGAAGAGGCCGATTGGCAGGCCGAGATTGAAGGAGCGATCGACGATCAGGAGGCCGATCGCGACGGCGCCGACGATAAAAAGCGCGAAACCCATGGATTGTACTCCCGGTGCGAGGCGCGTTGAGCGAATGTCATCGAGCGACAGGGGCGCGGTTGCTCCTGTCTCGGCGCTCGGGGCGAAGGCCGGTCAGCGAAGGCCGGCCCTACGCGCCGAGCGGACCTTAGCGCGCCGGATGTATCGAAAGCGTGCGCCGGCGCATGTCTGCGTCGACTCTCAATGCAATCGCCACCAGCTTTCCAGCGTCGGGCCGAACATCGGCGAGGCGTAACGCGGCAGTCGCGCCGGCCGCGTGATCTCGGTTGAATGCGCGAGCCATTGTTCGGACGCGTGAAACAGCGGCACGACATAGAAGCCGGACAGCAGCGCCCGGTCATAGGCGCGCACCGCGGTGACGAAATCCTCGTGGCGCGTCGCCGAGAGCAGGTCGACGATGAGCGCGTCGATCACCGGCGAGGCGGCGCCGGCGAGGTTGAAGGAGGCTTCCTGGTCGGCGCTGGCCGAGCCCCAGCGCATGCGCTGTTCATTGCCCGGCGAGGCCGAGGCGATCCATTGGCCGAGCATCATGTCGAAATCGAACTTCTGCCGCCGGCGCTGATATTGCACCTCGTCGACGAGACGCACCCGGGCGTCGACGCCGATCCGCGCCAGCGACGAGGCGTAATTGAGCGCGAGCCGCTCCTGATTGCGGTCCTTCACCATGATCTCGAAGGAGACCGGCTCGCCGTCCTTGCGCAGGGCGCCGCCCTCGATGGCGTAGCCGGCGCTCTCGAGGAGATCGAGGGCGCGCTTCGCCATTTCGCGATCGCGGCCGGAGCCGTCATTGACCGGCGGGCGCCAGCGGCCTTCGAGAATGTCGTCGCGCACCGCGCCCGGAAAGGGCGCCAGCAGCGCGCGTTCGGCGGCGGACGCCGGGCGGCCGGAGGAGGACAATTCCGATTCGTCGAAGAAGCTTTTGGTGCGGGTATAAAGTCCCGCATAGAGATTGGCGTTGACCCATTCGAAGTCGAACATCATGCCGAGGGCTTCGCGCAGGCGGATATCCTTGAACAGCGATCGGCGGGTGTTGAAGACGAATCCCTCCATGCCCTTGGGAGTGTCGTTCTTCAGCGTCTCCTTGACGACGCGCCCGTCGGCGACCGCGGGAAAATCATAGCCGCTCGCCCAGCGCGTCGTGCTGGTTTCGTCGCGATAGTCGAGAAGGCCGGCCTTGAAGGCTTCGAACAGCGAATTGCCGTCGCGATAATATTGGATGTCGACCTCGTCGAAATTATTGAATCCGCGCTGGCTCGGCAGATCGGCGCCCCAATAATCCTTGTCGCGGCGCAGCAAGAGCCGATCGCCGACCTTCACATCCGCGACGACATAGGGGCCGGAGCCGATCGGCTTGGCCAGCGTCGCGTCGGAAAAGCGCTCGACGTCGGTCGCATGTTTGGGAAGCACCGGCATGATCGCCAGGATGAGCGGCAGCTCCCGGTCGCCCACGCCAGTGAGATCGTAATGGACGGTGTGGGCGTCCGGCGCGTCGATCGATTTGACCAGCCCATAGGCGATGCGCTGCTGCGGCCGGCCTTTGGTTTTCAGGAGTTCGAAGGAAAACAGCACGTCTGCCGAAGTAATCGGCGTTCCGTCGGAAAAGCGCGCCCGCGGATCGAGATGGAAGGTCACCTGCGAGCGCGCCGGATCGATATCGATCGAGCGCGCGATCAGGCCGTAAAGCGTGAAGGGCTCGTCCTGCGAACGGGCCATCAGGCTTTGGAAAACATTGCCGACCAGCCCCTGCGCGGCGCTGCCGGACTTCAGATTGAAGGGGTTCAGGCTGTCGAATGCGCCGGCCACGCCGACGCGCAGCCTGCCGCCCTTTCGGGCCTCCGGCTCGGCATAGGGAAAGTGGTTGAAATCGCTGGGCAGGGCGGGCGCGCCATGCATGGCGATCCCATGCGTCGGGCAGGGCGAGTCGGCGCCTGGCGGGGACGGGGCCGCCCCCGCGTAGGGGACGGACATCATCAGCGACAGGGCGTAGCTGAGCGCGCGGCGCCCCCGCATGCGCTTCTCGCCGCCGCCTTCGGCGGGGCGTTTCGGGGGAATCGGGCGAATCTTCATCGGCGGACCATATTCCACTGTCCGGCCGCCAGAAGCGAGTCGCACGCAAGTCTTCGGCCTTTTTTTGCGACGGTTTTGCAAAAAAAAGCGCCCATCCCAAGCATTCAACGCGCCGTCTGGCTGGAATTTACTGCGGCGACCATGTAAGAGCGTTGCCGTCGCCTCGTCGGCGTCTCGCAATCGCGCTGGAACACGGGCTGGTCAAGTTCCACGGCGCTTTGGCGCGAAGGCGGCCTCCCGTTATGACGCGACCTTAAAACGATCCGGAGCCGGAGCACGCCGGCCAGCAGGACAATCGAAAGGAACTTCCGATGTCGACCCATTTTTCGCGTTCTTGCGCGATGGCCCTTGCCGGGGCGTTGCTGTTGATCGGCGGCGCCGCCTGGGCTCAGCAGGCCCCCGCGGCCGGCGCGGCGCAACAGCAGCAACAGCCTCAGGGGCCGATCGCCGCCGATCTCGTCGCCGTTCAGCCGGACTGGACCAAGGTCTGCGGCTCCGATCCGCAGACCAAAAAGGAGTTGTGTTACACGACGCGCGATTTCGGCGTTTCCGCAAAAGAGGGCGAAGCGCCCCAGCCGCTGCTTGCGCTCGCGATCTATGACCCCAAGGCCGACGATCAGAAGATCATCCGCCTGCTTCTGCCGCCGGGCCTTTTGCTGAAACCCGGCTTCCGCTTTGCGATCGACAAGGGAACGCCGGAAAGCGGCGCGTTCGAAATCTGCTATCCGAATGGCTGCTTTGCCGAGGCAAAGGTCAAAAAGGCTGTCGTCGACAGCATGAAGAAGGCCGAAAAAATGTCGGTGGTCGTCAAGAATCAGGCGAACAACGAGGTCACCTTCTATTTGCCGCTCGCCAATTTCGGAAAGGCGTTCGACGGCCCCGCCATCGACCCCAAGGTGCTGGAAGAACAGCAAAAGCGGCTTCAGGACGAACTTCAGAAGAAGGCCGAGGAAGAGCGCAAGAGGCTCGAGGCTCAAAAGGGCGCCGCGCCGGCGGCGCCGAGCGCCGCCCCGAAGAAATAAATTCGAACAGAGCGCCATCCCCTATAAACCCGCGCCGGACCAGGTCCGGCGCGGGTTTTTTTCATCCTTGGCGGCATCGCCGGGACGCCGATTGTCGGCCCCGATTTTGCGTCGTCGCAGTCAAGGAAATTCGACAAACTCCTCCCCGGGGCGAACCGTAGCGCGTCACTTTGACGCAAAGCAAAACGTCGGTATATAGGGGCCGTCGGCGGCCCAACACGCGGCGAGGTCAAACAGCGCATGTCTATCGCTTTCGTCATGGTCCTGGTGGTGGCCGGATCAATTCTGTTCCATGTCCTCAGTCCATGGCGGATGACGCCGATCGCGTCGAATTGGGGCTTCATCGATGACACGATGGGACTCACCTTTCTGGTCACCGGCGCGGGTTTCGTCGCGGTCATCTTATTCATGGCCTATTGCCTCTACCGGTTCCGCCATGAGCCTGGCCGGCGCGCCGCCTATGAGCCCGAGAACCAGAAGCTCGAAGCCTGGCTTGCGATCGTCACGACGATCGCCGTCGTCATTCTTCTCGCCCCCGGCCTGCTGGTCTGGGGCCAGTTCATCACCGTGCCCAAGGACGCGATGGAGATCGAAGCGGTGGGGGTCCAGTGGAGCTGGAGCTTTCGCCTCGCGGGCGCCGACCATCAGCTCGGATCGAGCGACGTTCGCTATATCGATACGACCAATTCCCTCGGTCTGAGCCCGGCCGATCCCAGGGGCCAGGACGATCTGTTGGTCACCAGCGGCGAGTTGCATGTGCCGCTCGGCAAACCGATCAAGATGCTGCTGCGTTCCGTCGACGTGCTGCACGACTTCTACGTTCCTGAAATCAGGGCGAAAATGGACCTCGTGCCGGGCATCGTCACATATTTTTGGTTTACGCCGACCAAGATCGGCGAATATGAAATCCTCTGCGCCGCCTATTGCGGCACAGGGCACCCGCAGATGCGCGGCAAGATGATCATCGAGTCGGAAGCCGACTTCGAAGCGTGGCAAGTTGCGCAGCAGACGTTCGAGCAGTCGCGCAAGAGCGCCGCAAGCCAGGACAAGCGGGCCTCGGCGCAATGACATTCGCTCAATCCAGTCGTCGCGCCGCTTTGATATTCATCGCCGCCGAGAGGGCGCCGCTGCGGCGGCGCTCGACCGATCGCCAAAAGCGCGATGGGGGCGAAAGGAGGATGGTTCAATGACCGACGCCAGCGTACCACAGAACGTCGCGCCGCCGCCGGCGGAAGTGGATGACGTCGAGCTCTATCACGCTCACAGCTGGATCACGAAATATGTGTTCTGCCAGGACGCGAAAGTCATCGCGATTCAATACGCCGGCACGGCGATAGCCGTCGGCGTCTTGGCCTTGGTGCTGTCATGGGTGATCCGTTTGCAGCTCGCCTTTCCTGGCGCGATCCCATTCATTGACGCCAACGTCTATTATCAGTCCGTGACCATGCATGGCATGATCATGGTCGTCTACATGCTCACCGCCATCTTCCTTGGCGGCTTTGGCAATTATCTCATTCCGCTGATGGTCGGCGCGCGGGACATGGTGTTCCCCTACGTCAACATGTTGAGCTACTGGGTCTATCTGATCGCGACTCTGGTTCTTGTCTCCAGCTATTTCGTGCCGGGCGGACCGACCGGCGCCGGCTGGACGCTCTATCCGCCGCAATCGATCCTGACCGGCACCCCCGGCTATGATTACGGCATCATTCTGATGCTCGCCTCGCTGATCCTCTTCATCGTCGGATTCACGATGGGCGGATTGAATTACGTCGTGACGGTGCTGCAGGCGCGCACCCGCGGCATGACGCTGATGCGCATGCCGCTCACCGTATGGGGAATCTTCGCCGCCGCGGTGATGGCGCTTCTCGCCTTTCCTGGCCTCTTCGTCGCCTGCGTGATGCTGCTGTTCGATCGCACGCTCGGCACCAGCTTCTTCATGCCGTCGCTGGTCGAACTTGGCGAGCGCAAGGACTATGTCGGCGGCAGTCCGATCCTGTTCCAGCACCTGTTCTGGTTCTTCGGCCATCCGGAGGTCTATATCGTCGCGCTGCCGGCCTTCGGCGTCGTATCCGACCTCATCAGCGTGCACGCCCGCAAGAATATTTTCGGCTACAGGATGATGGTCTGGGCGATCATCGCCATCGGCGTTCTCAGCATGGTGGTCTGGGGCCACCATATGTATGTCAGCGGCATGGACCCATGGTTCGGGTTCTTCTTCGCGGTGACGACGCTGGCGATCGCGGTGCCGACGGCGCTGAAGGTCTATAATTGGGTGCTGACCCTCTGGCACGCGGACATCCACTTCACGACGCCGATGTTGTTCGCGCTCGGCTTCCTTGTCACCTTCGTCAATGGCGGCATCACCGGGCTCTATCTCGGAAACGTCATCGTCGACGTGCCTCTGTCGGCGACGCTGTTCGTCGTCGCGCATTTCCATATGGTGATGGGCATCGCCCCGGTGCTCGTCATTTTCGGCGCGATCTATCACTGGTATCCCAAGATCACCGGCCGGATGATGGATGAGCGGCTCGGCAAAATTCACTTCTGGATCACCTTCCTTGGCGCCTATGCGATCTTCTTTCCGATGCATTATCTCGGCGTGCTCGGCATGCCACGGCGCTTTTACGAGATGGGCGAAACCGCCTTCGTTCCCGCGTCGGCCGCCACGCTCAACATTGTGATCACGGTCATCGCCTTGGCGGTCGGCTTCGCGCAGTCGATCTTCTTCTACAATCTGTTCAGGAGCCTCAAACATGGCGCGCCGGCCGGAGGCAATCCATGGCGCGCGGCGTCGCTCGAATGGCAGACTCCCGAAACGCCGCCGGGACACGGCAATTGGGGGGCGCATCTGCCGGTGGTCTATCGCTGGCCCTACGCCTATAGCGTTCCCGGCGCTCCGGAAGATTTCCTGCCGCAAAACGCCCCGCCGATGAGTGGAGAACATTCGCCATGAGCGTGATGGGGCTGTTCTTCATCTTACTCTTCTCCTTTGCGATGCTGTGGCTGGCGCGCCAGGGCGTGTTCGCGTCGCACTGGCTCGAGGAAGGCGAGGTCGCGCATCATGGCCGCGCCGACGCGACAGCGCCGCCGCCGGCCGCGAAAGTCGGACTCGCGATCTTTCTCGCCGTCGCCGGCTGTCTGTTCTCGCTGCTCGCCGCCGCCTTTTTCATGCGCGGCGACGCGCCCGATTGGCAGATGCCGCCGATCCCCGGCGTTCTCTGGTTCAACACCGCTGTTCTCGCCGCGAGCAGCATCGCGCTGCAGCTCGCGCTCGTCGCCGCCCGTCGCGCCGAGTTCGAGCGGGTCAAGACAGCCCTGCTGATCGGCGCCGCGACGGCTGGCCTGTTCATCATTGGCCAGATCTGGGCGTGGCGCGAACTTATCGAATTGCGGTTGTTCGCCTCGAGCAACGCCGCCAACGCCTTCTTCTATCTGCTGACCGGGGCGCATGCGCTGCATGTTGTCGGGGGACTCGTGGCGCTGGCGCGAACCACCGACAAGGTTCGCGGCGCGGGGCGCGTCACCAGGGCGCTGACGACAAGCGTCGAGCTTTGCGCCATCTACTGGCATTTTCTGCTGTTCGTCTGGCTGCTGATGTTCGCCATGCTGATCGGCTGGACCGATAGCTTTGGCGTCATCTGCAGACGTCTGCTTTCGTAAAAGGGAATGCGCCATGACGGCGGAACATGTAACGACCGAGCCTGCAATGTCAGAAGAAACCCTGCGGAGCCGCGTGCTCGGCGTGGTCGCCGACTGGTCCTCGGATCAGCGTTCGTTCAAGAGCGCGTCCTGGGGCAAGGCGATGATGTGGATATTCCTCGTCAGCGACACCTTCGTCTTCAGCTGCTTTCTCATCTCCTACATGACGGTGCGCATGTCCACGACGGTGGAATGGCCGCATCCTAGCGAGATCTTCGCCCTCGACATCGGCGGCAAGAAGATTCCGCTGATCCTCATCGCCATCATGACCTTCGATCTCATCACCAGTTCGGGCACCATGGCGATGGCGGTGAACTTCGCCTATGCGCGCGAGCGCAAAAAGGCCGCGATCCTGATGCTGGTGACCGCCTTCTTCGGCGCCGCCTTCGTCGGCATGCAGGCCTTCGAGTGGACCAAGCTCATTCATGAGGGCGTACGGCCGTGGGGCAATCCGTTCGGCGCGGCGCAGTTCGGGTCGAGCTTCTTCATGATCACCGGCTTTCACGGGTTCCACGTGTCGATCGGAGTGCTTTTCCTGCTCATCGTCGCGCGCGCGGTCTGGCGCGGCGATTACGACGTGGGGCGCCCCGGCTTTTTCACGAGCCGCAAGGGTCGTTACGAGATCGTCGAGATCATGGGCCTATATTGGCACTTCGTCGATCTCGTATGGGTCTTCATCTTTGCTTTCTTCTATCTGTGGTAACGCTTCCGACAGGGAGAAAAGTATGACGGCGATGACGGATGATACGACGCATGCCCACGGCCATGCCCCTCTCGCTCACGCGGCGCAGCCCGCGGCGCAGGCGCATGGCCAGCAGCATCCGATCAAGCTCTATCTTCTCGTATGGACGCTGCTCTTCGTGCTCAGCGCCTGCTCCTATCTCGTCGATTATTTCGATTTTCAAGGCCTGTTGCGCTGGACCTTGATCATCGTGTTCATGATGTTGAAGGCAGGATTGATCGTCGCGATCTTCATGCATATGGCGTGGGAGCGGCTGGCGCTCGTCGTCGCGATACTGCTGCCGCCATTGGCGGTGCTGGTGCTGATGGCGATGATGGCCTGGGAAGGCGGATATACGAACTATCTCCGCGTGTTTTTCTTCGGCGCGTGACGGAGCCGCACGGCTCCGCCTCGTGCACGCCACAGGCGCCGGAGCGCAGCGCGAATGAGAGAAAACGGTCAGCGCACAGCCAATAAGCCCGTATTCACCGGATAATCACAGATTTTGCTGTACAAATTTGTAGTTTATGTCATATTTTTCATACTGTTATGCTTCATTTAGCGAGGCGGCCATGGCGAACCCGGCGGGTGAAACGACTGGCGATGTTCTCAGGGTTGATTTTGACCG
>Ga0194126_10011873_pt1 | contig 11123 bp, 6 predicted proteins | sample TA2KigC150mmetaG_FD_148641 | JGI IMG/M metagenome (GOLD analysis project Ga0194126, IMG submission 148641) | Freshwater microbial communities from Lake Tanganyika, Tanzania - TA2015035 Kigoma Deep Cast 150m | ecosystem: Environmental > Aquatic > Freshwater > Lake | place: Tanzania: Lake...
GGGCAGGGCATCGCACACGATGGTGGCATCGATCACATCCTGCAAGCGACCCGGGCGGCGTTCACCGCTGTGCAGGTCGATCACGTTGGGGCAATCAGAGCCGGTGCCATGATAAACGGTGTGTCCTTCCAGGCGCATGGCTTCCTGACCCTGGCGGTTATACAACGTGGCGCTCTTGGGGGCAACAGAAAGCGCCCACTCCACCAACTGTGCCGGTATGCGCACGCGATTATCTTCCTGAACGGTGACGCCTTTTTTCTTCAACAGCTCGATCGCCTGCGGCTCGAACAGGCGCACGCCGGTTCGTTCCAATATTTCCAGGCTGGCATGGTGTAAACGCTCGATTTGACCATTGGATAACTTGCGCAGTTGTGGTCTTTCCAGGGGGTGTGTTTCATTTTCGAAAGTCATCGATCATCTCCTCGGTAGAAGTGAAGGGTTGGGGTTGATTTGAGCCTGTTCTTCCCGCTCAGGGGATTGGGCTTGCTGGATTGCCCGGTTCAGGGCGCGGTAAACCAGCGTGGGGATCAGTTGCAGCCGGTACTGGCGTGAGGCACGCAGCACGTTATCGCGCGGTTGGGATGCGGATTGCGCCAGCCGGGCAGCCTGCTGCAGCACTTCGAGGGTGGGTAGCTGCCCCGCCAGGTGCTGCTCGGCTTGCCTGGCGCGGAAAGGTCGCGGCGCCACCGGTCCCAGGGCGATCACTGCTCGCTGGATGCGCTGCTCAGCCATCTCCACTTTGACGGCGCAATTGATCACCGGCAGGGTGAGAGCCGTACGGCGACCCACGCGCTGCCACGCTGCGCCCCACGGGACGGCAGGCAGCGGGAATCGTAAGCGCGCGACCACCTGGCAGCTTGGATCGAGTGCCGATTTTCCCGGCGCCAGGAAGATATTCTCCACATCGATCCAGGTGGTCTCTTCCAGGCTGACCACCTGCACCTGGGCTTCTAACGCCAGCGCCAGGATGGCGCCATCCGCTGCGGGCATCGCCTGCACCAGGTTGCCTACCCAGGTGGCAGCGTTCTGGATGCCCTCCGCCCCCACCGAGCGCGCCGCTTCCGCCAGGGCAGGTACTCGCTGTTGGAGATTCGGGTGATTTTTCAGCGCACCAAAGGTTACCGCGGCGCCAATCTCGACCCACTGCTCCCCCACCTGGATCGTTTGCAATTCCGGGATGCGCGTCAGGTCTACGATAAACCTGGGGGCTTTCTTGCCTTTGCGCAGGTCTGGCAGCAGATCGGTGCCGCCGCCCATCAGCAGCCCCTGCCCCGGGTCGGTGTGCAGCAGCTTCAGCGCTTCGGCGATGCTGGTGGGGGAGTAATAGCCGGTCATCGCTGCACGGCTCCATTCCATTCCGGTTGCCTGCCCGCCAGTGCGGCGGCTGCCAGGATGCGCTCCGGCGTTGCCGGAATGGCGCGCAGCCGTCCGCCAATTGCTCGCGATACGGCGTTGATGATGGCAGGGGTGGAAGGCAGCATGGCGGCTTCTCCCAAGCCTTTCACGCCATAAGGGTGCAAGCGGCTGTGTACTTCCACGAAATACACCTCAATGGGTGGGCTGCACCCGGCGGTTGGCAGCAGGTAGTTGCTGATCTCACTGGAGGCGCCCGGCAGGTATTCCTCCATCAACGCCGCCCCCAGTCCCATCACAAAAGCGCCTTCCACCTGACCGGCAGCATCCAACGGGTTAACTATCTTTCCGATATCATGCACGGCAACGGCTCGCAGCACCCGCGCCTCGCCGGTGTGCAAATCGACCTGCGCCTCGGCAAGCTGCGCGCCGGTGACAAAGAGCGGCAAATACTCCGGCTTGGGGTGGGTGGGCAGCGCATGGGTGACATCGAAGAAGCCTACCATGCGGCGGCTTTTGCCCAGGCGTTCAAATTCCTGCGCCACTTCCAGCAGCGAAACGGAGCGCCCGAGTGCATCGCAGATCACACCCTGGCGGTCATCCAGGTGCAGTTCAGCCGCCGGGCTATCCAGCATTTCTGCCGCCACTCCCAGGATGGCTTGCACCAGGTTGTGAGCAGCCTGCCGCACTGCGCCGCCGACAAAAAAGATAGCGCGCGAAGCGCCCTGGATGTCGCTGTTGGGCGTGCGCCCGGTATCAGCGTTGACGATCTCCACCCGCTGGCGGCTGACACCCAGCTCCTGCGCGGCAATCTGGCTCATGGCGGTGGTGGTGCCCTGCCCGTAATCCGGCGCCGAGCAGTACATCACAAAGCTGCCATCCAGGCTCAGCTCGCTGTGGGCTTCGATTTTCAACGAACCGGCTTTGCCAAAGCGATACCACATCCCCGCCAGCCCAACGCCGCGCCGCAGGCTTGAACCCTGAACGGCTGCCTGGCGGTTGAATGCTTCTACTTCCTCCTGGAAACGGCGGTGGTGGGGAGCAATGGTTTCCAGCACCTCGGCATACCCCAGGCTATCCACCAGGGGGTATCCCAGGAAGGAGGTTTCGCCATCTCGCAGGCAGTTGCGCAGGCGGAACTCGACTGCATCCAACCCCAGGTGTTGGATGGTCTCATCCAATGTGCACTCCAGCGCGAAGGTGGATTGCGCTGTGCCAAAACCGCGGTATTGCCCGGCTTTGGGCCCATTGGTGAGAATGCTGCGCGCCAGTCCATCCACTGCTTGCCAGCGGTAAGCGCCGCCTGCTGCGGTGAGTGCGTAATTGGGGATATGGCGCCCACTGCTATCGTAACCACCGGTATTGCTGTCGATGCGCACCTGCACGCCGGTCAGTCTGCCATCTCCCGTGACGCCCAGGCGGGTTTTCACGCGGTAGGGGTGACGCTTGGGGGAGGCGTCGAACGATTCGCGGCGGGTAAAGACCAATCGTACGGGCTGTCGCAGCCAGTACACCGCCAGACCCACCGCCACGAAAGTCCAGGGATCCTGCTTGCCGCCAAAACTGCCGCCGGTGGGTGGGGTGATCACGCGCACCTGCTCCAACGGTATGTTCAGCGCTTCGGCGATGTAGCGCTGCTGGTTGTGCGGCTGGTGGCTGCCGCCTGTCACGGTGATGCGCCCGGCTTCATCGATACACCCAACCAGGGCTTCGCGCTCCAGGGCAGTATGCTCCAGGAAGGAGGTTTCATAGCAGGTTTCGATGATTGCCTGGGATTCAGCCAAAGCGGCTTGCAGGTTGCCATGTTTGATCCGGAATTCGGAGAGCAGGTTGTTCTCCCCGGCAATCGGGTAAGCGCCTGGTTTCAGCGCTTCGTCCATATCAAAGGTGTGCGGCAGGATTTCCAGCTCCAGGCGGATCGCTTCCAGCGCCGCCTGCGCCTGCTCGGGGCTTTCCGCCACCACCAGTGCGATGGGCGCGCCCAACATCCGCAAGGTGTTGCCCGGGGCGGTTAGCAGTGGCTCATCCAGGCTGTAGATGGGAAAGCCATTCACCCCGGGGATATCCGCCGAGGTGAACACCCGCACCACCCCCGGCATAGCTTGCGCCGCGGCAGTATCCAGGCTCAACAAGCGGGCATGGTGCTGCGGGCTGCGCAGCGTTTTCATGTGCAGCATCCCGGGCAAATGGATATCTTCGGCGTACAATGCCTGCCCGGTGACCTTTGCCAGGGCGTCTTCACGCAGCGCGCTGCCGCCCAGCGGCGAGTGAGATGCAGGCTCGCCAGCCGGTGGGGGTGGGTTTTCCACCGGCGACTGGTCATCGATTCCATGGCGCATCCTGTAGCTGGCAAGTTGCACTGCCTGGATGATGCGGCTATAACCGGTGCAGCGGCACAGGTTTCCCTCCAGCGCTTCAACAATCTCAGCGCGCTGTGGGTTGGGGGTGCGGTCCAGCAGCGCTTTGGCAGCCAGCAGCATGCCAGGGGTGCAAAAACCGCACTGCACGGCGCCTGTTTCGATAAAAGCTGCCTGTAATAGGTGCAGGTTGTCTGGGCTGCCCAAGCCCTCGATCGTCAATACCTGCCGCCCGGCAACACTGCCCAGCGGTGTCAGGCAGGAGCGCACCGGCTTGCCATCCAGCAGCACTGTGCAGGCGCCGCATTCGCCTTCGTGATCGCAGCCCTGTTTGACGCCCGTGAGCTGAAACTCATTGCGCAGCACATCCAATAATGGGGTCAGGGGAGGGCTGGTGCTGGTTACGCTTTGGTGGTTGAGAGAAAATTCTACCGGCAAATGATACTTCCTAAAAATGGGGTATAGGGCAGGCAGGCATCAACCCTGGGAGAGTGCTCCTACCTGCTCGGAAAAATGACAGGCTGCCAGGTGGTTGTTAGCCAGCGTCTCGGTCAAGGGTGGGGTTTCTTTGGCGCAAATCTCCTGGCGATAATGGCAGCGCGGGTGAAAAGCGCAACCGGAAGGCGGATTACGCGGGCTGGGGATTTCGCCTTGCAGGATGATGCGTTTACGTTGGTGGCGGGTTTCGGGGTCGGGGATGGCAACCGCTGACATCAAGGCTTCGGTATAGGGGTGGCGCGGCTGGTTGAATAGCGCCAGCGTATCGCCCACTTCAACGATCTTGCCCAGGTACATCACCGCCACCCGGTCGGCAATAAAGGCAATGATGTTCAGGTTGTGGGTGATCAGTATGTAGGTAAGGTGAAAGCGCTCGCGCAGGTCATTCATCAGGTTGAGAATACCCGCCGCCACCGAAACATCTAACCCGGCGGTTGGTTCATCCGCAACCAGCAGGGCCGGCTGTAATGCCAGGGCGCGGGCAATACCCACCCGCCGCGCCTGTCCGCCGGAGAGTTCGTGCGGGTATTTATCCGCCTGCTCTGAAGAAAGCCCCACCATCTCCAATAATTCATCCACACTTTGCCTTCTTTCGGGTGGAAAGTTATGGATCTGGTAGGGTTCGGTGAGCAGGTCGGCTACCTTTTTGCGCGGGCTGAGACTGGAGATGGGATCCTGAAAGATCATTTGCATGCGGGCGCGCAGCGGGCGGATCTTCGCTTGCGGCAGGCTGGTGATCTGGTTACCCTCCACCCAGATTTCACCCTGCGTGGGTTGCTCCAGGCGCAGGATGGTGCGCCCCAGGGTGGTCTTGCCAGAGCCGCTCTCTCCCACCAGCGCCAGCGTCTCGCCGCGGTAAACGCCAATATCCACACCATCCACGGCCAGCACCTTACCGCGCGGCTGGCGCATGAGTTTTTCCAGCCAACCGATGCTATCCAGAAAATGTACGCCCACCTGGCGGGTCTCCACCACCCGCACAACGGTTTCAGCAGGCGCCAGGGCGACTGGTGTGGCAGCCTTTGAACCCGGGTCGGTCAGGTGGAGGGTATTCGGATGGTCTGCGGGTGACACGCCCGCGGTTTGCCCCAACCAACCCGGCAGGTAGGCATGGCACAACACCGATTGCTGCCCCACCTGGCTGGTAGAAGGTTCCTGGGTAAAACACACCGCTTGCGCCAGGGTACAGCGCGGCGCAAACTTGCAGCCCGGCGGCAGGTCTTTCAGGCTGGGCACTCTTCCCGGGATGGTGGTCAGCCGTTGGGCGCGCATCCGCTGGGAGGGGTGCGAGCGCAGCAGCGCCTGGGTGTAAGGGTGCAGCGGAGTTTTAAACAGCGCAAAGACATCCCCTTTTTCCACGATGTTTCCGGCGTATAGCACCACCACCTGGTCGCACAACTGGGCTACAACGCCCAGATCGTGGGTGATATACAGGATGGAGGTGTGCAATTCGTCGCGCAACTGGCGGATCAGGCTGGTAATCTGGGATTCCAGGGTGACATCCAGCGCCGAGGTGGGTTCGTCGGCAATCAATAAGGAGGGCTTAGCGTGCAATGCCATGGCGATCATGATACGCTGGCGCATACCGCCGGAGAATTGGTGCGGGTAATTGCGAATTTGTTTGTGCGCATCCGGAATGCCCACCCGGTCGAGCATCTCCACGGCCTGGCGGCGCGCGGCTTCACGGCTGAGTCGTTCTCCCTCGCCCGGGTGCGCCAATATAGAATCCACCATCTGCTGCTCGATGTTGAACACCGGGTTCAGGCTGGTCATGGGATCCTGGAAAATCATGGAGACTTCACGCCCGCGTAGCCTGCGCAATTGTTCCTTGCCCAGGCGGCGCAGGTCAACTCCCTGGAAGAGCATCTCGCCAGCCGAAATCTCCCCGTTGGGCGGTAACAATCCCAGCACGGCGGCTGCCACTGTGCTTTTGCCGCAACCCGATTCACCCACCAGCCCGACGATCTCCCCCCTATTGACCTCGAAATTGAGATTGCGCACTGCCGTCAGGGCTGCCTGGCGGGTGTAGTACTTAACCTCTAAATGCTTGACCTGTAGAGTGGTATCCATTACATGCCCCGGCTGCCAGAAATGCGTGGATCAAGCACATCGCGCAGCGTCTCGCCGAACAGGGTGAACCCCAGGGTGGTGAGCACCAGCACCACCCCCGACCAGGTGATGGGCCAAGGGGAAAGCCGGATATTGTTAAAACCATCCGATAGGATCACCCCCCACGAGGGGGTTGGCGGGCGCACACCCAGCCCCATGAACGACAAACCGGCTTCAAAGGTGATCACCCACGGTAGGTCCATGGCTGCCAGTAGAAAAGCCGGTGCGATCACATTGGGCAGGATGTGCGAGAGCAGGATGCGCCGGTCGCTGGCGCCCAACGAGCGTTCGGCTTCCACGTAGGCTTTTTCGCGCGCCGCCAGCGTTTGGGCGCGAATCACGCGCGCATAGTTTGGCATCCAGGTCAAGCCAATCACCAGGATGACATTCACCAGGGAAGGTCCCAGCAGCGCCAGGATAGTCAGCGAGAGCATAATCGAGGGGAAGGCTTGCAGAGAATCCATGATGATGATCAGGATATCGTCCACCTGTCCGCCCACGTACCCGGCGATCAAGCCCAACAGGGTTCCGGCAACCAGGGCAATCGAGACGGCGGGGATGGCAGTGCCCAGGGCAATGCGCGAGCCGTAGACCAGGCGCGAGAATAAGTCCCTGCCCAGGTGATCGGTGCCCAGCCAGTAATCGGCGGAGGGCGCCTGCAAGCGGTTGGGAATATCCTGGCGGGCGTAATCGTAGGGGGCGATGGCAGGGGCAAAGATGACTGCAAAAATGAACAACGCCACGATGGTAAAGCCAACCAACCCCAGCGGGCGGCGCAGCACGTCCCCCAACACCGGTATCCGGTCAAGTAGTTGATCCATACGGCTGGTCGGTTTCTCGCTGTATTGGCTCATCCCACTTGCCTCTTGTTCAACTGGATGCGTGGATCCAGATAGGTGTAAAACAAATCTGCCAGGAAATTCACCAGGATAAACAAGAACGCCACCACCAGCACACCGGAGCGCACCAGCGGGTAGTTGCGCACCTTGATGGCGTTGTAGATCAACGTGCCCATACCAGGGCGGCTGAAAATAATCTCCACGAACACCGCCCCACCCATCAGGCTACCCAAGCCCACACCCAAGATGGCAACAGTGGGGATCAGGGCATTTTTAAGCGCATACTTGTAAAGCACCAGGCGCTCCGAAAGCCCACCCGCCCATGCCGCCCGGATGTAATTTTCGTTCATCACTTCCAGCAGGCTGGTGCGCACCAGCCGCGCCAGGTAACCGATCCAGGTGATGGCTAAAGCGATGGCTGGCAACACCAGGTGGTGCAGATAATCCATCCAATCGCCCGGTTCACCCAGCCCGATAGCAGGCATGGTCTTCAGTTTGACGGCAAAAATCAGCAGCAAGAACAGCCCGGCCACGTAAGTGGGGATGGTGGTCAATGAGATCGAGAAGATTGCCGTCAGCCGGTCTAGCCACGAATTGGGATGCGTGGCAGAAAACACCCCCAGCGGAATACCCACCAGCACCGCCAGAGCCAGGCTGGAAACCGCCAGGATAACGGTATGCGGCAAGGCAGCAACCACCAGGCGCTTGATCGGTTGCCCGGTGAACACATCTGTCCCCAGGTCGCCGTGCAGCAGGCGCCAGATAAAATTGCCCACCTGAATATACACTGGCTTGTCCAGGTCCATGCTGCTGCGCACTTTTTGGATCATTTCCGGGCTGGCGCGCGGACCCAGCAGTGTTTTCGCCGGGTCTCCTGGCACGATATGCACCAGCAGCGACAGGAAGGTGATCACCATGAAAAGAACAGCCACCGTCATCACAAGGCGTTTTATGAGATATGCCAGCACCAGCCAGGTTCCTTAATCGATATGATTTCTAAGACCCTCAAAGAGTTTACCATCCTTTAAGGGTCTTAGATTGGATACTCTAACCGTCAAACTACGGTGTAGCTTTGAAATCTCGCAGCATGGGGCAAAGATTTCCGGGGTAGAGCACTGTTTCGATGTTGGGCTTGGAAGCATATACCAATGGCTGGTGTGTGATCCAAACGGAGATTGCGGCTTCATCCCACAGTTTTTGCATCTGCAGGTAGATCTGCTCTCGTTCGACGGCATCCAGGGTCTTGATGCCTTGCTTGTGCAGCTCGTCAAATTCTGGGCTGCACCAGCGCATCCAGTTCCACACGCCCACCTGGTCACAGGTGAACCACATGGTGAACCAGGCCGGATCAGACATGGCTGAGTAGCCCATTGCCACCAGCTCAACTTCTTTACCTTTATCTCCCGCGCCGAGTTCCCAGTAAGCACTCGAATCCAGGGAGACGATGTTGATATTGATGCCCACCTCCGCCAGGTTTTGCTGGGCAACTTCTGCCCAGGTGCGAAATTCGGTATTGTCACTGATCGCCAGGTCCAGGTCTAACGAGGTCAAGCCAGCCGCAGCCAGGTATTCCCTGGCTTTCTCCACGTCTCGCACCACCAGGGGTGCATCCTCCCAATATCCCAAGGTGCCTTTTGGCAGGATGGCACGTGCCTGTTCGGCTTTACCCATGTAGGTGGCTTCCAGGATGCTGGGTACATCGATGCCGTGCAGAATCGCCTTGCGCACATTGATGTCCGCCAGCTTGGGATTTTCCACGTTCATGGCAATCCAACTGTACGAGTTGGTGGGCACCACCTCAACCTGGAAAGCCGGGTCGCTCCCAAAACGATCCGCGGAAGCCAATGAGACGATGCTAAAATCCACCTCGCCCGCTTCCAGGGCGATTTCTGCGGCTTTGTCATCATCGATGGGGAACATCTGGATTTCGTCATAGTATGGCTGCTCGCCCCAGTAATTGGGGTTGCGCTTGAGCGTCAAGCGTTCCTTGGGTTTCCACTCGACCATCTCATAGGGTCCGGTGCCAACCACATCGGTCTGGAATTTCTCCACGCCCACCTCTTCCACATACTTTTTGCACACGATCAAGCCAGAAGTCATGGGCAGGGTGGTGGTCCACAGGGTGGCTTGCGGCTCTTTCAGGATGATCTTGCCTTCATACTGGTTGATGATTTCCACCTGGTCGAGAGCGATGAAGTCATCGGCATACGCGGCTGCCAGCTCCGGATCGCGGAAGCGCTCGTAGGAGAACTTGACATCTTCGGTGGTCAGCTCGCCATAGCCGCGCTGCCATTGAACACCCTCTCGCAATTTGAAATAGATTTCTAAGCCGTCATCGGATACCTCGATGACCTCGGCAAGCTGGTTTTCGACGGAGCCATCCGGCATGTAGCGGATCAAGCCTTCCATCACAGCCCGGTCGATCATGTCCTCTTCCGAACCAACGATGTTTGCCGGGTCCAGGTTGCCAATATCCCTGGTCTGACGCAATTTCAAGACCTTGGGGGCAGCCTGCTCTTCAGCGGGCGGCTCAACCGGGGCGGCTTCCACCGGTGGTTCTGTGGCTTGGGCACCTACCGGCTCAGCCGGTTGTTCAGCTTCAGCGGTGGGCGCAGTTGGCGTGCTGCAGCCCGACAGCAAGATGCTGGTTACCAAAACAAGGCTTACCAATATCCATAGGTACTTTTTTGTGTTCATAACAATATTTTTCCTCTTCTTCTTAGATTTAATGATGCCATACGTTGTTTCTTTTGTTCTCTTGTGCCCGTCGCTGCCGGAGAGGGGGGTTCTTTTCTCCAGGCTGGCGTAGGGAACGTTGTTTTCCAGGCGCCTCCTTTTTCTAAGGTTTGAAATATTTCAACACAATGAGTGAAACAGAATACTCCTGTGCCTATACACCCTGGCGGGGAATACTGCGCGACCAGCTTTTGGTGAAGACGCGCACATTGTCTTCGTAGGCATCCAGCGTGTTGGTCAGGTGGAAAGTCTGTGAGTCAGCGGTCATCACACTGCGCGTTTCAACCCGGGTGTGCCAATCCTGGCGGCTGATTTCGACCTGGCGCTCGCACACCACCCGCGCTGAGAGTGGATTATCTTCCGTGATCGTAAAGGTATTGGTGATCACGCTATCATAGAGGATGCCGTTGTTCAAGATACGGTTGCGTCCATCATCGATCACATCCACCATTTTCAGGGTATTGGTTACGATCTCCCTGCTGAGGGTGCGGCGGCTGCTTTCGGGGCGCAGGCATTCATATTCCAGCACCGGGGCGCCTTCAGGAGAAGCAAATGGCTGCAAAGTTTTATCCAACTTACTCCCCAGGCGCAACGGTAAGATCAAGCGGCTATCGGAGCCGGTGTGCATAGTCAGTTTCACCGGCGCTGGCGAGGGCCAGGCGTGGGGCCAGTAGGTTGGTGAAACCGCCACCCGCCAGCAGTGACCGGCTGCCAGGCGATGAGCCACCACGTTGAGTTGAACAGACACCTGGTACACCTGTCCCGCTTCCAGGGCTGCAGGCTGCGAATGTCCCTCCCGGTGGGTCAGGTTGAGCAATCCCCAGCTCACCAGGCGAGAAACGCCATCCGGCGCTACATCGCACAAGCGCACTGCCAGCAGTGCCTGGGGTTGGTCCACGTGCAGGGTGAGTTGTACCTTGGGAAAACCCAGTATCTCCACCGCTTCTCCCAACGGCTCGGAGGTAAAGCTCAGGCTCAGGGCGTCGTCGGTGCGCTGATCCAAAGGCATGCCAAACTGCGTTCCATAGGGGCACCACACCCCGGCAGTTGAACCATTGGTTTGCATACTTTGAATGCTCATTCTGCCGGCAGGTTCGTGGACTTTCGTCAGGCGATTGTTGCTGAACAGGTACACTTTTTGGCTGCGGTTGGCAGGCGGCCAGCCCGGCTCGGCAATCCACCGTCCGGGCCATTCCAACTCGCAGGGCTGCGGGGGTATTGCTTCCGGCAT
>Ga0194126_10011874_pt1 | contig 11122 bp, 8 predicted proteins | sample TA2KigC150mmetaG_FD_148641 | JGI IMG/M metagenome (GOLD analysis project Ga0194126, IMG submission 148641) | Freshwater microbial communities from Lake Tanganyika, Tanzania - TA2015035 Kigoma Deep Cast 150m | ecosystem: Environmental > Aquatic > Freshwater > Lake | place: Tanzania: Lake...
CCCCCCGGAGGCGGCGGCGGGGGCGGATCCACATCCGGCGGAGGCGGCGGCGGAGGCGGGTCCGGATCCCAGATCAGATTGAGCGGGCCCATGCCCCCAGGAGGCGGAGGCGGGGGCGGGTCCACGTCCGGCGGCGGAGGCGGAGGCGGCGGGTCCGGGTCCCAGATCAGGTTCAGGCCGGTCAACGTACTGGCCGGAACGCCTGAGACCACGGCTTTAACGACGAGTGAGGTCGGCGACGCGGGTGTTGCCCAGGCAGCTGCCCCCAGCAGGGCAAACATCAGAGCCGCAACAGAGCCAACGACCAACAGTCTGCGCACTGGCTAGCTCACCTCCAGGCGGGTCTCCATCGATTAACCGCACCCTCAACGGTAACGCACTTATGTCAATTCTGTAAATGGGAAAAATGTCCTACAATGGGGGGTGTGATCTCTGTCACATGCGGGGGAGACGCAACCGGGGGCCCTACTCGCCCCGGCTCGATCGGCCCTCGCTGGTTGCGAGGCCTCGTTCGATGGCCCATAGCACCAGTTGGGTGCGGCCGGAGACCTTCGTGCGGCGGTAGATGCTGGAGAGGTGGTTCTTGACGGTGCTCTCGCTGATACCCAGACGGCGCGAGAGCTCCTTGTTCGAGAAGCCCTCGCAGACCGCCCGTAGCACCTCGTACTCGCGTCCCGTCACCAGGGCGCGAGGTGGTCGCGGCGGATGCTGGCCGGCCGACCGACTCGCATCCCGCCCGACACAGAGGCCCCAGAGACCCTTCATGAGCCCGCTCGGCCCGACCGTTGGGGTGACGCACCAGTCCACGTCCAACGCGTGGTCGCGCGCCGAGCGGCCCACGTCCTCGACTAGGACGACACTGCAGCCGGGAACGGCGTCCCGGGCTGCGGAGACGGCACGAGCATCGGCCGCGGGACTGCCGCTGCGTGACATGAGCAGCACATCGGGCTGGAGGCGCTCCGCGGCCCTGACTGCCTCGGCGGCAGAGGGCGAGACTCCCACGATTTCCACCTCGCTCCATCGCTTCAGGACGCTGGAAAGCCCTTCGCGCAGGAGGGCGTGGGGAATCCCTAACAGAACTCTCATCGTGGACCCGGTTCCTGATGCGGTCTGGACTACGCTTCTTGCCACGTCCACTGCGTGGACGGCACACCGAGAAGCTGGACGGGCCGGAGTTCTCCACCAGTGACGTGGCGTTTCCACCGGCTTTTCCACAGACGGTCAACCCGCCAGCCAGCCGCCGTCAACGGGGGGATCTGTCCGGTGACGAAGGCCGACGCTTCCGAGGCCAGGAAGACGGTAGCGCCCGCGAGGTCCCTCGACTCACCCCAGCGCCTCATCGGCGTCCGTTCCACGACCCACCGGTTGAACGACTCATCCTCCCGCAGCGGAACCGTCATCTCGGTGCTGATGAACCCCGGCGCGATGGCATTGACGCGGATTCCGGCCGCAGCCCACTCGACAGCGAGCGACTTGGTCAGCTGTCCGATCCCGCCCTTCGCCGCGGCATAGGCTGGAACGGTGCCCCGGCCCATGAAGGTCAGCAGGGACGCGATGTTGATGATGCTCCCGCCGCCCGTCCGGAGCATCGCCCGGGCGGCCGCCTGGGCCACGAAGAAGGGCGTCCGAATGTTCAGGTCCATCACTCGATCCCAGTCCTCCTCGGTGTAGTCCACCGAGGGCTTGCGCAGGTTGATGCCCGCGTTGTTGATCAGGATGTCCAGCCGCCCGAAGGCCTCGACGACCTCCTGAACGACACGACGCGCCTCGTCCGCCGAGGCGAGATCCGCTGGAAGAGGCACCGCTCGGCGACCCGTTTCCGCCGAAATCCGACCGCTCTGGTGTTCCAGGACGCCGCGACTGCGGCTGCACAGCGCGACGTCGGCTCCCGCTGCCGCCAACGCTTCCGCAAGCCCCAACCCGATCCCGCGGGAGGCTCCCGTGATCAGCGCCGCCTTGCCGTCGAGTCTGAACCGGGACAGCACGTCTTCCATGGGCGTTCGCCCCTCAAGCAGCGCGTTCGGGAGCCGCCAGCTTCACCTCAACCAGCGCCGGTCCCTCCTGCGCCGACAACCGTTTCTCCGTTCCTTGACACTCTCTCCCGCACCGCGATATACTCCGTACCGGCGTACCGCGTCGGGGGATGAGGTTCCGTTGGCCACGCCTGCTGGGCGCTCGATGGAGCGGCCCATTCATTCCACCACTGCGTTCGAACGGACCGCCTGAGGCTCACTCGGAGCCCGCGGTCCGTTTTCCATGTATCCGATGCGCTCCGCGCACAGGGAAAAGGGGGACGTGAACCGTGCCGAAGACCTCCAAGAAGTCGGGCGTCAAGCCCAAGAAGGCGGCGGTAAGGAAGCCGGTCGTGCCGTCCGACCTCGAGATCGCGCAGGCGGCTCGAGGTAAGATGAAGCATGTCTACGACATCGCGGACGTGCTGGGCCTGGAGCATGACGAGCTCGAGTTGCACGGGAAGCACAAGGCCAAGATCCACCTCGACGTGCTGCAGCGCATGAAGGGCCGGCCCGACGGTCACCTGGTCGATGTCACCGCCATCACGCCGACGCCGCTGGGCGAGGGGAAGACGGTCACCTCGATCGGCCTCGGCCAGGCGATGGCGAAGATCGGCGCCAACATCTGCAACACGCTCCGCGAGCCCTCGCTCGGGCCGCAGTTCGGCATCAAGGGCGGCGCGGCGGGCGGCGGCTACAGCCAGGTGATGCCGATGGAGGACATCAACCTCCACTTCACCGGCGACATCCACGCCGTCAGCATGACCAACAACCAGCTCGCCGCCTACATCGACGCCAGCCTCTACCACGGCAACCCGCTGAAGATTGACATCCCCACCATCAGCTGGCGAAGGGTCATCGACTCCAACGACGGCTACGCGCTGCGCAATGTCGTGCTGGGTCTGGGCGCCAATCTCCCCAAGCCGCGCCGCGGCGGGATCCCCCGCGAGTCGGGGTTCGACATCAGCGTCGCCTCCGAGGTCATGGCGATCCTGGCGATGACCACGGGCTTGCAGGACATGCGCAAGCGCCTGGGGCGCATCATCGTGGCCTACAACACCGATGGGCAACCGGTGACGGCCGACGATCTGCAGGCGGGCGGGATGATGGCGGTCCTGATGAAGGACGCGATCATGCCGACGCTGATCCAGACCTTGGAGAACACCCCCTGCATCATGCACGCCGGCCCCTTCGCGAACATCGCGCAGGGCAACAACTCGATCATTGCGGATCAGATCGCCCTCAAGTGCGCGGACTACGTGGTCACCGAGAGCGGCTTTGGCGCCGACATGGGCGCTGAGAAGTTCATGAACATCAAGTGCCGGGTGGGCAAGCTGAAGCCCTCGTGCGTGGTCATCACGCTCTCCATCCGTGCCCTCAAGGCCCACAGCGGGCGCTTCAGCATCGTGGCGGGCAAGCCGCTGGACCCGGGGCTGAGCAAGGAGAACCTCAAGGCCATCGAGGAGGGCTCCTGCAATCTGGTCAAGCACATCCAGAACATGCGGCTGTTCGGCGTACCCGTCGTGGTCTCGATCAACCGCTTCAAGGACGACACCGACAACGAGGTCGCGCTGGTGAAGGAGATCGCCGAGGCCGCGGGGGCCCGCTGCGCGCCGATCGAGGTCTGGGCCTACGGCGGCGCGGGCGGAGTGGACCTGGCCCACCTGGTGGTCGAGGCCTGCCAGGAGAAAAGCGCCTTCAAGCTCCTGTACCCGGACAGCTGGTCGATCAAGCAGAAGATCGAGGCGATCGCCACGCAGATCTACGGCGCGGCCGATGTGGACTTCAGCGCGACGGCCGAGGAGCAGATCAAACGTTACACGGCCTTCGGGCTGGACCGCCTGCCGATCTGCATGGCGAAGACGCACCTGTCCCTGTCTCACGACCCCTCGCTGAAGGGCGCGCCGACCGGCTTCACGCTGCCGGTCCGTGAGATCCGCCCCTCTGCCGGAGCCGGGTTCCTCTACCCGCTCTGCGGCGAGATGTCCACGATGCCCGGCCTGCCCAGCGCCCCCGCCGGCTGGAAGGTCGACATCGACAAGAAGGGCGAGACGCTCGGCCTGTTCTGACGGCCGACGGCAGGTAACGCGCCAAGTGAGAGCGAACCCCACGGGCCCCGGACGGAACGTCCCGGGGCCCGTGCGCGTCGCACGGGGTGTGCCGCCGAGGGGCCGCGATTCGAGGGCTTGGCGAGGCTTGACGAGCGCGGTACCCACAGTCTATACTCTACGGCCACTTGGCGTACATTCCGGTGCCGACGACACCATCACGGCGTGCGCCGCACGCGGCCGGGGCGGCGCGAAGGTTAGGAGGACGCGGTTGTCCCCACGGAAGCAGGCACTCTCAACCAAGCGGATTGCGGAGTTCAAGAAGCGCCTGATGGAGGAGCGTGCGCGGCTGCGGGCCTCGTTGGAGCGGATGGAGTCGCGGGGCGAGGAACTGGTGGACGCCGGAGCGGAGGACGGGGATTTCGATGATGCCGCCAGCGACGCGGCCACCGAGACCCTCGATCGGGGCACCGACATGGCCCTGGAGGAGAACCTGCGCAGCCTCGTTGAGGAGATCGACGCCGCGATCGAGAAGCTGGAGAAGGGCACCTACGGCGTGTGCGACAACTGCGGGGGACCGATCAAGGTGGCGCGCCTGGAGCGCCTCCCCTACGCGACGATGTGCGTGGAATGCCAGGAGCGCATGGAGCGCCGGTGACCGCCCCCTCCTTACCGGCGGCCTTCTACCTGATTGCGGCGGCAGCCCTGGCCGCCGATCAGCTGGTGAAGTGGGCCGTCGTGGGGAGTCTGGCCCTGGGTGCGCGAGTGGCGGTGATCCCCGGGTTCCTCTCGCTGACCCACGCCCGCAACCCCGGCGCCGCCTTCGGTCTGCTGCCCACGGCCACCGTCGGTCTCATCGTGGCGGGCGTCATCATCATTGCCATTCTCCTGCTCTACGGGCGGAAGGTTGCGGCCTGTCGGCCGCTGTGGATCGGACTGGCGCTGCAGGTCGGCGGAGCCCTCGGCAATCTCGTGGACCGCGTGTTCCGGGGCCCCACGCTGTTCCACGGCCGGGTCGTCGACTTCATCGACGTGCAGCTGACCCGCACCTACACCTGGCCCACGTTCAACGTGGCGGACATCTGCATCACCGTCGGCGCCGTTCTGATCGGCTACTGCCTGCTGACCGGCAAGGCCGACGGCGACCGACGCGGGCCTGCCGAGACGACCGATGAGCCCGGCTCCTCCGGGCCGCAATCCGCCTCCCCGTCTGCGTGACCCACATGCGGTCCACCTTGTTTGAGATCCAGAGCCTCTCGCCGTGGCACGCGCTGCTGATGGCTGCGCTGCTGGTGGGCGCGGCGGCCGCGCTGGTGTGGCGGGAGCAGCGCCTCGGCCGCATCGAGCCCGGCGAGTTCGCCAGGTCCCTGGCTGTCGCCGCCGGGCTGGGGGTGGCGATCGCCGTCGTCTTCTACGTCCTCACCCGCTTCCTCCACCCCATCCAGGTGCGCGCCTACGGCGTGATGCTGATGCTGGCCTTCGCGGCGGGCATCGGCATGGCCTGTGCGCGGGCGCCTCGCTACCGGATCGAGCCCCTCAACATCATCGACCTGTCGCTGTTCATCCTCTTCGGCAGCATCCTCGGCGCGCGACTGCTGTACATCGCCCTCAACTGGGGAGACGAGTACGCTCAGGACCCCCGGGCCGTCCTCAACGTCTGGGAGGGCGGCCTGTCGTTCCACGGGGGGTTGATCGGGGGCGTGTTGGGCGGCGGGCTGTTCTCCCGGCGCCGAGGCATCCGCCCCGCTCCTGCTATCGACCTCGTCGCCCCCTCGGTCGCCTTCGGCTATGCGCTGGCCCGGATCGGCTGCTTCCTCAACGGCTGTTGCGCGGGAGGGCCCACCGACCTGCCGTGGAGCGTCGACTTCGTCCACGACAAGGTCGCCGGCGCCGTGCACCCGACGCAGCTCTACTCGAGCCTGGAGCACATCCTCATCGGACTCCTCCTGCTGTGGTTGGCGCCGCGCATCCGCGTGCCGGGGCACCTGGGGCTGTGGTTTCTGGCCCTCTCGTCGGTGGCGAGGTCGGCCGACGAGGTCTTCCGGCGGGATCACTCCGCCGACCCGTGGAGCTGGCTTCCTGCGCTGACCCAGGCCCAGGCGGCGTCGATCGCCTTGATCGTCATCTCGATCGCTCTCCTGTGGCTGACGCGCAAGCGTGTGGGGTACCCGTTGCCGGCTCCCGAGGCGCCGCGCGAGCCCTCGAAGGCGGAGCGGAAGGGCAGGAAGGGCCGGAGCTAGTGCCCCGTCAGCCGTGAAGTACTGGGTCTTCGTGGGTCGGCTCACCAGAGCCGACAGAGCCTTCAGATCAATGCCGGACGACGTCGGCTCTGGTGAGGCCGACCCACGACGACAAACGGCAACTACAGGGATCACCGCTGACAGACCACTGGAGACCGGCGCTGGACATCGGCGGGGATGGGTGCCGGTCCCTGATCTCGGCCTGACTCACGATGGACCACCTTCTCGAGGATGCGGAAGAGCGCGAGTACACGGTCCCGGCCGGGCTGGCGGGGCGGCGGCTGGATCAGGCGGTGGCGGAGCTCGCTGCCGACCTCTCCCGCGCCGCCGTCCAGCGGTTGATCGCGGAGGGCCACTGCCTGCTGAACGGGATCGGCGCCAGGCCGTCGGAACGGGTCAGGGAGGCCGATCGCGTGCTGCTGTCGATCCCTCCGCCCGAGCCGACCGACGTCGCGCCCGAGGCCATTCCGCTCGACGTGGTCCACGAGGACGCGCACCTGATCGTCATCAACAAGCCGAGCGGGATGGTCGTCCATCCGGCGGCGGGGAACCCACGCGGGACGCTGGTGAACGCCCTGCTTGCCCATTGCACCGACCTGTCGGGGATCGGCGGGGAGGTCCGCCCGGGCATCGTGCATCGGCTCGACAAGGAGACCTCCGGGTTGTTGGTGGCCGCGAAGTCCGACGCCGCTCACCGCGGCCTCGCCGAGCAGATCGCCGAACGCGCGGCGAAGCGGATCTACTGGGCTCTCGTGTGGGGCGAGCCGAGGCCCGCCGAGGGGCGCGTCTCGGCTCCCATCGGCCGCCACCCTCAGCAGCGGCAGATGATGGCCGTTGTGCCGGGGGGGCGGGAAGCCGCTACTCGCTACCGGGTCCTCGAGGCCTTCCCCATCGGCCGGGATGCCGGCAAGGCGGGCCGCGCGGCCTCGCTGGTGGAGCTGAACCTGGAGACCGGGCGGACTCACCAGATCCGCGTGCACATGAGCCACCTTGGCCATCCCGTGCTCGGCGATCCGCTCTACGGGAGGCAGCGACCGTTGCCGCAGTCGGCGCCGACACCCCTGCGGGAGGCTGTGGAGGCGCTGGAGGGCCAGGCCTTGCACGCGCGGCGGCTGACGTTCTCGCACCCGGTGACCGGCGAGCCGATGGACTTCCAGGCCGACCCGCCGGAGGACTTCGCGCGAGTCCTGGAAGCGCTGCGACGGACCGCGGAGACCGACCGATGAGCCGGGACTGCTTCGCCATCGAGGCGCAATGCGGACGCGCCCGCGCCGGGCGGCTGCACACCGCCCACGGGGACGTGCCGACTCCCGCGTTCATGCCCGTCGGCACGCAGGGCACGGTGAAGGCCATCCTGCCCGAGGAGCTGGAGGCGATCGGGGTCCGCATCGCCCTCGCGAACACCTACCACCTCCACCTGCGACCCGGTGAGGAGATCGTGCGGCGGGCAGGCGGGCTGCACGCCTTCATGAACTGGCCCCGGCCGCTTCTCACCGACAGTGGCGGGTACCAGGTCTTCTCGCTCCAGGGCCTCCGCAAGGTGGACGATGACGGAGTCACCTTCACCAGCCACCTCGACGGAAGCACGCGACGGCTGACGCCCGAGAGCGTGATCGGGATCCAGGAGGCCCTCGGGCCCGACATCGCCGTGACCCTCGACGAGCCCGTGCCTCTCGACGCCGAGGAGAGCACGGTGCGCCGAGCGATGGAACGCTCGCGGGAGTGGGCCCGGCGGGGCCTTGAGGCGCGCACTCGGGTCGATCAGCTGATCTTCGGGATCGTGCAAGGGGGCATGAGCGCCGCCCTGCGCCGCGAGAGCGCCGAGTCGATCGCTGACCTCGCCCCGGACGGCTTCTGCCTCGGAGGCCTGAGCCTCGGCGAGCCCAAGGCGCTGACCGCCGAGTTGACGGCCGTCGCTTGTGAGACGCTGCCCCAGGACCGCGCGCGGCACCTCATGGGCGTCGGCTACCCGGAGGACATCCTCGAGGGCCTCCGATCCGGGGCCGACCTCTTCGACTGCGTGCTGCCCACGCGGCTTGGCCGCAACGGGTCGGCGGTCACGAGCGAGGGGCGGCTCAACGTGGACGCCGCCCCGTACGCGGAAGACTTCGGCCCGCTCGACCCGGCGTGCGAGTGCCCGACCTGCCGGGGTTACACCCGAGCCTACATCCGCCACCTCTACAAGGCGAAGGAGATCCTCGCGGCGCGGCTGGTGACCTACCACAACCTGTGGTTCTACACGCGCCTGATGGAACGCGCGCGTCGCGAGATCGTGGAGGGGACGTTTGCCTGACCTCCGCCTGGGGGAGCAGATCATGCGCCGCATCATCGGCGGGGCGATCGCCATCGGCTTGGCCGCCGTGGTCGGCGCTCAGGCCGAGCCACCGGCGGGCTGGGACGCCGCGGTCATCGACGCCTGCGAGTCTGCCGCCGACTTCGAAGCCGGCCCCGGCGGCAAGCTGTCGACGACCGACGCCGTGAAGCACACGGGTCGCAGCGTGGTCTGGAGCTTCGCCGCCGGCGAGGGCGTCGACGAGCTCCGCCTTGCTCATGCGCCCGGGCCCCTGAAGGGGCGCGGCGCGGTGGGCCTGTGGGTGAAGAACCCGGAGGACTGCGCCAGGGACGTGCGCCTGCAGGTGATCGACGGCGAAGGACGTGCCTTCGCGTCGGAGCGAACACCGATCGACGATTCGCGAGCCTGGCGGGCCCTGCTCTTCCTGACCGATGACCTCCGGCCGCTCGACGGGGCCGACGCACCACTGCAGTTCCCTTTGCGGCGGCTCGAGCTGATCGCCGAGTCGCGCGCTGCCGAGGGGACGTGCACGCTGTACCTCGACGACCTGACGGCTTACCTGGCGCCTCCCGAGGAGCTCGAGATCGTGGCCATCGAGGCTCCGGACTCCGTCGCGTTGGACAGTGTTTCACGTGAAACATCTGTTCGACTTACGCTCCGCGTTCGAGCGCCGAGCAGGCTCCTCCGCAACTACCCCGTCACCCTCGCGGTGAGCGGCGGCGCCGCCGTCCTGGCGGAGAGCCCGGTCTCGTTCCGGACGCCGACCACGGCTTGGCCGGCGGGGGAGGAGCAGACAAGCGAACCGGTCACGCTGGCCCTGCCGAGGTTCCTGGCCGGGGGCGAGTACCTGTTGCGGGTGAGGGCCCCTGGACTGGCACTCTCCGGCGAAGCGGCGCTGGGCGTGCCGCTGCTGGTGGAGGGCGGAGCCGCCGAGCGTACGACCGTTGTGATTGCCGAGCACGAGGGCGCGCCCGCCGCGATGATCGGCGACACGATCGTGCCCTTGTGCGGCCGACTTGGCGTCGAGGGGCCCGGGGCCCTGCTGATCGTCCCGGCCACCGCCGCACACGATCCCTATGGCGGCGCGCCGGATGTCTGGCCAAGCCGAGACGAATGGGACTACGAGGCCCTGGACCGCCGCGTCATTGAGGCGCTCAAGGCCCGACCTGAGGCGCGGCTCATCTTACGCGTCTTCCTCGAGGCTCCGGACTGGTGGGACGCCGAGAACCCGAATGAGCTGATCCTCTTCTCCCACGGGCGCCACGCCGTGAGGGTCGATGGACTGAGGACCGAGGAGACGTTCGCCTCCCTCGCCTCGACGAAGTGGCGAACCGATGCCCAGGAGGCGATGCGACGCTTCGTGGCGCACGTCGAGCAGTCACCCTATGCCGAGCGCGTGATCGGCTACCAGCTGGCGGGCGGCGAGGACGGGCGCTGGCGGTACTGGGGCGCCGCGGAGGGGCTCTATGCGGATTACAGCCGTCCCCAGCGCCGGGCGTTCACGGCCTGGCTGCGGGAGAAGTACGGCGATGTCCGCACGCTGCGCGTGAAGTGGCAGGAGATCGTGAACCCCATCCCGGGCCTCGCCGGCGAGGAACCGCCAATCCCGACGGTCCTCTCCTGGGATGATGTGAGGGTCCCCTCCGGCGAAGCTCGCGCCGCGCACCCCTCCGGGGCCGTGCTGGACCCGGCCGCGGCGCCGGAGGTGGCCGACTACAACCTGTTCCACGCCGAGGAGGTCGCCGGGTTCATCTGCGAGCTCGCCGCGGCAGCCAAGTCGGCCAGTGAGGGCCGGAAGCTGGTCGGCGTCTCCTACGGGCACTTCCTCGAGCATGTCCGCTCTCCGGCCGCGCTGCCCAACGCCGGGCACTTGGCGCTGGATCGGGTGCTGACGTCCGCCGAGATCGACCTCGTTGCCGCGCCGTTCCTGGCCCCCGAAGGCGAAGCGGGGCGCGGGCTCAGCCTCCCGGCCGCGGTGGTTGCCTCGGTGAAGGCCCACGGCAAGGTGCCGATCGGCGAGGTCCTCCCCATGGACGCGCCCCTCGACCCGACCCTCGCCGCCGCGCAGATGGAGGCCCTCGGCGGAGCGCTGTGGTACGGTGGTGCCGAGCCGTGGGAACCGCCGCCGGCGACCGCCGGCGACCGCGCGTCGGTGGCGGAGATCGCCCTCATCCTCGACCACTTCAGCCTCGCCTACCTCGCCGAGGGCAAGGCCCTGTCACAGCCGCTGCTCGCCGGGCAGTGGGACTCGCTCGGGCGGCTCGGCGCGCCCTGCGACGCATGGCTGCTGGATGACCTGATCGCCGGCCGCGTGCCGGACTACAAGCTGTATCTCTTCCCGAACGCCTTCTACCTCGACCAGGAGGCCCGCGAGGCGGTACGCAAGCACGTTGCGCGCGACGGCAAGACCGCGGTGTGGGTCTACGCGCCGGGAGCCATGGAGGAGACGCTCTCGGGCCCCACCGCCCTGGAGCTGACCGACTTGGCCCTGGGCTTCGTGGCGCGCGAGGCCCCCCTCCGGGTGAGAAT
>Ga0194126_10011882_pt1 | contig 11116 bp, 9 predicted proteins | sample TA2KigC150mmetaG_FD_148641 | JGI IMG/M metagenome (GOLD analysis project Ga0194126, IMG submission 148641) | Freshwater microbial communities from Lake Tanganyika, Tanzania - TA2015035 Kigoma Deep Cast 150m | ecosystem: Environmental > Aquatic > Freshwater > Lake | place: Tanzania: Lake...
CGGTCCTTACAGCCCGCGTTGGGGATGCTCGGACCTCGCCGCCTTGGCCACAGCCAAAATCCCTCGCCGCAGGACCCCGCGCAATTTTCGGACAGGCTCTAAGGGAGATTTTAAAGGATGGGTGGAGGTGCATCAACCTGGCGGATACAAGATGGGCGCGTTTTACCGATTTGATAAGGGGTCACGGAGATACGTCCGCGGCTTGCATAGGGGAGGAAGCGGGTTGATGCAGCCGGGCTCAACGTATGTCCTCGCCACTCGACACTCCGCGCGTCATCCAACGCTCCATCTCCTAGCCGGGTATCCGGCGGAATGTACGTTAGATGGCGGTTTCGTCATCAAGGAATTCCCCGACCGCGGAGAAAAGCAACGAGCCGTTCCGATCCCGAAGAGTCCTTGAAACAACCTACGGCGCTTTCTTCGCGGTCCACGTTCCCTCCCCCAGGTCGCCGAGGCGAACCGTTCCTTTGAGTGTGCCGTCGCTTTCGACTTTCCCGGTGTAGGTCACCACGGCTGGTTCGTCCTGAACGCGGACGCCGAAGGAGAATCTCAATTCCGAATTCCTCAAGGTGCCGCTGAATTCCGCCTCGCCAAAGAGCCCTTTATAGGTGCCCACAATGTTGGGACCGGCCTGGACAAAGGTGAAGCTGGGTGAACCGGTGCCGTTGGCGGTCTCGACCTGGAAACTCCAGGCGCCCGTGATGTTGACGGCGTCGTCGGCCTTGCCCTTCGCGTCCAGGTTCTTGGCGTACTCTTCCAGCGGCAACGTCGACTGGACGCCGTCCGCGGGCACATCCATTTTCGCCAGCCAGAGCAGCGCGTTCAAAACCACTTTCCGGAAATTCGGGTTCGACCAGTTTGCGTGAACGTGCCCACCCGTGAAACCGAAGCCGCGCCCGCCGTCAGGCCGTTCCACCGCCCACATCAGAACTTCGTCCCGCCCGCTCGCGGCGACGATGTGCCCATACGGACCGCGCGGCGAAGCGGACGCGCCTTTGCGTGTTTCATCGGAAGGCTTGGCCACGAGAATCGGCGTGACGCCTTTCATGTCAGCGCGGAAGCGCATATTGAAATACCATTCGTCACGGAGTTTGAATGGCTTCACGCCGCGGGTGATCGCGTGTTTCGGCAGTTCTTTGATGTCAGCTTCCCAGTGCGGGTTGGTCGAAAACGCGGTTTCGTAGTAGCCGCCGATCCAATCGAGGAACTCCGGGCCGCCCTTGTCTTTGGGAACCTCAACGGCGTAATGCGCGCAACCCAGCCCCACGCCCTTCCTCATCAGCGCCCCCATGACTTGCAAATGATTTTCGCGGATTACCGGATGGCCGCCGCCGCCATCCATGAAGAGCAGAATTGCGTCGGCGCCTTCGAAGGCATCCGGCTCTTTGGGCCAGCCGCCCTGGACGACCACGGATTTCACGCCCGGCACCTGGTCCAGACATCTCTTCAACACCAAACAACCGGCGTTGAATTCGTGGTCGCCCGGTCCGTGGCTGGGCCGGCCGGCCACGAGGACGATCTTCTTTTCGGCGGCGCTTGTGTCCGCTCCAAAAGAGGACAGCAACGCGGCGCAACTCAGCAGGGCGAGGATTCTATTCATAAGTTATTTCTCTTTTGTATCGAGATTCTGAGCCATGTCTTCCGGCGTCACTTGGGAAGCGACGCCATCGGATGGGATGTCCGCCTTCGCGGTCCAGAGGATGGCGTTCAAAACAATCTTGCGGAAATCATCGTGGGCCCAATTCCGATGGAAATGGCCGCCGGTGAAACCGAAGCCACGTCCACCGTCGGGCCGCTCGATCACCCACATGACGTGCTCCGACATTCCAAGGCGGGCCTGGACGTGGGGGTTTCCGCCGTGGCTGCTAGAGGCGCCGGGCTTGCCGCGGGTCCGGTCAGGCGGCACGGACGTGAGGATCGGCGTCACGCCTTTCATGCCTTCGGGGAAGCGCATGTGATAGTACCACTCGTCATTGATCTTGAACGGCTTCACTCCGCGCGTGACGGGATGCGCCGGCAAGGTCTTGAAATCCGCGTCCCAATGCGGATTCACCGACCAGAACGTCTCGAAGTAACCGCCGGTCCAATCCAGCCACGCCTGACCGGCCTCGCCTTTGGGAACTTCAACCGCGTAATGCGCGCAGCCAAGACCGACGCCTTTCTTCATCCATTCACCGAGAATCTTGAGACGCTCCGGTTTGATGGCGGGATGGCCGCTGCCGCCGTCCATATAAAGAAAGATCGCGTCCGCACCCTCGAACGCTTTGGAATCGGTGGGCCAGCCGTTCAAATGGACTTCCGCCCGAACACCCGGAACCTGGTCGAGGCACTTTTTGAGCAGGAAGCAACCTGCCTGAAATTCGTGCGCGCCCGTGCCATGGCTGGGTTTGCCCGCGACGAGGACGATCTTCATGTCGGCCGCAGAAATGTGCGCGGCGGTGAACAGCACCAATAACGCGTGGAGATCGAGCCATTTTTTCATGATCGTGGGAATGCAGCCGGAGATGCGAAGCACACGCGCCCTCGCGTGTACCGGCCGGCGCCGTAAGTGTTCGGTGTGCCTTCCGCGGTATCGCAGAGTGCAACTCTGCGCTACGCTAAACAGATACCCGGCGCTTTGCCGGTCGAAGAACTCGTTCCGATCGGGCACTAACTCGTGAAGCGTTCGAACGCAAGAGGGTCGTCGGTGGGGGCGCCGACCACAGCACGCGAGGGCGCGTGCGCTCCCCATCTTGAATGAGAAAGAACGGCTAAGGGCTTTTATCCGTGTCATCCGCGTGACCGTGGTTTGGAAACTGTACCGAAGACCAGGCACCAGCAACTACTTCAGCGGCTTGATCCTGATGTTCTTAAACTGAACCGTCATCGGCGGGCCGACGTGGATTTGCAGCGCCAGGATGCCATCTTTGGCCGCTTTGACGGAGTCCTCGTCAATAACATCGACGGTTTGCATGCCGTTGATGAAATGCTGAAGATGGTTTCCCTTGGCGATGATCACGTAATCATTCCAATCTTCCTTTTTGATCTTCGCCTGGATGTCTTTCGACTCGCCGAGCGAGCCGACCACTTCAACCTCGGGCCGCTTGGGATTGGAAGGATCGTCTTTGACGACGGTCTTTTGTCCCCGTTGCGCCAGGATGCCCCGCGCCCGTTCCTCGTACAAGATGCCGGAATAGGTTGTGCCCGCCTCGAAATCCGCCTGATAGCCGCTGACGATAGGGCCGAACTTGCCGTTCTCAATGACCTTGCTCCGGTACTGAATTCCCGAATTCCCATTGACGATGCGGTAGGAGAGGCGCAGTTCGAAGTCGTCCACGTTGCCTCCGGTGTAAACGAGGAACGTGTTGTGCGTCAGCTTCGGGTCCGCTTTGGTGACGCCGGTGATCGCGCCATCTTTCACCGACCACAGATCGGGATTGCCCTCCCAGCCGGTGAGGTCTTTGCCGTTGAACAGACTCTTGAAACCCGGCTCCAACACAGCCGCTTGCATTGCAGTGGCCGCTCCACTCAAAAGAATGGAAATCAGAGTCGCCAGAATTACTGTCGTGTTTGTTTTCATAGTCTCATCGCATTCGTGGGAATTAGTGAAATTCGTGTCGATCCTTTTCGCTTATTTCAAAACCTTCTTCAGAAATCGAATACCCTTCACGGCAATCTCATTCCGCGTCGGCTCGATGCGGCGCCAGATCGCCGCCGCTCGGGCGATGACTTTGACATCCGTGGTGAACGATTCGATCACGACATCGCCTTTATATCCGATGCCCTTGAGCGCCGCCGCGATCGGTTTCCAATCGATGTGATCGTTGCCCGGCGTGCCGCGGTCGCTGCCGCAGGCGTGAAAATGCCCGAGCAGTTTGCCCGCTTTGCGAATCGCCGCCGCCTGATTTTTCTCCTCGATGTTCATGTGGAAGGTGTCGAGGTGCAGCTTGAGCGCGGGGCTGCCGACGTCCCGGATCATCTTCAGTCCCTGGTCGCAGGTGTTGATGAAATCGGTCTCGAAACGATTGAGCGGTTCCAGACAAACCTGCTTCCCCTTTTTCTCCGCGTATTTGCAGAGTGCCTTCAGATTCTTGACCACGGTCTTCCACTGTTTCTTCTGTTCCTGGGGCGGCACAGCATCGGCTCGTCCGACGGCGGAGTACTCCGGTCCAATCAGACTCGGACAACCGAGCACGAGCATCTGATCGATGAGCTTCCACATGTAATTCAGCCCGGTGCGCTGCTGTTGCGGCGTGCCGCGCAGGTCGCGGTCCGGCCCCATGCACGCGCAGACGGAGCCGCAAGCCAGGCCGTGTTTGTCGAGTTGGGCTTTGACGTAAGCGGGATCGATGTGGGACGGATCTTCAATCGGAATCTCCACCGTTTCAAAACCCCAGCGCTTGAACGTCGGGAAGAGGGCCGTGCTTTTATTGGTGAAGGGAGAGGTGAAGAGAAAAGTGTTAATGCCAAGTCTCATAAGGTGTGCCCCAGGCTAGTCGAATGAAGGAGGGTGTCAAAAGTTTTTGGGCCAGCAGGAGGCTACTCGGGCGCATCCGCACACTGCTCCGAATCGAGAACCGATCCCGACCGCGGCCTTGAGGCCGCTTCAGCGCGCGCAGCACGACCCGCCCTGGAAAATCACGCGCTCTCGTGTTGTTGAACGGTCAAGCGGCGTAAACGCCGTGGTCCGTGCTGTCAGCCGACTGACCGGAGGTCAGCCCTGCAAGCCTTCATTCGCGCGAGTGATGGCCCTCAGCTTTGCTTCTGCGATCGTCGCCGAGGCGACCGGATTGTCGGCAAAGGTGGCGAAACCGCAATCCGGCGTCAGCAGCACACGATCCTTCCCAAACAGGTCGATGGCTCGCCGGATTCTGGACACGATCTCGTCCTCGGATTCGATCCTCTCGTGCTTTTGATTCACCACTCCGATGCCGATGCGACGGTCATCCGGCAAATCTTTCAGTATTTCGAGTTCGCCCGCGCGAGGGGTGCAAAGTTCGAGAAAGAGCGTTCCGACCTGCGCGTGCTGCAGCAAGCCGAGCAGCGGACGATAGTCGCCGCTCAGCGCCGCGGATTCGTCTCGCGTCCGAAGCCGTGAAGAAATGGCCACGCCATTCCACACGACTCACACTCACGTGAAAGGCTTGTTGAAAGGGAAAGACTGCAGCCTCGCAGGATTGATTTCGGCTCCAGTCATGGCGCGACGGTGTATCGTTCCTCCGTTCCACCCCAAGAAGAATTCGGAGAACAGGGATGCCTCTGGTGCATCCACATGTTGTCGGTGGCACAGGCAACGAAAACACAGTGCCGTGCGCCTGCGCTCCCGAGCTACGGCTCGAATACCCGCACACGATAGTACTTGGCTTGAACGGTCGGGATCGAATCTTCAACCGCCGCGGTCAAACTCGCCGCCGAGAAGAATGGCCGGTTGCCCGGAACGTCCAGTGCCTTCCAAGATAGCGAATCGCCAGCGTCGGTCGTGAACTGCACTTCAAATCCGCGATTGGCAATTCGCGGGAATTTGAGCCGCACTTTATCCCCATCGCGCTCGACGGAGATTTTCCAAACGTCGGTGTCTTGGAGCGGGTTCGTCCCGACGAGGTATTCCTGATAATTCGGCGCGCCGTCGTCGTCGGGATCGTCGGCTGGCCCCGCGTTCGGCGCCGTGTTCAGCTCGAAGTGAACGCGTTGCCACTCGGAAAAGATGCGAGACTTTGGCAGATCATTGGTAATCCAGGCGCTCAGGAGCGCGACGCCGGCAACGTCCACTTCCGTCGAAGCAATCGGCGGCATCTGGCCGGGTCCCCGCGCGGAAATGCGCTTCAGCACCATCGAATGGTCGAGGGATCCTGGCTTCAAAGTGCGCGCCTCCGGATTGCCGCCGTCGTTCACGAGTGCTCCGTTGATCAAGCCCGACTCCGCCGTTCGCGTGGCGAATCGCGCGTCCCATTGGCCGAGCGCCGAACCACCGGGCTGATGGCACTGCGAACAATTCGCCGCGAGGTAGGAGCGGACGCGGTGCTCCAGGCTGGACGCGGAATCCGCCAGATGCGCCGCGACCGGCAAGGCGTTCACGCCCGTGACCTGCGCGTCGAAATAGCCAGCGTCGTTCAGCGCGCGGATTTGGTTCACGGTGGCGCTGCCGTAATTGAAGTCGCGATTCAATTGCTCGGTCCGGAATCCGAGCGCGTGGCCCGCGGCCGGCGTGTGGCAGGCGAGACATTCGCTGCGGCTCGGATAATGCCAGACTTGCGTGCGCAGAATGCCGCCGTCGCGGATGACCAGCGGCTCGTCCAATCCATCTTCGGGCACCAGCGTGGCATTCTGTTGCGCTGCGTCCCATTTGTAAGTCACACCGTAAACGCCATCGCTATTCCGGACGATGAAGCGAGTTTCCAGCCGCCGCGCGGACTCCGGCGAACCTTTCGTCATTTCCAAATCGAAATGCTTGATCCACGCCGTGCCGGTCGGGAACGACCAGTTGCTTTCGCGGCCGAAGCTGATTTTTTGAACCGGATCGGGAACGGTAAACCAGCGCCGCTTCAGCGTGTAGTCAGACCAGAACGGGACATTGATATCGTAAGGCACGATGCCCGACTGCGGCGTCAGCTTCGCGAGATCTGCGAACGCGCCGGTCTCGGAAAGCAACGGCGGCAACGGCACGCCCGTGGCGTTCGTGCTATAGACGAGCCGTTTGACGACATCCTCGCCCACGTCCGCCAGCAGCACGTCGCCATTCGATGGATCGATGCCGAAGGCCACGATGTCCCGGTCCACGGCCAGCCGCGTCACGTTCGTGGACCCGCTCGCGTCGTAGAGCAAGGCCCAGATGTTGCCGCTGCCGTAGTCGGCGAAAACGTAGCGTCCGTAAAGCTGGGAAAACCGGTGGCCGCGATACACCACGCCGCCCGTGACCGAGACGCCCTGGTTGCGCGGGTAATCGAAAATCGGGTTGATGTGAGAAAAACCCGCCGGCGTGGCGCGCGGCCCGGCGATCAATCCTTCGCGATAGTTCCAGCCGTAATTGCCGCCTTTGACGATCAGGTTGATCTCCTCGCGGCGATCCTGGCCCACGTCCCCGACGTACAGCCGACCGGTGGGCCGATCGAATGACATGCGCCACGGATTCCGCAGCCCGACGGCGTAAAACTCCGTGCGCACTCGGTTGGGATCGACGGCGCGTCCGAGAAAATTCGTCACGCCGACGAACGGATTATCCGGAGGAACGGCGTAGCTGTTGGTCCTCGCGGCGGCGTGCGCGTTGGGCGTCAGGCTGCCGGGCCGCTTGTCCACGTCGATTCTCAGAATTCCGGCGAAGAAATCTTTGTCGATGCGCTGGCTGTTGGAGAACTGGTCGTTCGCGCCACCTTCGTCGCCGAGCGAATAATAAAGGTAGCCGTCCGGTCCGAAATGCAAATCGCCGCCGTTGTGATTGCTGGCTTCATCCGGTTGGTGGATGAGAATCAATTCCGAATTCGGCAGGGCGCGGTTCGGGTCATTGGGGTCGGTTTCAAAACGCGCCAACCGCCCGGCCGCCCCGCCGGTGCCCGTGGTGTAAGCGACAAAGAAATAACGATTCGTGGCATAACCGGGATGGAATGCCAGGCCCAGGAGCCCGCGTTCATCCGCAGGCACGCCGCCGGTGGCGCGTCCGGAAATGTCCAGGAATACTGTTCTAGTCGGATTGAGCAGATTGGTGATGACGGCGATTCTGCCGCGCTGTTCCACAATGAATAACCGGTTTGTTTCGCCCGGCGGCGCGACCATCACCATGGGATCGGTGAATCGCAGACTCCCGAACGCGCGCTCGGTCGTGAAGCCGAACACGAGCGGTTTCTCCGGCAAGCGCAGCGTGACATTCGCCTCGCGCCGGAGCGGAATTGTGGATTGAGCAAAACCCGCCGTGACGCCAAGGCCAAGCGCACAGGTGAACAAGAAGAATTTCAGCACACTCATTAGACCGAAACTGCCAGCCGCCCACTCAAATGTCAAAAGCGCCGCCAAGCATACGTTCAAGGAGCGTCCCCTTGTTGCACCCAGGCTTCGTTGAAATGCGCGTGCTTGATCGTTTTGCGCGCCGGGAGTCCATCGGCATCTTTGCCGACGTCTTTTCGGTTCAGATGAAAACTGTAGCTCGCGTGCAACGTGCCGTCCTTCGCTTGCAGGATGCTCGGATAATGGTATTGGCTGGCTTCGGCTCCGGGGGCGTCCAATTCCAGGTGGCGCTTCCATTTCCACGTTTTGCCTTCGTCATCGGAAATTTGCACCAGCAAACTGTTCCGGCCGCGTTCCGTGTCGTTGCTGATCAGGAGCCAGTGGCCGTTCCGAAGCGACGTAATCTCCGCGCCGGAGCCGGGATTGGGCAATTCGCTGTCGGTGACGCGGCTCCAGGTTTCGCCGCGATCGTGCGATTCGCTTTGGTGAAGGCGCTTCGGCGGCGGGCCGTTGTCGCGCATCAAAGTGAACAGGGAACCGTTCTTCCGCCGCACGATGCTGGGCTGAATGTTCCCGGCGCCGACGAGCGGCGTGCTCGTGTGCCAGTTTTTCCCCCAGTCATCCGTGATGGCCATGAGCGAGAAGGAAAAGCCGTCGGAATACAGCGGCACGATCAACCGCGTGCCATCGAGAATGAACGGATGCGCCCGCGTCATCCAACCGAGCCGGCGATAAAGTTTGTCGGCGGCCTTTTTGCGCAGTTCGGCCAGACGCGTCTGGAACCGCTGCTTGGCGTCGTCGGGGTAGGATGAATCGCGAAGCGTGGCCTCTGCGGCGTCGGCATATTTGGAGACGGTTTCCGCGAACTCGTTTCCGGGCGTGACGTGGAGGACTTCGCTCACTTCCCATTTGGGCGGGCCGTCGCTGGAATAGTCCGTCGCAATGCGATACTTCATGAGCGCCGTGTGCCATTCGTTGGCCAGGATGGTCGGCCACAGCAGCCAGAGTCGTCCGGAAGGATCGAAGAACATCGCGCAATTGGTGTCCGGGTATCCGGGCGTGTCGGCCAGGGTGAAGCGAGCGCTCCAACGTGTTTCGCCTTTGCGTTTGCGCGCGCCTTCGATTTTGACGTCATCCGCCGTCCGCTCGCCGGAGCCGTGGAACCAACAGACGAGCAGATCGCCATTCGGCGCTTCGACGATGCAGGACGCGTGATTGTGCCAGTGTTCGAGCGGGAAGATCAGTTCGGATTCGAGGAAAGGCGGTTGAGAATCCGCGGCGGCGGCCTGCCATCGTTGTGGGATCGAAAGCGAAAGGAGGATACCGAGCGCGAAGTGTGGCCAGGTGAGTGGTTTCATAGGAGCCGTATTGAACCTCTGCGCCGCGTCTTTGCGCAAGCAATTGAGCAATTGTCAAGGGGACGCTTCCCATGAATCTGGTAGGGACGCACCGCCTCCCTGGAATCTGTTTCGCTCAATGGCTCAAGAAAGTCAGGGACGGAGTGGAATCCGTCCCTACCTGGTTTCATGGGCCCAATGCTCCACTCCAACACTCCATTACTCCGCCACTCCCCATTACTCTAAGAGCGTGTTTTGAAAATGGGTGGAACGGGCAACCAGCCCGTTTTCGGCGGCAACTTGCCGCCGAACATTGCGGCAGGCTGGTAGCCTGCCGCAACAGGCCAGTGGCCTGTTCCACCCAAAAGGCATTTTTAGAACACGCTCCAACACTCCCTCACTCCGCTCCGACGATCATGCAGACGGGTCCTGCGCCGCGCGCATCGAATCCGGGTCAAGACCGACCTTCCCGCACCAGTCGCGATACGCGAAGGGCGAAATCTCGGACGGCTTGATTTCGCTGCGACCGCCCCAGAAAACATTCGTGTAGCTGACCGGAATCCCGACTCGGTCCAAGTGCTCGTCGATGGCGGCTTTGTGCTGGAGGACCATGTTGCGTTCCATGCCGTGCGCCACGGCCATGACATTGACGTTGCGGAATTCCGGCCCGCCCTCCCGCCAGTACGCATGGGTGAGAATGTGGTGCCGGCCCACTTCGCAACCGGCCTCGATTTCGCGTCCCGCCGGCACCGCCCAATGGAAGAGCGCGTTGAAACGTGTCACGCGCTCGCCATCAGCGAGAGGCTTCACGTGTTCGAGAAAAGTCGAAAAGCGGCCAATGACCTTGCGGTGATTGAGGTTCTCCGCGACCTCGTAGAATTTATCGAGGGCCACACCCGCCTCTTGGGCGCGCGGTTTCCAGAGATCCTCGCGAAGTTCGTCTGCCTCGAACTCGCGCTTCAAAGCCATCAACACCCGCCACTCCAGCTCGCTGAGGCGGACCACCTCGACACCCATGGCTTCGGCCGGCACATCGGCCTTGCTCCCCACCGCCATGCCTCGCCGGCGCACATGGCCCACGCCCAGAGCAAACAAGCGTTTTGCGGGCATAAGGCGAAAATGCTCGGCGCCGGTCTGCCGGAGGAGAAACTCGCAGTGCTTTTGCATGGAGTATCCTTGTGGAACTTTCAGCGTCGTCCAGAGCTTGTAAGTCGCGCCTGGCGTAGCCGGATCGGCCGAGCGAAGGACCACGTGGCCCGAAAACGGATCCTGTTGGAACATGTAATCGAAGGCCGAATCGATTTTCTCCGCCGGAACTTGCCAGGCGACCAGCGCGCCCGGCGCGAGATTGGTGGCCATCAAAGTCTGCCGTACCCGGCGGATCGTCTTGGCGCGCAGCATCGCCTGAATGCGCTCGATCACCACGGGCGTTTCCAGTCCGGATTGCCGCGCGATTTCCGGCAAAGGTTCCCGCTGAAATCCCTTAATCTTGTCCTCGGAAACAGCCAGAATTCTGGCGTTAATCGGATCGCCAATCTGAAACGGAACAGGCGCTCGTGTCATTCCAGAACAACTGTAGCCGAAAACTCAGCCTCCAGAAGCGGATTTTTTCTTCTCCAATCCGCGCACTCGGTGAATTTCACCTCAGCCAGGCTCGCGTCGCAAGCCACAGCCATTTGTGGGACGTGTCGTTGCCCAACTCCATATCGGCGCCGCCCTGCGCGATCAGCTCTGGCATTTCGCTTGTCCAAACGCCATGACACGTCTATCGTCGCGCTTGTGGTAGCAAAGCAAATCCCAGAGAGTTTTCTCGCAGCGCTTGGAGTGCTGGGATGAGCCGTGAACGCCGCCCTCTTCAAGATTCT
>Ga0194126_10011884_pt1 | contig 11115 bp, 11 predicted proteins | sample TA2KigC150mmetaG_FD_148641 | JGI IMG/M metagenome (GOLD analysis project Ga0194126, IMG submission 148641) | Freshwater microbial communities from Lake Tanganyika, Tanzania - TA2015035 Kigoma Deep Cast 150m | ecosystem: Environmental > Aquatic > Freshwater > Lake | place: Tanzania: Lake...
GAAATAGCAGGTTTATAACAATATAAATACTAGCAACAGGAGATAAAATGAGCATATCCACACTTTCAAAATTGACAGTACCTTTGGCTTCCAACGCGAGTGCGAGCAGTCAAGGTCTATTGATGCCAAAACTTCAATATAGGTTTAGAGTCACACTAGAAAATTTTGGAGTATCAACACCTACCACTGAACTCACAAAACAAGTAATGGATGTCACTCGACCACAAGTCTCTTTTGAAAAAATTACCTTGGATGTGTACAATTCAAAAGTTTATCTTGCTGGTAAGCACACTTGGGAACCTATAACTTTAAATTTAAGAGAAGATGTAAACAGAGAAGTGCAAAAACTGGTAGGCGAACAACTGCAGAAACAATTTGACTTTTTTGAACAATCAGCTGCAGCTTCAGGCATAGATTACAAGTTTTTAACTAGAATTGAAATATTAGATGGTGGTAATGCTGCCAACTCGCCAACTGTTCTTGAAACTTTTGAATTATACGGCTGCTATGTTGATAACGCAAATTACAACACACTTGACTACAAGAGCAATGATCCGGTAACCATAGCGTTAAGTATTGTCTACGACAATGCCATACAAACACCAAGAGGTGATGGTACTGGTATAGGTAGTACAATAGGTAGAACTGTGAATTCCTTAGCTACAGGCGGCGGTATATAAATTAAAATCACCTACATATTACAAAAGGGCGCAAGCCCTTTTGTTGTTTTAAACTGCCCATTTTTCCAATGCATAAATATTCATATGCCAAGTTTATTAAAAGGATTTTTAAGTAATATATTCAAATCAGCCCGTAATCCCAAAGGTAACCTAGGGGATTTTGCACACGCTGCCAGATTATTTGTAGACGACAGTTTTAAATTTGCACCTCACATGAAATTTTTATATCATGTGACGTTCAACATCAACCCTAATGCAAAAGTAGTAATTAATCAAAAAAAATTACAAGATTTTCAAACTCTACATGGTAACGATCTCAACATGTTGGTCAAAAGATGTGATCTACCCAAATACAGTATTCAAAACTCAGTGGTGCAGCAATATAACAGAAAGAAAAATATACAAACAAGAATTGATTATGATCCAATCAATATTGATTTTCATGATGATAATTTTGGTGTTACGACTTTCTTGTGGGAAATGTATTACAGATACTATTTTAAAGATGGTTCTTATGGCAAAAGAGGTCCTTTGACTCCTGAAGCTTCAGCTCCGAAAGAATACATATACAAAAATCATCTCACCGGAGCAGTCAACAACAAATATAGATTTGGGTTAGATAACAATTCTAACGAACCATTTTTTAATTCCATACAGATTCATCAGCTGGCTAGAAAAAGATTCACTGCTTACACGTTAGTCAATCCTATTATTACAACGTGGCAAGGTGATACGCTGGATGCGGGAGATGCCACTGGAGTCACAGCCAATCGAATGACCATTCAATTTGAAACTGTGTTCATGTCCAGAGGATCAGTGATACGTGGCAAGAGTCCAAAAGGATTTGGTGCTCTGCATTATGACTCCGTAGCCAGTCCAATTAATATTGCTGGAGGCGGCACTCGCAGTGTGTTTGGTAGAGGCGGCCTAGTAGACGCAATTCCTGGACTGCGTGGTTTATTTCCTGGCAACACAGGACCTTACAGTGACGTGGAAGGATCAGCTCCAAATCCAGGAGGTATTGGCAGAGGCATACTAGGAGCAATAAATGCAGCACGTAATTTAAAAAAATTAAGCAAAGAAGGTCTACGGGAAGAAGGCTTTAGAGTGGCTAAAGAGGCCATAGGTCGAGTAGGCAAAAGTTTAAATGGTATTCCCAACGTGAACATTCCCACGCAAAACCCTCAGGCTAACAATGTAACAAAAGCATCATTGCCAGGAAGTGAATAAACATGGAAGAAGATTTTTTACCTGATACACAAGTTTTGAATCACGATGAACTAGCAACATTTCAAGAAGAATTTGATCTACCTCCCACATCTGATCAAACACAAAACATATTTGTAAACAACGAATTAGAAAATCCAAAAGAAAAAAATCTTAATCGAAAAAATTTTTCAAATCTCCCTATAAGTGACGATTTTAAAGACAGTGCTGAGCCGGTAAAAAATTTATTCGACAAATATTTTATTGAAAATATCAGTTTGCCAGCTAGTGAGGTTGACGCTGTGGTCACGTATTTTCAAAAAAGAGGATTTGGAAATGTAGCTGCCAGTAATGTGGCAAGTGTTCTGCTGCAACAAGCAAAATTAGATAATGTCAAAATATTTACTTTGCTTGACACACTCAAAGGAGTAACTGATGTAGAGTTGAGTCGAGTAGTTACACAGATATTAAATGTTAATAGATCAAAAATATCCAGTTTAGGATTTAGAGTTACTGATGAACGTAACCAACACAATAAAAGAAATATAAGGATATAAAATGCCTAGGCGTTTTGCTCAAGGTAGATACAGCCTAAAGAATCCTGCCAAATATATCAGTATAAAGGATCCTCTCTATAGATCCAGCTGGGAATTTGCTTTTATGAAATTTTGTGATGAAAGTCCGGCCATAGCCAAATGGGCCAGTGAGCCTTGCAGGATTCCATATAGAAATCCACTCACTGGAAAATACACAATATATGTACCAGACTTTTTTATAAATTATGTGGACAAATCAGGACAACAACACGCAGAGATAGTAGAAATCAAACCACAAAATCAATCTTTGAAAGAAAAGGTAGGACGCAATCGCGCCAATCAAGCCAGTTACATTTTAAATCAAGCCAAATGGGAGGCAGCCACAGTTTGGTGTAGACAAAAGGGTATTAGATTCCGCATAGTGAATGAAACCGATATCTTTCACCAAGGAAACAAACGCCGATAAATATTTTATATGACCAAAAAATTAGAAGAACTTTTGAATCTACCTGAAAGCAAAGAGATAGTGGAGCAGGAAAAGAATAAAGTAGAAGAGAAGAACAAGGCCTTGCAAACTCAACAAGAAACACTGAGAGATATATCAGAGTTGGATAAGATCAGTGCAGCATTGCCTTTCGTGAATGATCTTGGCAAAATGGCAGATGAAGAGTTAGATGACGTGGCCAAAAAAGCAATGACTGCTTATGATGATCTAATGGATTTGGGAATGAATGTGGAGAGCAGATACAGCGGTAGAGTTTTTGAAGTAGCTGGAAATATGCTGCGCACATCTTTGGATGCAAAAGTGGCTAAAATGGACAAAAAACTCAAAATGATAGATATGCAGATACGCAAGCAAAAGCTGGACAGAGATGGTGGAATTGACGATAACACAGTGCAAGGGGAGGGCTATGTGGTGGCGGATCGCAACAGCCTGCTGCAGAAACTTAAAAATATGGATAAATAAAGCATATGGCTTCAGAATTTAGAACAATATTAGAGCAGACCAAAAAAACCTACAAATTTAAGATTGGTTTGGCGGGTGTATTGCCTGAAAACATTAATGTATTGCTAAAGACAGCTTTAGACAAATATGAATGCGTGAGTCTTAGCAAGGGTAAGAAAACCCCTATCACTGAAAGACCATTAGATTTTCCCAAACTGTCAAATGTTGAAGTCACATATTTTGACGCAGAGTTGTGCTATCCTACCACACCAGATATTTTAGAACAGTATGTTTCATTGGTGTCCAAAACGCCTATCAGTCACACACTGGTGCGCACTGCCACCCAAGATGGAGATTATCCAACTGATAAAAAAGCAGAACCGTATGTGGTAAAACTAACCAGTGATCTTGAGCAAGCAGATCCAAAAGCACAAAATTTAGTGGCACAGAAAAGAGTGGTAGAGATACTGAAACAAATGGAAAAAGACAGAAAAGAATTTACAAAAGCCAAAGAAGATCCAAAAAATAAAAATGAAAAACAATTGCAAGACAGAGAAGAGAAAGCGACTCCTTCACCCTTGACAAAAGTAAAAAATGAAAAGCCTGTGGCTATCACAACAGGAGGTTTGTAACATTATGGATATCAGAGATATAATTCAAAAAATTGATAAAGTTCAAAGTAGAAAAGAACTAACAAATGAAATTAAAAAAATTAATATTAATGAATCTATGGCAATTAATATTGCCATGTATGGTAACAATGAACAAGAATTATCTCAAGTGATGAGAATATTTAAAAACGCTGGAGTAAGCTCACCTGAATTCAAACCAATAGCAACAGCACCAGCAGAAGCATCTGGGTATCAAGGTCAGTCAGAACCTTTTACTTTTGATGTAAAACTGGATGGAGACTTCGAGATGGAAAAAGGAGTTAGTGATAAAGATGCAATGGAAATTAAAAACATATTGCAAAAGGCAGGCATTCAAGCCGAAGTAAATCCTAGCGAAGAAGATTTTTCATCCATAGCAATCAAGACTATGACTCCTAAAGAAAAAATTATAGATATAATTTCCAAAGCTGGAGTCACAGTAGATGAAGATTCCAGATACAAGGCAAGCACTACCCCAGATCCTAAATATGCAAGTATTCCAGACACTGTGGACCCCACAGGTGATGATTTACACAAAAAGAAAAAAATGTATGCAAGAAGTCATCCTGGTGATAATCCGATGGCTGTGGAACAGGAAGTAAGTTTAGCAGAAAAAATCAAAGCTCAATTGATAGCAGATTATGCAGCTTTTAAAGAAGGTCAAGTAAAAGGCATGGTGATGGATATTGAATCAGACGCAGCTGAAATGTCAAAAGAAGAGTTTTCAAAAAAATATCAGGGCAAACACATGGATATCTTTAATAGAATACAAAAAGAAAAAGACATGGATATGTCAATTGACGACGTTACCATTTAATCTACACATTTAAATCCTACATCTTGCAATAAATATTTTTATGCAAGACCAATACGTGAATGCTTTTTTCAATCTATTACAAGAAAAAAAATCCAAGTTTGGATTTAGTTTGCCAGATCCATTAGAGGTCTACACTGTAATGTTGTTGGCGCATTTCTTAGATAAAAAAGATTTTCTTCCAAAAAAAACTTTTGCACAATCATACCTTGAGCTCAACAATACTGATAAATCAAATGCAAAAAAATTAGGAGATATCTGTCTGTTCATGACTGGAGTATTTCCTGAATACAATAATCACAAAGGATTTAGTGTCAAGTACTACAGTGAAATAGGCAAAAGCAGTTATCAAATAGCCATGGACTACAGTGGATTCAGCATATTCAACATGTTAACCAAAAACTTTGATTTTGTACGCAATTACATATCATTCATTCTTAACAAAACAAACAGCACATACAAACCCTAGATAAGTACTATTATGTCTATTAAAAGTTTAGATGGTGTTCTCACCAAAAAAGCACACCAGCGGGAAAAATACACAGAAAAACAACTGCAAGATCTAGCAGCATGCGCAGATCCTGTGCTGGGATATCTTTACTTTGCCAAGAGTTTCTTTAACATTCAACATCCTGTGCGTGGCAAACTGCTTTTTGATCCTTACACCTATCAAACTAAATTGTTGGACATCTATCACAAGCATAGATTCAATGTGAACATGTTGCCAAGACAAAGCGGGAAAACCACTTGTGCTTCCTCTTATCTACTATGGTACGCAATGTTTCATGCTGATCAAACCATATTGATAGCAGCTCACAAGTACACAGGAGCTCAGGAGATCATGCAGCGTATTCGTTATGGATATGAACTATGTCCAGATCACATTAGAGCAGGCGTGGTCAATTACAATAAAGGATCAATGGAGTTTGAAAATGGATCAAGAATAGTATCTGCCACCACAACTTCCAACACCGGCAGGGGTATGTCTATTTCATTGTTGTACTGCGATGAGTTTGCTTTTGTGAATCCTACCATTGCTAGAGAATTTTGGACCTCCATATCCCCCACACTGGCCACAGGAGGTAGAGCAATAATTACCAGCACTCCCAACAGTGATGAGGATGAATTTGCTGTGATATGGAAAGAATCACAAAATAAATTTGACGAAAATGGTAATGAGACAGAGCTGGGTATTAATGGATTTTTTGGATACACTGCCAATTGGAATGAACATCCTGAACGTGATGAAAAATGGAAAGAAAGTGAGTTGGGAAGAATAGGAGAAGAAAGATTTAGAAGAGAATATGGTTGTGAATTTTTAGTGTATGACGAAACATTAATTAACAGCATAGTGCTAGCTAATTTGCAAGGAAAAAATCCTTTGATCACAATGGGACAAACTAGGTGGTACGAAAAAATTAATGCTCAAGCCACATATGTGGTAGCATTGGATCCTTCAATGGGCACTGGCGGAGATTTCGCAGCTATTCAAGTGTTTGAACTGCCTTCATTCAAACAAGTGGCAGAATGGCGTCACAATCAAACTCCTATACCACAACAAATTAAGATTTTAAAAGATATTTGTGTATTCATCAAAGAAGAATCTCGCAGTGTGTCAGGCAATAACATTTATTGGAGCGTGGAAAATAACACCATTGGTGAATCAGCACTGCTGGTAATTAACGATTATGGAGAAGAAAATATACCTGGACTGTTTGTTAGTGAACCCATACGTAAGGGACACATTAGAAAATTTAGAAAAGGTTTCAACACAACACATAGAACAAAAATTAGTGCTTGCAGCAGATTGAAAGCTATGATTGAAAACAACAAAATCACAATCAACAGCAAGGCACTAATAAGTGAACTCAAAAGTTTTGTTGCAGCTGGTTCTAGTTTCAAAGCCAAAGCAGGTGAAAGTGACGATCTTATTATGGCTGCTCTGCTGGCTTTAAGAATCACGAACATCTTAAAAGATTGGGATCCAAAAATATACAACTCATTTTTGCAGACTGAAAATGATGAAGATGCTGCAGAGCGCATACTGCCTATGCCAGTGTTTGTGAGCACCACAAACAACTAAATAATACTATGGAACTAAAAGACATATCCAAAGAGTTGTTTGCCAAGATAAGAGGCCGTTTCCCCAACGTGCAAATCGGCAATGAAAACGCTCAAGTGACCAATGATCCTGATCAAGCCCGCTTCTTTGACTTTGATTACAAACTGGGCGGTAAGAGTTTGGGGAGAATCAGTATTACTGTGAACGAAAAAGACGGCATAGTAGTGATACATCCTTCAGAAATTTCTAAGACCGAGGACAAATATGCGCAAAACAATTGGTTCAACTTTTTAAAAGAGTTGAGACAATTTGCAAAAAGCAGACTCTTAAATTTTGACACAAGAGATATCACAAAAAACAATCTTGAAAAGAGAGATTATGAATTTCTCGGAAACCGTACATCAACAAACACCATGAGTGAATCATTCAAAGGAACCAGCAAAACCAGTTATCAAAATGTTGGCAACAGCAAGTTGATAATAAAACATTTTGAACCTATTGATACAGAAGAAAATATATCAAGATTGCACAAAATAGAAAGCATATTTGTAGAAACACGTGACGGTGAAAGATTCAAATATCCGTACAAGCACATTAACGGGGCTAGAGCAATGGCAAGACACATCAGCGAAAATGGCAAACCATATGATGACTTTGGAAAATACATAATTGGATTGAGTGAAGAATTATCCAAACTTAAGAAATTTAAAAATTATATGAATCGTTCTGCTGTGATGGCAGAAACATTGAAAGAATATGCTGAAAGCATAAATTCTAGAATAGAGGAAATTAAAGATGAAATTTTACATCTGCAAAAAGAAAGTTTTTATAAATTAAGTAAAGACAAATTTACAAAAGCTGAAGATGTAGATGTGCCAGAAGATATAAAAAATAATTGGATTGATGAACTCACTATAAAATCTTTCAATGAAGAACTCAAAGACGTATTTCCATACATATATAAAATTGTTACTGCAAAAAAAATTAAAGAAGAAACTCCAGACACAATCGGCAATATTAACATAGTGGATGACAACACACTAGCACAGGTCACAGATGTAGAATCATTAGATCCCATTAAAGAACTAGAAGACCATTTGGACAGCATTATAGAAGACAAAGAAAATGCATTATTTTCCAGCGATAAAGAAGAACAGTTACAAGCATTGGAAAAATTAAATCAATTGATGAACAAACATTTTCCAGCAGGAGTCAATGGTATAAATGGCTTAGAAAGTATTGCAGGAATTATTGATGATGAAAATTTAAATGACCAAATAAGAGAAATAGGCAAACAAGACAGCAGTGCTTGTTTGCGCCCTCTTATATATACCTACATTCAAAGTAAGCGACCAGACATGCTAAATAAACTTAAATTAGGAGATATGAAGATGCCTAAGGAAGGAAATCAGTTTGCACAAGCCGTGAGAAAAGCCAAAGCAGCAGGCATGAAGTCTGGAGATAAATTCAAAGTAGGTGACAAAGAATACACACTAAAAGATGCCATGGATATGGCAGGCCTAAGTGATGGAGATATTGATTTCGAAGTTTATGGTGATGATGGTAACACAGCACCAGGCAAGTTATATTACACAGTGCAACCAAATGGCAAAGTAGATCCAAAATCTTTACAAATGGTATTGGATCACGAATATCATCCTAATCACAAACTAGACAATAAAGAGGCAACAGAACAAGTACAGCCAGGTGGAGAAGAACACGCAGAAGCATTAAGAGCTGCACAGGAGAGTCATGATGAGGATCAAAACAGATTAAAAATGAAAGCAATGGCCGGACAAGAATCAAACTTTAGTGAAATGATGACAAGACAACATTTTCAAATGTTTGCTGACACTGTAAAACAGATTGAAAATCCAATTAAACGAGCTGACACTGCAAAACTATTAGCGGATGTGTTTGCTAAAAGCAATCCAAGATTTGACATCACTAGATTTATGGCAGCAGCCGGAGTTGAATCAGAGAAGAATGAAAATGAAGGCCAGATTGATGATGAGTATAAATTTCGTGATTGGTTAAAGAAGACACACAATAAACAAGTGCATGAATTAAAACCACAAGAATACGCAATTATTGCAAAACAATACAGAGACGAGCAGGGTAAAAAAGAATCCTATCATCCTGGTGAAACATCTGCAGAAGAATTGGCCAAAGAAATTTGGAACAACAATCCAGAATTACATGATGAATTCAAAGATTGGCGTGAGTATATGAACTCAGAAGATTTCCAATTGGAGGTAGATAGATTGAGAAGTAAATTTGAAAGCACAGGCGGTGGTCCTACCATACGCCAAATGAGCGATTTAGAATTAGCCAACTTTTTAAACACCACTGTGGCTGAAATGAAGAAAGACAGAGAAGCAGCAGAAGAAGCAGCCATGGAATTAAATAAAAAATATTCTGAAGATATGAAATCCAGCAAACAAGATCTGCACACAGGTGCAACCAAAATAGAAGAACTGGTGAAGAGTTTTTATGACTACACCACCAATAAATTTCCCAAAGGGGAAACAGCAGTGATCACAGCAGTGCAAAAAAGATTTGGCGAGCAAGCAACCAAAATTGCTCAAGAAACCATACGCACACTGCAGTCAGGCAAAGATAGAGACATAGAGCGAATTAAAAAAATGGCAGGTATATCAGCCAAAAATTAAATATCTACATTATTGTTCTTGACTAAATACTTATATTAATATAGTATGTAAACATATGTGCTGTATTAATTACATAAGGCACAAACTAAACAAACAGGCAATAAGGAGGCCCAACTATGGCAGCAACACTAGCGGAAATCCGCAACAAGCTGAAAGAACAAGAAGTACGTTCTGGAGGCAATTCTAAAACAAACAGTGGCGACAACGCCATCTATCCATTCTGGAATCTAAAAGAAGGTGAACAATCAGTAGTTCGTTTTCTACCAGACAGAGATCCCAACAACACTTTTTTCTGGAAAGAACGTTTGATGATAAAACTTCCTTTCGCAGGAGTCAAAGGTGACACAGATTCAAAACCAGTACAGGTGCAAGTCCCTTGCATGGAAATGTATGGTGAATCATGTCCTATACTAGCAGAAGTTAGAGGGTGGTTCAAGGATCCAAATCTAGAAGACATGGGACGCAAATATTGGAAGAAAAGATCTTACATATTTCAAGGTTTCTTAAAAGAAGATCCACTCAATGAAGAAAATAAACCAGAAAATCCAATTAGAAGATTTATAATTGGACCACAAATATTTGGTATTATAAAAACTGCATTGTTGGATCCAGAAATGGAAGATCTTCCTACAGACAAACTGAATGGAGTTGATTTTAAAATAATCAAAACAAGTAAAGGTGGTTATGCAGATTATTCTACATCCGCATGGAGTAGAAAAACTAGACCTTTGACTGAAGAGGAGAACAAAGCAGTGGAAACACATGGTTTGTTCAACATGGGTGACTATCTACCTAAAAAACCATCAGAAGTAGAACTGAAAGTAATCAAAGAAATGTTTGAGGCATCTGTGGATGGAGAAGCATTTGATCAAGAAAAATTTGGTCAATACTATCGACCTGCAGGACTGTCTGCAAAAACAGGCGATCCTGTTGTCAACACACAAGTTGAAGCAGAAACACCTGCGTCAGTCAAAGTTACTGCTGGCAAAGTAGAAACACAAACTGACACTGCCAAAAGCGAAAGCAAGAGCAGAGCAGATGACATTCTGGCAATGATCAGATCTAGACAAGCGAAAAAATAGATAATATATTACAGTGGAGGGTTGAGAAACTCTCCACTTAACAAAAGGAATTAATATGGCTAATAAGGCTTTCGACGTATCAAAATTTAGAAAAACATTAACCAAATCAATAGATGGATTAGGAATGGGGTTTAATGATCCAACTGATTGGGTATCCACAGGCAACTTTGCACTAAACTATCTAATGTCAGGTGATTTCAAGAGAGGTATTCCTCTAGGCAAAGTCACTGTATTTGCAGGAGAACCTGGTTCAGGTAAATCATATATTGCATCAGGCAACATAGTAAAAAATGCACAAGCCCAAGGAATATTTGTGGTGTTAGTGGACACAGAGAATGCATTGGACCAAAACTGGTTGGAAGCATTAGGCGTGAATACGTCTGAAGATAAATTAATGAAATTAAGTATGAGCATGGTGGATGATGTAGCCAAAACAATTTCCACATTTATGAAGGACTACAAAACAG
>Ga0194126_10011887_pt1 | contig 11112 bp, 10 predicted proteins | sample TA2KigC150mmetaG_FD_148641 | JGI IMG/M metagenome (GOLD analysis project Ga0194126, IMG submission 148641) | Freshwater microbial communities from Lake Tanganyika, Tanzania - TA2015035 Kigoma Deep Cast 150m | ecosystem: Environmental > Aquatic > Freshwater > Lake | place: Tanzania: Lake...
TTAATTTTTTATCAATAAGATTGGCATTTCGTTTCAAAAGCGGGTGTATAACCTGACTGATAAATTCTTCCACCTGCTGCGGCGCCCTCCCAACCAATCTCGTTGGGTCTGAAATTTCTCTCAGTTTCGATTTTATCTTTAAAAATGAGGGGTCTTTCCCGATACGTTCTAAAAGGTCATTTTCTGTGCCTTCTTCTTTCATTCTTTGGGCAGCCTCCATCGCATGCTTACGAATCTTTTCGTGAAGTTCCTGGCGGTCTCCGCCGGTATTCACTGCCTCCATAAGGATGTTTTCGGTTATCATAAAAGGTAATTCATCAGCAAGATGGCGACCGATAATGGAGGGATAAACGCTGAATCCGGATGCAACGTTTAACACAATATTTAATATGCCGTCAATGGCAAGGAATGCCTCAGGGACAGAAATTCTCTTGTTGGCAGAATCGTCCAGCGTCCTTTCAAACCACTGGGATGCTGCAGTAAACGCCGGATTCAGACAGTTGCAGAGTACGTAACGTGCGAGGGCCGCTATCCGCTCACACCGCATGGGGTTTCTCTTGTAAGCCATGGCTGATGAACCGATCTGTTCTTCCTCAAATGGTTCTTCTGCCTCTTTCAGGTGTTGAAGTAATCGCATGTCGTTGGAAAATTTATGAGAAGATTGCGCAATACCCGCAAGGCTAAATACAATCTGACTATCGATTTTCCGACTGTAGGTCTGCCCTGTTACGGGATAATAACCATCAAAGCCCATCTTCCTGGTAACAAGCTCATCCAGCTTTTTTACCTTTTCAGCATTATTATGAAAGAGCGCCATAAAGCTGGCCTGTGTGCCTGTTGTACCCTTAACGCCATGAAACCGCAAACCCCTGATCCGCATTTCGATTTCTTCGATATCGAAAATAAAATCCTGTATCCACAAACATATCCGTTTCCCTAATGTTGTTGGCTGAGCCGGCTGGAAATGGGTAAAACTTAAGGTGGCAAGGTCTTTATATTTCGCCGCTTGATTTGAAAGCACGCTTACAATGTTTACTAATTTTGCAAGGATAATACGCAGCCCTTCCTTCATCTGGATAAGCTCGGTATTGTCCTGCACGTAGGCGCTGGTTGCGCCGAGATGGATAATCGGCCTTGCCTTTGGGCACTGCTCACCATAGGCATGAATGTGTGACATCACATCGTGTCTGAGTTTCTTCTCGTATTCACGCGCAACGTCAAAGTTGATCGTTTCCTGAAAGCATCGCATTTCATCGATCTGATCGCTGGTAATAGTTTTTAGACCAAGTTCATGCTGCGCCTCCGCAAGCGCAACCCAGAGTTTCCGCCAGGCGCTGAATTTATATTGATCAGAAAAGATGTAGCACATCTCCTTGCCGGCATAGCGTTCAGAAAGCGGAGATTGATATCGGGTGTGACGGTCAGTTAGGGACATAAGTTTACGTTAAGGGATTTCAATTTACCCACGAGAGACATGAAAGTAGCTAAATTACACACGTTTCTTTTCGCGTATTTTAATCATAAAAGAATAAAAATCAATCATTAATAAAAAAAGGCGTTGACTATTTCAAGTCTAACGCCTTTTTCATAATTTTTACTTTGAACACAGAAGAACGCAGATTTTCAAGGTGTATCTCCGAAAATCTGCGTCCTGAATACAATCAATGTCTATGTCCGCACGGAGGTGTCCCGGCAGATTCTTTCTTTTCCGGGATTTCCCCAATGACGGCATTGGTCGTTAAGAGTAAGGCCGCAATACTTGCGCCATTTTGTAATGCTGTTTTTACAACTTTTGATGCATCTACGATACCGGCTTCTACCATATCGGTAAATTTCTCACCAAAAGCATCATACCCAAAATTACCTGCACCCTCTTTTACCTTCTGTAATATGACGGTGCCTTCCAGACCTGCATTCTCAACAATCTGCTGAATGGGCATTTCGATAGCCAACCGAACGATATTTATACCCGTATTCTCATCTCCTTTGGTTTTCACCGAGTCCAATGCCTTCGATGCCCTTATCAATGCAACCCCGCCGCCAGGCAGGATGCCTTCTTCCACGGCGGCTCTCGTGGCATGTACGGCGTCCTCCACCCGGGACTTCTTTTCCTTCATTTCTGCCTCAGTAGCAGCGCCAACGTTGATCCGCGCAATTCCACCGGAAAGCTTTGCAAGCCGTTCCTGCAATTTTTCGCGATCATAATCTGAAGTAGTGGTGCTTATCTCTGCCTTGATCTGTGAAATTCTTCCCTGGACTTCTTTTGGATCACCCGCCCCTTCAATTATCGTTGTCGTATCCTTATCGATAACCACCTTCTTTGCCCTGCCCAGGTCGGTTAGTTGAACGCCGGTTAGTTGTATGCCCAAATCTTCAAACAATGCCTTGCCGCCGGTAAGGGCTGCAATATCGCCTAACATTTCTTTCCTTCTATCACCAAATCCTGGCGCCTTGACGGCAACGCACTGTAAGGTACCACGGAGTTTATTGACGACGAGTGTGCTGAGCGCCTCTCCCTCGATATCCTCAGCAATAATAATCAATGCCCTGCCTGATTTTGCAATCTTTTCCAATAAAGGGACAATATCTTTGATGACCGACAATTTCTTTTCGTGTATCAAAATATAGGGGTTTTCAAACACCGCCTCCATGGTCTCGAGAGAAGTGACAAAATAGGGAGATGAATAACCTCTGTCAAATTGCATCCCTTCGACTAAATCAACCGTAGTCTTGAGGCTTTTTCCCTCTTCTACCGTAATAACGCCGTCCTTGCCAACCTTTTCCATGGCATCCGCTATTTGGTTGCCAATCTCTTCGTCATTATTTGCGGCAATCGTAGCAATCTGGGTAATCTCCTTTTTCCCCGACACCTTGATACTCATCCTTGTAAGCTCTTTTGACAGGGCATCCACAGCCTTTTCAATGCCATGTTTAATGTCCACGGGGTTCGCTCCAGCCGTAATATTCTTGATACCTTCCTCAAATATCGCTTCAGCCAGGAGTGTTGCCGTTGATGTGCCGTCTCCTACCATATCGTTTGTCTTTGAAGCGGCCTCTTTGACCATCTTGGCGCCCATGTCTTCGTAAGGGTCTTCGAGCTCAATCTCCTTTGCAACAGTAACACCGTCGTTAATTACTACAGGTGAGCCAAAACTTTTTTCAATAACAACATTGCGGCCTTTCGGTCCCAGAGTCACCTTAACGGCTCTCGATAATTTTTTAATACCGTTCTTTACGGCCTCGCTTGCATCATGTCCATAGATTATCTTTTTTGCAGCCATCACTACCTCCTAAAATATCATTCTATTACAGCCAGAATATCGTCTTCAGACATCAACAGGTAATCCTCGCCATCAATCCTCACTTCGGTGCCGCCGTAAGAACTGAATAGTACCCTGTCACCCTTTTTTATCTGAAATTTAGCCCGTTCCCCGCTCTTCAATACCCTTCCATCTCCAAGGGCAATAACCTTGCCTTCTTTCGGTTTTTCTTTTGCCGTATCGGGCAATACAATACCGCCCGCTGTCTTTCCCTCTGCCTCAACCCTTTTTATCAACACCTTTTCTCCTAATGGCCTTACATTCATACCTTGAACCACTCCTTTCTATAACTTATATACCACTAAAAACCAATATCGACACGTTATTTCCAATAGTACTTTGCAATGACTTGTTCAACAGAATCACGCATGATGTTAACGTTAATCGGCTTGGGTATCAACGTGTAAGCATCTACACTGATAAGACCTATTTGAAGTTCTCTCGTTATGTCGCCTGACATAAAAATACAGGGTATGGCAACACTGATTTCGTTCCTGATAATTTTGAACGTCTCAAGACCGCTATAATCAGGAAGGTGCGCATCCAAAATCAGCAAATGCAATTCTTCGCTCTTTGCTATCTTTACCGCCTCGCGACCGCAACTGGCAAGATAGGTCGTATAACCCTTCAGTTCAAATACGTCTCTTAAACTATCACGACATGACGCATCATCATCCGTTATGAGAAGTGAATAATGCCCCGCACGCGGGTCTAATAACGCCATCATAATGTAAATCCTCAATTACTTTATAGAATTTATGATTGGAATTTTAGCAAATTATATACCATGCAAAGGATTATAACTTTCAAAATAGGGGAGTTAAGTCATTAAACCCACAATACACAATTCACGGTAGCGCAAAATAATCCTATTCCTTTATAAGGTAATTACTTGCCATTACATAGAATTTAAAATTTAATTTTTCTAAAACTATTTTACAAATTTTTACGAGACTTATCAACAGTTTTCATTGTTGTCATTTTGACACTTTTAAGGTCAATGAATGTTTATTACTGTCACTATGGCAGACGCATTTTACTGTAAATACGTTACCGATTACATCCTTGATTAATAAACTATTGGTTACTATAATTTCTAATCTTAAACTTTTATCTAACAACTTTCAGTTTGGTTAAGGTAAAAATGGGCTTTTCACACTTACTCCAAAAGATTACTACCCTGTTAAACCTGATTAAATTCTCGCACACCATATTTTCATTTCCTTTCGCCGTGATGAGCGCATTCCTTGCAGCGGGCGGCATGCCCGGCATAAAACAATTGCTGTTAATCATTGCTGCGCTGGTAACGGCGCGCAGCGCCGCCATGTCTTTTAACCGGTTGGTCGATACTCATTACGACGTCAATAATCCGAGAACGACCTATCGTGTCGCCCTCCAAAAGAAAATTGGCAGAACAAACATGTGGATGTTTACCATCCTGTGCGTCGCACTTTTCATACTCTGCGCATGGTCGCTCAATCGGCTCGCCTTGTATATGTCTCCCCTGGCCATTCTCATCGTCTTTGGATACTCATACACAAAGCGGTTTACCCATTTTTCACATTTCGTCCTCGGCCTTGCATTGGCGCTTTCACCCATCGGCGCATGGGTGGGGATACGGGGCACATTGGCAGTCACGCCGTTCTTGCTGGCATGCGCCGTTGTCTTATGGACGGCGGGATTTGATATCATCTACGCATGTCAGGACGTGGAGCATGACGTGAAATCAGGACTACACTCAATACCCAGGAGATTAGGCATTAAGGGGGCGTTAATACTTTCGGGCATATTGCACCTTTTCATGGTAGGGATACTTCTTCTATTACCCCGATATACGAGTCTGAGTATTGTTTACTCAATAGGGGTGTATATTGTTGCCGCATTGCTTCTGTATGAACATTCACTGGTAAAGCCTAAAGACCTGTCCAGGGTTAATACCGCATTTTTTACGGTTAATGGGATTATCAGCATGGGACTCATGGGTGTGACCTTAATAGACATCTTTGCAGGATAATGTGGGACTCGTTGGTAGAAATATGCAAATATCTTTTGACGGGAATTAAGGATTTGCAATGTACGATTTACGATTTGAGATTTGTGATTTAAAGACATAAATCGTACATCGTACCTCGTAAATCAAAAATAGTTGGTCGTTTGTTTTACCTCTTGCTGAACAACCACATGATGAAGGAGAGGATGATGCCGATAATAATGCCGGTGGTAATGGGAAAGTAAAAACTAAAGTTTTTTCTTTGAATGGCAATATCTCCGGGCAGCCTTCCTATAAAAGGAATCTTGCTGCCGAATAAAAATAGCCCGCCCACGACAATCATAATAATCCCAAAAAATATTAATATTTTGCCAAATGCGCTGAATTCACCCATAATTACACACCTCATTTTCTAAAATCCAATGTAATATGCAGGATATTTTACCCATATAGTAACAAAATTACCCGTTACCTTTCAACCTTTACCACATACTTTTTCTTGACCCCAACCCAGTTTCGCAGTAACATTCACATTGTTTCTTTATCCTTTTCTTATAAAAGTGACGGGTATAACATTACTCGACACTTTACACTTTTTTATCCGTGTAATCTGCGAAACATGTCCTCGTGAAAACGGGGATCTGCGGTTTCAAACGCAACCTTGAACTTTCATAAAAGAAAGGAGAGAAAATCCCATGAAAGTACTGATCGTTTACTACAGCACATATGGCAACGTCTACAAGATGGCAAAACTTGTAGCAGAGGGTGTCAGTGAACTTAAAGGGGCAGAACCGGTCGTCCGCACAGTCCCCGAACTGATACCACAATCCGTCATCGAGTCACGTGAAGAAATGAAGGCTGGCAAACAGATGCAGAAAGACGTCCCCCTTGTTACGTTGGATGACTTCAAGGAGGCAAGCGCCATCGCCTTCGGCACGCCAACAAGGTTTGGAAATGTATCTGCACAACTCAAAAACCAGATCGACCAGCTTACTTCGCTATGGTTTGAAGGAAAATTGGAAGGCAAACCTGCCGGTGTATTCGTCTCTACAGCAAGCCTTCACGGAGGACAGGAGACGACGATCCATACCTTAATGGCCCCTCTGCTGCATCTTGGAATGATTATTGTCGGTGTGCCTTACTCTGTCAAAGACCTTTTTACTACGCAGGGTGGCGGTTCTCCTTACGGACCCGGCCATATTGCCGGACTCGACAGCAAGCGGGAAATCGACCAGCAGGAAGCCGCAATTTGCCATGCCCTGGGACGTAGACTTGCAGAGGTTGGACTCCGATTACAAAATACGTAACATTTGGTATGATTACGTTTCATAGCAAGGTTTAAAACCTGGAGTACCTTCAAAATATGTGGTTCAATCTTGTAGATTGAACCAGCCTTAAAGGTCGGACTAAAACTACAAAAGAAATAATAATATGTTTGCCGCGATGATGTATCATTAAATTTACAATCACCCCATTCCCCTCCTTCGCAAGGAGGGGATGAAGGGGAGGTAGAAAATAACCTCTTCCGATTTTCTCCTTCGTAAGGAGGGGACTTCGCCGTGATCTCAGTCGAACGATAAAGGGGAGGTCTTCCACCAAGTATTAAGTAATTATGTGCGTCATCAAAATGTTCTGAAAACCCGCATGAATAAGATGAAAATGTGAATATTCTTATTGTTGCAACGAATCATTATAGCAGCCCGGTGCCTGTTATGCCTCTTGGCGCCTGCATGGTCGCGGAGGCCGCAGAACGGGCGGGTCATAGGGTCAGGGTATTGGATTTGATGTTTGAGCAAAATCCCTTGAATACCCTGGAGTCTGAACTGAACACATCAAACCCGGATTTCATAGGCCTTTCCGTCCGGAATATCGACAATAACGATATGCAGAATCCCGTGGCGTTTTTCAAGGATTTAAAGCCACTGGTGGACATTATTCGCAACAAGACTTCAGCACCTGTCGTTCTTGGCGGCGCTGCGGTCTCCGTAATGCCCGAAGAATTGCTTCGCTACACAGGCGCAAACTGGGCAGTGCTGGGAGACGGAGAAGTTATCTTCTCCAAATTATTATCAGCGCTTTCACAAGGAGAGAACCCTGGCAATTTGCCCGGTATTGCATGGCTTGAGGACAACGGCCTTAAGAAAAATACCGGCGCTGTCGACCGCTTTTCGGACGGCTGTCTGTCCCCTGATTTCCATCGCTGGATTGATGTACATGCTTATCTTTCGAGATTATCTACCGTACCAATTCAAACGAAACTCGGATGTCACTTTAAGTGTATTTACTGCACCTACCGCAAAATCGAGGGACATGATTACCGATTGCGCGACCCGGAGGCCGTAATTGATGCTATCCAAAACCTTGCTGCTGCAGGATTACACGACATAGAGTTCGTTGACAATGTATTTAATTCACCCTATGATCACGCATTGACTATCTGTGAAGGTCTTGCCGGAATACAATCCGGCGTTCGCCTCCAGAGCCTGGAATTGAATCCGCTTTTTATAGATGATACTCTTCTAACGGTTATGGAACATGCTGGTTTTGTGGGAATCGGTATTACCGTTGAGAGCGCATCTGACGCTGTCCTTGATGGGCTGCAAAAAGGTTTTACTGCAAAAGACGTTTACCATGCCGCACAGGTAATCAAACGCCACCATTTGCCTTGCCTCTGGATATTTATGCTCGGCGGTCCTGGTGAATCAGAGGTTACCATCAAGGAAACACTGCGTTTTGCAGAACAATGCATACGTCCGAAAGACGTGGCATTTTTCAATATCGGGATACGTATATATCCAGGAACGGAGCTTGAACACAGGGCGCGGGAAGAGGGAGTTCTGGCAATTTCCCCAGGTGAAATGCTGGAACCGGTATTTTATGTCTCTCCTGTCCTCGATCTGAATTGTTTGACAGAAACAATGCAGCAAACTATGGCTGCACACATGAACTATATCAACTCAAATACTATCGGTCTGTCGTTTCTGCCTGCAATGAATCGTCTGGGATATAGATTCGGAGTAAAATCTCCTCTCTGGAGACACACGCGTTATATTCGGCGCGGACTCAGGACATTGGGAATGGAGGTATGAGTATAGTTCAGACCACCAGACACAAAGACACAAAAAAAAACCTAACGAAACATGCCCTCTGGGCTGGTTCAGGGCTTGCAGCCTGAACCGAAACATTTCGGTTCAATCGAGAACGGTTGAACCAGCAAAGGATGTATGAAACGCACATCGGTAGGGGCAGGTTTGAAACCTGCCCCTACAAGACTTTAACAACGAATAAGAAAAGATTTATCCTCGATCTCCATGAATGGAAATGTCCATATAGCATCGATAGCTACTGCAACGCCGCCTTATGCAATAAGCCAGGTGCAGGCAGAGGCGTTTCTTGTAAAACACTATTCGGATAAACTGAGCCAAAAAAGCCTGGCAATCATGCACAAGATATTTGCACATCCAAGTGTACAAAACCGGCATCTCGCTGTTGATAACCTCGAATGCCTTGTCAATGAACATCCGGACAGCCGCATTGCCCGATTTACACACTGGGCAGTTGACCTTTCGTCACAGGCAATTATTAAGGCGCTCGCTCAGGTCGGATTGACCGTCCAAGATGTGACTGGATTGGTGGTCAATACCTGCACTGGATATATCTGTCCTGGTATATCAACTTATCTCATAGAAAAACTGGGATTTTCTAAGCAGATACGCGCCCATGACCTTGTCGGCAGCGGTTGTGGCGGTGCAGTTCCAAACCTGCAGATGTGTAAGGATATGTTACATGGAGCGAGCAATAGTGTGGTTGTTAGCGTTTCGGTAGAAATCTGCAGCGCCACGTTTCAGATGGCAGACGATATGAGCCTAATTATATCAAATGCAATCTTTGGAGATGGTGCGGCAGCGTCAGTGCTCTGGCATCGTCCGGAGGGACTGTCCTTAATTTCCTCTGCAAGCCGTTATGCCCCGGAATCTCGCGATCACATACGCTACATTTACCGAAACGGTCAGCTCCACAACCAATTATCTGCCTCTCTCCCTGAGATTGCAGGTAAAACAGTCGCAAGAGTAGTGCTGGACCTTTTAAACCCAAGTGGACTAAAGGTCGAGGACATCAAACACTGGGCATTCCATCCAGGCGGTGAAAAAGTAATCAACGCAGTCAGAGATGAAATGGGACTCTCTGAAGCACAATTACAGGCAACCCGCAGCGTGTTGGCAGAGTATGGGAATATGTCGTCGCCCACTGTATTTTTTGTACTTCAAAAAATTCTGGATAAAGGCATTGCGCCCGGCGATTGGTGCGTCATGGTAGCCTTCGGCGCAGGGCTCTGCGCCCACGCGTTTTTGCTCAAAGCCTAGTTAAATGCTAAAGAAATTCAAACTTGCCACAGAGCACACCGAGACCACAGAGCATAGAAACGACCGTGATACATCTTCGCCAGTTCAATCGTCCTCGATTGAACCAAGACATTTGGCATGATTACATTTCATAGCACAGGTTTAAAACCTAGAGTACCTTCAAAATATGTGGAATCACTTTCAGGATTTCATCTATTAACAGTAAGTTCTAGTTGACAGAATAGCCTATTTTATTATACATTTACGATATAAATTTTCATAATAGCCGTAATAAACGACTGCATGTAGGCAATATAATCCATGTTGGGCGTCGCGATTTGCGCCTTAGAGCGCATCGGTTCGAGGGGAGCGAGTAAATGACAGCAGAGCAGATTGCGGAATTGGTTTTGCGCTATCTTGACGTGTTTTTGCGCTGGCCCCTCGCCGTTTTCGCGCTCGGATTGACAGGCATGCTTCTATTTAGAAAGCCTATCTTCGATTTCTTATCACGGATCACCAGTGCTGGCGGCTATGGGATTCAGCTGAGTGCCGCAAGTCCGCAAAGTCAAGCCACAGCGAAAAAGCCAGGAGCACCCGAATTAGCCAATGTGGTCGAGAACCAGCCGCCGGCTCAACAGCAAGCGATTCAGTATGTGCAACAGCATCCGACGCAAGTCGTCGAGGAGTATCTACGAATCTTCAATGCTTACCGTTACGAGAGGGCACTTAATCAAATTTACGGCACCCAAATAGACATGTTGCAGTATCTCTCCACGAAGAGCGCGGAAGGCGACGCTTATACGAACCTCGCTGTCTTTTATGAGGAATTTCGAAGAAGAGCGGGAGATTCCAAATACCAGATGCCAGACTATGTCAGGTTTCTGCATACGCTAGGTTTCATCGAATATTTCGGGGATAAACCGAACTTCAGAGTACGCATCACGCCTGCCGGTCTCGGCTTTCTCTCTTACGTCAGAGGTGAATACCCCCTCACCTACGATAAGAGACCTTTATAATTCTTCGGATCAGGCAAAATGCACGTGATGCGAGAGACACCAACCATCCGTTCAACACCGACGCGCCGCAGGCGGAGCGCAGGTCAACGGAGCGTTATGCAATAAATGATTTTAGGAGATTACTTTTATGAAGGCTATTAATTTAAAAGCACATTTTGATGGCGAAAAAATAATTTTGGATGAACCACATAACATTGAACCGAATGCAAAACTCATCGTAACCGTTTTACCAAAGCACATGAATGAAGATCGAGAAGACTGGATGGTAATTTCTCAAAAAGGTCTGGAGCAGGCTTATGGAAAGAATGAGCCAGAATATCCTGTGGATTTAATAAAATAAAGTTGGCATTATTGTTTATCACATTATTGGTTTTATTTATCCTGAGGAACAAAGGAACTTTTATAAAAGAATCTTCATAACAATTTCGTTTAAAACGAATTCT
>Ga0194126_10011893_pt1 | contig 11110 bp, 9 predicted proteins | sample TA2KigC150mmetaG_FD_148641 | JGI IMG/M metagenome (GOLD analysis project Ga0194126, IMG submission 148641) | Freshwater microbial communities from Lake Tanganyika, Tanzania - TA2015035 Kigoma Deep Cast 150m | ecosystem: Environmental > Aquatic > Freshwater > Lake | place: Tanzania: Lake...
CGTGCTTGTCGGCGACAAACAACTTGTCCTTGATGCCGGCAAGATTGATGAGCACGTTGAGCCGCGCGCCCTTGAACGAGGTGTCCAGATTGAGCGTGGCAACGCCGGCGTCGGAGACGGAATTCTTGTTGCCGTACTCGACAATCGGCCGGCACATTCTGAGCACGTCCAGCGCCAGGGTCATGGTCTTGAAAGGCACATCCGCGGCGACCTTCAGCGCCTCGCTGACGGCCTTGTCTCTCTCCTGCTTGTCGGCCTCGGTCATCTTCGGCAGCTTGTAGGCGGCCATTACCTTCTTGAACGAATTCGCATCTTCATCTACCAGGTTCATGAAGCGCTCGCGCAAAGGCAGGAGCCGGTCTCTCAGGGGCTTGAGCTCGGCGTCAAACTCCTCGTAGCCTTTCTTGCCGATTGTCAGACTGGCGACCATTGTCATCAAGGCGGTTCCGATGGCGCCGGACAGAGCCGCGGCCGAACCGCCGCCCGGGGTCGGGGCCGACGAAGCGAGGTCGTTCAAGAAGTCCGGCATCCCCTTGGCCGGTACCAGCCGGTTCTCAAGAACTTGGTCGCGCTTGAAGTCGTTGAGCTGGAGATAGTAACGGGCGCAGGCATTAAGCGCGCCCTGAGGCACCAGCCCGACGATCTCGGACTCGGTGGCGTTCACACCCCAGCGTGCGGCCTCGCGCCTGACGGTCTCGAACACACGATAGAGCGGGGTCTTGGTGTAGTCGGTCATGTTGATGGAGACCTGGACGCAGCCCTTCTCCTTCACCTCGAACCCGAGGGCTTTGGCGTAGCGGTAGCCGCCGTCGCGGAACCTTATCGCCTTGGCCACGCGCTCGGCCACCTTGACGTCGGTTGTCGCCAGGTAGACGTTGTAGGCAATCAGCGGCGTGCGCACGCCGACCACGGTTGCACCCGCAGTCGAGTGGAGCTGGGGCCGGCCGAAATCCGGGGCCCGGTCCGGGTCGGTTCTGATAGCATCGCGCAACCCCTCGAACTCGCCCTTGCGGACATTGGCCAAATCCACCCGGTCCGGCCTGGTCGCGGCAAGCTCGTAGAGGTAGACTGGAATCTGCAGCTCGTCGGCAATCTTCTTGCCCAGCCGCTTGGCCAACTCGATGCACTCCTCCTGGCTCACGCCCGAAATCGGCACGAACGGTACGACATCGGTCGCGCCGATGCGCGGGTGCTCACCCTGGTGGCGGGTCAGGTCAATCAGCTCCGACGCGAGCTTCACCGCTTTGAACGCGGCTTCGAGCGCCGCCTCAGGCTCAGAGACGAAGCTGATAACCGAGCGATTGTGGTCGGCGTCCATCTGAGTGTCGAGCAGGCTGACGCCATTCACCGAGCGAATGACCGAGGCAATCTGGTCGACAACCTCGGGCCGTCGGCCTTCACTGAAGTTGGGTACGCATTCGACAATCCTACGCATTGCGGGCAGATTCCTTTCTGAGAGTGGCAGCTATCACGACCGGGTGAAGCCAATGATACCCGACCGCGCGGACCAGTCAAACCCGGCCGGGGGACATGACCCGAATCTGTCCCGAGATTCGGGATCGTGCCCCTGCCAGTGGCCAGTAGCTGCCGGCTAGGTCTTTGACCAGAGCCCGATAAGGCAGCCCCAAGGGTCGTGAAACGAGCCCGCAAAGCCCATGCCGCCGCCGATTTCGGTCTTGGGCTCAGCAGTCTTCGCGCCCAGGCCCTCGGCCCGCTTGAGCGCGGCGGCAACGTCGTCCACCCCGATGTAGACGCGGATTCCGGGCTCCGGCATCTTCTCGACCTTCGACAGGGCCCCGCCCACACCCTCTTCCACGTCAAAGAGCATGTAGTCGTCAGACCAGCCCTGCATCTTCCAGCCGAAGAGCCTCGAGTAAAACTCCGCCGCCTTCTTCAGGTCGGTGGCAGGGATCTCCCAGTGTACCAGTTTGTCCATTCGTCTTCTCCTTTCAACGGACGAGGATGGTTCTTGCCAGTTCGTTAGTGCCTGCGGGACGGACAAAGTAAGCACCCGCGGGTAACAGGGTCCCAGACCGGTCCCGGCCATCCCAGACAGCCCGGCCGTTCACGAGCGTCAGCACGTTGACCTCCCGGCCGGCAGCGTCGTAGACCGCGACGACGCCCGGGTTCCGGGTCTGGACGACTGCGACCTGCCGGAACGGGTTGGGCTGGACCGAAAGCCGCGCCCGGGTCGGTTCCGGAGCGTCGGCAAGGACTCCGACAATCGGCGCTAGGCCGCCGGTCACCACCACGTCGTCAACGTAGAACCCCTCGTCCACCGTATCGCGGTCGCTCTTGAACGACAGTTTCACCCGAATCGTCTCGCCCACGCCGACAAACGAAAGGTCATAGCGTTCCTGGGCCCAGGAACTCTCGATGATGTCCTGCGAAAGCGAGGGACTGTCCCCTGACCGGTGCGCGTTCCGGCGCACTGGAACTGTCCCCGTCTTCGCGCAGTGGCGGCCGAGTGCACCGCCGGTGCCGATGAAGTCGAGGGTGTCCTCGTGGCTGCCGCGGACGACAACCACATAGATGCCATCCACGCCGTAGTTTGGCACCTTGAACCAGCGCCAGAACGAAAGCGAGCAGTGCTCGGCAGCGACCAGCGGCACGGTCATGAGCCAGGCGTTCACGTTGTTCGCGTACCGCCGGCTCCCGGCGTCACCGCAGTACCAGGAACTGCTGCCTGAGTGCGTCCGATGGGCCGAGATATGCCACTGGTCGCCGGAGCCGCCGTGGGTCCAGAGCGAGCCGCCTGACTCCATGTCGTCGGCGAAGCCGGACGGGCCGACGAGCAGGCCGAACGTATCGGCCCGGAAGTAGCGGTCGGCATGGGTGACGAGCAGCATCTCGGCCAGATAGCCGGCAGGGCAGGACGCACCGACCGTGACGAGGAAGCTGTCGGGCGAGACGGCGAATGACAGCGCCGCGACGGCGCCGTAGCCGACGCTGTCGAGCGGCACGGATATGTGGCTGTCGAGCGAGACGAGGCGCGTCCAGGCCGCATGGCCGATGCCATGGCCCGAGTTCCAGAGCCGCACCCGCAACCCCTTGGTCTGCCCGGGCAGAAGCGGTGGCGCGACAACCCAGTGCCGGTTATAGCCGACGAGCGGCTCTCCGACCAGCAGCACCGGCGTGAACACTCGAAGCGGACCGGTGCTCGACACGGCAAGGTCGAAACGTACCGCCTCGTCGTCCGGCGTTCCGGGCGCAATCGCAACCCGGAACGATTGCGCAAGAAGCAAGGAGTCGCCCGGTTCCAGCCCGGCGCAGCTTCCGGCCGAATCGAGGATTGTCACGTGTGGATTGGAGGTGCGCAGCCTCAGCTCCAGCGCGCCTGACGACTGGTTGCCGGTGTTGGCCAGCCAGGTCGGCAGCAGCACGGTTTCACACGGGTTGGCAATGCCGTCGTTGTTGCCCGAAGAATCGTTCACCGACCAGCCCGCGAAGTTGACGCACACCCCGCTGTCACAGGTCACGGACGACTCATAAGGATAGCAGTTGGCCGCGGTCACGGTCAGGCTCAACTGGCCCGCGGTGCGGGTCTCGGCCTCAAGCCAGGCGCGGCCGGCGGCGTCGCAGCGGGCGCGGGCGTAGACCTCGCCCGGCCGGGCAAGGCAGACGAGTGCGTCGCCAGCCGGCGCACCGGCCCGCGACACCGTCACGAGATACCTTCCCCGGCCCAGACCGATCGAAGGCGGGGCGGTAACGGTCAGAGGTTGGGGCAGAGTCGTCCAGACCGCCAGCTCCGGGTCGCCCATCAGGTTGAGCTGGTACTGGTGCCAGCGGTAGACGTTCCGGTCGTGCGAGAAGGGCACGTAGTACTCCTTGCTCCGACCGAGCGCGTCGCCCAGGCGATGGTGGCCTTCGCTGGTGATAGCGTGCCAGAAGCGGTTGTCGAACTTGTCCGAGTAACCGAAACCCGGGTTGCCGGGCGAACCCCAGCCGTAGGATGAGTTACCGACCGTGGCGACAGTGCCGCCGTTCGGGTTGGCGACAAACGCCTCGCCGATGCTGGTGAAATCGAAAGCTGTGGTCCAGCAGCCGATTGAGAACAGCACACCGTGGCCGGAGTTGGTGATGGTGTCCGCGTCGCCGGTGCGCAGGTAGTTGGATGGGCCTGAGCCGCAGCTCATCACGTCAATCCAGCCGTGGCCGTCATGGTTCAGGAAGTTCTGGTTCTGGCGAATCGCGTTCATCACGCTGGCGCGGCTTTCGTTGCCCAGAGACTGGTAGAGCTTGGTGACGCTGTAGCCCGAGCGGAACGACTGCCGCTCCATCATGTTCTTGTGCACGCCGCCGTCGGTGTACGGATTCTGCCACAGCACCTCGGCAAAGAACAGCACTTTGTTCTGATACCCGGCAACCACGCCTCGCTCGTAGTTGATGACCTTGTTGACGAAGGCCCGGGCCTCGACCAGTCGGTCCACCGGCGCCCGGCCGACGTGAAGGTCGGCGTAGAGGTCAACCGAGTCTGCCGTCTCGCCGAATACGTTGTTGCCGGTTGCGTCCCAGGAGCCGTCGAGGTCGGCGAAGTAGAGGTCACAGGGGAGCGAGTCTTCCCGGTTGTGCCCGCCCCAATCGCAGCGCATGGCAAAGGCCTTGCGGAACGGCACGACCGAGACATCGCCACCCAGCAGCACGTAGCGCACGCCCGAATCAGGCAGGGTCTTCAGGTAGTTCCGCAGCTTCTCGGCGTCGTCCCGGCCCGGATAGGTGCCGGTAATCCCGGCGATGTCCCGCACCACGGCCTTGACGCCCTTCTTGGTCTTCCAGTCGGCGAGGCGCCGGAACACGGTGTCGTAGCCGGCAGCCGTGACGATGAGGTAGTCGAAGCCCGGCGAGTCAAGCTCGTCATTCGCCATTCGCCGCACGCCGCCGGCAACTCCGAGCGGTTCGTACTCGATATGCACAGCCACCGTTCGACAGATTTCGAGCTGCCGCTCGGCGCCGATGTACCGCACGGGGCAGACCAGAACCTGGACCAATGTGCTGTCACCTTGATAGCTCGTGCCGGTCCAGCGGGCCGGGGTCACCGGCCAAGCAGCATCGGATGCGTAGATGACCGGGTCCGGCGCGGTGAACGCATCGAGCGCCGACGTATCAACCAGCACACGCTGTCTCTGGGCCGGAAGCGGCAGGAAGCTGCCGGTGAAAGGCTCCCAGCTACCCCTGTCGAACCCCACGGCCCTGACCCGGCAGCGGCCGGGCAGAGCGATGACGACCGGCTGCACCGGCAGTTGCGGCGCGCCCGGCTCGTCGGTCACGTCCATTCCGTCAGCCAGGACAAGGTCATAGGCCTGGCGTTGAGCAAGCGAGAACCGATTGGGGTTGTAGGTAAGCTCCCGCACCAGCGTGGCCGCGGGCAGCATCGAAGAAAAGAGCACAAGCAGGGCGACTCTCATAATACCTCCTGGTAAACGGACTGCGGTGGACGGGACAAAGCCATGTTGTCAGCGCTGCCATATTATAGCCCGGAAGACAGCGCGGGCAAGCAGGCGCGACTGCGGCGCTGGAGCGGCGCCGAGTCGATGTCCGGCGCTGGTGGCGGTGGCGGACAAACTTTGCGCCGCGCGATTCGTGGATGTACCGCGTCGAGGACGACGGTCAGTCCTGTGGGCTGCTACCAACCGCACAAACACGGCGTACATTATGAGCCTGCCGCCGGGCACGGAGGTCCAGGCCTACAACTGGAAGGCGCCGTACTCGCCGGACATAGCGTACGTGAACGGCTACATGTGGCGTGCCTCGGGCAAGCCGGCGCCGGGAACGCGCTCTGTCTACAAGGTAGACATCGGCCGGGCCGGGCTGGCCGAGGGACGGGAACAGAGTTGCCGCGCCGGCTGGCCTACGACCTGGGCTGGGCTTTCCCGGACATGAAGGGTTTCTCGACTGGAGCCAGAGCGTGCTTTTTCACTAGCCGGCTCCGGCCTGCACAATGAACTGCCGACGCCCGACATGCTGCGCCGGGCCCTGGAAGAAACTCCCTGACCGCCCGCCGCCGTCGCGCGACACAAAGCGGCGCCGAACTGGACCTGCTGGTCGTGCGCGGTCGGCAGCGGCTCGGCTTTGAGGTGAAGCTGACGACCGCGCCCAGGCTGACGCCATCAGTGCGGTCGGCGCTGGCCAGCCTGCACCTGGACCGGCTCGACGTCGTCCATGCCGGGGCGCACACCTTCCCGCTGGCGTCCGTGGTCCGCGCCCTGGCGTTCCCGCAACTGCTCAAAGAACTCGCCCCGCTCCGCTGACCGGCGACGCCCGCGTTCTGCCACCCCTCGATTCCTCGACTACTGTGTCCGCCAGCTATTGACAGCACGCTCGTTCCGGGAGGGGGTGCTTTGGAGGGAGGTTGACCAAAAGCGACCACGAAGTATAATAGACCGTCTAGCCGTGCCGAGCAAAGCACCGATACCGCCGCGCCGAGGCGTGACGCGGCCAACGGAGGATAATCTATGGGTCGCATCCTGGCCGTCACCCTGACGGCACTTCTGTTCCTGTGCCCGGCCGCAACCGCCCGGCCGAGCTACACCGGGTATTCCGGCGCCCCGGGCAGTTCCGGCACCTGTGCCTCAAGCTGCCACGGCGGCTCCGGTGGCTCGATAGCCGTGGTCGGCTTCCCCACGAGCTACGGACCCGCGCAGACCTATACCGTCAGTGTCGTGCACCGCGGCGGGTCCTCGATCTCGAACTTCAATGCCTCGGTCCGTATCGGCACCGGGTCGCAGACCGCCGGCACCATCACCGCCGGCTTTCAGACCACAACCTACACCAAGACCGGCGAGCCCAACGGCATCCGTTTCTCAAGCAACAACCGGGACTCCGGCACGTTCACATGGACCGCGCCCGAGTCCGCGGTCGGCGACGTCAAACTCTACCTGGCCGGCATGCAGAGCAGCTCGATGGGCGGGCCGAACACCGCCCTGACGCTCACGTCTTCTCCGCTGACCGGTCTGGCAGAAGGCAGGGTGACGGCGCTCGCCGGTCTCGACCTGCACGCCTATCCGTCCGTGGGAACCGGCCTGGTGCTGCTGCGGGCCGTGTCGCCCGCCGGGACATCGGCGCTGCTGCGTATCAGCGACGCATCCGGCCGGACCATGCTGCGCCGCGTCGTCGAGTCCGGGACCGCAGTCATCTGGCGTCCGGTCGACAGTGATGGCGCGAGGCTTGCCCCGGGCAGCTACTATGCGACCCTGGGCCTGGGCACGCAACGCATCGTCCGCAAGCTCACGCTAAGGTAGGAATTGCTCACGGGTCTGTTGCGCAAGGGCGGACTTCTGCTCGCCCTTGCGCTCGTTGCAGTCGCCGCGGTCGCGAGCCTGTTCGGGCCGAACGAGGTGGCGCGGGTCACGGGCTCGTTCTGGTTCACGGGTGTTGCCGGTCTGTGTGGCCTCGCAAGCCTGGTCGCCGCTGTCGTCCTGCTTCGGCAGCGCCGGCTATTGGCCTTCCTGCCGCACTTGGGGCTGCTGCTCGGACTGGTCGGCGTCATGCTCAACCACGTCGCGGACCGCGGCGGCTACATGTTCCTGCCGGCGCAGGCTGGCGCCAGGAACTACTGCCTGGGCCGAAACCTGCGGCAGGTCGAGGAATTGCCCTTCGCAGTCCACCTCGATTCACTGGGCGCAAAGGCCAGTCGCGGCTTCCGGCTCGCACCAGTGGCGTTCGTACGCGGCACGTCCGGCGCACAGGACTTCTCCGCTGCGCTCACCTTCAACCGCACCCTGACGGTCGCCGGCTATCGGCTCATGCTTTCCCGGGTCGTAGAACCCGGGTTTCTCGACGAGTACGAGCTGATAGTGGATGGTACCGAGTACGCCCTGATGCACAACCAGCACATCCTGCCACGGCCCGGGCTCAAGGTCTGGAGCTTCGGCTTTGACACCGAGGAGCAACGGGTCGGACTGCTGGTCGGCACGACCCGGCAGTGGCTCGCGGTCGGCGACTCGGCGACGGTCAGCGGCACCGAGCTCCGCCTGACCGCCGCGTCGTTCGCTCCGACTCGGGGCGCCATCCTCGTAGTGAACGACATACGGCTGCGGCCGGTGCTGTTCATCGGGTTCGGCCTTGTGCTGGCCGGGCTGCTCCTGCCGCTCCTCAGAAGGGAAGAGCGATAACCGGGCCGGTTATCCTCAACCTCGCCCTTGTGAAGGCAATGCCTGCCGTCCGCTAGGCGCGGGCCGGGCCCAAGCCGTCAGCCGTTGGCCGTCAGCGCACGCGCGGGAGTACGGAAACGGCCTGGCGTCACGAACAACCCGCGTCCTGCCTCACGCGGCATTGACCCACTCAGAAATAGAGGAAGTGTCCCGGCCAGACCCCGGATAGCTGTATGTGTCACACGGAGGACGAATAGAAGCTCGAGACGAATCTCACACGGAAGCAGACTGAACAGAACCAGGAGAACTATCGAAATCCGAACTTGACAGGCGGCTCTTCATGGAAGTGTCCCGCCGTCCCTCGCCGTTCCCCAGGATTCCCCAAAGGCCTGCTAGTCACCCGAGGTGCGCCAAGCTTGACAAGTGCAACAAGGTTGAGTATTACTTCCTGTGTTTTCTGTCTTTACAGGGTTCTTCACCACGGCGGCGTTTGAAGTCATGGGGGTAGGATTGCTCATCGCGCTGATCACCACCGCGGTGCACATAGCCGCGGGCCTCGGGGACCTAACGAAGAGGCACAAAACCCAAGGCGAGGACACGCGGGTCAGGCTTCGGGTGGCGAAGGTCGGACCCGACTTGGTTCTGATCGCCATGTCTTCGCTATTCGCTTCCGCCAAGACGGTCCCAGCGAGCAACGAAGCCGTGCAGGTTGCTCTTGCCACAGTGCTGATACAGGTGCTGTTCCTGCTCGTCTCGGTGCTGCTGTGCGTCCCCGAACCGCGGTCCGTTCGTCGTCATCTAGCGTATGCTGCGAGTTCGGACATACTTGGCGTACTAGCTCTCATCATCAGTGGCCTGGTATTCATCAGCCTGAAGACAGGTACGGGTTGATCGTCCTTTCACTCGTTGTAGCAATAGTCCTTTCGTGTGTCATCGGAGTCGCCATTGCCCTGGGGAGCTACCTTCTGTCGGGCAAGATCACTCAGAGCGCGCGCTTCAACGCGGAAGTCGCCGAGCTGATTGCTCAGTTTACGTCTGAGCCGGACCCGAGGAAGAAGGCGATCTGGGCAATCTGGCTGGGCGAAACGCGCTCCCGACGTGCGCTTGCTGCTCTTGAGGCGGAGTACGAAACAGCAACCGATGGGTACTTGCTTGCGACCATTGCGGGTGCGCTCGTCGGGATGGGGGCAGCAGATACTCCTAGCCAAGCGCGAAAGCTCCGCTCTGTCGGACGGAAGAAGTCCAAGGGCATGTCACAACGAGAGCGAGACTGGCTTCTTCTGGCAGTGGACTGGGCCTCGACCAAGCACCGGATGGTTTCCGAGCGGCGCTGAGCCGGAGGCAAAGCCGGCCTAGTCCGCACGAAGCATGTCTGTGACCGCTGCAATGACATCGCTCTGAGGCTGTCCCTTTAGAATATAGACAGCGTCAAGGCTCCTTACCTGCTTCATTAGGTCGTCTTCCCTCCATACGGAGTAGACAAGGATCGGCAATCGTGCCGCAGAGAGAAGCCTGTCTTCGCGTATGAATCTAATGATCCTTAGTCCGGCGTGCCGAGGGTCGCCGTGGGTGAATGAGAACGGCATCCCGCGGACGAAACGTGACGGCACCAACATCATGTCTACTACCGCCAGGACGTACCTCTCGGCTGGTTCCCCAGCCAGTAGCCCGAGCGCCTCATCCTCGGAGGTTGCCACCGCTACATCCACACCCGCGGCATTGAGCTTCGCGATCAGGGCCTCGGCTTGCCAAGTCTCATCCTCAACTAGCAGTATTCTCTTGCGCGTCGTCATACGCCGGTCTCCTTTCTGACGTCAAGCTCGCGGGAGGACGACTTCGAAAACCGTCTTCAGTTCCGCGTCTGTGGCGTGAGGCACAATATCGCCGCCGTGGAACAGCACGATAGCCCGAGCAATCCATAGACCCAGCCCAGTCCCGGCAGGCTGGATGTACCGCGCGGCCTGCGCACGGTATCCTCTAGTGAATAGCTTCGGTAGGTCCCGCAGCCCCAGCACAGTTCCGTAGTTCTCAAATAGCACGCGGACGCGTTCCCCATCCTGACGCCCCCTGATAGCGACACCGGTCTTCTCGTAGGAATACTTGACGGCGTTGTCCACGATGTTCGAGAAGGCATGCCTCAGCAGGCCGTCCAATCCCCTCACCGGTGGAAGTACGTCAAGCGAGCGGGCATCTGCGTGAACGCTGATGTCCCGGAATCGGGAAACAGCCTGGTAGTTCACCGCGATCGATATCAGCAAGGGTGCTAGGGCAACCGGCCCAAACTGCCGCCGCAGTTCCTCCAGTTCTCGCTTTTGGGGATTCGCGCCCAGGAGTTGTGGCAACAGCGCGAGGTTCCTTACGAGCATCGCACAGAACATCGACTGGGCCTCAATGGACTGCGCCGCGAGTTTCGCACGATCCCACGAGTACGTGCCATCCTTGACGTTGCTGGCATGGCCTTGAATGCTCGCCAGCGGACCCAGTAGCTGGTGAGTGATGGTTTGAATGCTCATCAGCTCTGTGGCATCGAAGATAATGCCGTCGAAGTAACTGGCGGCGCCCTCTTTCACAACACGTGCAGTAACCGAGCCCCATACCGGCGAGCCGTCCTTCCTCTTCAGCTGTAGCAGCTCGTTGGTTACGATGCCGGAGGCAATGACCTTCTCCGAGAGTGCGGCGCGTTCCCCCCTCTCCCAGTAGAGATCCGCCACGCTGATCTGTCTGAGTTCGTCCGGTGAGTACCCGAACATTGTTGACATATACGGGTTGAACTCGACGAACCGACCTTCAGGGCCAGGGGTGTTACGGTAGACAGCCGCGGGGAGGTCGTCAACGATCGTGCGGAGTCGCCGCAGGTCGCGCAGTTCTGGCTCAGCCAGCGACTCTGCGCCGTTCAAGCGTGAGGTGGTCATCAGGAATAGAACAGGGGTGGGCCTTCGCAGACGATTCGCGTCCTACCCGGCGCAGCGCGGCCGCGTTGGATTGATTCCATCTGGAAGATTGTAGGCGCGGGCCGGGGT
>Ga0194126_10011903_pt1 | contig 11097 bp, 14 predicted proteins | sample TA2KigC150mmetaG_FD_148641 | JGI IMG/M metagenome (GOLD analysis project Ga0194126, IMG submission 148641) | Freshwater microbial communities from Lake Tanganyika, Tanzania - TA2015035 Kigoma Deep Cast 150m | ecosystem: Environmental > Aquatic > Freshwater > Lake | place: Tanzania: Lake...
TTGATCCCCCAGGACCTTGATGCAGGCGACCTTCTTAGCGCCTGAATTATCTGCCACATTTAACACGGTCTGCATCTGAATCATAATGACACCCCATTGCGCCGAAGGTCTACAGGCAGCCAGAGCAGCGCTTGACTGTGCATAATCGCCGTCAATCCAGCGCCCGATGTTCTCTATTTCGCTTTATCCAGAATTTCCAGCATCCGCCAGCGTTTTTCCCGACTCAGCGGACGCGATTCAATGATAAGAACCTTATCACCAACCTTACAGCTGTTCTGCTCATCGTGGGCCTTGTACTTGACATAACGCGTGATGTACTTATGAAATACGGCGTGCTTCACAAGCCTCTCCGCCCGGACCACGATCGTTTTATCCATTTTATTGCCGACCACCACACCTTTGATCACGATCTTGTTACTGCGCTGTTCCACTGTCACCCTCCTTTTCGACCAGGACCGTCTTTATACGCGCGATATCCTTGCGAACGTGGCCCAGCATTGCAGAAGATTCCAGTTGCCCTGAGGCTTGCCGAAGCCGGAGCTTGAAAAACTCCTCTACCAGCTCTCTGTTCTTCTGCTGTAATTCATCTATGCTCAGATCTCTGATCTCTTTAATTTTCATCAGATATCTCCCTTGAAAGAAACTTTGTGCCAATCGGCAGCTTATGAGCAGCCAGAGCGAATGCCTCTTTAGCTGTCTCGCGGGAAACCCCTTCCATCTCATAGAGCACGACGCCCGGTTTGATCACCGCCACCCACTCTTCGGGAGCGCCCTTCCCTTTTCCCATACGGGTCTCAGCGGGTTTTTTTGTCACGGACTTATGCGGGAAAATCCGAATCCAGATTTTACCGCCGCGCTTCACATGACGCGTCATTGCGACACGCGCCGCTTCGATCTGTCTTGCGGTAATCCAGCCGCACTGCGTTGCCTGAAGGGCATATTCGCCGAACGCCACGGTATTGCCCCGTGTGGCCTTGCCGCTCATGCGGCCCCGTTGTACCTTTCTGAACTTTACCCTTTTAGGCATCAACATTGTTCAATACCCCTGTTACACTTGCTTTTCATCACGAGTCCCCGACGCCCGTCCCCTAAGAAAATGGTTATGCCGTTTCTTTCTTTCCGGGTAACACTTCCCCATGGAAGATCAATACCTTGACCCCGATCAAGCCGTAGGCGGTGCGGGCTTCCGTAAAACCACAATCACTATCCGCTCCCAGGGTATGTAGAGGCACCCTTCCCTCGCGATACCATTCCGATCTCGCCATTTCAGCGCCGCCCAACCGTCCGCCGCAGTTTACCCGGATACCTTTGGCGCCGAACTTCATGGCTGCCGTCACGCATTTCTTCATCGCCCTTCGGAATGCAACGCGCCTCTCCAGCTGCTGCGCGACATTCTCGGCAACCAGTTGCGCATCGATTTCCGGTTTTCGCACTTCCAGAATATTGATGATCACCTCGCATGTCGTGATCCCCTCGAGATCTTTCTTGAGCTTTTCGATCTCCGATCCCTTTTTCCCTATGATGATCCCAGGGCGCGCTGCATGGATATTTACCTTCGCCTTATTCGCCGCCCGCTCAATATCTATCTTGGAGACGCCGGCGTGGTAAAGCTTCCCCTTGAGGTATCTTCGAATCTTGATGTCCTCATGAAGCAGTTCAGAGTAGTTCCGTTCTGAAAACCATTGCGAATACCATGTCTTGATACCACCCAACCTCAACCCGATCGGGTTCACCTTCTGCCCCAACTGACACCTCCTTAAAAAATCACTCCTCACTCAGGACCACGGTGATATGACTCATCCGTTTTTTTATCGATGCGGCTCGTCCCTGGGCCCTTGCCCGCCAACGCTTCAAGGAGGGGCCATGATCGACATATATCTCCTTGACGTAGAGGATGTTTTCATCGATGTTCGGATTCTGCTTCGCATTGGCCACGGCAGAATTCAAGACCTTGCTTACATGGCCGGCCGCATATTTCCTCGTAAAAAGGAGGATCTTCTTCGCCTCCTCGATCTTCTTCCCTCGAACCAGATCCACCACCAGCCGTACCTTCTGTGGTGACATCCGGAGATATTTAGCGACTGCCCTTGCTTCCATAACTGACTCCAAACTGCCGTGTTGGAAGGGGACAGATTTTAAATCTGTCCCCCCGAACATGTCCCCCCGATTCTACTTGCGCAGCTTCGTCTTGCGGTCTCCGGCATGGCTGTAAAACGTCCTCGTCGGCGAAAATTCACCCAGCTTGTGACCCACCATGTTTTCGGTCACAAAAACCGGAATGAATTTCTTCCCATTATGCACCGCAAACGTCTGTCCGATCAATTCGGGGGTGACCGTAGAACGGCGCGACCATGTCTTGATGACCGTTTTGCTCCCCGTGGCATCCTGCCTTCTCACCTTTTCGAGCAGCCGCTCTTCGATATACGCATTTTTTTTAATTGACCGTGCCACTTTTAACCTCTTCTTTTCACGATATATTTATCGGTGCTTTTATTGGTTCGCGTCTTGTGCCCTTTCGTAGGCACGCCCCAGGGGGTGCAGGGATGACGGCCGCCGGATGATTTTCCTTCTCCGCCGCCCATCGGATGATCCACCGGGTTCATCACGACCCCTCGGACCTTGGGTCGGCGTCCCAGCCAGCGCGACCGTCCCGCCTTGCCGATGCTCAGGTTTTCATGATCGATATTCCCCACCTGACCGATCGTCGCCTTGCATTCCATAAATATCTTCCTGACCTCGCCGGACGGAAGGCGAACCTGAGCATACCCTTCCTCCTTTGCCATCAGCTGGCCATAAGCGCCTGCGGATCTGATGAGCTGCCCCCCTTTGCCCACCTTGAGCTCTACATTGTGAATCAAAGTGCCCAGCGGAATATTCTTCAGGGGAATGGTATTGCCGGGTTTGATGTCGGCTTTCTCCCCGCTGACCACCGCATCCCCCACAACAATTTTTGAGGGGGCGATAATGTATCTTTTTTCGCCATCGCCGTAGTTGAGCAGGGCAATTCGGGATGAACGGTTGGGATCGTATTCAATGGAGGCGACCCGCGCCGGGACACCTTCTTTGTCTCTCCTGAAATCGATCAGCCGGTAGCGACGTTTGTGCCCCCCGCCGATGTGACGGCTGGTCAACCTTCCGTAGCTGTTGCGGCCCCCCGTTCTCCTCACGGGAGCAAGAAGGCCTTTCTCAGGCGCTACGCCTGTCAGTTCCTCAAAGTCCGAGCAGGTCTGAAACCTTCTTCCCGGCGACGTCGGCTTATACTTTTTAATTCCCATCCCCTTTATATCCTCACTCTTCTAAGGCTTCATCCATGATAAGCAGGCAGATCACACGCCATCCATCGCCTCGATGCGGCTGCCTGGAGCGAGAGTCACAATCGCCTTCTTCCAGGAGCGCCTTTGACCGATTATCTTTCCCGTTCGTTTCTTTTTCCCGGGGACATTCATCACCCTTACATCGAGAACTTTGACCTTGAAGAGTTTTTCCACGGCACGACTGATCTCTATCCTGTTTGCGGAGAGATGAACCTCAAAGTTATACTGATTATGCGCATCCCTCGCGATCGTGCTCTTTTCGGTGATCAACGCCTTTTTTATGATCTGATGCAGTTCCATTATGATATCAGCGCCTCTTCAATTTTCTTAATCGCGGGTTCCAAAAGGACAACATGGTCGTATTTCAGCAGGTCGTAGACGTTGATCCCTTCGGATCTCACCATCTTCACCTCTTTGATATTCCGCGATGACTTCTCCAGAATCGGCTGCGATCCGTCGATAACAAAAAGGGCTTTACTCAATCCAAACCGGTCGATGACCTCTCGGAATCTTTTCGTCCTGATTTCATCCATCGGAAAATCCCTGAGGACGATCATCCTCTCTTCCTTGAGCTTCATACTCAGGGCGGATATCAGCGCCGTCCGTCTTACCTTTTTAGGCGGTTTGTATGAATAGCTGTGCGGGGTAGGCCCAAAGATGATTCCGCCGCCTCTCCAGATCGGAGATCGGGAATGTCCTGCCCGGGCGCGGCCGGTACCCTTCTGGCGCCACGGTTTTTTCCCGCCGCCCCTGACATCGCTCCTGCCCTTGGTGGAAGCGTTTCCCAATCGCCGCGAAGCCATCTGCATCTTGACCACTTCGTATATGGCGTCCTGATTGACCTCAGCCCCGAAAACGGCATCGCTCAGATCGATCTCAGAGACACGGTTATTTTCAATATCGTACACACCCGTTACTGGCATTTTTCCACCTTAAAGTCTTGCTCGATTTAGCTTTTCTTTATCGCCTGCTTGATCAGCAGAAATCCGTTCTTGCTGCCCGGAACGGCGCCTCTCACCAGGATGACATTGAGGTCCGGCCTGACAGCCCAGATCTGGAGGTTCTGCACGGTCTTTCTCTCGCTTCCCATGCGGCCGGGAAGCTTCGTTCCCTTGAAAACCCTCGACGGATCGGCGCTGGCGCCGATGGAACCCGGCGCCCGATGAAACATCGATCCGTGGGTCGCCCTGCCGCCCCGAAATCCGTGACGTTTCACAACCCCCGCGAATCCCTTGCCTTTGGTGGTCCCCACAATATCCACATAATCCCCGGGTTCAAAGAGTTCCGCAGTCAGTTCTTGGCCCGGTTCGTAGCCCTCGAGATCCATCTTGAATTCTCTAAGAATGCGAAACAGTCCTTTGTCCGCATTCCGGAAGTGCCCCTGAAGGGCCTTGGTCACGCTTTTCTGCTTGATCCTTCCATAACCAAGCTGCAAGGCTTCATAACCGTCCTTTTCTATGGTCTTTTTCTGTACGACCACCGAAGGCTCCACCTCAATGACCGTCACCGGAACGGAGAGCCCCTCGTCAGAAAACACCTGGGTCATCCCCAATTTTTTACCGATCAATCCTTTTGTCATCATCCGTCTCTTTTTAGAGTTTGATCTCCACATCCACACCGGCGGAAAGATCGAGTTTCATAAGGGCATCCACCGTCGCTTGGGTCGGCTCAACAATGTCGATGAGTCTTTTATGCGTTCGAATCTCGAACTGCTCCCGCGACTTCTTGTCCACATGCGGCGACCGGTTCACGCAGTACTTGTTGATCTCGGTCGGCAATGGGATCGGACCGGCGACACGGGCTCCGGTCCGTTTTGCCGTCTCCACGATATCCTCCACCGAACGGTCGAGCAGCTTATAGTCATACGCTTTGAGGCGAATCCTTATTTTCTGATCTTTCATGGTCTCCTTCAATCTGCTTCTAGCAAATTCTATTCAATGATCTTGCTGACCACACCGGCGCCAACGGTCCTGCCCCCTTCGCGGATGGCGAAACGGAGCTGTTCTTCCATGGCGATCGGCGTAATCAAGGTGACTTCCAACTCCACGTTGTCCCCGGGCATGACCATCTCCACGCCTTCCGGCAGATTCGCCACTCCCGTCACATCCGTGGTGCGGAAGTAGAACTGCGGACGATAACCGTTGAAGAAGGGGGTGTGCCTGCCGCCTTCCTCCTTGGTCAGGACATAGACCTGGGCCTTGAATTTGGTGTGCGGAGTGATGGAACCGGGCTTCGCAACAACCTGGCCTCTTTCCACGTCCTCCCGCTTGGTACCGCGCAGAAGCACCCCGACATCGTCACCCGCCCGGCCCTCGTCGAGGGTTTTGCGGAACATCTCGACGCCGGTGCAGACGGTCTTGAAGGTGGGACGTATCCCGATGATCTCGACTTCGTCGCCGGTCCGCACGATCCCGCGATCGACGCGGCCCGTGACCACCGTGCCACGACCGGAAATGGTAAAGACATCTCCGACCGGCATGAGAAACGGCTTGTCCAGATCGCGCACCGGCTCCGGAATATAGCTGTCGACGGCGGCCATCAGTTCCCAGATCGATTTTGCATCGGGAGAGTTCGGGTCATCGGCCTCGAGCGCCTTTAGCGCCGATCCTCTGATGATGGGAAGGTCATCCCCAGGAAATTCATAGGTCGTCAAGAGCTCGCGGAGCTCAAGCTCAACGAGATCCAGAAGCTCCGGGTCATCCACGAGATCGACTTTATTCATGTAGACGACGATATAAGGAACCTGGACCTGACGGGCAAGGAGGATGTGCTCTCGCGTCTGAGGCATGGGGCCATCGGAGGCGGCCACGACCAGGATGGTGCCGTCCATGTGCGCGGCGCCGGAAATCATGTTCTTGATATAGTCGGCATGTCCCGGACAGTCGACGTGGGCATAGTGACGTTTTTCCGTCTGGTATTCCACATGCGAGATGTTGATGGTCACTCCCCGTTCCTTTTCTTCCGGAGCGTTATCGATGGAATCAAAGGGCCTGAATTCGGCGAATCCCTTCGTGGCCAAGTGTTTTGTGATCGCGGCAGTCAATGTTGTTTTCCCATGATCAACGTGACCGATCGTGCCGATATTCAGATGCGGCTTCGTCCTCTCAAATTTTTTCTTAGCCATTTCTAACCTCCTTGCTCTTTGAATGGTTCGTTAAAATCGGTAATGGGCAAATGCTTTATTGGCCTCGGCCATCTTGTGAACGGCTTCCCTTTTCTTGACGGCCCCACCGCGATTGTTGGCCGCATCGATCAGCTCCGCGGCCAGTTTTTCGCACATGGTCTTTTCGGAGCGCTCCCGCGCATGGGTGATGAGCCAGCGGATACCCAAAGCTATCCTTCGTGAAGGGATGACTTCCGTCGGCACCTGGTATGTCGACCCGCCGACACGCCTTGACTTGACCTCGATGACCGGTTTAACGTTGGTTATGGCCTTTTCAAACACGTCGACCGGCGGTTCCTTGATGCGCTCCTGAATGATATCGAACGCCCCATACAGGATAGATTCCGCAACGCTCTTTTTCCCCCGCTTGAGAAGATTGTTGATGAATCTGGCCACCAGCCTGTTGCTGTATTTCGGATCCGGTAAAATCTCCCTCTTGGTAACTTCTCTTCTCCTCGGCATCACCCTATCCCCGTTTAACTCGGCCTTTTAGCTCCGTATTTTGATCTTCCCTGTTTTCTATCCTGAACACCGACGGCGTCGAGCGTCCCCCTGATGATGTGATAACGCACACCGGGCAGGTCCTTGACCCGACCGCCCCGCACCAGGACAACGGAATGCTCCTGAAGGTTATGTCCCACGCCCGGAATATAGGAAGTCACTTCATAACCGCTGGTCAACCGAACCCTGGCCACTTTTCTCAAGGCGGAGTTCGGCTTTTTAGGCGTCGAGGTGTAAACCCTTACGCAGACGCCCCGTCGCTGAGGCGAAGCGGCCAATGCGGGTGTTGCCGCTTTCCTGCCGATCTTAACCCTTCCCTTCCGAACCAATTGATTTATTGTAGGCATTACCCCTCCAGGCCCTTTCTTTGGTTGTTGGCTTTCCCTGTGCAACAAAAGCTAGACTATTTATCAATTTACCATATCCATGTCAAGCAGTTTCTCGTTATTTTTTTCACCTGGAAGACTATCCGCCGGTTCACCCTCCGATATGGAAATTGGTTCCGCCTCTGTTTTAATACCCAGTTTCTTATACATCGGGAGCCCTGTTCCGGCGGGGATCAGTCTGCCCATAATCACATTTTCCTTAAGGCCTCTCAGGTAGTCCGTTTTTCCGGCCAGCGAAGCCTCGGTCAGAACACGCGTTGTTTCCTGGAAGGAAGCCGCCGAAATGAAACTTTGTGTGGAAAGCGACGCCTTCGTGATGCCCATCAGGATAGGCTCTCCCTGGGCGGGGGTTCCCCCCTTCGCTACGACCTTGTCGTTCTCCTCCTGGAAGCGGAACCGTTCAACCTGTTCATCGGCAATGAAGGTCGTGTCGCCCGGATCCTTGATGACGACCCTTCGAAGCATCTGGCGGACGATCACCTCCATATGCTTGTCGTTGATTTTCACCCCCTGCAGTCGGTAAACGTCCTGCACCTCATCCACCAGATAGCGGGCCAGCACCTTTTCCCCCTTGATCATGAGAAGGTCATGCGGATTGTTCACTCCGTCCATCAGGGGTTCGCCGGCCGTAACCCGGTCACCCTCCTGGACGCTCACATGCTTGCCCTTGGGAATCAGGTATTCCTTTTCATCCTCGGCATCGGGGGTAACAATGACCTTTCGCTTCCCTTTGGAATCTTTGCCGTAAGAGACCACGCCGTCGATTTCGCTGATCACCGCAAAGTCCTTGGGTTTGCGCGCTTCGAAAAGTTCCGCGACACGGGGAAGCCCCCCGGTAATATCCTTTGTCTTTGTCGTTTCCCTTGGAATTTTGGCAAGAATATCACCTGCATTGACCGTATCGCCTTCGGATACGACAATATTGGCGCCGACCGACAGGAGGTGCCTCGCCACCGCATTGGATCCCGGGATCTTGGCCGTCCTGCCTTTCTTATCCTTGATGGAGACGCGCGGACGCATATCGGTTCCCCTGAACTCGACGATGACCTTCCGCGAGAGACCGGTCACCTCGTCCACCTGTTCCTGCATGGTTTTCCCTTCGATGATATCTCCGAACTTGACCGTTCCGTCGACTTCGGCAAGAATGGGAATGGAGAAGGGGTCCCACTCGGCAAGCAAGTCGCCTCGCTTTTGGTCCTTGGGTCCCTTGACAGGGCTGTCGGGTTCGACTTTGATATGCGCGCCATAGGGAATAGGGTATTTTCCGCGGCTCCGCCCCTGCTCATCGATGACATGCACCTCGCCGTTGCGGTTCATGACGACAAGCCCACCGTTGCGGCTCCTTACCGTATGAAGGTTTACGAAACGGATGGTCCCGTCGTGTCTCGCTTCCAGAGTAGAGTGCTCTTCAAATTTTGCCGTCCCACCGATATGGAAGGTTCTCATCGTCAGCTGGGTCCCTGGTTCCCCGATGGACTGGGCCGCAATGATCCCGACGGCTTCGCCGATATTCACCAGGATGCCCCGGGAGAGGTCGCGGCCGTAACACATCGCACAAACGCCGTGCTTGGAACGGCAGGTAAGAACCGAACGGATATTGACCTTTTCAATCCCGGCATCATCGATTTTTTTCGAAAGCGCCTCATCGATCAGTTGGTTGTCCGGGACAAGCACCACATCGGTAAAAGGATCGCGGATCTCATCCAGTGCAACCCTCCCCAGAACGCGCTCGCCGGCCGTTTCGATGATTTCACCACCTTCCATCAGAGCCGAGACGAAGATCCCGTCGATCGTACCACAGTCGTCTTCGGTGATGATGCAGTCCTGAGCCACATCGACAAGCCTGCGGGTGAGATACCCTGAGTTTGCGGTCTTCAATGCCGTGTCGGCCAGGCCTTTCCGCGCTCCGTGGGTGGAGATGAAGTATTCGAGCACCGTCAGACCCTCCCGGAAGTTTGCCCGGATCGGTGTTTCGATGATCTCACCGGAAGGTTTGGCCATCAGCCCTCTCATTCCGGCCAGCTGTCTGATCTGAACCGCGCTGCCCCTCGCGCCGGAGTCCGCCATCATGTAAATGGGGTTGAAACTCTCACCTTTCTTCCTGCTCCCGTCGGGCCCAATCTGCTCATCCATCCCGATACCGCCCAGCATCTCGGCGGCGATCTTTTCCGTCGCCTGCGCCCAGATATCGATCACCTTGTTGTACCGCTCACCGTAAGTGATCAATCCCTCCATATACTGTTTCTGGATGCCGAGCACATCCTTATCCGCTTTGGCGACGATATCGCGTTTGCTATCGGGAATGACCATGTTGTGAATCGCTATGGAAACACCGGCCTGGGTGGCATATTTGAATCCGATGTCCTTCAGGCGATCGGCCAAAAGGACCGTGGTTTTGTCTCCGCACGAACGGTAGCAGTCGTTGATCAGGTTGGTCAGTTCCTTCTTGTTCATGACCTTGTTTATCGCCGCGAAGCCGATGGGTTCGGGGACGACTTCGAAAAGAACGATCCGGCCCACGGTCGTTTCCGTCAGCGCCCCGTCGATGCGGACGCTGATCTTCGCATGCAGATCCACCGATTGCGAATCCAGAGCTGATCGGACCTCGGAGGGATCGGAAAAGGTCATCCCCTCTCCCTTGACGCCGCTTTGCGACCGCGTCAGATAATAGATCCCGAGGACGATATCCTGGCTGGGAATGATGATAGGCATCCCATTGGCAGGCGACAGGATATTGTTGGTCGACATCATCAGAACCCTGGCTTCCGTCTGCGCCTCGATGGACAGAGGTACATGCACGGCCATCTGATCGCCGTCGAAATCGGCGTTGAATGCCGTACAGACCAGTGGATGAAGCTGGATCGCCTTTCCTTCGATCAGAATGGGCTCAAAGGCCTGCAGGCCCAGCCGATGCAATGTCGGCGCCCGGTTCAGCATCACGGGGTATTCACGGACCACCTCATCGAGGGCATCCCATACCTCGGCTGTCTCCTTTTCCACCATTTTCTTTGCGCTTTTGACCGTCGTTACATATCCCTTTTCCTGAAGTCGCCTATAGATGAAGGGTTTGAAGAGTTCCAGGGCCATCTTCTTAGGAAGGCCGCATTGATGGAGCCGCAGATCGGGACCGACCGTGATGACGGAACGCCCTGAATAATCGACCCGTTTGCCAAGGAGATTCTGGCGGAAACGGCCCTGCTTCCCTTTGAGCATATCGGAAAGGGAACGAAGCGGACGCTTGTTGGTGCCCGTGATGGCCCTTCCCCGCCGGCCGTTGTCGAACAGAACGTCTACGGCTTCCTGGAGCATTCGTTTCTCATTACGAATGATGATTTCCGGCGCGTTCAGCTCCTGTAAGCGCTTGAGCCGGTTGTTCCGGTTGATCACCCTCCTGTAGAGATCGTTCAGATCGGAGGTGGCAAACCGTCCGCCGTCGAGCGGAACCAGGGGACGCAGGTCGGGCGGTATGACCGGAAGAACCGTCAGAACCATCCACTCCGGTTTGTTGCCCGACTTCTTCAGCGCTTCGACGACCTTCAGGCGTTTGACGTATTTTTTCCGTTTCGTTTCCGAAGCGGATATCTTCAGTTCCAAACGGAGTTCCTCGTCGAGCTTATTGAGGTTCACCTCTTCCAGGAGCACACGGACCGCCTCGGCCCCGATACCCGCTTCGAAGGCATCGGCGCCATACTGATCCCTCAGATCGCTGTATTCCTCATCGGTCAGGAGATCC
>Ga0194126_10011904_pt1 | contig 11096 bp, 10 predicted proteins | sample TA2KigC150mmetaG_FD_148641 | JGI IMG/M metagenome (GOLD analysis project Ga0194126, IMG submission 148641) | Freshwater microbial communities from Lake Tanganyika, Tanzania - TA2015035 Kigoma Deep Cast 150m | ecosystem: Environmental > Aquatic > Freshwater > Lake | place: Tanzania: Lake...
ATTACTGCGTTCTCGTAGATGGCGACGATTTCCTCTATCCCCGCGCATTTATGCGACTCCAACATTATTTGCGTTATCAACCCGATATGCTTTTTATTGCATTCCACGACAGTTTGCAACCCAATATAGTCGATGAGAATCGCAATGTTCCATATATATCGTTTCACAATAAATGTTGTTTGTCCTACAACATAGATGCATTTACAGTGGAAGAATGGTATAAAGTAAAAGGTGCGATGCATCCATTTAAGCGAGACATTAATCATATGAATACATTTGCGCGACCGTTCTTATTCTCTCGCAAATCGGTTGAACACGATATTCATTATGATGAAAATATGCAGTTGTATGATGATTTTATTGTGTTTTTAAAAGCGTTTGAGCATCAAATGGTAGGAAATCTCCGCGTTTTTACAATGGTGGAGTCGAATATGTATTTGTATAATACTGCAGTAAATGATACAGCTTCTAAACGGTATTTTTCGGCGGAAAACGAGGCCGCGCAAGCGGCCGAGAATGAGCATTACCAAAAAAGTATCCGTTCCAATTTTTTGGCACTAAGAAGATGGGACTTGGCAAAAATGCCTCTATTGGAACTCGGTCAAAACAGCGAACCTGACGAGTTCCAAGTCAAATGCAAATTCGTATATGAGCTTACGGCAAAACTAAATATGCAACGTATGGTACCACAAGAGGACAATATGGATATTGTGATGAAATATTGCAAAGAAAACGGAAACCGTGTATTCTATGACGACTTAGTCAAAACACTCGAATGGATGTATATACCTCTCAACTAGTGCAATAGTTTTTTTGAGAGAAAGGGTTTAAATAAACGCCGATAGAAAACATATCTATTTCCAAAATCCATATGTCTTATTATACCTCTACAAATACCCAAGATGATTTACTATTGCAGAATCTGATGAACTTTTACGAAAACCCGCAGAATATGAAGATAATTCAAGCGATTGTAAATGGTGAATCGCGCATTTCCTTACGTATTATCGACTGGTTCGTCACAAATTATGCAAAAAAATATGATACGGAATACATTATTCGGATGCGCACTGGTATTCTAAAAGACCTGATTGAAGACTGTAAATTCAAAGTTTATCACAGGTATAAATTGCAGTTAAAAGCATACTCAAAAAAACGTTTTGATTCGTTCTGCAGATGGGACCGAATTTCAGTTCCTTGTGCTCAAAATGAAGCGGGGGAAGAGTGTTTTATGGAGACAACTATCGGGCAACTCAATTTTTTTAAATGGGCGATTGAAAACCGCATATTAGACTATATTGAGCGGTATTATGATGATATTGAGAGGGATATGAATGCCCGTAATAGTTCGAGTCGGCGCAATACAACATCTTCTACTGAGAGTTCCGACACGAGCACGGAAACACCGCCAAAACCTGACGGAAAAACACGTAAGAAACGACAGGAATTGACAGTAAGTGCGTCGAAATGCATCAAGAAAGAAATGGTGCATATCGCGGTTACATTTGATAAATGAGGAGGACACGAAAGGATTGATGGGTATGGATGCATTTTGTTTCATTTGAAACGGACATTTATATTAATTTTCCATTTACGTACGTTTGTCCTTCATAATTTTTGTAAAAATCAAAACATTTTATTTCAGCATTTGTAGAATATGTTGGGATGTTTTTGTCTGTTGATAATGATAATATCCCAATCATAATTTTTGACTTTATTTGTTGAATATTATTCTTTTTTCTATACCCATTTAATCCTTCTTTCAAAAAATATCTGACTTCATTATCTAGCCCTTCGTGGTCGTCGGTAATATAATTAAAGCAACATTTTCCGTAATATGTCTTAGGATTTTTTCCGACTCTATAAATAAACGTAATAAACGACATATATAGTATATAATATGTCGTTTTTTCAGAAAATTTGCACGCATTAACGTCTATTCGCGGAGTTGTCCCTTGGTCGCTTCGCTTCAAGAGGGACAATTCCGCAAATAGACGTTAATTCAACGGCATTGCCCGTTGGTTCGGCTCGGGTGTAAATTCGTTCGGCACTATCACCGGTGCTTTATATGCAACATTCAAAGATTTATGCTGATACACGTCAGGGGCAATCGGTGACCTAGCATTCACCAGATTAGTAGAACCTATACCAAACAATTGTGACTCGATATCTGCTGAATTCGACGCTAAATTCATTCCGGCCGTTTTCATACCAATTAATCCTTGTCCCGGAAAATAAGTAGTCGGCACTGTTCCGTAAAAAGACGATTTTTCATAAGACATATAGTTATGGTGCTCATCATTGATATTTTGCTCCATAGCATAATTGCCCGGAGTGTTTCGACTTCGCGTAGACGCCATTATACATTACCAAAAGAATGCAATTCCTACTATCTACACTTACGCTTATACAGATATAAAAATCAGTATGAGTATATGTGGCTCAGCAAAACCCAATATAAAAGAACCCAACTTTGTCCTATTTGTTTGGATAAACTTGGCAGACGAAAAGCCATTTTCAAAACACCTTGTAACCACTTATTTCATAACGATTGTCTATTAGGGTATTGCAATGCGAGTGAAGGTATGCCGCAGTGATGTAGAAGATTCGCGTATGAATGTATATGCATTTAGGAATAATGCAATAAGAGACCCGGAAATATCTCTGAACTCGTACGTATATAGCAATCAAGAAAACGTTTCTCTCCTCTCGCAAGAAAGTGGGTCTAGAACGAAAAGAAATCTCAAGACAAAGAGAAGGAAGACACACAAAGAAAATCCGATAAACTTTTACCGTTCCATCCGCAAATCAATATGCGGTGCATTTTTGCAAGGACCATATGACCTTCGATGCAATTCTGTAATTCCGTGTTCCCTTATTCCTTCCATATGTTCCGCCGTTCCATATCCTTTGTTTTTGTCGATTCCGTATAATTCTACTAAAGCCGGATTTTTCCGGCATAAATCCGCAATATAATCGTCCCTTGCTACTTTTGCTAGAATCGATGCGGCAGCAATGCAAGTATATAGATTATCGCCACCTTCGACCGTTTGACTGCCAATTTCGACAAGCATTTCGGTTTCAGGGTCAAACACTGTATAGGCTGGGAAATCATTGCCATCTACAATGATGTACATTCCGTTTTTCAAATCGGCAGCAGTTACATTATGTATTATTTGTATCCTCTCTATCAAATCGCGACAACACTCTCGCATTGTCTTTAATACGGCTTGACGAATATTTATTTCGTCTATAATGTCGGGCTCTGTGTATCGAACCGTCCAAGCAATCGCATTTGCTTTTATATATTCGGCAACTTCTCGAATCTTTTTTTGGGAAGAAAATCGTTTGCTGTCTTTCATCCATTCGTGTTTAAAATCCATTTTAGGAAGAATGGTCGCAGCTACATAGAGACGGCCGAAAAGAGGTCCGCGTCCGGCTTCATCTACACCAATTTCCCATTTATTCTCCTCTCGAAAACACGTATTTAGGATATTGGTTTTATTGCGTGCAGGTTTCATATTACTGTAGGATATGTGATTATGTTATAGTCGTATCCATTCTATCGCCATTTATTTATATTGATTGCTATTTGCAAAGAATTTCCACTCGTAACTTTTATTCGCAACATACAATATAAACAACGTTACGTTAGAGAACTATGACTGGACCATTATTATTGTTTGTAACATTATTGTGTACATTGTCCATTTCAATATATCTCGGAAAAGCAAGTATTGTGCATAAAGAGGGTATAACCAATATAGATGCGAAAATCGCCGCGGCGGGAATATCGTCGAACATAAATGAAATTCAATCCTCTTTAGCTATGCCGTCGCCAGGTTCAAATATGCCACCACCAGATTCAACTATGGCTCCTGGTTCAACTATGGCTCCTGGTTCAACTATGACTCCTGGTTCAACTGTGGCTCCTGGTTCAACTATGGCTCCTGGTTCAACTATGACTCCCGGTTCAACTATGGCTCCTGGTTCAACTATGGCTCCCGGTTCAACTATGGCTCCTGGTTCAACTATGGCTCCTGGTTCAACTATGGCTCCTGGTTCAACTATGGCTCCTGGTTCAACTATGGCTCCTGGTTCAACTATGTCTCCTGGTTCAACTATAGCGTCGAGTACAACACCTGCAGCAACAACTCCTACTTGTGGCGATAACAAGATGTCGGATTATTACAAATGGTTCGAATATTGGAACAAGGTTGCCACAAACGGAGATGTAAATACTGCATCACAATCCAGTAATTATGTACTAAAAACGCAAATTGTTCCTCCTGTATGTCCTAAATGCCCGAATTGCCAAGTAGGCGCTAATACGTCGTCCGTATGCACAAGTTGTGGTGGATTGGGTGGAAGTGGTACAACCAATAAATATAAAAACCGTTTTTCGGACTTTTTGGCTGCATATGGTGCGGGATATAAAGGAAATGGAGTTTGGACCGGGTTTTGGACAACGGGTAATGGCACAAGTGTCAATACAAGTAGTGGCGCAACTAGTGGCGGTTCAAGTAGTAGTGATACAAATAACGGCGGCGCAATTGGATTATTGAAGGATACTGGTGCTGGAGTCAAAGATTTATTGCAGGATACTGGTTCGGGAGTCAAAGACATATTGCAGGATACAGGTTCTGGAACGACCGATTTATTGCGTGATACTGCTTCAGGCGCTACTGGTTTATTACGCGATACTGCTTCAGGCGCTACTGGCCTATTGAAAGAAACTGGTTCTGGCGCAGTTGGATTAGTGAAAGATTTAGGGTCGGGTGTGAAAGATGTGCTGAGAACAAATCCGTTGCAGATAAATAATGTGCAGGGAGGCGATGGAGCGGGTGCAGGAGCGGGTGCAGGAGCGGGTGCAGGAGCGGGTGCAGGAGCGGGCGCAGATAGAAATCCATACCGGTCCGGTTATTATTCCCAGGGCACATACAATTTACCAAACAGTCCTCTCGGAATACAGGGAATTGACCCTTACTCTTACAACGGTGCGCTAGTGTCAAAGGGCGGTAATTATATTCCAGTGACAAGTGACTTCAGTTCTTTCCGAAAGTAAACCTGCGCAAAAAATTGAAAGCATTTTTTGAATTGTGTTGATGAATGCAAATGATAATCAACACAATTTATTCTTAAACCGTGAAAAATGTTATCTTCTTTCTTTGAACACGAAGCGCAATCTATTCTTGCATTGTTCTTGACAAAACCAGAATTGTACAAAGACTATCGTACACAGTCTGACCGTCAAGGGTATTTCTTTGCCAAGTTCCGGAAGTTTGCCGATAATTATTACAATTTTACAGGAGACGAATCGGTTTATTTTATGTCGACGCGTAAACAAGCGGCAGGAGAAGCAAATATTTGCGGTGGAGGAGGAAAAATGTCTGGTTCCGCCTCTCGCTATTTCAAAGCAAGATATTACCAAGCAGAAAACGCCAGATTGTCCGAAATTGATGCATTTGCAAAAAAATACAGCATTACATTTGAACCGGGTAAAGACTCACGTCTCTTTGTCGGTGTAAAGGAAATATGGAATAAACTCGATAATGTGGAGGAAATATTGGCGAACTCGCAATGGGCAAATATTGCTGACAGAGCATATGATGACGCGTCGTTTGAAAAGCCGATTCCGAACAAAGTAGAGAAATGCTTGATTCCATTTGCGATTCGTAACAAGGTAATGCAAAAATACAGAAACAGGCAAAATCGTTTAACTACAATTATTTCGACGAGACGAGAGGATGAAGAAGAGGAAGAGGAAAATGCAGCAAAATCAAATGCGAAGAAGGTAAGTGTAGCAGTGCCATTTGTTTCATTAACAGAGGAAGAAATGAATGATTGGTAGAGACAGAGACGAGAGAAAAAGATATACTCCCAACGCGTTAAACGCACAAATAATATAAACCGACACTATTTTAATACAATAATATCAATAATAAAAAATAAATGAATACACTTGATTTAAATACTCTTTTTCATAGAAACGATATTGCGGTAAAAATAAAAAAAATATTGACATCTTTTGATGCGAAATGTAAAGAATCCGATTTTAAAAAGGGAATCTATCTGTATGGTTCGCCGGGCACAGGAAAAACCAGGTTCGTACTCGATATATTGAAAGACCTCGACTATGATGTTATTAAATTTGACGCAGGTGATGTACGTAATAAATCACTAATGGATACAATAACGCGCGACAATGTAAGTCGTCACAATGTGCTGGATATGATGTATGGCCGAACACGAAAAATTGCAATTTTGATGGACGAGATAGACGGGATGCATAAAGGCGATAAAGGTGGAATATCCGCGCTGGTCAAATTGATTCGTCAGAAGAAGACGAAAAAGCAAAAATTGGAAAATGTAACACTTAATCCGGTCATATGTATTGGAAATTACTATATGGACAAGAAAATCAAGGAGTTAATGAATGTATGCAATGTATTTGAATTGCCTACTCCGACAGATGAACAAGTCCGCGATGTTATTTCTCGCATTTTCCGTGTCGGAACCGCCACCAGTCATTTCTGGAAAAACGAATTTATATTGGAACAGATGGTTCAATATGTGCAGGGCGATATACGAAAAATCGAATTTTTACTGAAACTGTATGAGAAGAAACCGGAAGTTCTTACCGGCGATAATATTCAACATATATTCCGTGCGAAATTCTACAATGAAGATTACGGGAAAATAGCAAAACAATTATTCGACCGCAAATTAACAATCGAACAGCATAATGATTTTATGAATGATAATGACCGGACAACGGTGGGTTTATTGTGGCACGAAAACGTGGCCGAACGCATATCTATTCTGCCGAGAGAACAAGCATTGCCATTCTATTTGAAACTAATTAATAATATTTGCTTTGCGGATTATATTGACCGTATCACATTTCAAAGTCAGATATGGATATTCAATGAAATGAGTACATTCATTAAAACCTTCTATAATAATTTTCTTTTTCACGATATATTTGAGAGGTTGAAACCGGACTATTTGGAATCTATCAAAAATATAAAAGAAGTTCGATTTACGAAAATCCTCACGAAATATTCGACGGAATATAGTAATTTGCTGTTTTTGTATATGCTTTGCCAGACACTGGATATGGACAAGAAAGACGTCCTCTCGTTTTTTCAAGAATTACGTATATTTTATGGCGGAAATTCGTTCTTGAATCGACCGGAACTTCTTAACGATGCAGAGAAACTGTTTGAAGAAGGAAAAATAACCAAGTTAGATATCAAACGCATTTATCGGTATTTAGACAAAAATGTGAAAAAGGAAGTTGCATCCTCTAAAAAAGAAGAAGGTGACGGTGATTGCGAGTTTGAATTAGATGAAGATGAAGAATAATAGACGTGAATTGAAATCAGCCTCTCATTCATCGCTGAAAAAAAACTTTTCTGAGAATGTAATTGAGAGGTTGAATTCAATTACATTTTACGCATTTGCACATTTACACCTTTGCGCATTTAACCTCTATTCATACAGATTAAAAATCCGTATGAATAAATGCAAACGCTATATAGTGGAGTTGTCCCTCTTGAAGCGGCACAAGGCCTCCCGTTAGGGAGGCCCGCCTTTGGAGCGACCGAGGGACAATTCCGCGAATAGACGTTAAAGGAATGGCCCATTTTCAGAAGGAGAAGTAATATTACGATATTATGAAAATATTGATAAAAATAAATTAGAAAATGTACGTAAAAATATAGTTATTTTTTTGTCTTCCTACTTATGGTGCTAAAAATTATGATGAATATATAAACAAATATGGTTTATGTTATAGCACAAAACATTAACGTATATTAGTGGAATTGTCCCTCTAAATCGAAGATACCTTTGGTTAAATCAAAGATACCTTTGGTTAAATCGAAGATACCTTTGGTTGAAGCGGCACAAGGCCTCCCGTTAGGGAGGCCCGCCTTTGGAGCGACCGAGGGACAACTCCGCTATCACTTCGTATCACTACGTAGTGGCGTTTGCCAAAACTCAAATACGCAGTGATAGATTTTTAATCTATGTGAGTAGAGGTTAATAATCTCCACCACCATCATTACCATTCATCATACAACTATATTCGAACAAACCGCTTTTTGGGAAGTCATCTTCTACTTCTTCTGCTGTTTCGTCATCTGAATAATCTTCCAACGGATCTCTCCATTCTTTTATTTTTTCTTTCAATTGCTTAACAAATTCCAAATAAAATGTGCTTGTTTCTTCTTTTATACTTTTATTGGGAAAATTTACGTCAATATTTATAGTGTGACCTTCATTATCAACGTAAAACAGCAATTCATATTTTCTTTCATTTTCTTCGTATTTAATAACACTACTACAAAATCCTCCTGCTTGACCACCATTAGCGGTTGCCCAAAGTTCTTCTGTTTTTTTACCATATACGCTGTCAAATAGTTGTAAACATTCATCCAAATAATAATTATCCGGTTGCATTTCATCGTTTCTACCGAAAGGTTTTTTGGAAACAAAATTAAATTTCATTGTTAATAAGTTCTTTGTATTGTATACTGATTGTTATTTTTTACACCTTTGGACATTTAAAACGCCGACTTTTGCGTTAAAAAAATACAAAAATGTAAAATCAATATTGATGGTCTTACTTTTTCTTCTTCTCTTTGGTTGATGAAGAAGTGAAAGACGAAATGTGATTTTGAAATTCAGTTGGTCTTGTTTGTTTCTCTATCCAACACTTTGTTAATTTCAAAATATTTATTGAGGAATTAGCATCTCTTGTTCTAAATACGATTTTTTTGTTTTCGCAACTCACGCAGTTAGAACAAACCAATAGACGAAATACCTTTTTGTTTTCTTTATCTTTGTAATACTCTAAATCTTTATGACAATCACAACATTTTTTACTTGTATTACATTCATTTATGGTTATTGTATCATATCTTTTATGTATTAGTTTTCTTAATCCTTTATTCATCGTAGGCATAAAAAATTTCATTTGAGTATCTCTACTCCAATTTCCATAACCAATTAATAAATTTTCTCCAAATGTTTCTTTGATTTTATTTAAGAATGTATCTATACTTTTCTTACCATAACTATATTGTCTAAATTTCATTTTTCTCCAAGTGTCTCTTTTGTAAAATTCAGTTGTTTCCTTGTTTAATTTATTTTTCTCAACAAGATACATTTTGAAATTTTCATAATTAACAGATTTACTATTTTGAAATGATAATTGTGTTTCTTTTTCAATTATACCATTTTTCTTTCTTTCATATGATAAAATTCGTTGATTACATTTTGATTTACTTTCTCTTTTTCGTTGAGGTGCTGTATATTGTAGTTTATTTCCTTTATTATCCATCATATAAACCAAACTTCTTTTTCCAGGGTCGCAACCAATAATAGTTCTATCTTTTAAGGTTTCTAATTGTTCTATGGATAAATCTTCTATATTGTAAAAATCTTGTTCTTCTAATACAGGAACTTTTGAACCCCATTTCTTATCTTTTAAGTCTTTACGAATAAATAATAAACAACAACTTATTCCGTCAGTTTGAATTTGATTATGAAATTGGTAATGTTTATTTTTGAATATTCTATGGTTTAAATTCAACAAATTACTCCATACTTCATTTTGATTATCTTTTATATTACTTAATAATTCTCCTTTTTTTATTTTATTACCTTCTTTATCCTTTTCAGGACAAAATAAATTAATAATACAAGCAGTATCTAAAATAATATGCTTCGGTATAATATTATTTCGTAATGGTAAGGGTTGAAATAATTTGTTTTCTTGTTTTTCTAATACTGAATTCATATATAACATTCCTTTCAAATATTCAAATGGTCTAACCTTAACATCATAATAAACTGATTTTTTTACATTTTCAGGAATAATATTTTGTAAATATATTTTTTTCCATTCATTAAATAATTCACTTGTATTAGTTAATTCCATAATGTTCTTTTTGAATTGAAATAATAATTGTTTATTTTCTGTAATGTCATTTGTAATGTCATTTGTAGTTTTATTGATAAATCGTAAAAAATGTTGAATGAAATGCTCTTGAATATTATTAGATAAAGATGTATGAATTTGTGTTGCTAAATAAGGTAGTAAAAAAGTTGTATTTTTTAAATTTGTTTTTTCGTGATTAAGTAAGGGTTGATATTCAGTTTTGTAAAATTCTTCTAATATTTCTAAAAGTTCAATATCTTTACATTTTTTTCCTCTATTATCACGAGTGCCTAATGTCTTAATACAATATGAAATAAATACATCATTCAATTCTGGTAAAGGGTTATTATTAGTAAAACAATAAAGAATATATAACCTTATAAATTGATAAGTGTGAATTACTAAATCATTCATTTCAAAAACTAAATTATTACACCTTTGGACATTTAAAACGCCGATTTTCTAAACTTTGTAATTCTTTAATTTTCGCTTTCTTGTTTTATTTTTCACATATACTGCATCTCTATTATATGCTCCCTTGAATATATTTTCATACTTTTCTTTTGGTATTCCTCGTATTACACTTGTTATATTTGCTTTTAATTTTTCGTGTGTTAATCCTTCTCCTTCCTCACTTACCTTATACAATCGCGATTTCAACATACTAAAATAATTTTCAATACTATTTGTGAAATGTTGGTAAGGAACCGCATATAATATTTTATTGTCTTTATTTACCAAATCTTTTATTCTTTCGTTTCTATGACTACTCGCATTATCCAAAATAATAAGTTTATTTTTGTATTTATTTGTTATATGTGTTTCTAAAAACTCATATAATCTATCTGTATTTATTCCACTTTTTTCATATAATTCCCAACCTAAAACACCTTTGGTAGAAACTGCAAATATTCCAGTATATTTCTTGAATACTTCTTGGGATTGTGTTTTTATTACACAACGCTTTCCAATTTCATTATAACAATGGTTTCGTTTTTGTAATGATTTTACAGAGGTCTCGTCTATACAAATAATATCCTCTAATTTGTATTTCTTCACTTCATCATAAAACTCCTTTATTTTTTGGTTAATATCAATATCTTTTCCAAATCGTTTTGTTGGTTCATGTCTAACACGAGTAATTTTC
>Ga0194126_10011908_pt1 | contig 11090 bp, 10 predicted proteins | sample TA2KigC150mmetaG_FD_148641 | JGI IMG/M metagenome (GOLD analysis project Ga0194126, IMG submission 148641) | Freshwater microbial communities from Lake Tanganyika, Tanzania - TA2015035 Kigoma Deep Cast 150m | ecosystem: Environmental > Aquatic > Freshwater > Lake | place: Tanzania: Lake...
TTTAACGAAATTTAGATTTTGGGTTTCGCTGAAAAGAGGTTTGGCAAAAAGCCATATTATTGTAAGGCATACCAGAAGAATGGCGGGAAAAATCAGGATATTTATTTTTGACATAAAAATGAATTATAACAACGTTAGTTACTCCTCTAGCTTTTGCTAAGCTGTCACAGATTACTGTCCGTAGCGTTCTTATCCAAAATCTCAGGATTTATCCGAACTTGAATTGTGAAATCAACTACCCCTTTTGACTCACTGGGTTCACTTTCTGTTTTTTTGATCTCAACTTTTTGGATGGACGCATCCTTAGCAAAGAGCTCTCCCTTCGCGTCCCTGGTTTCGGTGAAAGAGGATATTTGCCGGGCTAAATTATCCAGTCCGATGGTTGTTCCCTTGAACTCAATGCTGCATTTTTCTTTCAAGGACATTTTAGAGGGGGGTTCTCCCGGGCTGGCGGAGATTAGGTCTTCTCCGCAAAATGCGTCCATTTGGGAGTAGGTTACTTCTGGGATGGTGTTTTCCTCAATTTTTTGGAATATCTTTTCCCAGTCTATCCTCTCATCGCGGATGGCGCGAATTGATTTTAAGCGGTTTTCGCTGTCCGCCACTAGGGCGATTTTTTGGTAGTCCCGTCCCTGTTTGGCTTGGTTGATAGTGTTTTGCAGCTGGCTAATGCGGTTTTTAACGCTCCAATTGTAATAATAAGTTCCCCCCAGTATGGCAAGAGAGAGAAAAATAGTTGTCAAGGCGCCTTTCCACGGCAGGGGAGTTTCTTTTTTACTCTCAATAAGGTTGGTGCGGGAGACGATAACGCCTTTGCGAAGATCCATTGTTTTAGTTTACAAACTTTATAAACTTTATGAACTTTACAAACCTAACCAACCGGCTATTCATTCTTGAGTGCTAATCCAATGGCAATTGAGAAGGAAGTCCCTCGGCTTTCAATGGCTGACTTGATTTTATTATCAATAGTTAGTTTTTTCCATGGGTCGCCGATAGTCGTTGGAATGTTGAGCCGGTCGGAAAACAATTCAACGATTCCGCGCAGTTGTGCTGTTCCTCCGCTCAAAACCAGTTCATCAATTTCTTTATTGGGATTTTTACTTCTATAAACGGCGATAACCCGTTTCAGCTCATCAATGATATTCCCCAGAGCCGGGATTAAGAGTTCTGCCACTTGCTTGTTAAATAACCCCTCATTCTTTTTCAACTCTTCGGCCCGTTCATAAGCAATGTTAACGCTGCGGGCGATAACTTCTGTGAGGTCTTCTCCACCCAGTCCGATATTGCGTGCTCCCCGCAGACTGCCATTTGAGACGACTAGAAGATTGCATACTCGGGCACCAATATCCGCCACTACAAAAGTTTTTTGGAAGTTGAAAGTTAAACTTCGCAAAAGAGGAAAGGCTTCAACCTCCAAATTTTTTAAATTTAATCCGCAAGCGCTGGCAATTTCTTTATAGCGCGCCACGATGTCGCGGGGAACGGCCAACAACAACACCTTCATTTTGTTCTGGTCGCGAATGTTGGCAATTTCTTTCCCTTCCGGTTCGTCAATTACTTCCCAGCCCAAAACCACTTCCTCCAGTGACACCGGGATGAACTTCTGGGCCTCTATCGTAATGGCTTTCCGAATATCTTCCTCCTGCACCCGGGGCATAGTAACAAAGGAGACAAAACTGGAAAAAGCCGGGATGGAAAATGAGGCGTTTCGCGTTTTAATTTTACTTTGCTTCAGGGCTACCTTGAGCAGGCCGACAATCTCTTCTTTGGTTATGCGCCTTTCCCTTTCTTTTTGAGGCAGATTTTCACTAAAGCCCAAGAGGACATAGTTTTTTAAGCTAACTTCCTGAGAACTGGGAGAGTGTTCCAGCTCCACCGCCTTGATTCCCGAAGTTCCAATGTCAATGCCGACAATTTTGTTTTTCCCGCCGCCAAACAAGCTCCACATAGTATTTGTTATTTTGAGAGATTTTAATGTTTATATTAGTTTTCTTGGCAATTCCTCCTTAATTTCACAATAGAAAAAGCATTCTTGCTTTCAATGCTAAACTATTTTTTCTTAATCAGCACATTTGTTACCTCTACATCATTGTAGAGAATAATTAAAAAGAGTCAAAAAAGGAAGAAACGAGAAAAGAGAAAAAGAGAAATGGGAAAATAGGAAGGGAGGAAAAAAAGAGGAGAACTTGCAAAATTCGCATAATTATTACTTAATTATTAAGAGTGATAAAAATTGTGATATGGATCAAATTGAAAAACCGGTTAGCTTAAAAATTAAATCGGACACCGAAGAAGAATTAGGCCAAGTCCGCAAGAGGAATATTCAGGCCGATTATTCCCGAAAGAGGATGGCCGCTTTGAAAAGAAAAAAAGAGCTGCAGGTGGGAGAGGCGCCGGCGGGCAGCCACCAGGGAGTATTTCCCGGCGACGGAGTGTTTTACGTCTTTTTGGCTTTAGGGTTGACAATCGGGCTTGTCAATGATTTCTTTGATTTGGTTATGCTAAACAGGTTTTTTCTGCTTGCCCAAACATTGGATATTGTGGCTTTATTCTTGCTGTTGTTCGTCTTGGCTTTTCTGTTCCGCTCCTTCGCGGCCCTAACCGCGATCGTGCTTTTAGCTTTCGTGTTGGAGGTTTTGCCGGTAGTCGGCGTTGTGCCGTGGTGGACCGTTGCGGTAATAATGTGGTATATTTTTAGTCGTGGGAATAAAGGGCAGTAATCCTTCACAGTCCTTGCCTCATTCATTATTATCTAATATGGTAAGACTTGTTATTTATTTAGCCGGTTGCAAAAATTTCTTTATTTGTTAAATTAGATGGTTACAAAACTCCCCTTTTAAATTTTTTTGTGGGACGCCCGCCTGCGCCGAGGCTTCGGCGGGCAGGTCGCCTGAGAGGCATTAACTGCAATGCGAGCTAGATACAAAAAAATTTTAAAAGTTGAGTTTTGTAACCATCGGAATCTATTTATGCCTCGCCAATATAGTTTAGACAATACCAGAAACATCGGGATTATCGCTCACATTGACGCCGGCAAGACTACTACTACCGAGCGGATTTTGTATTACACCGGCATTTCCCATAAAATTGGGGAAGTGCACGAAGGAGAAGCTATTATGGACTGGATGGAGCAAGAAAGGGAAAGAGGCATAACCATAACGGCCGCCGCCACTACCTGTTTTTGGTCTCCCTCAACCTATGACGCTTCCGGTAATCGCAATCCCAACGACAAGAAATACCGCATAAATATTATTGACACTCCGGGTCATGTTGATTTTACGGTGGAAGTGGAAAGGTCGCTGCGGGTGCTGGATGGGGGAGTGGTGGTCTTTGACGGCAAGATGGGAGTGGAGCCGCAATCGGAAACAGTCTGGCGCCAAGCGGACAAGTATGGGGTGCCGCGCATTTGTTTTGTCAATAAAATCAATCAGACCGGCGGCGACTTTTATATGAGCATTGATTCTATTCGTGAAAGACTAAGCCCTAACGCGATAGCCGTCAGTTTACCGATCGGCCAGGAGCAAGGCATCACGGGACTGGTTGATTTATTGAATATGAAAGCTTACGTTTACGCTAATGATGAGCACACCGAGCTTAAGGAAGCGCCCATTCCAGAAGATATGCAGGAAAAAGTCCAAGAGTACCGCAACATTTTGAACGAGAAAGTGGCGGAAACGGACGACAAGCTTATTGAAGTTTTTTTGGAGGACGGAGAACTTTCCAATGAGGAGTTGAAATATGCTTTAAGGAACGCCGTTATTGCCGGCAAGATCTTTCCGGTTACGGGAGGTGACGGCCGCAGCGTGATCGTGGCTAAATTACTGGACCTAATCGTGGAATATTTGCCTTCCCCCAAAGACAAACCGCCGATTTGCGGTTTTGATCCCAAAAGCCAAGAAGAGATTACCCGTCCGGTTGATGACGAAGCGCCTTTTTCCGCTCTTGCCTTCAAGCTAGCCACGGACCCTTTTGTGGGAAATTTGTGTTTTTTTAGAGTTTATTCCGGCACTTTGCAAACCGGCTCGTATGTTTTGAACGCGGCGAAGAATCAAAAAGAAAGAATCGGCCGAATTGTACGGCTTCACGCCAACAAACGGGAAGACGTTGAAGAGGTATTTGCCGGGGATATTGCCGCGATGGTGGGTTTGAAATATACGAAAACCGGAGATACGCTTTGCGCGGAAAATGATCCGATTATCCTTGAGAGCATGAATTTTCCCGATCCGGTAATTTCTTCCTCCATTGAGCCAAAAACCAAAGCCGATCAGGAAAAGATGAGCTTGGCGCTCAAAAAACTTTCGGACGAGGATCCTACCTTTAAAGTGCATACTGATGAGGAAACGGCCGAGACTATCATCTCGGGAATGGGCGAATTGCATTTGGAAATTTTAGCTGACCGTATGCGCCGTGAATTTAAAGTGGAAACCAATCTAGGTAAGCCGCGAGTGGCTTACAAGGAGACGGTTAACCAAATGGCGGAAGCCGAAGGGAAGTACATCCGCCAAAGCGGTGGCCGGGGCCAGTACGGGCATGTGTTTTTGCGTTTGGAACCTCAGGAACAGGGTAAAGGGTTTGAATTTGTAAATATGATCAAGGGGGCCGCTATTCCCAATGAGTTTATCCCGGCTTGCGAGAAGGGTGTCAAGGAAGCTTTGGGGAGCGGAGTAGTCGCCGGTTATCCGGTAGTGGACGTGAAAATTACCCTTTTTGACGGAACTTACCACGAAGTGGACTCCTCAGAGGCAGCTTTCAAAATCGCTTCCTCTATGGCTTTTAAGGAATCCATGAAAAAGGGCGCTCCCTATATTATTGAACCGATTATGAAGGTGGAAGTAGTTACTCCGGAGCAGTTTATGGGAGATGTAGTGGGAGATATCAATTCCCGCCGGGGACAAATTGACAATATGGAGGATCGGGTGCAGGGGAATTTAAGACTAAAAATAGTTACCGGCAAGGCGCCTCTTTCTAATATGTTTGGCTATGCTACACAGCTTCGCTCCATGAGTCAGGGAAGGGCGACTCACACCATGGAATTTTCCCATTATGGCCGAGTACCGGATAATATCGCGCAGGAAATTATAGAGGGGAAGATTAAATAATTTAATAAAACTAATTAATAATAACTCATAGGGAAAAGTTTTATTGTAAGATTAAATCATGTCGGAAAAAAATTCTACTTTTCTCCTCCAGATGATTACCCCGGAACAAATTATTTACGGCCAGCCAGTGCGGAAACTGGTGGTCGGTACTTTGGAAGGCGAAATCACAGTGCTGCCTCACCACACCCCTTTGGTGGCTGCCATAAAGCCGGGAGAAGCTAAAGTGGTTGAATTCCAGAACGGGAAGGAAAGAGAAAGGGTGATGGCAGTTTCTGAAGGCGTGATTGAGGTAAGGGATAACATAGCCAAATTATTAGTCCAAAAAGCGGAAAGAGTGGAGGAATTAGAGCAGGAAAAAATTGAGCAGGCCAAAAGGGCGGCAGAACAACTCATTGAGAAAGCCAAGAAGGCGGGTGCCGATAAAAGGGAATTTGCCACCTTAGAAGCCGGATTGGAGCGGGAAATTGCTCGGTTGAAAGTGCTTGAGAAGTATCGCAGGAAAAGAATAATATAGCTTGGCATTTAGGATTTAGAATTTTACGCAATGCTCCGAAAAAAATGGAAATATCTTATTCTGTCCCTCGTCTTATTGCCCCTTCTGGCGGTGGCTTTTACGGCGGGCTATTTTTTGCACCGGATCTGGCTGGTTTCTCGGGTTATTACCGTAAAGAATGAGCCAGTGGAGGAGCAAAGTGTTACTAATGGCAACAATAACTTCTTTCCGAGTTTTAGCGAACCCGTTGAGGATCTGGCGCCGGAAGTTGAGGCACTTTCTGTTGTCTCCGAGGAAACGAAAAATGAATACCGCCGCCAATACGGCCTTTTAGAATTTGCCAAAGAGAAGATTTCTCCCGCGCGAGGTTCAAAAGAAAGAATCAACCTTTTGCTTTTGGGTAAAGCGGTGCCGGGCTACCCGGGTAGCGATCTTACTGATACGATAATTTTGGCCAGCATCAACCCTGTTACTTACCAAGCATCAATGCTCTCTATCCCGCGAGATCTCTACGTGGCAATTCCCGGTACCAAAAGGTATACAAAGATAAACGCAATTTACGTGTACGGCCTGAAATTGGGTGGGCACCAGAAAGGCATTGAATTGCTCAAGCAGGCGGTCGCGGCAGTTACGGGCCAAAAGGTTGATTATTATATGATGGTGAATTTTTCGGCTTTTGAGCAGGGAATTAATACGTTAAACGGAGTTGAGGTGGATGTGCCGGAAAGCATCTATGATAATCGTTATCCCGGTCCTAATTACAGTTATCAAACTTTTGCCATTGAAAAAGGGCCGCATCATTTGGATGGCGCCACGGCGCTGAAATATGTTAGAGTAAGGCATGCCGCAGGTGGGGATTTCGGCCGGGCCCGCCGCCAGCAACAAGTGATTGAAGCGGCCAAGAATAAGTTTTTTGAGAAAAGGGGACTAAAGGAAAGTCTGTCATTTTTTAACGAAATCCTTAAGATTATTCAAGCAAACGTGAAAACTGATGTGGAGTTTACGGATTATTTTCCTTTCTTGTTGCTCCTTAAGGATATTAACGTGAATCAGGTGGTGAACCGGGTACTGGACAACACGGCGGAAGGGCTGCTAGAGGATTATAATCCGGCAATACAGGGTATCAGGGCTTACACTTTGCGGCCGCGCGCGGGCAATTACTATGAAATTCATAAAGTGGCCGCTTACATTCTTCACTTGGACCGGATGGAGCGGCAGGAAAAAGCCCGAGCGGAAGAAAAATCCCGAGTGGTGGTTATGTCTGCGCCTAATTTTATTGATTATCGGGAGAGAGTAGAGCGAATCTTACGGGGGAAGGGATACCAAGTTGACGGAACCGGCTACGGCATTGAAAATGTGAATTTATGGCAAAGGAGATCCGGCGCTAAATTGCCGGCCGTGTCAAAGGAAAATCGGGGGAAGTTATCTGCCGAACCACTGGTGGAAAAAATTGTGGTTAATCCCGGCGCGCTCAAACAGACAGTAATTTACGATAATGCTGAAGGGAGAAAACCTTTCAGTCTGGATGATTTGGCGCGGCGTCTTGGCGGCCAGATTTCTTTGTATAAAGAAGCTAACATAGAGGCCGATTTCGTGATAATTTTAGGGGAGAACGTGAAACAGGTTTTTCAGAAAGAAGAAGAGGGGGAGTTCTTTCTGACGGACGAGGGTATGGAGCAAGAAAAGGCGGAAAATAGTCAATAATTTTAAATTTCAAATTATATTAAATACTCTCATCGCGTTTTCCGTTGTTACTCTTGCCACCTCCTCATTGGTAATTTTCTTCAACTCGGCAATTTTTCGCGCTATGTATCCTACGTAAGTTGACTCGTTGCGTTTTCCCCGATAGGGCGCCGGCGCCAGCCAAGGGGAATCTGTTTCTAAAACCAAACGTTCTAGTGGCGTGGCTTTTACTAAACTGTCGTACTCTGAGGTAAAAGTAATTACCCCATTATAACCAACCATAAATCCGTATTCTAAAAACTCTTCCAGTATTTGCGCACTGGCCTGAAAACAATGCACAATGCCAATTATTTTATTGTCTCCCCCACCCCGTATTAAGGCACGGGGTGAACTCCGGCGGGAGTTTGATCCTTTAAGTATTTCCAGTATTTCTCTATAGGCATCGTAATCCTTATCCGGTCGGCAATGAATTATAATGGGCTTGTTTAATTCATCCGCTAATTTCAACTGATCAATAAACACTTCGGTTTGTTTCGCTTTTAATTTCTTATTTAATCTGGCGGGAAATTTCTTGATATGGAAGTAATCTAAGCCGGTTTCACCAATTGCAACAACCTTCCTACTGCTTTTTATCAAGCTGGCATAGAATTTTTTATCAAACTTTTCAGCTTTGGTAGCAAACTTAACCTTTTCGCCTCTCACCGTATCCTCAAAAATGTCGTCGTAAGTGTGAATCGGATGCAAGCCCACTGCCGCATAGACCCCAACTGGATATTTCAGAGCAATATCCACCGCCCGCTTGCTGGTTTTCGCTTCCGCGCCCACATTTACAAACCAGATGTCTTTGGCCAGCGTCTGTTCAATCACTTTCTCCCAGTCATTTTTGAAAGCGTTGAAATTAAAATGAGTATGAGTATCAAAAATTTTCGGTTGCACGGCTTCTTAGTAATATTAAACTTATCCTTTCAAAAATCCGTCGTAGTCGCGCATTACCAGTTGGCTGTCCACCTGCTTCATGGAATCTAAAGCGACGGAAACGGCGATAAGGAGACTGGTGCCGCCGATGCTCATGGCCTGAATGTGAGTAAGCCCCTGCACGATATAAGGCAAGACTGCGATGGTGCCCAAGAAAAGCGCCCCGGCTAAAGTAACCCGGTTGAGAATCCTGGTAAGGTATTCCGCAGTGGATCGGCCCGGGCGCACCCCGGGGATATACCCCCCCTGCTTTTGCAGGTTTTCTCCCACTTTGGTCGGTTCAAAGGTAACCGTGGTGTAAAAATAAGTAAAAGCCACCACCAGAAGAAAGTACATAATTCCATAGACCCATTGGTTTTGTAAAAAACTGGAGACGCTAAGAGCGATGTCTTTAACTTTTTCACTTCCGATGGTGCTGATTACGTTGGCGATCATATTGGGAAAAAGCAGGATAGACATTGCGAAGATAATAGGGATTACTCCCGCTTGGTTGACCCGCAGGGGCAAATAGGAGCTGGAGCTTACCATTCCGCGGCCGCTTACTCGCCGGGCGTAAGTCACGGGGATGTTACGCTGTCCTTCAGTGACAAAAACCACTCCGGCGATAACGATTATCGCGGCCGCGAAAAACAGGACATAGGAAAAGAGTTGGGTCGGATCCCAGGTGGTGGCGGTCTGGCGAATAGCATTAGGGATGTTAGCTAGGATCCCGGCAAAGATGATAAGGGAAGTTCCGTTGCCGATTCCTTTTTCGGTGATTAATTCTCCCAACCACATAAGAAACATAGTGCCGGCGGTAACAATGATCATAATTTTTACCAGTTCCAGCCCCTGCACTTGGTTTATGACTTGTTGGCTTTTTAGGAGCGTAATCATGCCAAAGCTTTGGACCAAAGAAAAAGGAACGGTCAAGATACGGGTTACTTGTTGGAATTTTTTTCGGCCGATTTCTCCTTCCTCGCGATACCATTTTTCCACTGCCGGAATTACTACTGTCATAAGCTGCATTACGATAGAGGAGGTGATGTAAGGCCCTACTCCCATCATTACCAAGGAGAAGTTGTCCATGCCGGCACCGGAAAAAACGTTCAGGAGGCCGAAAAGTTGGTTGTTTTCAAAAAAACGGGCCAGTCGGGTGGTGTCAATGTCCGGTACGGGGATAGCGGCGATGGCTCTAAAAATTACCAGCATTGCAAAGACAAACAGGATTTTATTGCGCAATTCTTTAAGCTTCCAGATTTTTTTGATTTTTGCCCAAACTTGCATTTTTTTGGGTTTTAAAAAAAATGTCCTAAAATTATTTACGTTACCCGGTACAAATTACACGTTACCTGTATTTTATTATTAAAACAAATTCCATGAGCTCTTTTTCCGAGACCAAATTAGAAGTAAGATACCCTTGGGACAGTTCTTCGTCGGGAGAATCTCCTTTGGGGCAGCCGGTGAACGAACGAAATCGGCCGGTGGAGGAAGAGGAAGAGGCGGTCTCCCCCAAAATGGAAAGATTGCCGGTGCCGGAAGAAACGGTTGAGCCACCGGCGGCCTTGGAACCGGCGGAAAGTTTTGAGGATGAGCCCCAAAAAAAAGAACAATCTCCGGATTCGCTGGCCAAGAATGAAGCGATAGCGGCTCTGGTGAAAGTGGAAACTCTAAAGGGCGCTTCTCCCGCCAGCGTGGAAGCGGAGAGCGCAGTATCCGGAGAAGGCGTAGTTGAAGACCGAGAACCGGACGAATCCGATGCTGAATTGCAAGAAGTGGGAGAGGTAAGCAGTATTGTGGCCAAAGGGCTTGAGGACTATAAAGGAGGCGTATCAGCTGAGGAAAAAGAAGAGGTGATTTCCCAAACGGTTAAAGGAATAATCGGTTTAGAAAAAAGAGAAGATAAATTAGCTGCTTAATAATACAAAAAAATGGAATCTAAAATTAATATTTACGGCATATTGGAAAGCGTGCTCCGTTGCGTTTATATGCGGACGGTGATTATGGAAGAGGCCGAGAAGATTGAGCAGGCCTCCAGTAAAAAAGTGAAGCTTCAGCCTTTTGAGGTGACGGAAAGCCAAGGAGGGATTTACGAAAAATACGAGAAAGCGATGAAAAAATCGCTTAAATCCCTTACGGAAACAAATCCGCCGGAACGCCGAGTGCTTAAAGATTACGTGGTGGCGCTGACGGAAAATTTGCGCTTTCAAAAATATGAAGATGATCACTTGGCGGAGGATGTCAAGAATTATAAATTAGAGGAGGACAAGCTGAAAAAAATAAGCCGGGACGAATTGGGGAAACTTTTGATAGAAATGGCAAAATCTGAAATGGAAAAAGCCGGTTTTGTGCCGGACAAAGAAACGCTCAAAATAATCTATGACGAGAAATTCGGCCAGTACCTACGCTATCTTGATGTATTTGACTTGGAAATTCTAATTTTGGAGAATCTGGTGATTCAGAGGACGGCGGAGAGAAAACAAGTGGAAAACATCGCTCGTATTGCCGAAGCTTTTGGCGAATATCTGGAAACCAAAAAAGAGGAAAAGGAAAAACGCACCCGCGCTTTTCTGGCGGGAAAACTGGGGAAAATGGTAAAGTGAATGTTTACTATTTTTTAATACTTCAGCTGTTCCAAGCCGGGGAGGGTGCCGTTTGCGATATAGCTAAGCAGCGCCCCGCCGCCGGTGGAGACAAATCCTACTTGGTTTTGCAAATCTAATTTTTCCAATAATTCTACCGTGTCGCCTCCTCCGGTAAGCCGAATGGCGTTCTTGTTTTCTGCTACCGCCCGAGCGACAATTTCACTTCCCTGCCGGTATTTTTCCTCTTCAAATTTACCCATTGGCCCGTTCCAGATG
>Ga0194126_10011912_pt1 | contig 11086 bp, 4 predicted proteins | sample TA2KigC150mmetaG_FD_148641 | JGI IMG/M metagenome (GOLD analysis project Ga0194126, IMG submission 148641) | Freshwater microbial communities from Lake Tanganyika, Tanzania - TA2015035 Kigoma Deep Cast 150m | ecosystem: Environmental > Aquatic > Freshwater > Lake | place: Tanzania: Lake...
GGCACGTATCCGGTCTTCATCGGCCGCCAGCCGCCTGGCGGTTGCCGCGGCGCACGTGCACAAGCGTCGCGGCCAGCAACGCCGCCGCGGCCTGGCGTTCCTGGCCTTCATCTTGGTGTTGGGCAGCCTGTTCGCGCCCGCGGCGCGGCCGCCTGCCTATGCGCTGGATGCGCCCATCCCCCTGGCGCCGGCCGACGCCGCGGTGACCACGGTCGCCAATTACCCGCCCCTGGGGGTTCCCGAGTTCGCCTGGTCGCCGGTCGTCGGCGCGGCCGAGTATCGCATCCAGTTCAGCCAGGACATCGGGTTCGCCAGCCGCTTCGAAGCGACCACCCGCAACGCGCGTTTTACCCCCACCGATGCGCTCAGCTTCACGGATGGCCTCTGGTACTGGCGCGTGCGCGTGGATACCCCTTCGCCGCCGAGCGCCTACAGTGCGATCATGTCCTTCACCAAACAGTGGGCCAGCCCCGAAAACGCCGTGGCGCTCGTCTATCCGAACGACGGCGCAACCCTGGACTTCTACGACAAGCCGGCCTTTGCGTGGCAGACGGTGATCGGCGCGGCCGCTTACAAGTTCCAGATCGCCTCCAGCCCAGATGGCTTCAGCGCGCCGCGCTACAGCCAGACGGTGCTGACCGCCAGCCACCAGCCGGCCGCCAAACTTTCCAATGGCAGCTACTACTGGCGCGTCGTGCCGGTAGATCCCAGCAACCGCGAAGGGGCCGCGAGCGCGGTGCGCGCATTCACGGCCAACTACAACCACATCCCGACCCTGTTGGAGCCGGCCGACAATTCCTATCCGACCTTCACCCCAACCTTTCGCTGGACGGCTGTGCGCGGCGCGCAGTTCTATCGCCTACAATACTCGACCGATCCGACCTTCAACGCCGGCGTCACCACGGTGGACACTCGCAACACCTCCTACACGCCCATCAGCGAGCTGCCGAACGACGTCAACTACTACTGGCGCGTGCGCGTGCACGCGGGCGGCGCGATCGCCGACTGGAGCGCGGTACGCACCTTCCGCAAGCAGTGGTACATCCAGCCGGAACTCCTGACGCCCACCAACAACTACCAGTTCGTGAGCGACGCGCTGTTCAGTTGGACTCCTGTGCCGGCCGCGGCATCCTACAGGCTGGAGATCAACTGCGCCAACAGCTTCCCGCCCTCGCCGACCTGCGGCTGGACATTTAATGTAGCCAATCCCTTTCACGCCATGCGCGTGGAACTGAACCGGTATCTGGGGCCCATCACATGGTTCTGGCGCGTGACGCCGGTGGACGGCAGCGGCGGGATGGGCCGGCCGAGCGCGACATCGTCGTTCATCTACAGCCCACTGGCGCTGGCGCCGCAGTTGGTCTACCCGCTCTACTACTACGCGCCTACCGCCGCGCTGAACCCCCGCGAGGATCGCACCGTCAATTTGCCGGTCTTCATCTGGCATCGGCTCGCCTTCTCCGACACCCAGGCGGCCGCCTATCGGCTCCAGGTGGACGACGACCCGCTCTTCGGATCGGTGGACTGGACGCTGGACACCGAGAACCTCAGCGCCGCGCCGACCGCCGCGGCGCCCTTCACGCCGACTGTGGGCGGGGTCTACTACTGGCGCGTGCGGCCGCTGACGAGCCGCGGGGGCGGCTACGCCGGCGAGTGGAGCCAGAAATGGCGGACGCGCATTGACATCACGCGCGGGCTGACGCCGACGGTCGGCGCCAGTCCCACCTTCTTGCGGCCCGCTCACGCATCTGAGTATGTCATGGCCACGCCGGCCCTGGAATGGCTGCCGCTGGCCGACGCGACCAGCTACGACGTGCAGATTAGCTCTGATCCGGGCTTTGCGGACGGTTTCCTGGTGGATGCCGCGACGACGTTCTATCCGGTCCACACGCCGGCCGTGCGATTGCCCTATGGAACCTACTACTGGCGCGTGCGCGGCCGGGCAGGCGCGGCGGCCGGGGAGTGGAGCGCGGGCTGGCGCTTCCAGGTCGCCGGCCAGAGCTATTGGCAGGAGTCGCGCACGGCCGGCGACCCAGGCAACCGCCGGCTGATCGCCAGCGATCCGCAGGGGGATATGAGCAACCCCAACTACGATCTGACCGACCTCTACGCGGTGCAGGCAAAGGACTATTGGTTCTTCGGCTGGCGGGCCTATCCAGGCGACGACATGACCTATGGTCTCTATCTCGACCTGGATCACACCGAAAGCGCCGACACGGCCGGCGACGCCCGCGGCCTGAACATCGCCACGATCCCCGCGCACCGGCCCGAATACGCGATCTATGTGCTGCGCAGCGACGGCGTCTTCACCGCCAGCCAGGTGGCGATCTATCGGCGCACCGGCGACACATGGGCCGCGCCCGTCACCTTCGAGGAGGTGGGCGGCAAGGTCTACTACAGCTCGACCCTCCAATACCTGGAGCTGCAAACGCCCAGCACGGCGATCGGCATGGACGAGACGACGGGCAGCGCAGCGGTCGCGCTTTTCAGCGCACGCGCAGCCGGCGGCCACGCGCAAGACACGATCCCCTCTGATCCCAATGTGGCTTACACCTCCCCCTCTGCCAGCGCCGAGGTCACGACCCTGAGCCGCTTTACCAGCGTCTCGGAGCGGCTGACCCTCGCCGCGCCGCCGACCAATGCCACTGGCGACCCGACCGTCTGGCCCAGCGTAGGGCCCTTCTTCTGGCATTTGCCGGTCGGCGTTTTCCTCAACGCGTGGTGCGGCTACCAGTTTCAGGCGGCGCTCGATCCGCTCTTTACGCAGCCGGTCTGGGACTACACCATGCGGCTCGACAGGGCGATCTACAGCCCGCCTTCCCACACCCGCGACTGGGACTTAACGGGCGACAACACCTACTATTGGCGCGTGCGGCCGGCCTACGACCCCATCTCGATATCGCGCAACCACCGGGGCGCGTGGAGCCAGGGCTGGCGCTTCGAGCGGCAGGGTTTCGTCCCGCAGAACCCGCGCACTTCTGTCACCTTCGCCACGCCCACCTTCTCCTGGGATATGGTCGAGGGCGCGGAATCGTATGATCTTCAGGTGGACGACGACCCCGGCTTTGGCTCGCCAGCGGTCTCCATCCGCACCACACGCATCGCGTACACGCCGACCGACACCCTGGCCCAGGCCCGCTACTACTGGCGCGTGCGCGTGGTGCGCAAAGGCAATGTGATCAACGACTGGAGCGCGGTCCAGTCGTTCGTGTTGACGCCGCCCGAGCCGGCCAACCTGAGCCACGAGCCGGCCGGGACCGTGGCCCGTGCGCCAACCCTCTGCTGGTCCCCTGTGGTCGCTTCGGCAGGAGGCGAGGCGGTGTTCGCCGCCTGGAAATACCGGGTGCAGGTCAGCCGCGAACCGACCTTCTCAACTGCGTATGATACAACCGACACCGAGCAAGCGTGCTGGACCCCCACGAAGGGCTACGATGACGGCATGTACTACTGGCGCGTGGCGGTGATAGATGGCAGCGGCCGCGTGGCCGCGTTCAGTCCCGCAGCCATCTTCACCAAACAATACCCCCTGGCCGCCCTGGTCAGCCCGGCCGATGGCAGCGCGTTGGCCGAGACGCCGACCTTCATCTGGCAACCCGCGGAGGGAGCGGCCAAATACAAGCTGGAGGTCTCCCTCTTTGGGACCTTCTCGCCGATCATGGAGACGGTGACCACCAACAACACGCGCTATACCTCGACGCGCACGTACAACCTGGGCAAGAACTACTACTGGCGCGTGGCGATGATAGACAGGGACGGCAAACAGGGGCCATTTGCCCAGAGCACGGTCGTGCTGGACTACGCGGAACTACAGATTACGGTGCTCGGCCCTGCGACGGCGCGGCCGGGGGATGCCGTCGTCTATGTCATCACCTACGCCAATCTGGGCCGCGCGGCCGCCGAGGGGGTGCGGGTCAGCGATGCCCTGCCAGCCGGCGTGACGACGGAGCAGACGCCGATCTGGGAGATCGGCCGGCTCGAATCGGGTGTGATCCGCAGCGTGACGCTGACGGCCACGGTGAGCGCCAACGCCGCGTGCGGCGCGGTGTTGGTCAACGTCGTCAGCATCGCGAGCGACAGCGCCGAGTCAGACGTCATGAACAACGAGGCGCGGACGAGCGCCACGGTCATTTGCCCGGACCTGGTGCTGGTCAAGGCTGGACCGCTCACGGCCCGGCCGGGCCAAACGATTACCTACACGCTGACCTACAACAACGTCGGCCTGGCGCCGGCCGCGAATGTGCGCATCAGCGATACGTTGCCCGCAGGCATGACATCTGTCTCGCCGCTGACGTGGGACCTAGGCGCAGTCAACGCAGGTGTGACCGGCGCGCTCACCTTCACCGCGACGCTCAGCTCTGGCCTGGCCTGCAACACGCCGCTGGTCAACATCGGTCGCATCGCAGCATTCGGCGCGGAATCGGATCGGACGAACAACGAAGCGCGCGCCGTCACGACGGTCGCCTGCGCGGACAAAGCCTACCTGCCGCTGGTTCGACGCTGATCGGAGGTCAGGCAGACGCGTCGCGAGATCTCTGGGTCTATGCGCTGGTCGCTTAGGACGCGTCAAGAAACAAGTTACCGAGCTGGCTCGGTCGGAGACCGGCCAGAGCGGGGAGGCTCGGTCGGAGACCGGCCAGAGCGGGAAGTTGTTCTTTGACAAGCGCTTGCCCATTGACAGCGGCCTCCTTGTCTGCCGCGCCATCCGCGCCATCCGCGTCATCCGTGGCATCCGTACCCGCATCCGTGTCGTGCTCCCGCATCCGTGTCGTGCGGCCCCCACCATCCTCCCCGCCGCACTTGACAAATCCCTCGATCCTCCGTACAATTGAAGCGCTTCAGCTAATGCGCTTTAGTACTTCATGACCCGCGATCATCTCAACAATCCAGAACGAGGAGCGCCATGCCCACCTATTCGCTGCAACGCGAAATCCTCATGGAAGAACCTTATGACCTGGTGGTGGCCGGCGCGGGGCCGGCCGGTTGCGCCGCGGCGGTCTGCGCCGGCCGACTGGGCGCACGGGTGCTGCTCGTTGAGGCGATGGGTTGTCTGGGCGGCATGGCGACTTCTGGGCTGGTGACGGCCTTCGACCCGATGGCGAATGGCGAGCGGATGATCGTCGGCGGCTTCATGGCCGAACTGGTCGAGACGATGTGGGCGCGCGGGTTCATCCCGGCCGGTGTGACGCCCGATTACTGGCGTAAGTTCTATCACCGCTGGACGCCATTCAACGCCGAGGGTCTCAAGCTGCTGCTGGATGAGATGGCGCTGGCTGCCCCTGTCGAAATCCGCCTCTTCACGCGGGTGATTGATGCGGACGCGAACGCAGCAGCGCGCCATGTCAACGGCGTCGTGATCCAGAACATCGAGGGCTATCGCTTCGTGGCGGCCAAGACCTTCGTGGATGCGACCGGCGACGCGGTGCTGGCCGATTTGTGCGGTGCAGCGTGTCGCGAGCCAGGCCGCGACACGCCGGCCGCCATGCCGCCCACCCTTTGCTCACTCTACGCGGGGATTGACTGGGAGCGGGCGGAGAAGCGCCACCCCGACAAGTTCAAGAATGAGCAGGAGTTACTCGAAAAAGCCATCGCCGACGGGATGTTCACCCAGCCCGACCGCCATCTGCCCGGCATGTGGAAGGCCGGCGACCAGGTCGGCTATCTGAACGCCGGGCACATCTTCGGCGTGAACGCTCTGCGCGGCAAGGATCTGACCGACGCGATGATCCTGGGCCGCAAGCTGGCCGCGGAGTATACCGCCTTCTACCGCAAATACATGCCGGGCTGCGAGAAGATCGAGCACGTGACCACCGCGTCCCTTCTGGGTGTGCGCGAGTCGCGGCGCATTGTGGGCGAGTACGAACTGACCCTCGACGATTACATGGCCCGCCGTCAATTCCCCGACCAGATCGGCGTTTTCAACAAGTTCGTGGACATCCACGTCCATAACACCTCGCACGAGGAATACGAGCGATTCTTACTGGAAAAAGACAAGTATCGGCTGGGCGAAGGGGAGTTTTTCGGCATCCCCTACAGCATCCTGGTCCCGGCCGGTTGGGACAACCTGTGGGTGGCGGGCCGCTGTAACTCCAGCGATGTGCCGGTGCATGGCTCGATCCGCGTCCAGCCCGCGGCCGCGATGATGGGCCAGGCGGTCGGGACCGCCGCGACGCAGGCCATGCGCACCGGGCAGCCCGCGGGCGACCTGGACACGGCCGCGCTGGTCGAGGCGCTGCGCGAGCAGGGCGCGTATCTGCCGCAGACGCAGCTCAGCCGGCAGATGACGCGACGGTAACAGTCATTGCGAGTTCCCGATGCCGCGGGCGGAATGCGCCCTGAGAAGAACTTGCGAGGGACTGGATTCGGGGCTTTAGCCGGTCTGGTAGATCGAGCGCCAGACCGCCTAAAGGCTCAAGACCGTCAGCATCGAGAGGTTCCAGACAGGTCCATCCTTTGGCCGAAGCAATCTCTTCCAGATCCTGCAGCTTGCTTCGCAAAGGGCGCCCGAATGACAAGCTAAAGGAGGAAGGCGAATCGCAATGCCACGTGCACGCCCTACCCTGGCCGATGTCGCCCGCCTGGCCGGGGTCTCATCCGGCACCGTCTCGATGGTGCTGAACAAGCGCAGCGGCAATGTGCCGATCAGCGAGGAGACGCGCGCCCGCGTCATGGACACGGTGCGGCAGCTCGGTTATGTGCCGAATCCTGTCGCGCAAATGCTGGCAGGCGGCGCCAGCCGCTTGATTGGCGTCTTTGCATATGAGGCGCGCTTTCCATACGAACGAGAGAACTTCTTTTTCCCATACCTGTTGGGAATCGAGCGTGAAGCCAGCAAGCAGGATTACGATCTCCTGCTCTTCACCCGCAGCCGCGGCTGCCAGCCCAGGACGATCTACTGCGATGGCGTGAACCAGTTGCGCCGGGCCGATGGCGCGATCGTGTTGGGCAGCCAGACCAATCGCGAGGAGCTGCGGATGCTGGCCGAAGAGGGGTATCCGTTCGTGTCCATCGGCCGGCGCGAGGTGACCGGCCAGCAGATCGCGTGGGTCGCCAGCGACTACACCGGGGGCAGCGCCGAGGCCACGCGTCACCTGATCGAACTCGGCCATCGGCGGCTGGCCTTCCTGGGCATGGGGCCGCCCGCCGAGACCTCGATTGAGAAGTTGCAGGGCTGCCGCGACGCGCTCCGCCAGGTTGCGGGCGCGGAGTTGGCCGTGTGGGATCGCGATCTGCTCGCGCGCCCCGACGCGTTCCTACAAGCCGTGCGAGAATCGGCGATCACGGCGCTTGTGTGCAGCGAAATCGCTACCTTCGTGAACGCGGTGCGACAGCTCCTTGCGGAGGGCATCAAGATTCCAGACGATCTGTCGGTCGTCAGTCTCACCGATGGCGAAGCGGATCTCCCGATCAGCATGAAGCCCACGGTGGTGTGCCTGAACCGTCACCTGATGGGCGAGACGGCCGTCCGGCTGCTGGTTGACCGCATGCGAGCCAGGGACGCCGTGCAACAGATCCGTTTCCCGTGTCAGCTCGTTGTGGGCAACACGACGCGAGACCTGTCAGGTTGCTGAAACCTGACAGGTCTGGGGCAGTGGGAAGGAGGTGAACCGCAGGGCAGCGCATGAGCGTTACCAGATGGATCAAATGTGGCTTCGGTTTCGGTCAAACCCCTGTTACTCTCGAAAGGAGAAAGATCATGTTCCGCAAGCTCAGCCGTAGAGACTTCCTGCGCCTGGCCGGGATCGCGACGAGCTCCGCAGCCCTCGCTGCCTGCGCTCCGCAGCCCGCTCCGGTCGCCACTCAGCCGCCGGCCGCGGGCGCGCCCGCGCCAACTGCCGCGCCCGCGGCCGCCAAGAAGGTCAAGATCGAGTTCATGAACTGGTGGGGCGCCCAGCGCCGGCCACTGATGGATCAGGTCATCACCGATTTCATGGCGGCAAACCCCAACATCGAGGTGACCAACCAGGAGACTCCGTGGGACAATCGCGATCAGGTCGCCGCGACGGCGATGGCATCCAGCACGCCGCCGGCCGTCATGATGTCCACCCGCGTCGAGACCTACAAGTACGCCAAAGAAGGGCTGATCATTCCGATTGACGAGTACATCAAAGTCTCCGGGATCGATGTGAACAAGCTCTTCTACCCCGGCGAGATCAACAACCAACGCTGGAACGGCAAGCAGTGGGCCTTCCCCATGCCCACCGGCGGCGGGAACAGCTCTCTGTATATCTACAACAAGAAGCTCTTCAAAGAGGCCGGCCTCGACCCCGAGAAGCCGCCCAAGACCTGGCAGGAGATGGAGGAGGTCGCCCAGAAGGTCATCAAGAAGAAAGGCAATGCTATCGAAGTCATGGGCGTGGATCCGGTGGGCGGTAACGCCTCGGTCAGTACCCTCATCAACTGGTTGATCTGCAACAACGGCAACCTGGCGACCGAGGATGCCAAGACGCTGACCATCAATTCGCCGGAAGCGGTCGAGACGCTCGAATGGCTGGTGGAGTTCACCAACAAATTCCATGGCGGTTACTCCAATTGTGTAGACTTCTGGACCGGCAACAACGACACCGCGCCGGATGGCCGCTTCTACAAGGAGCGGCTGGGCATCTGGTGGGTCAACGTCTCGGCCTTCAGCCATCTGAAGACGCAAGCGCCCGACAAATACAAGGATCCGCAGAATGCCTGGGGCGTGGCGCTCCGGCCATACAACGGCAAGAACGCCAAGGCAGCTTCCAAGGGCGAGACGGGCCTGGCCTTCTCCTGGGGTCAGGTAATCCCCAAGGCCATCGCCAAGGATCGGCAGGATGCGGCCTACAAGTTCATCGAGTTCCTCAGCACGAATAACAAGGGGGTGTGCTACTTCATGTTCGCCCAGGATCGGCCCGCGCCGCTGATCAGTTGTAACGCCAACCCGGATTACAAGAAGAACAACCCCTATTGGGACACCGTGTTGAAGGCCTTGGAGATTGACATGAGCCTGCCGATCACGCCCGTGCAGACGGAGATCAACGCGTTCATCAAGGAAGCGGTCGAGAAGGCGCTCCTCAGCGGCGTCAAAGCGAAAGACGCGCTCGACACTGCCACCAAGCAAGGGCAAGCGGTGTTGGATAAGTATTGGAAGGGCGCGTAAGCGGCCCTCACCCCCTGCCCCTCTCCCTGGCAGGGAGAGGGGAGTGTCCCCCTCGCCCCGATGGGGCGAGGGTTGGGGTGAGGGGCGATCCACCCTCACCCCCTGCCCCCTCTCCCTGCCGGGGAGAGGGGATGTCGGCAACGGCGAGTTGCCGAGAGGAGGAATCCATGGCCGATCTCACTCCCGCCGCATCAACCTTATCCGGCGGCCAAGCCGCGCCGACCCCCTGGTTGACCCGCTTTCGCTACCGACATCGCTATCTGATCGGGTATCTCTTCATCCTGCCGTGGTTTCTCTCCTTCTTGTGGTTCGATGTCATTCCGTTCTGCCTGAACCTCTACTTGAGTTTCACCAACTACTCGGTGGGGCCGCTCGCCAAGGCGAAATGGATCGGGCTGGAGAACTACACTACGATCTTCACGGCCGACCCGCGCTTCCTGAAGGGGATCGGCAACACCCTCTACTACGCCATCGGCGCGGTGCCGCTCGGCCTGATCTTAGCGTTCGCCATCGCCCTGCTGCTCAACAACCGGGTGCGCGGGCTGGGCGCGTACCGCACGGCCTTCTACGTCCCGTCGCTGGTGCCCGCGGTCGCCGCGTCGCTCATCTTCCTCTGGATCCTCAACACCAACTACGGCGCGCTCAACCGGCTGCTCGGCCTGGTGGGGATCGAGCCGATCCGCTGGCTTTCGCGGCCTGAATGGGTGAAGCCGGCCGTCATCATCGTCAGCCTATGGAGCTTCGGCGCGCAGATGATCATCTTCCTGGCCGGGCTGCAAGACATCCCACGGGAGCTGTATGAGGCGGTCGAAATAGATGGCGGCGGCTCCTGGCGCAAGCTGATCCATCTGACGATCCCGCTGATGACGCCGGTGATCTTCTTCAACCTGATCGTAGGCATCATCGGCAGCTTCCAGGTCTTCACCCCGGCTTATATCTTCTTCGGGACGGACGGCGGCCCGCTGAACGCCGGGCTGTTCTATATGGTCCACATCTACAACAATGCCTTCCGTTTCTTCAAGATGGGCTATGCGAGCGCACTGTCGCTGATCCTGTTCATCTTCATCTTGATCTTCACGGTCATCCTGGTGCGCACATCGGATCGCTGGGTCTTCTACACCGGCGGTGGACGCTGAGGAGGGGACGATGACTGCACTGGCTGCCAACCCGCTCCGGTTCATCAGGGTATCACTGACCTATCTCATCTTGACGGCTGGCGCGCTCCTGCTGCTCTTTCCGTTGATCTGGACCGTCTCCACCTCACTCAAGGTGGCCGAGAAAGTCACGCTCACCGCCATCGAGCTGATCCCCGACCCCGTTGCATGGTGGAACTACCCTGAATTGTTTCGCCGGCACCCCATCCCAACCTACTTCGCAAACACCATGAAGATCCTGCTGCCGGCCCTTTTCGGCGGCATCGTCACCTGTTCGCTGGCCGGCTTCGCGTTTGCGCGCATCCGCTTCCCGGGTCGCGATGTGATCTTTGTGATCGTGCTCAGCACGATGATGCTGCCGTATGTGGTGCGCCTGATCCCGCTCTACATCATGTTCGATCAGGCGGGCCTGATCAACACCTTCTGGCCGCTGGTCATCCCGCGCATCCTGGGGCATGACGCGTTCTACATCTTCCTCTACCGCCAGTTCTTCCGTGGGATTCCAGAAGAGCTGTTCGACGCCGCGCGCGTGGACGGCCTGTCCGATCTGGGGATTTGGGCGCGCATCGTGCTGCCGCTCTCGAAGCCGGTGCTCGCCACGGTCGCCATCTTCTCGTTCCAATACGCCTGGAACGATTTCCTGTTCCCGCTCATCTACCTGGGCGCGAAGAAGATCAACTGGACGATGGCGCTGGGGCTGTACGGGATGCGCTCGCTGGAGGGGGAGATGCTCTGGCAGCAGCTCATGGCCTACGCGGTGATCATGATCATCCCGGTGCTGGTGGTTTTCGCCTGGGGCCAGCGCCAC
>Ga0194126_10011914_pt1 | contig 11080 bp, 10 predicted proteins | sample TA2KigC150mmetaG_FD_148641 | JGI IMG/M metagenome (GOLD analysis project Ga0194126, IMG submission 148641) | Freshwater microbial communities from Lake Tanganyika, Tanzania - TA2015035 Kigoma Deep Cast 150m | ecosystem: Environmental > Aquatic > Freshwater > Lake | place: Tanzania: Lake...
TGGTAGCGGAGGGGCCGTTGCCCCGCAGGAGATGGGTAATTTGCCGCCGTGCTTTCAAGTGGCAGACAAACATCAGCACGCCTGCGAAGCCGAGTGCCGCGAGCGGATAGGTAATCAGATGCCGCATACGCGGGTCGGTCACGTCTTGAAAGAGTGCGGAAAACCCGCCAAAGAAATGTTGTGCCGTGGCAAGAAAGGTCTTGAGGAGGGCCGCCTGTTCTTGTTCATCCCGCTCTACCGTCTGCGCTAACGGCGAAACAGTGGAAGTGGATGTGGTGGGCTTGGACCGTCGCATGTGATACCTCCCAGGAGATTCGGACTGTGCCCAAGTATACACCCGCTAGCGTATTTGTGCGAAAAAAACTTGCTGCCCCTGCTCAAAACTCAGCCCCGTGCAAGGGGAATTTGTGCGAAGAAAGAGTATTCTTCAGGGCTGGGCGATGACCGTGTGCGTGAATTGCACGACGGTGAAACGAGTATACCCCAATCGCCCGGACTGCGCAAGCGCGCACGGCGGGCGATTTGTGTTTGTGAAGGAGAATTATGGCAGACAAAATATGGCGGGAAAAAATTTATTTGGGTGGAATAACTCCCGACGATGTGAAAATGGGACCCGGCGCAATACCATGCAACATCGTGGATGAGTTTATTGCCGAGATTCGTAACGCGCGCTCGCGTATGGACATGGAATGGCGTCCAGCAGGATGGAAAGATTCTGGGCGAATTACCGAAGAAAATGGTCACGAAGTACACAGAATGGAGTATCACGTCGCGGTCTGGTCTCCGAGAATTGACCCCCGCGCGCGGTTTGAGATTATACTTTGCCCAGATGGGGATTATTTCATCCTGGGAAAAAGAGAGTTGATAGCATTTGGGCTTGGAGGAAATAGAACCAAGTCTGATGAATACGCGATGTTTCAGTCCAAACTCGAAGCCGCGATTGAGAACGGATTTCTCAAAGCCAAGAAGCGGCACGCGCGATGGGAGGAAAAACAAGTGAGTCGAACGGCGAGAACGCGCGAAGCACAATCAGAATCACTGTCGCCTGATGTTTCAGAACGAGACCGGGTTGTGAAAACCCAGGGAATAGAAAGCGTTGTGCGCAAAATGAAAGAGTACTATCGAGATTGCGCGCCTGAAACCGCGAAGCAAATCCTACAAGGTCTTCCCACCGCATACACAACATACAAAGCCAACAAACGCAAAACGAAACGTGGGCGTTGGGGACCAAAATTTGTCAGCGAAAACCTGGATCTCTATCTTGCTAGCGCAGTCATGTCCAAATACCTGGGCGCGCTATGCAAGGTAGTCGGCACACAATGGAGAGGCGTGCCGATCCCTCACCGTCAAAAACCTCAAGAACATCACAAAACGTAATACCATTTCCGTCATAAACATCCAAGTAAACTCGGGTTTTTCTGCTGACAGCGAAAGACCTTGACTGTATAATGCTAGACGATGCAAATTGAAATGCACGTCTAGCATTTCCCTTTTACGGAGGACAAGATGTTACTCACCGATTATCAATTTGTGCGGATGACGCCGAGCGACAAGAGGTTGCTCTTAGAACTCGCCAGGGTCGAGGAACGCAATCCCAGCGACTTGGTTCGCTTTTTGATCCGCCACGCGGCGCGTGAGAAGGGGTTGCGTGATGCTGGAACGCCGCACACGCGTCACGCGCCGCCAATGGACGCGGTGGGCGCAATGAGCGCGTGAAAAATAATGCCGCCGTTTTGGGAGAAACGGCGGCGGAGGCGACAGCGACGCGTTTGTTCGCGTTCGCTTGCCTCAACTATACACAATTCTTTGAAAAACGCAAGAGGCGACCATGAACCAAAATCTATCAAGCGACCATTTGACGATGTTGCGCCAGTCGGCGATCAGTGACGCCGTGCTCGAGGCGCGGGGCTATCGCACGATCACTGGCACGGACGAGTTGACGAAACTCGGATTCGCGCCAGTCCAATGCCGTGTGCCAGGTTTACTCCTACCTCTGCACGGGACGAATGGCGGCAACAGTGTCTACGTTTTTCGTCCGGACAATCCACGCGTCGTCGAGGAGAAGAAAAAGGGCAAGAACTCGGATGGGACGTACCCGTGCAAGGTCATCAAGTACGAATACCCCAAGGGCGAACCGATGCATGTGGATTGTCCGCCGATGTGCCGTTCGCTTCTGGGGAATCCGAAGGTGCGATTGTGGATCACGGAAGGACAAAAGAAAGCGGACGCGTTAGCGAGCATCGGCGAATGTGCGATCGCGCTGCTGGGGGTCTGGAACTTCAAGGGCAAGAATGAATACGGCGGCACCACGCTTCTCGCCGATTTCGATCACATCGCGTTTGAGGAGCGGGATGTTCGGATCGTTTTCGATTCGGATGTGGCGACCAAGCCCCAGGTTCACCAGGCATTGCAGCGGCTGAGTTATCACTTGCGGGAAAAGAAGGCGCGCGTCTCGGTGGTCTACCTCCCTGCTGCACCAGGCGGTGCAAAGCAGGGCGTAGATGATTTTCTTGCTGCGGGCAACACATTGGAAAACTTGCTCGCGTTCAGTCAAGGGCTGGAGACAGCGAGTCAAGGCGTCATCGCGCAACCGCCATCCCAGACAACGCTTCTGATCAAGTTCGGCTTCGGTGCCAACCTGTTTCACACGGAGGACGGCGAGCCCTATGCCACTATTCCTGTCGGCGATCACCTTGAGACGTGGCATCTCCGCAATCAAAAGTTCAAACAGTGGCTTGCCCGCCAATTCTACGCGGAAATTGGACGCGGGGCGAGCGCTCAGGCGATGCAAGACGCGCTTGCAGTTCTGGAGGCGCGCGCCTTGTTCGACGGGCAGGAACGCCAAGTATTCACGCGGCTGGCAGAATCGGATGGCGCGTTGTGGCTTGATCTGACCGACACCAGATGGCGCGCCGTGGAGATTACTGCGGCGGGCTGGCGCGTCATTGAGAATCCGCCTGTCCGATTTCGGCGCGCACGCGGCATGCTACCGATTCCAATGCCAACGAACGGCGGCAAACTGGGTATCCTGAGAGACTTTCTCAATATTGCAAGTGACGACGATTGGATCTCGGGCGCGTCGTGGCTTGTGGCGGCTGGACGAGCATCAGGACCATTCCCCAGTCTCGTCTTGTATGGCGAGCAGGGGAGCGCAAAGACGACGTTTAGCCGCGTTCTGCGAATGTTGATTGATCCGAATGTCGCGGCACTACGCGCGGAACCGCGCGATGTGCGTGATCTGGTCATCGCGGCGACCAATGCCTGGATCGTCGCGCTCGACAACGTCTCGTCGTTGCCGGTGTGGTTGTCCGACGCGCTGTGCCGTCTCTCCACCGGTGGCGGCTTTGCGACGCGACAGTTGTACACCGATTCGGATGAAACGATTTTCGATGTGCAGCGCCCCGTGATCTTGAACGGCATCGAAGAAATCGCGGTGCGTGGTGACTTGCTCGACCGCTCGATCATCCTGTACCTGCCCTCCATCCCTGAAGCGAAGCGGAGGGCGGAGGCGGATTTTTGGTCTCAGTTCGAGCAAGTTCGCCCGCAGATTCTTGGCGCGTTGCTGGACGTGATGGCATTTGCGCAACGGGAATCCCCATCGGTGAAATTGACCAGTTTGCCGCGCATGGCAGATTTTGCAAAGTGGTCGGTTGCGGCAGCGCCAGCGCTGGGCTGGACGGGCGCGGATTTCCTGCGAGTCTATGGCGGCAATCGAGCCACCGCGTATGAATTGACCCTGGACGCTTCGCCGATTACAGAGCCGCTGAGGACGCTCATCGCGGAAGGATCGTGGAGCGGCACGGCGACAGAGTTGTTGACCAAGTTGAACGAGTTGGTAGACGACAAGACGCTCAAACAACCCGGCTTCCCAAAGAACGCCCGAGGATTGTCCAACGCGATCAGACGTCTTGCGCCAACCTTGCGGGCGGTGGGGATTTCTGTGACGTTTGGCAGACAGGGCAAAGACCGGCGGCGAACCATCGAGTTAGAAAAAGTAGGGATTTCTGCGTCCGCATCGTCCGCATCGTCCGCGAGCGCAGATTTGAGCGTGAAAAGTGAAGAAAACGCGGACGCAAATTCAGCCGCGCGGACGCAAAATGACCCGACGCGGACGCAAAACGACCCCGCGCGGACGCAAAATACGCACGCGGACGCAAAGGACGCAAAAAATCCTGCTCTTTCTGATGGAACGGAGGTAGTTGAATGGTCGGCATAGCACTGCTGGAGGAAGCCCGCGCGGTGGGCTTGGACGTTCAAGCCAAAGGTGACCGTCTGGTGTTGCGAGGTCCCCGCTCTGCCGAGTCACTTGCCACGTACATGCTTGAGCACAAACGCGAAGTGCTGGCGCTCTTGGCGCAACAACAGCATGCCAAATGGAATACCGCGCTTCACAAACGTCTGGACGCTCTCCGCACCGAACACGACCGGCTTGCCGCGCGCTGGAACAAGGGCTTGGATTTCCTGGAAGATCTGCGGGAACGCAAAGGACAGGATTGCGCGGAATTCGAGCACTGGTTCTCCGTGTGGGAGAAGATTGACGAGCAACTTCGACGGCTCTGCGATCAGATCGACCTGCTCGAATTAACTGCGCATATTCGCCAATCATCTGGAGTATCGAATGAAACAGAAAAGAGACCCGCGATTCCTGATTCTGCGAACCCTGCGTGACTTTCCCTTCTTGTCTGAACCACAACTCCGCTGGCTGTGGTCGTGGACCAAACACGTGACGCAACGGCATCTTTGGGAAGTCCATCACCAGGGCTTGGTCCGCCGCTATCCTCTGTTCGTGGAAAGTCAACCGACGGCGCAATGGCTGTATACCCTGACCGCCAAAGGACTCCAAACGCTGATGCAACGCGACGCGCTTGCTTTGCGCGAGTACCAGAGCAAGTACAGCTACAGCATCTCGCGCCTGCGCTGGCTCGCGTCGGTTCTGGAGCGAGTCTACCATGCGCGTCAAGTCCTGTTCGGACTCGACACGCACAGCGCCAACTGGGGAATCGTTCGTTGGAATTCGGAGACGGAGGCGCGCTATCGTCTTGAAAAGGGCTGGCGCTGCGTCTCCTTTCACTGTTCGGCGGTCTTTGAAAACCGGGCAAAGGATCGTTGGCTTCCCGTCGCCATCGTCTGGGACACCGGCGAAGTGCCGGTGCAAGCGGAGCGGGGATGGTGGCGGAATTTCTTCAAAGCGCAGTACGATTGCGCGGACGCGTATTCCAGCCAAGCTCAATTTCCGATACTTTGCTATGTCGCTGCGGATGCTGCGCGTCTCGATGAGGTCTGGAGACTCTTGCGCGATGTCACGCTTGAAACTCAAATAGCAATCCCGCGCGTTTGTCTGACCTCGCGCGCCCAACTCAAACACGCCGAACCAGCCGGGGCATCGAATGTCGCCGCTTGGTACGATCCCTATGACGGGGTGTGGGTCTCTGATCCACTCGCCGAACTTGAAGGACTATTGGCCAATCCCGGACGGTTCTGGCATCCCCGCCCTTTTCGCAAGAGCTATGCCAGCACCCAGGTCGAAATCGAACCGGCACGCCCTGCCGCCAACATCATCGCGACGAGCGACAACCTGGCAGCGCTCGCGCTGGCGCTCCGACCAGTGGAAAGGAAACTGCTGAACACGATTGGAAGCCATCCGCTTCTCACGGCGAACGAATTGGCGTTCGTTTTGACAAACAAGCCAGCCAGAGTGTGGAGCGGGCTCGCGCGCTTGCGCCAATGGCGGTTGATTCAAGCGCACGACTGCCGGGGAACGCGCCCGATCGCTCAGCGGGCGCGCAAAACCTATGCCTACACCATCAACGAACTGGGGCTGGCTTCCCTGGCGGCTATGGCGGGGCTTGGCGCGCGCCCCCAACGGATCGCGATGGCGCATGGTTGGGAAAAGGGTGTCGAACCACTCATCCGACATTTTATGCACACCCGCATCAGCAATCAAGCGCACATCCAACTGCTGCGGTACGCGCGAACGCGCGGTCACCAACTGACCTGGTTGTCCGAGCAAGAAGCGCGCCTCTATCTCAAAGTCAGAGAGCAGAAATGGAGCGGTCCCTTTCAATCCATCTCGGTGAGCACTCGTTATGATCGGCGATTGTCCGAACGCGAGGAAGAGAACGCCGGTGAGTACGAGACTATCCACACTGGCGGATACTCAAATCGTCGGGAGTTCCATCGCGCGCTCGGCAACTTTGGTGGCAATCTCGTCAAGTTCTTGCCGGACGGTCGCGGCATCTACCAGGTTGGCAAAGAAAAATGGCACGTCGGCTTGGAGATCGATCTGACGCGCGCGAACCACCAAAAGATACGCGCCAAGTTGAGCTACTATTTCTGGTTTCGCCGCATCGTCGAGGACGCCTGGAATCTCCGCATCTTGATCGTGACCCATCACTGGGAACGCGCGCTGAATCTCTATTGGCTGATCTGGGGAGACGCGGCTGATATGGTGTCGTTCGGCTGGCGCGCCGAGTGGCGCATCAAGAACCAGAAGGGAAAGGAATTGGCAGAGATAGTTGAGCGATACAAACCGAAGGAAGTGATGGAGCAAGTGATGCCAGTGTACATCACAACAGTCGAAGAACTGGAGAGGCATGGAATAGATCAACCCATCTGGTTGAGAGTCCAGGAAGAGATGGGAGAAAATGATCAAGTAAATCGTATCTTCTCAATAAGTTGGGGTAAGACAATTGTGGGTAACGCCTCTGCTACCGTATGTAGGGGGCGTGTGGTGAACAGACCGTATATGTAGGGGGTCAAGAGCATTAGCACAAAAGTTCCCCCCAAGTTATTGAGAAGATACGCGTCGCCGGCAATTTCTTTGTCGTCAAGCACTTGAAAAAGCACAGTGTGTTCCTCGATGACCGGAAACCGTCGCGCGCCTACGGCGTGCTGGGTTTGGTCAGTCCACTCGAACAGATCGTTGGATCGTACCTGCCAATCCTCGTCCAAGTAGTCTTGCTCCCATTTGAAGATCGAATCATCTATGACAGGTAACTACTCAGCCCATGCAACTTTTTAGTGGCGTCGAGATGACTCGACCACAATATACAGTGGTGCCACTTCTGAAGTTCTTGAGCAACTATGGCAACGACCACAACATCTAGTAGCCAAGCGCGTGACGGCTACTAAAAAAACGGGCAGGCTGAGTAGTTACGAATTTTCAAGTTATCGCGCGGCTGATCCTCCAATAGGCACAAGAGGGATCGAACAATCGCGCGCACCAGCGCGCTAGAGAGCACTCGCTCCTCCCCCCGCCGCCAGTCTCAACCAATGACGTTTGGCTGAGACGGATCGTTGAGCACCAGCCACGCGCGCGCCGTCGCGGCGTTCACGCCCGGCGCGTGCAGTGCCGCGCGCAAATATTCCTCATCGCGCCATTTGACCGCCGCCTGACACACTGATTTCCCTAGAAGGGTTTGGCGGGTGTTGAATTGGCAAGTATTCTTTCTCCCACAATTTGGGGAACAGCCGCCAACCCTTCTGGTTTCTCAGCGATTTCAACTTGCAGGATCAAATCGCTGAGCCATGAGATGCGACACTGTTGCGCATTGAGTTGTTGAAGATACGGTTGCAATCGGGCACTCCCACGAAATGGGTCGAGTTGCACGATGAGGCACCCGGCTTGCAGATACAACCTGCCCGGACGCACGATGAACCGGCGCACCAGAGTGGCGACCTGCCAGGTGGCACATGCGCCGCCGAGTGCCGCGCCGAAATCCTTGATCACGTTGAACGTCAGGAACTTGAGCCACGCCACAAACTGCACCGCTTGGTGACTCCAAGGGGTTTCGGCAGTGGCGACCGTCTGGCGTTTTTGTCCTTGCGCGTTCGGCCTGCGGATCATCTCGTAGGCTTTCGCCAAGCTATGCCCTGCCAACGCATGGATGTATTGCGCAAAGCCGATTTCATGTTTTTGCCGTTGCCGATACTCCGCATCAATCGTTTCGTAGTGCGGATGCCGCGCCGGGGCGTTCTTGTAAAATAGCACACGCCACCGTTGCTTCGTCCCAGGCGTATCGTCGCGGATCACCACCGAGGGGAGTGGCTGGCGACACTTGGTGATGTGGGTCAAGGTGTGTCCGATTTTAAGATTCGGAACCGATTATGCGTAATTGGCACCGAGCCATAAAAGGAGTATCCTTGCGGATGTCTCTATTCCAACAAGGAGCATCCTTTTATGGTCATCTCAGTGCCGAACCAAGATTATATTGACTCGGTCGTTCAGGCAATTCATCAACAGTCGCTCAATCATGAACGCTTGCGGAAATTGCTTTTCGCCGTGATCGATCAGTTTTGTGCAGGCTTGCCTGTGGTCACAAAGCCCGGACGCAAGGTCACCTATCCCGACAATGCCATTCTCAAGATCGATATGTTGATGCATCTCAGTGGCAAGCGCGGCGAAACCGAAATGTTGCGTGAGATCGAACGGCATTATGCCGCCGATTTCCCCCAGTGCCCGAAACAGCCGCGCTTGTGGTATCGGATTCGCCAAGCCCTCCCGCTGATCGAGCGGTTCCGACGCCATCTCTGTGCGTTGTTGGGGTGCGACGAGGAAGATATCCGCATCCTCGACACGTTGCCGATTCCTGTCGCGACGCCCACCTCGCGCCCGGGACGCGGGAACGGCTTCGATTGGGCGGAAGGCGGCTATTGTGCCAGCAAGAAACTCAAGTATCTGGGTTTCAAATTGGGTTTGCTGATCACCCTACACGGCATTCCCGATGTCTACGATGTGTTCAGCGCACGCCCGCATGATGTGCAAATGCTTGACGATTTGTTAGGCGACCGCTACGACCTGATTGGTTTGGGCGACAAGGGTTTTATCTCAATGACGAAACAAGCGGCTTTGGCAACGAAGCGCAATATCCATCTGATTACGTATCGCCGGCGCAATCAAAAGGCGCAAAACACAGCGTTGGAGCAATGGGCATTGCAGACCTATCGGCAACGGATTGAGACCGTGAACTCGCAACTCACAGATCACCTGCACATTGAAGACTCGGGTGCCAAGACCGATTGGGGGTTGTGCAAACGCGTTGTCGGGATTATCACTGCCTTCACGCTAGGCATTTATCTGAATGCACTGCTGGGGCGCAACCTGTTAGCGGTCAAAGAACTGTTCGCCTAATTTCGCATAATCGGTTCCGGATTCTTTTTCAGCGTGCTCGGCTGGTGCTCTAACTTGTATCCGCATAGGCCATCGCCGCATCAGGGATACGCACGGCTGGAAGTATCATCACTCCTGGGAACGCCATCTGCCGGAAGACCAATTCACAACGGCAGATTGGACATACCAGCGGGTCTTCCCCGGTCTTCTCAATCTGCAACGCGCGCCAGGTCAATGGCTCTGGCCGTTGTTGCGGTGCTGTTTCGGGCAGTGGCGGCAAGTCTTTGAAATGGGCATACAGTCCATAGTAGCGCACCATCCGAAAACTGGGTAACGGGACGTGTTGAAACAACCGGTCGAAGAACTCGCGGTAGTGCAAACTCACCGACTTGGTCCCAGGTTTGTCACCTTTGGCAGTGATGTAGTCTTTGCACTCAAACGTGATGATGCCTTCTGCAAAACTGATGATACGATATTCTGACAGACACGCCCGCCGCGTGTACCGCCCGACATAGCGGACGATGTTCTCTGGATCGGTCAGCGGCGGTTGGACCGAGACAACCCATTCAACCGAATGGAGTTTCTTCACCAGGCGCATGAATTCGCATCGAGCTTGTAGATTCGCCAACCCGCCGGGCAATTGCAAACGACCCTGGTCATACGCGGCGACCAGTTCTTTCAGGAACCGCCAGCGAAACTTCTTTTGCAGATACTTGTGATTGACCAAGTAGTCACCGGCTAACTCAAACCACCGGTCTCCTTTGAGTCCGCCCGCCGAGACGATCATGTGAATGTGCGGATGGTAGTGCAAGTCGCTGCCAGCGGTCTGCAACACGCTGATCATTCCAGGAATGGCGTGATGCTTTTCGGCAAACCACTCTTTGATGACTTCGGCGCTGGTGTGAAAGAGCAGCGTGTGCACTATTTCGGGATTAGCTTTCGCCAATGGACGCAGTTGCGCCGGAAGTGTGAAGACAACGTGATGATGCCTAAGTTTGGGCAACTGGCTCAGGATCGTCGCTGCCCAGTGATCGGTTTCATACTGTCCGCAGCGCGGACAGAAACGATTCTTGCACGAATGATAGACGAACTTGGTTGTTCCGCACTTGGGGCACTGATACACATCCGTACCCAGCTTGGGCGTGCGACATGCCCGGATTTGATTTGCGGCTTTGAAGACGTGCGGTGGAATGAAGCGTCCACCTTTGTGCACGTACTCGTCCCAATGTGCGTCCAGAATTTCGGCGAGGCGAATCATGACGGCAATATTACGCGCAATTCAAACACCCGCAATACAATGCGAAGCATTTCTGTTCAACTTGCGGTTGACGCAGTTGACGACATCGGGCAACCTACAGAACTTGAGTTACCTGTACGACAACGTCGGCAACATTACGCGCATTACCGACACCATCCGCAGCGAGACACTGAATTTCGTGTACGACGACCTCGACCGCCTGACGAATGTGACGGGTGCGTATTCGCAGAATTGGGTGTATAATGCGATTGGCAACATCACGCAATTCAACGGCGTCGCCTACACGTACCATCCGCAGAAACCACACGCGGTCACCCAAGTTGGCGGCACGACGTACACGTATGACGCGAACGGGAATATGACCGCGCGCGGCGCGGACGCGTTCACGTATGATGTGGAGAACCGCCTGACGCAAGTGACCGCGAGCGGCGTGACAACGCAGTACGCCTACAACGCGGACGACGCGCGCGTCAAGCGCGCCGCGGGCGGCACCACCACCTACTACATCGGCAACTGGTTTGAGGTAACGCAGAGCGGCGTCGTCACCAAGTACTACTACTTTGGCGGCAAGCGCGTCGCGATGCGGTGTCCCCGTCCGAAATCTTTGACAGCGATCGCGCCAGTTTCGGCTGAATAGAATGGCGGTGTGTCCCAGCACCATCCGTCAAGCCGTCCAATGAGGGCGGCTTTTGCATTTTCTCCGGGAATCGTGT
>Ga0194126_10011917_pt1 | contig 11079 bp, 10 predicted proteins | sample TA2KigC150mmetaG_FD_148641 | JGI IMG/M metagenome (GOLD analysis project Ga0194126, IMG submission 148641) | Freshwater microbial communities from Lake Tanganyika, Tanzania - TA2015035 Kigoma Deep Cast 150m | ecosystem: Environmental > Aquatic > Freshwater > Lake | place: Tanzania: Lake...
TCGAGGTGGCCGCGCCGTTCCTGATAGTGTCCAAGGCTGATGTGGTTGTGCGCGGGCACGTGCTCGGAGTGCCGTTGGAACTCACGTTGTCGTGCATGAAGCCCGGTCCCGGCGATTCACACTGCCGCAAGTGCAGCAAATGCCGTGAACGATGGAACGCCCTCAGTAGTTGGTAATCCGAATCGACCCGTCGCCTGTGCGCAGCGTCAACAGTTTGCCGCCGGTGCCGAGACGACCGCGAAGGGTGCGTTGCTCGCGGGTGCCGCCGACCTGGTCGGCCAGTTCAAGATCCGATCGCGCGCGATCTCCCGAACCGGGTTCGGCTTCGATGAGCGCATTAAAGCCTTCGGGCAACTCCGCGACGATCGATCCGTCCCGTGTGGTGATCATCCAGTCGTCGGTCATGATGGCGCCTCGACGCACGCGCAACACCACCGACCCGTCACCTGATCGCACACGCACGGAGGACGGCACACCCGTCACCCGCACCGCCCCATCGTCGGTCCTGGCCTCGACGATGCCGGCCACGTCTTCGATCCGAATCGAACCGTCGCCGGATTCGACGAGCAACGTTCCTGACGTCTCTGTCGTGCGCACGGTGCCGTCGGTCGTCTTGAGTTCGAGCCGGCCGTTCAGGCGATCAACGACGATACTGCCGTCACCCGTGCGCGCGATGACGTTCACTTTGCGCGGCGCATTGATGATCAAGCGCGCCGTGGGCGACGTAAACACGCCGATGCCGATATATCGCGAGGAGCCTGAATACCGGACGTCCACAGTGATGGTGTCGCCCTTCTGCTCCGACGTGACCTGAATCTTGTCGACGGTGTCCTTGTCCTGAGCGCGCTGCTCGATTGCGACCTCAACCTCGTTGCGATCCCAGCCGCGAATCTCAATCACGCCATCAAAGGTGGAGAGGTTCAGCGTGGCGATGCCATCCACAACGAACTTCTTGTCGTCCCGCTTGATGTGCCCCTGGTGGTCGACATTCACCGAGCAGGCGGTGGACAGGAGCACGGCACAGGCTACGAGGGATCGGGGCATAACCTTCCTCTACGAGGGTTCATGGTTCATCGGTTCCTGGTTCATGGTGCTGTTCCGGGTGCCGGGTTCTTGGTTAGGGGTTCTGGGTGCGCTGGCCGCCTATCCAGGTTTGGGCCACCTGCAGGCTGGCCGTGAGCACGGTGAGGTCGGCCATGTGGCCAGTGACGATGGCGCCCTGGGTGGTGAGGCCGAGTTCACGGGCTGGGGTGGTGGCGCAGAGGGTGGCGGCCTCGACCAGGGATTGGCCGGCACGGGTGACCAGCACACCAAACACCTTGTCCATCGTGGCAATGCTCCCCGCAAACGTTCCATCGTCGAGAGTCGCCGTGTCACCCACCGTAATGCGTCGCCCCCCGAGGGTGGCGCAGGCACCACGGGGCAGGCCCGATCCGGCCGTGCCATCCGTGATCGCCATCACGCGGGAACGGCCCTTGGCGGCAATGGCCACTCGGGCCACAGCCGGATGCACGTGGAACCCGTCACCGATGATCTCTGCGGCCACTTCCTCACGCTCGAGCACAGCCCCCACCAGTCCCGGATCCCGATGGGTCATGGGTGACATGCGGTTGAAGAGGTGCGTGGCGTGCTGAGCGCCGGCTTCAATCGCTTCGATCGCCTGCTCGTACGTCGCCCCCGAATGCCCCAGCGACACGCGCACTCCCGCCGCCCGCGCGGCACGAAGCAGATCCATCCCGCCGGGGATCTCGGGGGCCATCGTCAGGATGCCCACGTCAGGGCGAAAAATGAGCTCGGAGGCGATTTTCGAAGAAATCGCCTCCGAGCTCGATTTCAGCCATTCCAGGGGTTGGGCGCCGCGGTAGTCGGGGTTGATGTACGCGGACTCGAGGTGCGCGGGCAACACGCGGGCGGACATCGGGTCGCGCTGCATGCGCGCTTCGCCGACGGCCGCGAGAAACGAGGCAAGTGTCTCCGGAGAACACGCGACAGAGGTCGGGCAGAACGCCGTCACGCCAAACCGGGGCAGCTGTCGCGCCACGGCACACACGGACGATGGGTCGTCCATGACGTCCACGCCGAGCACGCCGTGCACGTGCACGTCGATGAAGCCGGGCACGATGATGTGACCCGTCAAATCGTGACGGACCTCGTCCGTTCCCACTTCGCGTGGGCCGGCGACCAGATCAACGATGCGGTCGCCTTCAATGACGATGGTGAGGTTGGAGACGACGCGGTCGGGCAGCACCACGTCGGCGCCGCAAAGCAACACGCGCGGCGCCATCGTGTCCTACACGCCCATGGCGTGAAAGCCGGCGTCCACCATCAGGACCTCGGCCGTCACCGCACGTCCGGCCGGACCCAGCAGGAACACCGCCGTATCGGCAACTTCACTGGTTTCCACCGTACGCCGCAGCGGCGCGCGATCGCGGTACGTCTGCAGGATGCCCGAGAAGCCCGAGATGCCTGACGCCGCAAGGGTCTTGATCGGTCCGGCGGATATCGCGTTGACGCGAATGCCCTGCGGCCCGAGGTCGCTCGCAAGGTATCGCACGCTCGACTCGAGCGCCGCCTTGGCCACGCCCATCACGTTGTAATTGGTGAACACGCGATCGGCACCGAGATAGCTGAGCGTGACGATGCTGCCACCGCCGCGCGCGGCCATCATCGGGGCGGCCCTGCGCGAGAGCGCCACAAGCGAGTAGGCGCTCACCTCGAGGGCGATACGAAACCCTTCGCGTGATGTCTGTACAAACGGCGCGGCGAGATCCTCACGCAACGCATACGCAGCGCCGTGCACCATGAAATCCAGCCCACCGTGCTTCGCTTCGATGGCAGCAAACAACGCATCCATCTGTGCATCGTCGGTCACATCACACGGCAACACCGTGGTGTTGGGCAACGTGGCCGCGAGTTCGCGGACGTTTTCTTCAAGACGCTCACCAGCGTACGTGAGCACCAACGATGCGCCTTCGGCGGATGCGGCCTGCGCAATCGCCCAGGAGATCGAGCGCTTGTTGGCCACACCAACAATGAGGCCAACTTTGTTCGCGAATTGAGCCATGCGGATGTATTTATCTGTCAGCTGACGGGACGAGCCTTCTTGTTGCGACGACGACGCCGGCCGCTGCCGCCGGGACGGCCCCCATTGGGAGCGCCGGGCTGCGCATCACCCCGGAAGTGATTGCGGGGCGGTCCATCCCCGTTGCCGTTGCCGTTGGCGTGGAACCCGTTCGGTTGCCGGAACATGTGTGACCCACGCACATTGCGCTGGTGCATCGTGAATTCCGGAATGGGTCGCTGGGTGGCAACGGCCTCCGGCGTGCGCGGCAACGTCGCACGAATCAGCGTGCGGTGCAGGGTCCAGACTTCGTCAGCGGGTGGCGGGGGTGGCTCAGGTGGCTCAGGTGGCGTGGGTGCGACGGCCGCTACGACGGCTCCAGCTGTGGCGTTTGCGAGCACCTGGTCGTAGAGCACGGCGGTCGCGTCTTTTTTCTTCCTGATGGGTGCCTTGCCGCCCTTGTAGACGTGTTCCGCCTCACAGGTGGTGCAGCGCGTCTGCCGGATTTCTTCGCCGACAATGGCAACTATGGCGTGGTCGGTTAGGCGTCGTTCACGAGGACAGTAATCGTCCACGAGATCGCCCAAGCGCAGTGGGCGCTGTTCCATTCGTTCTGTGACTCCTGCAAGAGCGATCGCCTGCAACCAAGGTCAGACATGACCTCAAAGCGAAGAACACTAGGCAATCGTGTAGGTCGGTGGAGGATAACAACAAATCCGGAGACTTGGCAAATCAGGGGGTCAGGGCCCGGTCCAGCCACCGGAGCGCGGCGTCCATGTCGGGGTCGCGGCCGGCCAGAAGGGCGGCGGGGGTGAGGGCCACGGTTTCCTCTGGAATGACGCCACTTCCCTCGAGCCGTTGTCCCGTCCCGGTTACAAAATTGCCGACCACATACATGAGCAGATCGCCGTTGGGCAGCCGTTTGGTGGACGCCGGCAAGGCCTGACCGGACGAGGTCCGGCCAAACACACGCACACGCCCCAGGCTCTGCAACCCACCCGCAAAACACTCGGACGCCGACGCGGTCAATTCATCCACCAGCACGGCCACGGGCCCGGCAAACGGCGTGACGCGGCGGCCATCGGGCATGACAATTCGAGGATTGGCTTCAAACACCAGCTCGGAATCGCGGGTCTTCATCCGGCCCAGCAGTTGCCGCTCGTTCGTGAGATGACCGGCCACGCCGCTGATCATCGCGGCCATTCCCCCGGGGTTGCCCCGCAGATCGATCACCAGGCCATGCGATGCACGATGCCGATCGATCGCCGCCTCGATCGCCGGTCCCGCCGAGGCCATCCAGATGTTGAAGGCGACAACACCGACCACGTGGCCGGAGGGCGTGCGCTCGGCACGGTCGGAGACACGGACGTAGGACGCCGGGATGTCGCCAAAGACGACGCGGTCCCCCTCGGGCATCACCCGGCGGACCGGCACCACTTTCTCGCGGCCTTCCTCCCGGACGCGCAGCCGCGCATTGGACGTCCCGTGCAACACACGCTGCACACGGCGCCAGGCCTCCCACGCGGTGACGCGCGAATCCACCGTCGGCTGCGGCCGCACCCAATCGGCAGGCACCTCCCCATCAATCTCCAGCACCACCTGCCCGGGCCTCAGCCCTGCGCGCGCGGCATCGGTTTCCTCGCGGACTTTCCAGATCACGACATCACCATCGATCACGCGCACATCGATGGGCACCACCAGCGGACCGGAAGGCGCGGGATTATCGACGTCGGGCGCCGCCGACAGCAGCGCGAAGTGCGACTGTTTCAGGGTGGTGAGCATCTCGCGAATGACCGCGCGCGCGGCTTCTGCATCGGGGGCTGCGAGCACCTTCGGGCGCAGCGATGCACGCACCTCCTCCCAATCCAGCCCACCAAACGCTGGGTCGTAATACGAATCACGGATTGTCGTCCACGCCTCGTCGAACGACGCCACCGCCTCGTTCCTCCAGGCGTCCGTCTTGATGAGCGCGCGAATCACCGCCGGTGGCTCCAGCGCCTCCGGCTTGACGGCATTGAGTTCAACGGTGTCGACGATGAAGTGCTGGTCGAGTCCCATCGACGTCTGGATCATGCGGCTCGGCTGCCGGATGGAGCCCCACAACTTGTAGTCACGCAGCGTGACCTTGACGGGGAGGTTGCCCATCGGCGTGGAGCTGATGCCTTCGCTGCCGAGCAACAGACCCGACTCGACATCGAAGTACTGATCGCGCGTCTGGCCGGTGACGTAGGTGACCTTGGCCTTGAACGCAGGACGCCCGTCGAACTCGGTTCTGGCTGTTGTGACCACGGACGCAATCAGATCGGGCGGGTGCAACACGCCGTCAAAGTGCGCGTCGTTTTTCATCTCCACCAGCGAATCCCCCGTGACGAGGGAGGGCCCCACGAGTGGATCGAGAATCCAGCCGACGTCCCCGTTGAATCCCTGTTCGACTTTGCCGAGGCCGCCAATCTCGAGTCGCATCACCGTGCGGCCCGGTCTGGCGGACACGGATTCAAACGTGCCGCGAAGATTCTGTTCGGGCAACTCGGTGGTGCCGGTCGCGCGCACCGAGGTCAGCGCACGCCAGGCCTCGGCGCCGCCAATGGCGGCAACGTACCGCGCCACCAGATCCGCGCCTGACGGCAGCGGCTCCTGTCCGCGCACGGGCGCCAGCGTCATCCCGGCCAGCGCCACCACGACGCAGGCCTGGCGCGTCCAACGACGCGCGGTTCGTGTCACCATGAAGGTCTCCACTCGCATAATAGCGGACCCGAGGAACGCGCCAGATGTTAAAAGGAACCCGAACAGCGATCGTGCACCGCATCCAACCCATCTCGATCCACGGGCAGGTGTCGTTGGACGTCTTCTGGACCGACCCGGAGGATCCCGAAGGCGAGATCCGCCACGCCCGCGTCGGTGACGAAGCCACCCCCCGCAACATGCAGCCGGGCGACACGGTCACGCTCCACTACCTGATGGGGATGGTGACGGAGATTACGGCGGCTTGAACTCTGAACCGCCGTGGTTCATGGTTCATCGGTTCATGGTTCATGGTGCTGTTCCGGGTACGGGGTTCCTGGGTGACGGGTTCAGGGTGCGGGGTCGGTTCCAGGTTCCAGCACCGATGAACCATGAACCGATGAACCGATGAACCACACGATCACTTCAGTCCGTACCCGCCCCCACCCGGTGTCTCCACGCGGAGGCGATCGCCGGTGCGGAGGGTGACTTGCATCTTGCCAGGCAACGGCTGTTCCTGGCCGTCGCGAATCAGCGTGTTGCGTCCCTTGCCGCCGGGCTTCCCGCCCTGGGCGCCATACGGTGCGCTCACACGGCGATCGGTGAGCAACGTGACTGACGTCTCCGTCAGCATCTCGTATTCGCGTACGAGTCCCTCGCCGCCGGGGGCCGCACCCGCGCCGGCACTGCCCCGCCGCAAACCGTAACGACGCACGCGCACGGGCAGGTAGTGCTCAATCGCTTCAACCGGCGTGTTGCGCGTGTTGCTCATGTGTGTGTGCACACCGCTGAGACCGGCCATGTTGTTGCGGCCACCCATCCCCCCGCCCATGGTCTCGTAGTACGCAAACGGCCGGCCGGTGCGCGGGTCCTGCCCACCGAGCGTCACGTTGTTCATCGTGCCCTGGCTCGCCGCCGGCCAGAAGTCCGGCTGCGCCTTGCCAAGCGCGCCAAACACCACGTCGGTGATGCGCTGCGACGTCTCCACGTTCCCACCGGCCACCGCAGCAGGCCGACGCGCGTTCACGATGGATCCTTCGGGTGCGATCACGCGAATGGGTCGCCCCACGCCGGCGTTGTACAGGACGTCATCCTGCACCAGACACCGGAACGCATACAGACACGCCGACCACGTGATCGCATAGTTCGCATTGACACTGCCGGTGACCTGCGGCGCCGACCCGGTGAAGTCAACCGTCGCCTGATCCTTCTTGACAGTAATCGCCACACGGATCGTCACGGGTCCACTGCCGAACCCGTCATCATCCAGCGCGTCGTCGAACGTATACACGCCGTCGGGCACGCCCTTGATCGCATGCCGCACGACACGTTCGGTGTAGTCCTGCAACGCCGCGGCATACCGCATCGTTTTTGCTCTGCCGTAGCGGAAGACGACGTCGCGGAGGCGTTGTTCGGCGACACGATTCGCCGCGATCTGCGCGGCGATGTCGCCTTCCCGTTCGTCCGAGGTGCGCACATTGGCCAGGAGCAACGCCAGCACGTCGTCCACCATCCGGCCGCGACGCACGAGACGCACGGGCGGAATGATCAATCCCTCCTGATAGATCTCGCGCGCGACCGGCATGGAGCCCGGGCTCATGCCGCCGACATCCGAGTGGTGCGCGCGGTTGGCCACGTAGAAGGACGGCTTCTTGTCCTTCGGCAGGAACACGGGTGACACCAACGTGATGTCGGGCAGGTGGGTGCCGCCCTGGAACGGATCGTTGAGCATCACGACGTCGCCGGCTTCCATCGCGACCGCGTCAATGGCGGCACGCACCGACAGCGGCATCGCGCCCAGGTGCACCGGCATGTGATCGCCCTGGGCGATCGTGTCGCCGTTGGCGTCGTACACCGCGCAGGAATAATCGAGGCGCTCCTTGATGTTCGGCGAGAACCCCGTGCGGCACAACGTGACGCCCATCTCTTCCGCGATGGACAGGAAGAGGTTCTTGAAGACCTCAAACTCAATCGGGTTAGACGTCTGCACCATGGAACCTCAGAACAGCGTGTCGACCAACGGCGCCGCATCCGTGCTGCTCAGCTGGGTCAACAAAGCGAGCCGTACGAGCATGACGAGGATCGGCGGCAGCTGCCACTTCTTGGTGTGGAACAAGAAGTCCCACATCTCTCGAACGAGGCCGGTGGAGGTCCCGTCGTCGTTGACCTCGACCATGGTGCCCAGAATCTGATCGACATACGGCGGCGCGCCAGAGCACCTCGGTCGCCCCACGTGCGGCTGGGAGTTCTTGTGGCACCAGCGCCACATGAAGCACGCCACGGTTTGGCTCGACGTGCGCCTCGAGGCGGGCCAAGGCGACACACGTTCGTTGGCTCAGCTCTGTCAGCCAACCCTGCGCGAGTTCCGGCGGATTCGGCGTATTCACAAGGACTGGCTGCGGAGCGGTGAACCGCTCCCGCAGGTTCAGGGACTGGTGGATGGATGCGCCCAGAACCTTCCCGATGTTGGTGTGCTCAACCAGCACTCCGAGCGGCCGGAGCCGATAGTCCGCGTTGTCGCGCATCGCCCCGAAGTACAGGCCTCGATGTGGCAGCCGGAGGGCGGTCATCGTTCCATCGGCACCACGGTCGACCTTGGTCTCCCGCACATCGCTGTCCAGATCGTTTCCGAGACACACGAGCACCACGCCGGCCGCCACTTCCAGCACAGCGGCCACGATGATCGTGACCACCGGGAGGCAGATCGTCCAGAACTTCCACGAGCGGCGCCGGGGCACAGTCGGCATCCTACCGCACAGGGAGGGACGCGAGGATATTGCTGAAGCCGTCCACGGTGAATGTCCAGCGTGGTGGAATCACGACGGTCGCCTCACCGCCGGCAATCACGGCCGGGCCGGCGGCTCGTGCGCCCGGGCGAAGGTCATCCCACCGGTGGAACGCCACCTTCACTGCGCGGCCGCCGAACCGGCCGGGCCGCAGCGCCGAGGGTGCGGGCCGATAGGACGCGCGCACACGAGTGTGCGGCAGCGTTGGTTTCGCCGTCACACCGGTGGCTGTCACGCGAACGTTGACCACTTCCGTGGGTCTGGCAGGATTCGAATAGCCGTACGTGCGACCATGTTCGCGGTCAAAGGCGTCGCGATACCGCTCTGTGAGCGGCACGGTGATTTCAAACGACTGGCCGACATACCGCACGTCCACGCTGACCGTGATCACCTGCCGGGAGGGTCCGAACCCTTCCGCCTTGAGGACTGCTTTGGCGGCCGCCACAAGCGGCGCACTCGCGCACTCGAGATCCTTCAAGGTCAGGCCCGCACTCGCTCGGAGGACACTCGCCGAGTAGTCCTTGGTGACATCAGCAACGAGCATGCCCAGCGCCGACAGGACGCCGGCATGACGAGGCGCCATCACCGTGGTCATCTGCAGCTGTTCCGCGATTTCGCACGCGTGCATGCCGCCGGCACCACCAAACGCGACCACCGCACACTGCCTGGGATCGTGGCCGCGCTCAACAGAGACAACACGAATGGCGCGCTCCATGTTGGCGTTGGCCACGCGCACGATGCCTTCAGCCAAGTCGGGTACCGAGAGGCGCGCGCGCTTCGCCAGATCAGCCGCCACACGCTCCGTGCGCGTACGATCGATCGCCATGCGGCCGCCGAGGAAGTAGTCGGGGTCGAGCCGGCCCAGCAACAGGTTCGCGTCGGTGACGGTCAACTCTTCGCCCACGCCGTAACAGACAGGGCCGGGCGCCGCCCCGGCACTGCGCGGCCCCACGCGCAACGCGCCACCGGTGTCCAGATACGCGATGGAACCACCGCCGGCACCCACGGTGTGAATATCAATCACCGGCAGTCGCACGGGGAAATCACCCACGCGCGAGTCGGTGGTGCGCCCGATGCTGCCATCGATCAGGCTGACATCGGTCGACGTCCCGCCCATGTCGAATCCGATCACCCGCCGCAGCTTCGCGGCCTCGGCCACGGCTTTGGCACCGACCACACCGGCCGCAGGACCGGACAACACCGTGCGCACCGCCTGCGCACGCGCCGCTGCCGCAGAGATGCACCCACCGTTGGACTGCATGATCGATAACCGGTCCGCAGTCCGCGGTCCGCAGTCCGCGGTCCGCAGTCCCTCCTCCAGACGGAGAAGGTAGCGGCTCATGATCGGCGTGACATACGCGTTGACGACCGTGGTGCTCCAGCGTTCGTACTCGCGATATTCGGGGAGGACTTCGTGCGAGGCGCACACCGTCAGCCCCGACTGCCGCAGCCAGTGCGCCACCTGCTGCTCATGCATGGGATTGGCATAGGCGTGCAGCAAACAGACGGCGACGATGTCGACCTGATGGTCGTGCAACACTCGCGCTAACTGATCCACATCGTCTTCCACGACCGGTTCGAGCACAGCACCCGTGGCATCGAGGCGCTCCGCCAATCCAAACGTGAGGTGCGGCTCCACCAGGGGAGGCCTCGGCGCAACGAAGATGTTGTACAGCTCAGGCCGCGTCTGACGGCCGATCTTCAATACATCCTCGAATCCCCTGGTCGCGACCAGCGCTACCTTCGCGCCTTTTCGTTCGAGCACCGCATTCGTGGCCACCGTCGAGCCGTGCACAATCTCGAGGTCCAGAAGTCCAGAAGTCCAGGAGTCCGGGAGCTTGCCCCGCCGTAGCCTTGGCGAAGGCGGGTGCAGGGTTCGAAGACCGTCAAGGATTGACCGGGATGGGTCGTCGGGCGTCGATCGCTGTTTGTGAACCACCAGACCTGTGGGGGTCAGTTGGACGAAGTCGGTAAAAGTACCGCCTGTATCGATGCCGACGCGGGGACGCACACGGCAATTCTAGTCGGGTCCAGGAGCTTGCCCGCCGTAGCATTGGCGAAGGCGGGAGTCCAGGAGTCCACGGCCGTGGTCTAGGACGACGGAGGTCAGGTATGCGGCAGGTGACTCGAGTTGTGGTGGTGCTGGTGTTGATGGCCGGGGCGGCGGGGGTGGGGGTGGCGATTGGCGGGGCGACCCAGGAGCCTGAGCCACCCAAGGTGCTGGTCGCCAAGCGGTTTCAGCCGGATCCCGAGGGTGGCACCAGAGGAAACCGCCACCCCGTCAGAACGGGCAAGGTCCTTGCTCTGTATTCCGGCGAATCGGCTGAATTTGCGACATGCGCCGTGAAGAGCTGGGGAGCCGGGTGATTCGCCTAAAGGCCTTTTTTTGTCTAAGGGCCGGAGTTATTGAGGATTGAGGATTGGGGATTGAGGATTGGCAATTGCTGGATTGGGGATTGAGGATTGATTGGAGATTGAGGGATTGGGGATTGGGGGATTGGGGGATTGGCG
>Ga0194126_10011918_pt1 | contig 11078 bp, 14 predicted proteins | sample TA2KigC150mmetaG_FD_148641 | JGI IMG/M metagenome (GOLD analysis project Ga0194126, IMG submission 148641) | Freshwater microbial communities from Lake Tanganyika, Tanzania - TA2015035 Kigoma Deep Cast 150m | ecosystem: Environmental > Aquatic > Freshwater > Lake | place: Tanzania: Lake...
TCTTCTTGACGCGTCGAGTAACCTCACAAGGTTTGGACTTTTCCTGAGCAGCGACCACGCTATTCTTGCGGGAACTCATTGCGCTGTGCTTTTGCCCTACCTGACGAATATCATATCTGCTGTCCGCTTTGCATACTGACATGGCCCGGTCCGCACGGTCAACAATCGCATTGCGCAAGAAACAGAGGCTCGACTCGCGTGGCCGGTTCTGCTATGTATGGCCGTGATTCCATCTCGGGAGAAACGCGTGTGCTCAATTTGCCGGTATTCATATTGACGCTCGTGCCTCTTTTTTCAGGCGCAATCCCTGGTGGAAGTCCGACCACGACGGATTTGCCCACGCTCATGGGGGTTCACGGCCCGATCTCACGCGAATTCATCACAGGGAACTGGCGCTCCCTGGATCATTTTGTCCGCTGGGGAATTACCGACAAGAAGAAGGCTCGGGTAAGAGAATTCGATCCACCCGCGCTCATGTCTGTTCGAGCGGACGGTTCAATCAGGATGCTCGGTTTTTTCCAGCCCGAGGAAGGTCGATGGGAAGTGTCTCGAGACGGTATCCTCATCTTCGATCCCAGACGGCCTGAACAGGGATCACAGATTTTTCCGGTGAGGAAGAGGGATCAGGACAGGATCTGGGTGATCCTCCCCTTCTCGGGAGGCGCCACTGGGATCGGGATGGCGCGCATCTCGGACGAGGAGTTCGAGAAGGTATCCGAGAGCTTCAGAGAAAAGCAGAAAAAGAAGAAAGAAAGAACTTCGCGTCGATAAGGCATCTGGGATACCTTACTTAATTCTTACGCCTCAGCGCAAATTGGGTATGGTGTCCCCGGATTACGGATCAAAAGCCAATGGAGGGGAAACGCCTACGTGGACGGCTGACACCTGATCGTGGCGGGATTCTTCCCAATGATCAGGAAGAATCCCTTGGCTTAGGTTGGTTACTTCACGAAATCGGCCACCCGGCCGAGCGGTCCAAAATCTTTCCCCATCTCTTCATACAGCGCCTTTCCGTAGAAAAAGGTGTAGATTTCATCCGCCTTTGTCTCAGGATCAATATCCTCAAAGCGACTTGGGTAGAGGATCTTGCCCACGGCATAGCCGTCCGCTATCGCCGTGCTGACGTTGGTGACATAGGCGTTGAAAGGATAGATGACATACACCCTCTTCCCGCGAAACGCTTTGAGGCCCTTGTAGTACTCCGGTTTCTTGCTGAAATCCTGCCTTACAAGACTGAATCCCATGCCATCCAGAAAAACGATTTCCGGGTTCCATTCGAGAAGCTTTTCTTTATTGATGAACAGGTGACCAGCGGCCGAAATGGCCTTGGCCACGTTCTTCGCTCCCACCCATTCCAGAGGAATGTAGCTCGCGTCGGTGCTCTCGATTGCCTGGACACCCTTGTACCCCACCGCGCCTACATAGACCGTAGGTTTGTCACCTTCCGGAATGCCCTTTGTTCTAGCTTGCAGGTTTTCTCGAGCGCGCTCCACGTACCGGATAACCTCTTCGGCTCTGGTTTCCGCATTGAGAATCTTCCCTGCCACGCGCAATGAATCGTAAAGCAAGTCGTCGAAAGTGGCGAATCTTCTTCCGTGCGATAGAACGACCACCGGAATCCCGAGCTTTTTCTGAAGCGCATCCGCGTTAGCCGGTTCCATGTACGAAATGAAAATCACATCAGGCTTCACCTTGAGGACCGCCTCCAGGTCCGGCTCTTTGTTGATACTTCCCGGCCCTCCGGGCCCTACAGTAGGCAGCTTTTTCAGCTCGGGGCGCGCCATAATATAAGGCCTGCCGGTGGGCCTCCTCTTCTCGAAATCCTCGACGCCCACAACCCTCGCGGATGCGCCGAGATATACGATGAGCCTCAGCGTTCCAGAACTAAGGCAAATGATTCTCTGAGGATTTCCCGGCACTTCGACCACGCGTCCCCCTATGTCGGTTACGGTCAGCTTGTTACCCGCGAATACGTCAAGCCGACCGATCCCGAAGAGACATGTAAAGAAAGCCATCAGCAACAACCAAATCCAACTTCTTTTCACTTCGATCCTCCTTCATGAGCTTCAGACTTGCAGCAGTGAACCGGAATAATCACCGGGAAACCTTCTACGATTCTTAGGATGCTGTGGACGCCGTATACTTCCTCGATAATTTCCGGGCTCAGCGCTTCTTTCGGCCCCATCGCATGGATGGCCCCGTCCTTGAGAATGAGAAACCGATCCGCGAATCTTAGAGCCAGGTTCAGGTCATGAATCGCTACGACGGCAGAAACGCCCTCCGTTCGCACCACGTTGGAAACAAGGTTCATGACCTCAAGCTGATTTCTGAGGTCTAAACTGCTCGTCGGCTCGTCCAGCAACAGTATCTTCGGCTCCTGCGCCAACGCCCGCGCTATGATAACCTTTTGAGCCTCTCCGCCGCTGAGAGTAGAGATGGGCCTGAGCGCGTAGTCTTCTAGTCCCATAGACACGAGCAGGCGTTCGACAATGCGCATGTCACGCTCTGTTGCGACCCACTTGATGTGAGGCTTTCGTCCGAGGAGAACCGCATCGAACACAGTTACATGATCATCACTATATCGCTGTGGGACATAGCCGATCCGCCGTGCCACGGCATCTCCTCTCAGCCTCAGCACATCCGTCCCCTCCACCAGCACAGATCCGCTCTTGGGGCGCAGGATCTTGTTGATGCATTTGAGCAGTGTGGACTTCCCTGCTCCGTTGACGCCGATCACTCCCAAGATTTCGCCTCTCGGCAGTTGAAAGGTCACGTCTTGCAGCACGGGGAGGCTGTTGTACCGAAAACTGATGGCGTCCACTGACAGAATCATCGGGCTTGCCCCTTCACTAGGAGATAGAGGAACAATGGCGCCCCCATGAACGACGTCAGGACACCGACCGGTAGAGTGCCTGAGCCCACCAACGTGCGGCTCACTGTGTCGGCAATGAGCAACAGAAGCGAGCCGATAATGCAGCTATGCGGTATAAGAAAACGATGGTCCCCGCCGATCAGCCGCCTTCCAATGTGAGGCGCCAACAATCCCACAAACGCGATGACACCCAGAAATGCCGTTACAAGTGCCGCACCCACAGCGACAAATAACATACCCAACAGTCTGCTTCGGTCTACATCTACCCCGAGACTCCGAGCGATGTCTTCTCCTGCGGAAATAGCGTTAAGGTCCCACCTCTTCAGCGCAAAATAGATTGTGAGGAGCAGGACCGAAGAAGTCATGATGCCGATTTCTCGCCAATTAGACCGTCCTACATCGCCAAACGTCCAAAAGACCACCGATGCGATCTCGACCTCGGTTGCGAAATATTGAACGAGGATGGTGCCGGAAACGAAGAGCGACGAGAGTGCAACGCCTGCCAAGATAATCGCCTCCGCGGCCATTTTTTTGAGTCTGGCAAGGGTCACAATGGCTAAGGTGCCTGCGAGAGCGCCTAAGAAAGCGCAGACGGTGACCGAGTAGATGTTCCGAATAGTCATCGGCCCGGCTGAACTGGTGGTTTGAACCGTACTGATTTGAACGGAGCCGGTTTCGGCTCCGCCGGCTCCCAACACCACGATGGCGAAAGCGGCCCCAAAGGCTGCCCCCTGGCTGATGCCAAGAGTGAAAGGCGACGCGAGCGGGTTCTTAAGCAAACACTGCATCACAGCTCCTGACAACCCCAAGCACCATCCTGCCGCGACAGCGGCAACTATCCGAGGCATTCTGATATTCCATACGATGATGTTGGCCGGGCCTTCCACCTGTCCCCAAAAGCACTGCACGATTGACTTCAGGGTTAAATCATAGGCTCCGGCAGCTACCGCATAGAGCGCCAAGCAGAGAAGCATCACGAAGAAAACACCAAACAGATAGACCTTGTGTCGCACATGTTCCCGATAGGAACCGGTCAGGTTTACGGATTGGCTGAAAGCGCCAGTGATCTCTGTCATGAAACCGCACCTATTCTCGGAGAGCGGGAAGACCTGCAAGCCAAGACCGAGTGACACGTTGACGCAGCCTTGCGTAGCACGTTATCAGAGGACGTAGCAAAAAACAAGTTGACGAAGACCCGGCATCGTAGATATTCTGAGAATCAAAACAGGCCCTCGCCGTGGCTCGAAATGGACCCGGCCAAGAACCGGACACTTTGAAGAGCAATGGCGCCAAGGATAAGGAGGTAGGCATGACATACCGGGAAATTCTCTCAAGAGACGAGTTCCAGAAGTGTCTCGAATTTCATGGACATCTCTGTCCCGGCCTTGCCATTGGCTACAGGGCGGCGGAAGCCGGACTCGAATGGCTGCGAGAGAAGCGGGCATTCGACGAGGAGTTGGTTGCCATCGTGGAAACGGATGCGTGCGGCGCCGACGCAGTGCAAGTTTTGACCGGGTGCACGTTTGGGAAAGGGAATTTCATCTTTCGGGACCACGGCAAGAACGTGTATACCTTCGCCAGCCGCCGATCGGGCAGTGGAGTTAGGGTAGCGTTGCGCGCCGGAGCGTTCCAACCCAGCGATCGACACATGGAACTCATCCGGAAGATGAGGGGCCAAACGGCCACCGACGAGGAAAAGCGAGAGTTCCGGAGTCTTCATGAGCGCAAGAGCCATGAGATTCTTGAGAAAGAGGCAGCGGAGTTATTCACAGTGGAATGGGTGGATATCGAAGTGCCGCCTAAGGCTATGATGGAGCCATCAGATATCTGTGATGCCTGTGGGGAACCGACCATGGCTTCCAAGGTGCAGCAAGAGGGCAGTTCTAGACTTTGCCGGAGTTGTGCACAGACAAAGGATTGATTCCACACCTGTTGGCAGGATTCACATAACTCGGAGAGTCGAAGGGTAAGGGGGTGCGAGAATTACGTCCGGGCTCATGCCCATGCCCAGCGCCGGCCTGAAGGCACGTAAGACCTCTTAATCGCCGATTCGCTTAAAGCTCGACCCAAAAATTGCCCCAAGAATACCGGAAAACAGCTCGGAATTTGAGTCTCGACAAGGCTTCAGGGTAAGACAGGTCCGGAGTACGCTTCTTCCCTACTTGCCGGTCGCGGCAGTGTACCGGAGTAAGGGACGCTTCACAGCCTTGTTGACGGATCTGGAGAAGGACTGACCAAGCAGCACTCCCGCGCTCAGAGCGAGTGTGGGGATATCGCGGGAATCGAGGACTCCGATGCGAAAGAGTTTGGCCGCGGCCCGCCACACCTGAGTCGGGGTGTAGAACTTGCGCCTTATTTGCCTGCTGATGCGCTTGAGGCCCTGTCGTCCCAAGTGCTCAGAGTACACGATCGTGTCGTCTCCCACGTAATAGCCCGGGTACGCCGCTACCTGATCCTTGAGCGGTGAATACTTCTCCACACGCAATTTCTGGTACGTTATGGAATCCAGTCCCAGCTCTTTGGAGAACACCGGGATCTGCATCATTTCTTCTTCAGTCTCTCCCAGATTCCCGTAGATAAAGTACCCGTGGTAGTAAAAAGGGAATTTCCGGAAAGTCTCGAACGCCCGTCGCACCCGCGCGGAGTCGAATCCTTTGTTCAACTGTTCCAGAATACGGTCTGTCGGCGACTCGATCCCGAAAAGGAATACCTTGATCCCTGCTCGCGCCGCGGATTCCAGAACATCCGGGTGGTCTGATACCTCGATTCGGGCCTGCACCAGGAACTTCTTTTTGATACCCTCCGCAACGAGCCGATCGCAGATCTCTTTGGCACGCCGAGGATTTACAAAGAAATTCTCATCCGCGATCAGAACGATCCCCGCGGAAATCTGCCGCAGCTCCTCCATAACTGAATCGATGGATCGAGCGGAAAAGCGGCGCTTTTGGGTCCACGGATTGAGGTTGAACGTGCAGAACTTGCAGTTGTACGGGCAACCGCGAGAGGTGAGGACAATATCGAACTCTTCCGCGCGAAACGTCATGCCGCCTATGTTGATATGATACGGCATCAGTCGGAGGTCCCTGTTCGGGAACCGGAATGAGTCTACGTCACTGAACTCACGGTGCGGATTGTGAACCAGACCGGCGCCCCGCCGGAACGAAATGCCGGCAATCTGCTCAAGATCCGTGCCTTGAGCTATCTCCACTATGGTCTCCTCGCCCTCTCCCCGAACGATGATATCCACTCCGGGGCATGCTTCGAAGACCTCTTCCACGTGGTCGGTCGCCTGCTTTCCTCCCACCACCGTGGTTACCTCTCCTGGAAGGGAGTTGACCAACTCGCACACTTCGCGGAAATGGTATTCCCAGTTGATGCTGATGCAGAGCAGGTCCACCTCTTCCGAGATGAACTTCCGTAAGGCGTTCAAGTCTCTCCGGGGTGAGCGCAAACGGAGATCCACGACGGTGACTCGCCCGACGTGGGGTTCGATCGCGGAGGCGACGTACTCCAGCCCTGTAGGCGGGAAAACCGCGAGTCCGAGTGAACCGGAGTGGCTGTCACGGAAATACGGGTGTAGGCACAGAGCGTGTTTATACCGGAGGGCCAACGTGCTCCTAACCACGGAAGAAGGCAATCGATTCGCCTTTTCGCCGTGTGCGTCCCAGTGGACTCCAGTAGGCTTTTCTTGGAGGGTTTTCTCCTCGCAAGCACCCGCATACTGCTCGAACCGAGGCCCTGTGTCAAGGCATGGTTCCACGACCGAGGAGAACTGAAATGGCTGACTGGGGTTCTCAAACGAGCGAGGATTTCACTGCGCGGATTCCCGGCGACTCCGGAGTTTTCTATCCTTCTTCATGATCTTCCGGAAGACTTCACGGAGCTCGTCTTCTCTTACTGACTCCAGCAATTCCCGGATCCCTTCCGGCTCTTCTTCATGCGTATCGGGAGGCTCCTGAATGGAAGTTTCCTGCTTGTGGCAGCCCGCATCCGATTTGAGAGAAAACTTGATATCCGTGATGGGAGCCGCGTCAGGACCCAAGCATGCGTTCACTTTCTTCAAGAGAACGCTCTTGATGGCCGCCAGCTCATTCATCCAGACAGAGGAATCCACCGCTACGTAAAGAGTTGAGCCGGAAAGCCTTTCGGCGTGCGCATGTTTGGCGATGGCCGCGTGGACAATGGTCGGCCACAGGTTCACAACCCGCTGCCGGGCGAGGGCAGGCCCGAGCCCAAGGGCCTCCAGCGCTTTGGTGATAATTGAACCCGCGTTTTCCGGAGCGCTTTTGCCGCGTGTGGTCATGATTTTGTTCAACGCAATAGGGATGCAAACTGCTATCGGCAGCGCCGGCTCACACGCAATCGGTCGGATCACCCTTGATTTTGGAGATCGCGTGTTCCAGCGCGGGCATCACAACTTCAAGGTTCTCGATGGCCCCCCGGGGACTTCCGGGGAGGTTGATGATCAGGGTCCGGCCCCTTACCCCGGCCATCGCCCGAGAAATCATTGCGCGCGCGGTCTTTGTCATGCTCGCGGCGCGCATGGCCTCGGCCATACCGGGCGCCGTGCGTTCCAGCACGCTCGCTGTCGCCTCCGGGGTGACGTCGCGGGGAGACAAACCGGTCCCCCCAGTGGTAAGGATCAGGTCCGCACACTCGTCATCCGCCCATTTTATAAGAACGCGGCGGATCGCTTCCTGGTCGTCGGGCGCTATAGCGGTCCACGCGACCTCGATACCGTGGGACATGAGGTACTCGGTCAAGGCGGGCCCGCCGGCGTCTTCCCTCAGACCGGCCGACGATCGGTCGCTAACGGTCAGCACTGCCGCACGCAGCATGTTTGGCCTGCCCAAAGCTATGAGTGGTCTCCCGTTCCTCAGGAACCCCTCGATGGAAATCCCTTATCTGAACGTCCCGAGCTTCCAGCTCTTGCCGGAGGAATCCCGCGGCTTTCCATGGATCCACCGTGCAGCCGCACGTGAAGATGTCCACAGCCGCGTATCCGTGTTCAGGCCATGTATGAATGGTCAGGTGAGACTCGGCGATAACAACCACGCCCGAGACCCCCTGTGGATTGAAATCCTGAAACGCAGTTTTCAGCACGGTCGCTCCCGCAACCTCCGCCGCCTGGGTCATAATCTTCTCCAGGTATCCCATGTCGTCAATCTTCGCGGGATTGCAGGAGCAGTACTCAATAAGGAGGTGAATCCCCAGCGCTTTCATTTTCAGCCCCCAAGCCGATTCGGTGTTCGCCTTCTGAGCAAAGGCGGTTAGCTGACCACTCCCCTGCGTGAAGTCAGCAAACAGTGGGCGAAGTTTGGATCGGGCTAAAGCGCCTCCACCTTTTCCACCCACACACGTGAGCCCCGGTGACGGCCGGCGTCTCCGGTACACTACGGCCAGGCCCGAGGAAAGAACTTCCTCAGGGTGAGGGAGAATCGGGTTTCAAGCGTACGAGGAGGAAACGAAAACGTTCCTCGCTCAGCGCTATGCCTCCCTGGGGTATTCCTGATGCTTGCGGAGTAAAGAGATTAGCACAGAGTACGACTGCGGGGGTATTTCTCTCCCGGAGGGGAAGGGGCAGAGATGAGATAACTCGTTGAATATACAGTGTTTGTCTCCCACCGCGCAGACATACGGCCGCATCCTTAAAAACATATTTTTGCGTGATTCCGCCCCCCGTTGTCAAGAGCAAAGGCGCGGGTTGCCTTTCCTCAATCCAACCCCTCTTGAGCTGAGCGCCCTCCTCTCACTCCAGCATTATTCAGTCCGTTCCAGCTCAGACGCACAGGCCCGCCCATCCTTCCCCGCGCATAACTGAATGGTTACAGAAACCGCTTAAACACTCGGCTCCGCTGACAAATCTACCCGATGCGGATGACTCTATGCAGGCACCCACTCTCTCGATGCTCCTATCGTCATTCCGGCGGAAGCCCGGAATCCACCGAGCGGATCGAGGGATTTCACCGGTCGTGCCCAGAAAAGCCTAATCCTGGAGCAATCGAAAGTATTCTTCTCTCGATATTCCCAAGGTGTCCATGATATTCCGTATGATTGAACAAGGATTTCCGATCTTACCGGTATGATGACGGGTCGTGACAGTCCACTTCTGACGTAGGATCTATGGCTTCCCTTCTGTCGCGCGAATTGAAGTCCGAGACGGAGAACAACCTTCTCTAGCTCTCGCCAGTGTACCGGGGCTAGGCGCGGCACGACTAGATACTCAGTACCATTTCACGGCGTTCCGGCTTACTCGAAACAACCCATTTGCCCTCTACCGGGGCATACCCTGCTTCAGCAAGAACGTCGTCAAGCGTCCCCATTTCCTGGGCGGTTTCCAAGAAAAGCTCAACTGCTTCCAGAAGAGATTCCTCGGCCTCCTGTCGAGTGTCACCACAAGACATAACATTCAGAGGGTTCGCACGAGCAACGAATTTGCCCCTCTCAGTCCAAACCTCTGCTTCGAACGCCAGTTCCATGAAGATCACCTCTCGGTCCGATTCTAATCGCCTATCTCCTTAGATGCAACAGCGTTTTACTTATCCGGACACAGGCCTCAGTTTCATTTGCTCGGAAGCCCGCACTGAGATATGCTTCCAACCATAAGGAATTGTGAAGTTGAGCAAAGCTGTGACCAAGCTGACTTCTGTTCGCGTCGGCGGCCCGGTGGATTCCTGGGCCGTCACATCAGCCGCATGAGTCAAGTGCAGAGAGAGGGTGACCCATGTTGAAGCGCAGGAACCCTATGCTTACGATTAGCGCATTACTTGTGATAGGGCTTGTGCTTGTTCTGGCGGCTTCTTCCGGCATTGCCGGACCCGAGGACAATAACAAGGCTTTGATAGAGGCTGCCGGCGAAGGCGACCTGCAGGAAGTCGAACGGCTTTTGAATAGCGGCGCGGATGTGAATGCAGCGGACGACTACGGCTGGACGGCACTCATGCGCGCAGTTTCCAGAGATCATTTGAATATGGTCAGACTCCTCTTGGACAAGGGGCTGACATTGATGCAAAGGAGAGTAACGGCCTAACCGCTCTGATCTTGGGAGCCGAGGAAGGCTATGTGGATGTGGTTAGAATACTTGTCTTCAAAGGAGCAACGTTAAAGCCAAAACCGATTATGGCTGGGCAGTTCTCATGCTGGCTGCTTCCGGGACCAACCTTGACGAGATGCAAGAGGCCATTAACCGCAGTGGGGTGCGTGTCTGGCACGGTCACTTTGGAGGCGCCATCGATGTGATCAATTTGCTCATCGAGATGGGACTCGACGTTAACGAAGGAAGTGAAGACGACTATACCCCATTGATGGCAGCGTCCCACGCAGGTGTAACCCCAGTAGTGAAATTGCTCATCCAAAAGGGTGCGAGCGTCAGTGCAAAAACCAAGGGTGACTGGACCGCTCTGATGAGTGCTGCAACGTCAGACCACGAATGGCGCTCCTCAATGGAATTGCTTCTGCAGCATGGCGCGGATATCAACGCTAAGACCAAAGATAGCTGGACGGCTTTGGCAATTGCTTCTTTTCATAAGGGTTTCGATCAGCCCATCGTAAAGTTCCTTAAATCTCGCGGGGCAAAAGAATAGGTCGAAGGCGCGTCTGAGTGTCCCGGGCCGCATCATCCCTTATCGACCCTTTGCCGCTTCTCTTACCTGCCACCAATCCTCGTATTCGTGATGTCTGAGGTCATATATTCGGCCATGGACCGTTTCTACCGTGAAATAGAGATACTCTGGTTCACGCCAGGATTCGAGGACGGTGCGAACTTCGATTTCGCGGTCGTGTAGAACAAATGAGGTGGGCCTTTCATCGGCCCGGAAGCCGGCCAGACAGCGGACTTCGGTGAGGCCCCACGATGTCAGCTCAGTCTTGGACATGGCAGCCTATGCACCAAGGCCCCCCCTGTGTGTCGGCGGCCCGCAAAAGAAATGCTCACTCGAGGGCTCCTATTATACTGAGCAGCTTCGCCAACGCAACCAAGACTTTGGCGCGGGGTAACCCTTCAGTTATCCGAAGGACAATCCCCCTGCCCGCGTCTAGGAAAGGGCGGATATGTAGCGCTTTCCCCCTTTTCTAAAGGGGGATACAGGGCATTCGCGCTAACTTTACGAGGAACCGATGCATTGATTGAATAGTCTTTCCATTTGGAGCAGGCGTTTTCTTGGTCTTTCAGCAAGATCATGACGCAGACGTTGCCACTTTCTGAGTC
>Ga0194126_10011919_pt1 | contig 11078 bp, 4 predicted proteins | sample TA2KigC150mmetaG_FD_148641 | JGI IMG/M metagenome (GOLD analysis project Ga0194126, IMG submission 148641) | Freshwater microbial communities from Lake Tanganyika, Tanzania - TA2015035 Kigoma Deep Cast 150m | ecosystem: Environmental > Aquatic > Freshwater > Lake | place: Tanzania: Lake...
CCGCGAGCCGGATGTCTGGGATCTGTGCCTGCAAACCGAACGGGAGGCCTTCCGCAACGGACTCAAAGGCATGGCCTGGGACGTGCGCCTCATCACCCGCCCGTGGGGATTCCGGCTCGAAGAAATCAGGCCCCCGGTCCGGTTGTGGCACGGCGCCGAAGACAACCTGACCTCCGTCGCGATGGCGCAGTACATGGCCGGTAAAATTCCGGACAGCCGCCTGACCGTCTGCAAGGGCGAAGCCCACATGCTCCTCTTCCCGCACTGGGAGGAAATCCTCACCGACCTCGTTAAATCCTGAACGCACCCGCACATCGCACCTCGCACACCGCACCTCATACCCGACACTGGAGCCTCGATGAAAACCCTCCATCTTGTCAGCCACACCCACTGGGACCGCGAGTGGTATCGCACCTTCCAGCAGTTCCGCCTGCGCCTCGTCCATCTCGTGGACGGCGTGCTCGACCTGCTGGAGGCCGGCCCGCAGTTCCGCTACTTCATGCTCGACGGCCAGACCATCGCGCTGGACGACTACCTGCTGATGCGCCCGGAAAAGGAAGACCGCCTGCGCCATTTCGTGCGCACCGGACGCCTGACCATCGGCCCCTGGCACATCCTGCCGGACGAGTTCCTCGTCAGCCCCGAGGCCACGGTTCGCAACCTGCTCGAAGGCGAGCGGACGTGCCGCCGGTTCGGGCCGAAGATGCGCATCGGCTACATCCCCGACCCGTTCGGCCACATCGGGCAGATGCCGCAAATCTTGAAAGGCTTCGGCATCCACGCCGCCTGCGTCCAGCGCGGACTCTCGGACGAGCCGTGCGAGTTCCGCTGGCAGGCGCCGGACGGTTCGACCGTCTTCATGGCCTACCTGCGCGACGGCTACGGCAACGCCGCCGGCTTGCCGACTTCCGACCCGGAGCATTTCATCTCTGAAGTGAAACGCCTGCGCGACAATCTCGTTCCGCATTCGGCGGGCAGCCACCTCCTGCTGATGTTCGGCACCGACCACATGGAACCGCCCGCCGCCACCGCCCGCCTCGTCGAAGCCGCGCGCGGAGGACTGGACGGCGACGAACTCGTCCACTCCTCGCTGGCCGACTACCTGACGTCCGTCCAGGCCTCGCTCGACCCGCGCGCCCTGCCGGTGGTGCGCGGCGAACTGCGCGACTGCAAACGCTCGCACCTGCTGCCGGGCGTCCTTTCCACGCGCATGTGGATCAAACAGCGCAACCGCGCCTGCGAAACCCTGCTCGAAAAATGGGCCGAGCCGTTTTCAACGTTCGCTGCGCTCACGACCACAGACGATAGACCGCAGACCATCGTCCATCGTCCATCGTCCATCGTCCGTCAGGCCTGGCGTTTATTGATGGAAAATCACCCACATGATTCCATCTGCGGCTGCTCGATTGACCAGGTCCACGACGAGATGAAAGTCCGCTTCGACCAGGTGGAGCAGATCGGCGAAGAGCTCACGCGCCAATCGCTCGAAGCAATTGCCTCGCAAGTCAACACTGCAATCACGCAATCAACAATCAACAATCCACAATCAGCAATAGTAATTTTCAATCCCACCTCCGCCCCTCGCACCGACCTGGTCGAGGCCGAAGTCGAAGTCCCCGCCCCCTTCGACCTGCTGGACGGCGAAGGAAATCCCGTTCCCTGCCAGACCCTAGGCCTCGGCTCGCAGGAACTCATCCACGCAACCTTCAAGCCGAAGGAACTCCAGGCGCTCTACGTTGCCGTCCACGATGGGAACGTGATGGGCATGTTCATCCAGGATTTGAGAATCGAACGCAAAGGCGGGCAGGTTTACCTCGAAGCAATCGTCACCGAACGCGGACCGGCGGATGTCCGCCGCTGGCAGGAGCGCGTGGCCGAGATCGAGAAACTCATCGCCGAACCCTCGGTCGAACTCTTCCACGCCCGCGCCCGCTCCGCCGACCGGACCCGCCTCGTTTTCGCCGCCAGCGTCCCCGGCTTGGGCTGGCAGGCGTATTACGTCCGCCCACGCCCGGTGGAGGAGAAAGCCCCGGTCAGCCTCCCGCCGCTGGCGCGCCTCCTGCTCCCGCTGGCAAAATTACCTCTCATCCAGAAACTCGCTGCCCGACCGCGCTATGCCAAACCGCCCTGCCGCATCGAAAACGACCTGCTGGCGGTCAAGGCGGAAAAGGACGGCACGCTGACCGTCACCGACAAGGTAACCGGAATGGTCTATCGCGGCCTGAACCGTTTCGTGGACGGCGGCGACTGCGGCGATGAGTACAACTACTGCCCGCCCGAGTCGGATCGTCTGCCTGCCGCGCGTTTGACCGGCGTGACCGTCAGCCGCGGCCCCGTCCGGCAGATGCTGGAACTGGACCTCGAACTGGATACCCCTCTCACCCTCTCCCCTGATCGTACATCCCGCTCGAAAGAACGCACCGTCAATCGTCTATCCTCCACCGTCGTTCTCTCCAACGGCGTCCCGCGCGTCGACATCCACACCCGCGTCGACAACCGCGCCCGTGACCACCGCCTGCGAGTCCACTTCCCCGCGCCGTTTGCCGCGGAGAAAGCCGAACACGACGGGCATTTCGAGGTGGTGGAGCGCAAGATCGGGCTGCCAGAGTTCGACGAAACCTGGGTCGAGGAGCCCCGGCCCGAGGTCCCGCAGCGGGCGTTCACCAGCGTCACCGACGGCAAGAACCGGCTGACCATCGCCAACCACGGCCTGCCGGAGGTCGAAGTCCTGAAGAACGCGGAAGGGGATGCTGAGATCGCCGTCACCTTGTTGCGCTGCGTCGGCTGGCTCTCGCGGGACGATTTCTCCAACCGCAAGGGTCACGCCGGGCCGTTCCTCGAAACCCCCGGCGCGCAGATGCCAGGCGAGTGGGAATTCGATTATTCGATCATCCCAGGCGGGGAGGAAATATCCGCTTACTGGCAGGGATATGGCTTCGAAACGCCATTGCGCGCAGTCAGTACTGACTCGCATGGCGGGGATCTTCCTTCCACCGGTTCTTTACTCAAGGCGCACCCGGATAAGTTTGTCATCTCTTCCATAAAAATAACTGAAGATGGTACCGGATGGTTGGCGCGCGGTTACAACCTGGGCGCGGGCACATTACAACTCTCGCTTACTCCGTCTATCCCCTGGCGGAAAGCCAGTCTGGCTAACCTGGCTGAGGAACCGATATCCCGCCTGGAAGCAACGGATGACGGTACCCTGGTGGTGGAGGTGGGCGGCCACGAGATCGTCACCATCAGGTTCGAATAGGCAGCCCCGGTAATTTCCTGGAGGATCAACAATCCACAGGCATTCAAATGTGTTATATACTGTATCAAATCCAATAGTAGGAGGCAGCCATGCTAACGGTCGAACAGATCGATACCGGCAATAAATCGCAGGTGAAGCGTTTCGTGGATTTCTACTATAAACTGTATGATGGTTGCCCACAATGGGTACCACCGCTCTTCGTGGATGCAAACCTGCCGCTCAACCGCAAGAAACATCCCTTCTTCGAACACTCCGAGGCGGATTTTTTCATCGCTGTAAAGGACGGCAAGGTGGTGGGTCGCATTTGCGCTGCCAACAACAAGCGCTTCAATGAGTACCATAAAACCAAGAAAGGCCACTTCCATTTATTCGATTCCATCGACGACCCGGAAGTTGCCAAAGCGCTCTTCGAGTCCGCCGAGGGTTGGGCGCGTAACCGCGGCCTGGATACTATGATCGGCCCGAAGGGACTATCACCGTTCGATGGATATGGCATCCAGATCGAGGGGTTCGAACACCGCCAAATGATGACGATGATGAACTATAACTACGCTTATTATCCCAGACTCATCGAAACGCTTGGCTATGAGAAAGAAGTCGATTTTGTATCCTGCTACCTGCCGGCCGAGGCTTTCAAAATCCCCGAAAGAGTGGAACGGATCGCACAGCGTGTGATGGCGCGCGGCAAGTTATGGGTCAAGGAATTCAAGTCCAAGAAGGAGTTGATCCAATGGGCGCAGCGTATCGGCGAGACCTATAACCGCACCTTCATCCACAACTGGGAATACTACCCGTTCACGCAGGGCGATATCGATTATGCCGTGGATAATGTTTTCATGGTCGCCCATCCACAACTCATCAAACTCATCATGCACGGGGATGATATCGTTGGCTTCCTGTTCGCCTTCCCGGATGTCTCGGCAGCGCTCCAGCGCGCCAAAGGACGCCTGTTCCCCTTCGGTATCGTGGATATCCTGCTCGAAATGAAACGCACCAAGACCATCTCGGGGAACGGGATGGGCGTGTTGCCGGAATTCCAGGGGTCCGGTGGCAATGCCCTGCTTTACTACGAAATGGGCAGGACGGTCTTCGGTTGGAATCAGTTCGAATTCGTAGAAATGACCCAGGTCGCCGAGACCACCCGGCAGATGCGGGCAGACTTGAAAAACCTGAATGGCGTGGAGTACAAGAACCACCGTGTATACCAAAAATCACTCTAGCCAAAATCCGGGGGAGTGGTGAATAAAGTGGGTTAATAACATTCAACCGCAGAGAGCGCGGAGTTCGCGGAGAATATCAAAGGAAAATCTCTGCGCACTTCGCGTACTCTGCGGTAAATAAATTAGGATAATCCGCCGTGTTAAGCGCTACCAAGCCGGGAGCGCAATCCCGGATTTTTATACCCTGCCCCACGCCAAATGGAGTATGATTGCTTCGTTGAAAAAACCACTTACAGACCATCGGGACCCTCATGGCATCTGAAAACCACCTCTCCCGCCTCGTCCGCGACCGGTATGGATTGCAGCGCCTGGCCATCCCGGACCTGGGGCAGGCCCGCGCCATTGCGGCCGAGTTGAATGTCTCGGCCGCCGACCTCCACGCCCTGGGTTTAATCGACGAGGTATTGCGTGAACTCTTGAAACGCCACACGCGGCAGCGTCCGGCTCTGCTGCGACAAGTCTCAACAATTCTCGACAACGACCCGGGTGAGGAGCCTGTGAACGAGACCGGCCTGAAATTCACACAGGAATTCCCACCCCAGTCGGTCTACGGTGGGAAGACCGATGCAGGGAAATACTTCGGTCAGAACCGGCCGGCAGCCCTCCAGGAACTCCTGCTGGTGCACTTGCATAATATCAACCCGGCCGCGGTCCCTCTGGAAGCGCTCTTCGACGACCTGCCCCTGGCAGCCACAGCCTATCCAGCCCTTATACGGCAATTGAAAGCCTGCCTGGATGAACAACCCGGCCTGGAACGGGGCGGCGAATCCCTGTTGGCGATCCTGACCGCTCCGGCGCGCGTCTCGCCCACCTCCCTGGCCGGGCAGTTAGAGTTCCTGATCAATCGCTGGGGCGACCTGTTGGGAGAGTCCTTCATCCAGCGCCTGCTGCGCGGCTTGGATTTCATCAGGGAGGAAATCCGGCGCGGCGGGACAGGCGGCTTCGGTGGCGAAGCCCCGGTCATGGCTTTCTCCGGATCCGATTATGCTGAGTATGAACGATTCAGTCCCGACCGGGATTGGATGCCGCGCCTGGTCCTGCTCGCCAAAAACTCCTATGTCTGGCTTGAACAACTGTCCCGCAAGTATGGTTACTGGGTCAGGACCCTCGACCAGATCCCGGACAACGAGCTGGATCTCCTCCGGCAGCGAGGAGTCACCGGGTTGTGGCTGATCGGCCTCTGGGAAAGGAGTCACGCCAGCCAGCGCATCAAACAGCGGATGGGCGACCCCGAAGCGGTGGCCTCGGCCTACTCACTGGCATCCTACGATATCGCCTACGACCTGGGAGGCTGGCCTGCCCTCGACAACCTGCGCCAGCGCGCCTGGCAGCGCGGCATCCGCCTGTCCGCTGACATGGTCCCCAACCACATGGGGATCGACTCGAATTGGGTGATCGAGCATCCCGATTGGTTCCTCTCCCTGTCTCAACCCCCTTACCCATCCTACACATTCTCCAGCGAGGACCTCTCGGACGATGGCAGGGTTGGGATCCAGCTGGAGGACCATTATTACAACCGGAGCGACGCGGCGGTGGTCTTCAAACGCTTCGACCACGCGAGCGGGGAGGCCCGTTACATCTACCATGGTAACGACGGCACATCCATGCCCTGGAACGACACCGCCCAATTGGACTACTCCCGGGCGGACGTGCGGGAGGCGGTCATCCAGACCATCCTGCACGTAGCGCGCAACTTCCCCATCATCCGCTTCGACGCGGCGATGACACTGGCGAAGAAACACATCCAGCGCTTGTGGTTCCCGGAGCCAGGCGCCGGCGGCGCCATCCCATCCCGTTCCGAGCATGGACAAACCCGCGCCTGGTTCGAAGCAGCCATCCCGCAGGAATTCTGGCGCGAGGTTGTGGACCGGGTGGCGCTCGAAGCGCCGGACACGCTCTTGCTGGCAGAAGCATTCTGGTTGATGGAGGGCTACTTCGTCCGCACCTTGGGCATGCACCGGGTTTACAATTCAGCCTTCATGCACATGTTACGCGACGAGGACAACGCCAAATACCGCACGGTGATGAAAAATGTGCTGGAATTCGATCCCCAGGTGCTGAAACGGTTAGTCAATTTCATGAACAATCCCGACGAAAAGAGCGCCTCAGAGCAATTCGGGACAACGGATAAATACTTCGGGGTGTGCACGTTGATGGTGACCCTCCCCGGGCTGCCGATGATCGGTCACGGGCAGGTGGAAGGTTATCGCGAGAAATATGGCATGGAATTCCGCAAGCCGAAAATGGACGAAAGCGTGGACGAGGGCCTGGTCCGTGGACACGAGTTCCGCATCTTTCCGCTCCTGCACCGGCGCAGGGTCTTCGCCGATGTGGAGGACTTTCTCCTGTACGATTTCTTCACAGATAATGGGGCAGTCAACGAGGATGTATTTGCCTTCTCCAATCGATCCGGGGAGGAACGCGGGTTGGTCATCTATCACAACCGGTATGCCGAAACACGCGGCTGGATCCGGGTTTCGAGCGCCTATATGGATAAACCGAGGGGCGCCCTGGCACAGCGTTCCCTGGCCGAGGGACTGCACCTACCGGCTGGCGGCTTCGTGATCTTCAGGGACTATGTCACAGGGCTGGAGTATATCCGCGAGTGCGTAGAACTACACGAAAAAGGTCTCTTCGTGGAACTCGGTAATTACCAGTGCCACGCCTTCCTGGATTGGCGTTCCGTCACCGGCGAGGAATGGGCAAAAATTCATCAAAATTTGGCCGGCAGGGGCGCGCCATCGATCCAGGTTTTGTTCGATACCACATTCTCCCCCAGAAAACAGGAATATATTCAAGGGCAACCCCGGAAACCCGACGCCGGGAAAACGAGGGTCAAAAAGAAATCAAGAAATACCCGGAAGAAAACAACTCCGGATGCAGACCCAAATTCGCGAGAAGGCTGAACGACAACCTCCTCCTCCCGATAATGAGCTCCTTCGGTAAGGCAGAAAACCAGTCTCTGACAGGTTTGTCGGCGTCTTCGCTTTGGGGGGAGTGTTTATTCCGTGCAGGGGGATTCGCCCCAATCCCTATCCTTTAGTATAATCGCCGCTTGGTGAATTTCCCAAGCCATACATAAAACATATGTGCTATAATCGGGCTGTCCCCAGCCCGAAGGAGTCCTATGTCGTCCAATTCCATCCGTGTTGTCGGCGCTCGCGTCCACAACCTGAAGAACATCACCGTCGAGATCCCGCGCAACAAGTTCGTTGTCATCACCGGCCTGTCCGGTTCCGGCAAGTCTTCGCTGGCATTCGATACCATCTTTGCCGAAGGCCAGCGGCGGTACGTCGAATCGCTCTCCGCATATGCCCGCCAGTTCATCGGCCAGATGGACAAACCCGACGTGGATTACATAGAAGGCCTGTCGCCTGCGGTTTCCATCGACCAGAAGAGCACCTCCCACAACCCACGCTCGACAGTCGGGACAGTGACTGAAATCTACGACTACCTGCGCCTGCTCTTCGCCCGCGCGGGCATACCGCACTGCCCCACCTGTGGCAGGGAAGTCGTCAAGCAGTCCGCCCAGGAAATCGTGGATTCCATCGAGTCCCTGCCCGAAGGCAGCCGCATCCTGTTGCTGGCGCCCGTGGTACGGGGCCGCAAAGGCACCTACCAGGCGGTGTTCGAAGAGATCCGGAAGGCTGGTTTCGTCCGTGCCAGGGTGGACGGTCAGATCCACAACCTGGAAGAAGAGATAACCCTCGACCGCTATAAAGCCCACACCATCGAAGCAGTCGTCGACCGGCTCGTCATCTCTCGCCCGCGGGAGGAAAACGAACGCATGACCAATCGTTCCCGCCTAACCGACTCAGTCGAAACGGCTTTGAAGTTCGGCGATGGTTACCTGACCGTCAACCACCTACCCGGCTCCCAGCCGGATGAATACAGCCAGGTCGCGGTCGACCAAACGCCAGACATGCATTTCTCTGAACACCTGGCCTGCCCGGAGCATGGCATCAGCATCCCCGAGATCGAGCCGCGGACATTTTCCTTCAACACCCCCCATGGGGCCTGCCCGGATTGCCAGGGACTTGGATCGAAACTGGAAATCGACCCGGAGCGCCTGCTGCCGGACCCGGAGCGGTCGCTAAACGACGGCGCGATCGCCGCCATGGAATGGAATGGACCGCGCGATGAAGGCGGGTGGTACTGGCAAAGCCTGGAAGGCGCTGCCCGGCATTACAAGATCAACATGGATGCCCCGATCGGCTCCATGACCCAAGAACAACGCCGTATTATCCTGTATGGTACTCGCGGCGAGAAGATCGAAATACGCTACCGGAATTCCAACGGCCGCGAGTATGTCTTCGACCGTGAATATGAAGGCGTCATCACGAACCTCGAGCGCCGTTACCGCGAGACCCATTCCGAATACATCCGTCTGAAGATCTCCGAGTACATGTCCGACCGGCCTTGCCCAACCTGTCGGGGAAAACGCCTGCGTCCTGAAGCGCTCGCCGTGACCGTCGGGGATGTAGGGATCATCGACGTCACTTCCTGGCCTGTCCACCGGGCGCTGGAATGGGTGAAACTGCTGGCAGGTCGGAAGTCTCCCCTAGGCGCCCGCCAGCGGGCCATAGCCGAACGGGTCCTGAAGGAGATCCATGAGCGCTTGAACTTCCTGGTCAACGTGGGACTGGACTACCTGTCGCTTAACCGTCCAGCCGGCTCGCTCTCTGGCGGAGAGGCGCAGCGCATCCGCCTGGCGACACAGGTTGGCTCGCGGCTTGTGGGTGTTCTGTATGTTCTCGATGAACCCTCCATCGGCCTCCACCCGCGCGATAATGGCCGCCTGTTGGATACATTGAAAGGGCTGCGCGACCTGGGGAATACCGTCCTGGTCGTAGAACACGACGACGAGACGATCCGTACAGCCGACTGGATCGTGGACCTGGGACCGGCAGCCGGGGAGCACGGCGGCCGGGTCGTCGCCGAGGGGACGCCTGAGGCGATCCTCTCCCACCCAAAGTCCCTGACCGGTGCCTACCTGTCAGGCCGGAAACAGGTCGAAGTCCCGAAGAAACGTCGGAAGCGCTCCGGCAAGTACCTAAAAATCGTCAAGGGACGCGCCAATAACCTGAAAGACCTGACCGTCCGCATCCCACTCGGCCTGCTGGTCTGCATCACAGGGGTGTCCGGTTCCGGCAAGTCCACGTTGATGACGGATGTCCTATATAACGCCCTGGCCGCCAGGCTGCACGGGGCGCACACCATCCCGGGCGAGCACGAGCGCATCGATGGTATGGAACACGTGGACAAGATCATCAACATCGACCAATCCCCCATCGGGCGGACACCACGCTCCAACCCCGGCACCTATACCGGCATGTTCGACGAGATCCGCAAGTTATTCGCTGAACTGACCGAGAGCAAGATGCGAGGTTACAAACCCGGGCGATTCTCCTTCAATGTCCATGGCGGGCGCTGCGAAGCCTGCCAGGGACAGGGCGAACTGCGCATCGAAATGCAGTTCCTGCCCGATGTTTATGTCCCATGCGATGTATGCCAAGGCAAACGCTTCAACCGGGAGACCCTCCAGGTTCGTTTCAGGGACCATAACATCGCCGATGTCCTCGATATGACCGTCGACCAAGCCCTGCTGGAATTCAAGGCATTCCCGGGAATGCAATCGAAATTAAAACTGTTGCAGGACGTCGGGTTGGGATACATCCGGGTCGGGCAACCAGCGCCGACCCTCTCCGGTGGAGAAGCCCAACGCGTGAAACTGGCAAAGGAACTCTCGCGCCGCGCCACCGGCCGCACGCTGTATGTACTGGACGAACCCTCAGTCGGGCTACACGCCGCCGATGTCCACAAGTTGATCGAAGTCCTCCAGCGATTGGTGGATGCCGGCAACTCGGTCTTGATCATCGAACACAACCTCGACATCATCAAGGTTGCAGACTGGCTCATCGACCTCGGGCCAGAAGGCGGCGACCACGGCGGTTTCCTGGTGGCAGAAGGTACACCGGATGATTTGTGCCGTGTACCCGAATCCTACACCGGCCGGTTCCTGTCCAACCACCTGAAAGCCAGCCTCGCTTAATCCACATTTCTCAGGTAGAATATTTTTGGCTGCTCTCATTAGACCACAACAGCCAGATGGGAGAGACCTATGAGTTTCAAGCCCCCGATCTCGTCGACGATTGAGGCATATCGGAAGAAACGGCAAAGCGCCCGGCCGGTCATCATCTATGGCCTAGCCTTGTTATTGATCATCGCCGGGACAGTCATCCTGACGCTGGTTATTTCCGGCGGCGGGAGTGGATTCACGCTCTTTGCCACGAAAACGCCGACCCCGACCATCTCACCCACGCCGACGCAGACGGCTACCCCGACCGAAACCCCGACCATCACCCCTACACCGACCGAGACGCTGACCCCCAGCCCATCGGCGCCGTTCTCATACGTGGTCCAGGAAGGTGACTACCTGTATAGTATTTGCGAAAAACTTGTGCTGGGGGAGAATTGTCTGTTGAATATATACATCCTGAACCCGACCATCGACCCGGTTAATCCCGTCATCAGGGCTGGCGATACCCTCATCCTGCCATATCCCGGCTTGCCGCTCTTCACGCCAACCCCCTGGCCGACAA
>Ga0194126_10011921_pt1 | contig 11077 bp, 9 predicted proteins | sample TA2KigC150mmetaG_FD_148641 | JGI IMG/M metagenome (GOLD analysis project Ga0194126, IMG submission 148641) | Freshwater microbial communities from Lake Tanganyika, Tanzania - TA2015035 Kigoma Deep Cast 150m | ecosystem: Environmental > Aquatic > Freshwater > Lake | place: Tanzania: Lake...
TTTTTGGAGGCGCCATAGAACGCCTTGATTTTCAGGTTTTGCTTGACCCATCTGCAAAACAATTCAATTTGCCAGCGCCGTTTGTAGAGAGCCGCGACTTCCAAGGCAGACAAATCCAAGCGGCTGGTTAAGAACACGTATTCTTTGGCGGTTTCCGGGTCCCGATAATGAACCCGGCGCAGATACTCAGGATAGGCAGCTTGCCCCCGAACTGAGGACAGGCGCATGATTTGGTCAGCCCTTACCTGGCCGGGAGCGGTAATGTTCCGGTCTTCCACCGCCTCATAGCAGGCGTTGCTTGTCAGTCGGGTTACGAACCAGACTCCTTGGAGGATGAGACATTGCGGTAGCATGTCAACCAGAACGGTATGGAGTTTAACGGCGCTTTTCCGATCCCGGAATGGCGCCCAGGGGAACACGCTGGCGCAAAGGTCAATAGTGGTAAAGCTTTCTGACCTGCTGGTTGAGACTGAAAACCAGGTCTCGCAGACTTTTCCGGCCGCTGAATTGAGCGTATAACATGGCAACAAACTGGGCCCCATAGGTCAACTTTCTGGGCTTGGGACCCTGCCAGGAATGGGTATCGCCAATGTGTTCGAAAACATGTCTCGGTAAAAGTTGTAGCATCTGCGAAAGAATGGTGTTAACATGTGCCATAGCCCTTTAACTCCTTTCGGCGCTTTGATTTTGCCTGAATTCATTATATCACCAAAAGGCTGTTATTGGGCTTTTTATTTATAATTTCAATTAACTTCTACCGGACAGCAGTGAGGGAGCAAGAAATCTATCAAGAGCGACTTGGCCAGGATTGACGCTCTCAAAGATGAAGACATCGACCATTCTGAAATTCCCGATTTGAGCCGTTTAGGGAAAGAGTTCTGGGACCAAGCCGTCGTCAAGCGGGCGGAGCCCAAGGCCAGATAACCATCCGTCTGGACCGGGACGTGCTGGCATGGTTCAAAGCTCAAGGTAAGGGCTATCAATCGCGGATAAACTCTGTCCTGCGGGCTTACAAGGAGGCCCGCAGCCGGGCCTGACCGAACCAGGCCCTGCTGGGGCAACCGCTTGCCGTCCTGCTTGCAGTTTTCAAAGGCCAGGGGGCGCCTACCGCATCATTTTTCCCCTCCCGCGTCATTTTTCAGTTCACCCCGGGGCCCTTTTGTGATATTTCTCACTTGATTCTTTTCCTCTATACATGTTAGCAAATTATGGTTAGAGGAGGAGTGGGCAGGAGGCGCCCCCGCCGACCTGCCGGGCAACGGACCGGAAGCAAATCCTTCAGTATTTGAGGAGAGTTGCGTATGTTTGAGATCGTGGCACGCCAGGAAATGGCGCAGGGCACCATCATCAGCAACTGGGTGAAGGCGCCCAAGATCGCCAAGAAGGCAAAACCGGGGCAGTTCGTCATTTTGCGGGCCAATGAGAAGGGGGAGCGCATCCCCCTCACCATGGCCGACACCGACCCGGAAAAAGGTCTGATCAACATCATTTACATGGTGGTGGGCAAGAGCACCGCGCTGTTCAAGACCCTCAAGGTGGGGGACTCCTATCTGGACGTCATCGGCCCCCTGGGTCAGCCCACCCACCTGGAAAAAGTCGGCAAGGTGGTGTGCGTCGGCGGCGGCACCGGCATCGCGGTGCTGTATCCCATCACCCGGGGCCTGAAGCAGATGGGCAACTACGTCTATTCCGTCATCGGCGCCCGCTCCAAGGACCTGCTTATCCTGGAGGACGAGATGAAGGCCGCCTCCGATGAGCTCTTCATCTGCACCGACGACGGCACCTATGGGCACAAGGGCTTTGTCACCGACGTCCTCAAGAAGGTGCTCACCGAGCACCAGGACATCGGCCTGGCGGTGTGCATCGGCCCGGTGCCCATGATGAAGTTCTGCTCGCTGATGACCAAGGAGTTCGGCGTCAAGACCCTGGTCAGCCTCAACCCCATCATGGTGGACGGCACCGGCATGTGCGGGTGCTGCCGGGTCCAGGTGGGCGGCAAGATGCAGTTCGCCTGCGTGGACGGCCCTGAATTCGACGGCCACGAAACGGACTTCGAGGAGCTGACCTTGCGCCTGCGCTCCTATCTGCCCGAGGAAAAGGCGTCGTACGACCTCTTTCAGAAGGAGCACGCCCCGGGCTGCTCCTGCCAGAAGTAACGCCGGGCCGCGTCGCCGGATCCTGACATAAGGAGAACCATCATGACTGAAGAAAAAGCCGCCCCCAAGAAAGAGAAGATCCCCCGGCAAAAGATGCCGGAGCAGCTCCCCGAGGTGCGCCGCAAAAACTTTGAGGAAGTGCCCTTCGGCTATACCCCCGAGTTGGCCCAGAAAGAGGCCGAGCGCTGCATCCAGTGCAAGGATCCCCGCTGCGTGCCGGGCTGCCCCGTGGAAATCGATATCCCCGGCTTCATCAGGTTAATCAAGGAAGGGGATTTTGAAGGGTCCATCCGCTTGCTCTGGGAAAAGAACGCCCTCCCCGCCGTCTGCGGCCGGGTCTGCCCCCAGGAAGTGCAGTGTGAGGGCCTGTGCATCATCGGTAAGAAAGACGAGCCGGTGGCCATCGGCAACCTCGAACGCTTCGCCGCCGACCACCAGCGCCTCCACGGCCGGGACATCCTGCCCCCCAAGGCCGACCCCACCGGCAAAAAGGTGGCGGTGGTGGGCTCCGGCCCCTCGGGTCTCACCGTGGCCGGCGACCTCATCCTCAAGGGCCATGACGTCACCATCTTCGAGGCCCTGCACGCCCCCGGCGGCGTGCTGGTGTACGGCATCCCCGAATTCCGGCTGCCCAAGGAAATCGTCTTCTCGGAATGCAACTATCTGGAAAAATTAGGGGTGAAGATCGAGTGCAGCCAGGTCATCGGCCGCTCCGACACGGTGGACGAACTCCTGGAACACTTCGACGCCGTTTACCTGGGCGTGGGCGCGGGGCTACCAGTCTTCCTGAAGGTCCCCGGTGAGCACTACATCGGCGTCTACTCCGCCAACGAGTACCTCACCCGCTCCAACCTGATGAAGGCCTACGACTTCCCCAACTACGACACGCCGTTGGTCCGGGGCAAGAACGTGGCCACCTTCGGCGGCGGCAACGTGGCCATGGACTCGGCCAGAACCGCCCTGCGCATGGGCGCCGACCACTCCTACATCATTTATCGCCGCTCCCACGCCGAACTGCCCGCCCGGACCGCGGAAATCCACCATGCCGAAGAAGAGGGCGTCGAGTTCCTGTTCCTCACCAACCCCCTCCGCTTCCTGGGCAACGACGACGGCTTCCTCACCGGCGTGGAATGCCTGCGCATGGAGCTGGGCGAGCCCGACTCCTCGGGACGGCGCCGCCCCGTGCCGGTGCCCGGCAGTGAGTTCGTGGTGGACATCGACACCGCCATCATCTCCATCGGCTCCGGCGCCAATCCCTTGCTCACCCAGTCCACCCCCGGACTGGCCCTGAACAAATGGGGCTATATCGTGGCCGACCCCAAGACCGGCAAGACCATGAAGCCCCGGGTCTGGGCCGGCGGCGACATCGTCACCGGCGCCGCCACCGTCATCCTGGCCATGGGCGCCGGCCGCTTGGCCAGCAACTCCATCCATGACTTCCTGACCTACGGCTGGTGAGCCTCACCGGCTGCCCGTCGTTTCTTCAAAACAGCTGGCCGCGTCGGGAGCCTCCCTGACGTCGGCCGGCTTCTTTTTTTGGGGTTGGAAGAATGCTGTGAGGGAGGGGGCCAGAAGTCACATCCCCCTGCCCCACATCCCCCATTGGCGCTAACTTAAGCAAGCAGTGGGTATGCCAAGGGTAACCTGTTGAACAGTCAAGATAAATCCCCCCTTACCCCCCTTTGCCAAAGGGGGGAATGAGCAGTCGGTGACCCGAAGTCCCCCTTTGGAAAAGGGGGATTTAGGGGGATTTTAAGTAAAATCGGTATGTTATGATGTAAACTGGTTTTTTCTTAAGTTAGCGCCAATGCCCCAGCGGGGGGAGAGGGCTGGGGTGAGGGGGTGAATGGACTTTTTACGCGGCCATCAATCTTTGTCCCTAAACAAAAAAGTCTGATTCAGTAGCACAAGGTGGAAATGTAGGGCGGGAAAGCGCAGCGCATCCCGCCTGGGCATGATTCGCCGGATAGACAATGAACGTCTTTGACACGAAGGCGCGGCTGTATCCGGGGTGAGTCGGAAGCTTTACAGACATGACGGCCATGCTGCACAGCGAGAACCTATCCCACTATTTCGGCGGCCTGTGTGCGGTGAGCGATTTCCGTCTGGAGGTGGGGGAAGGGGAGCTGGTGGGCCTCATCGGCCCCAACGGCGCGGGGAAGTCCTCCATCCTGGGGGCCGTCTCCGGATTGCTGCCCGTGCCCCGGGGCGCCATCACCTTTGCCGGCGAGGACCTGGTGCGCCTTCCGGCCCATCGCCGGGTGGAGCGGGGCATCGCCCACGCGCCCGAAGGCCGGAGCATCTTCGGCAACCTCACCGTCCTGGAGAACCTGCGCCTGGCCGCCTATGCCCACACCGATGGGGAAGTGGCCGCGGACCTGGGGAGGTCTTCGCCCTCTTCCCCCGCCTGGCCCAGCGCCGCCAGCAGTGCGGCAACACCCTCTCGGGCGGCGAGCAGCAGATGCTGGCTGTGGGCCGGGCCCTCATGAGCCGGGCCCGCCTGCTGTTACTGGATGAGCCCTCCATGGGCCTGGCCCCCATGTTGGTGCAGGAGATCTTCCGGGTCATCCTGCGCCTCAACCGGGCCGGGGCCACCGTCCTGCTGGTGGAGCAGAACGCCCACCTGGCCCTGGAAGTGGCCCACCGGGCTATATCCTGGAGACGGGCGAAGTCACCCTGTCCGGCACGGCGGCCGACCTCCGGAAAAATCCCCAGGTTCAGGACGCTTACCTGGGTGTCGCCTGAACGGGGGAGGTTGATGAGCTTTTCCTGGCGCAGCCGCGATTACCGCCGGCGCCCCGGTGGTGCGCTCATCGCCCCTGGGTTGCTGTGCGGCCACCAGGTCGGTTGCTGTTCAAAAAGGTAACGACAGACAAAACCGCCGGGGTCGGCTGTTCCCCCTTCTTTTCCTGCCCGAAAGCCGAAGGCCGGCCCTTGCAAGCCATTTTCCCGGCAAACCCTGCGGCTCCTTCATTCAGGCAACTTCAGCCACCGCAATTAAGGATGCTTCGGACCCGCGAACGCACTTCTCCGGAGGGCCGCCGCCAGTTTCTGGGACAACATCTCCAGGGGGTAAGGTTTGGGCAGGAACTCCACGCCTTGGTAGGGGGTGTCCCCCCCTTCTTCGCCACAACCGCTGCAGATCAGGATGGGCAGGTCGGGATGCATGGCCTTCAGGCGTTTCAGGGTCTGAAGGCCGCTCAGGCCGGGCATTACCAGGTCCAGCAGCACCAGGTTGATTTCCCGGCCCCGTTCCTCCATGAGCTTGAGGGCGTTGGTTCCGTTGTCCGCTTCCAGCACCCGGTAGCCCAATTTCTGCAACATCCTGCCCGCCACCTGCCGCAGGATGGGTTCGTCGTCCACCACGAGGACGGTCCCTTCTCCCGGCACCATGGGTGTGGTTGCGGCCGGCTCACACCGGGGCAGGTCCTCGCTCACCGGCAGGAAGATGGTGAAGCTGGAGCCCTCACCCCGGGCGCTGGAGACCTGGATGGCGCCGGAGTGGTTTCTGATGATGCGGTAGGCCGTGGCCAGCCCCAGACCGGTGCCCTGGCCCGGCTCCTTGGTGGTGAAAAAGGGTTCGAACAGGTGGCGCACCGTCTCGCCGTCCATGCCCTCCCCCTGGTCCTGGACGCAGAAGGCCACATGAGGGCCCGGTTTGAGGTCCCAGGCGGGATCCTGCCCGGTGACCTCCGGCAGCCACAACGTCCGGATGAAAATTTCGCCCCCGTGGGGCATGGCCTGCCAGGCATTGATGAGAAGATTCATGAGCACCTGCTGGATCTGTCCCGGGTCCGCATCCACCGGGGGCAGATCGGGGGCCAGGTCCTTGAGCAGAACGACCTCCCGGCGGGTGCGGGCAAAAATGTCCGCGGTGGTGGTCACCAGCTCGTTGAGGTCGACGGGCCGGCGTTCCACTGTGTGACGTCGGGAGAAGGTGAGGAGATTCCTCGTCAGCTCCCGCCCGGCCCGGATCTGCTGCTCGATCTCCAGGAGGTCTCCATGGAAGGGGTGCTCCGGGGTGATTTTGGTGCGCATCAGGTCGGTCAGGCCCATGATCACCATGAGCAGATTGTTGAAGTTGTGGGCCAAACCTCCGCCCAGGGTGGCGATGGCCTCCAGCTTCTGCACCTGGGCCAGGTGATCCCGGTAGGCGATCTCTTCGGAGATGTTGTTGCTGATGGCCACCGAGCCCAGGAGGGTGCCGTCTTCCGCCCAGAGCTTGCGAATGGACACCCGGGAGGGCACGATGCGGCCCTGCCGATGTTTGAGGTGGACTTGCCGCCCCAACACCTCACCCTGCCCTCTCAGGTCCTCCAATATCTGCCGCATCTCCTCCGGATCGGCGTATACCACGGTGAAATGCTGGTCCAGGAGGTCTTCCGGGTGGTAGCCGTATTCGATGAAGCACTGGGGGTTGACATGGGTGAAGCGTCCGTGGCGGTTCACCGCGGTCACTGCCAGCGGAGCGTAAGTGATGACCTGGGAGAGGAAGTGGGAAGTCTGGGCCAGCTCCTTCTGCGCTTCCTTTAAGATGGTGATGTCTCTGGCCACGTGGACGGCCCCCACAATCTTGCCGGTCTGATCCCGCAAGGGGTTGGCGGTCACCAGCAAGGCCCGTTCCCGGCCGCCCAATTCCAGATTGACCTCCACCTGGCACTGGACGCCCTCCCGGAGGCACTCCTCGAAGGGGCAAAAGAACGGGGGGTGGTCGGCGCCGTGCATCAGCTCGTAGCAGAAGCGGCCCACGGCCTGCTCCGGAGTGAGAGCCAGGACCGTGCAGGAGGCCAGGTTCAGGCGCAGAACGCGCTGCTGCGCGTCCAAAATCATGATGAGGTCCGGGATGGCGTCGAAGGTGTTTTCCCATTCGGTCCGGGAAACGGTGTTCTCCTTGAGGCCGGCCGCCATGCGGTGCAGCGTGCGGGCCAGGCGCCCCAGTTCGTCATTGGCGGGACCGGGCACCCGGTAATCCAGGTCTCCGGCGTTGTAAGCCTCAGCGGCCCGGCTCAGCTCCGCCACCTCCCCGGTGAGTTTCCCGGCTAAGGCCAGGGCGGACCCCACCCCCAGGAGCCCGATAGCCAACAGGAACAACACCAGGTGATGCCGGAACTGGCTGAGGCGGACCTCCAGCAAGGCGCCGCTCAGGTTCATGGCGGTCTTGAAGACGGCCCGGCTGGGGGCCACCAACTGCTCCACCTCGCCGGGGTCGACCCAGGCCCCCACCATGAGCCGCAGCCCCCCGGGCAGCCGCGCCGGAACCGGCGCCAGAAAGCCGGGCAGAAGGTCCGGCCCGGAAGACTCCCGGGGTTTCTTTCCCCCCCCCGCCCCCGCCGGACGGGGTTCCGTCGCCTCGGGCTTTTGCCCTTCGATCCGGGAGGAAAACTGGAAAAATCGGTCCACCGGCAGGTTTTCCCGGCCCTTCTGGGAGTGCAGGATAATGGCGCGAGTCCCGGCGTCCACCAGGAATGTTTCTCCCAGAGCCCCCACCGGCTGCAGGGCCGTCTCCCGGAACTCAGGGAGGTTTTTCAGGTCCGCCCAGGACTTTTTTTCATGGCGCCGCAGAAACCGGGAGACCTCTTGAGCCACGTCCAGGGTTTTTTGGCGCACCAGGGCTTGCACCAGGGCAAAGTGCTGGTCCTGCAGGCGCTTGCTTTCCCGGGTTTGGAGGTCGGCCAGCGACTGCCTGAGGTCAAGCTGGAGCCTGACCGCAAAGACCCCCATGCCCACCAGAATGGTGAGCAGGGGCACGAAGCCGGCCAGAACCCCCAATGCCAGCAGGCGCCGTCTGAAGCTGTTAAAGAGAAATATGGGCATAGTCAAGCCGGAGGAAACGCTCAGTTTTAAAAAATTTTGCTGCGGGGGAGGGGGCCAAGGGTCGCAGACCCCGGCTCTCTTTCCCGCACCCCCTCCCCCCGTGAGAGGGAACCAGGGGGGAGAATTTTTCCTGCTTTACGGGCGGGCCTTTGGCCCATGGGGGACATTTTCAAAAAGCATGTGTAGGACAACCGCCCCCGGGTGTCCCTGCATCGGTCGTCAGCTGCGCCGCCGCGCCTTTCGTATCAGGGATACAAGTGGTAGGCCCGGCTGAGCAGTGCCCGGGAGAGGGGCAGGCGCAGCTCCTGGGCCACCTGCAGGTTCAAAGTCAGTCGCTTGATCCGCGGGGTTTCCTGGGCCACCGTCCAGACCCGGAACCCGGCCAGGAGAAGGGCCGCCTGACGTCCGGTCTGACGCCCCGTCTCTTCATTGTCGCCGTGATAGGCCATCAGGGCTCCCGCCCGGACGCCTTCTTGAAAGGCGGTCATCACCGGCACCCCGGCTTTCAAGGCCCGGTCACAGATGCATCGAAGGATTCGAGGGGACGACAGGACGGGGTCCGCAGGGATGAACAGGGCGTCGATCTGTTGGTGGAAAAGGTCGTCCAAAATCTCCAGCAGGCCCGATTCCCGCTCATCGGGGACAAACCTCCGGATAACCGCCAGTCCCATGGCCCGGGCGGCGTGGTCAACCGCCGCCGCGGCCGCTTCTCCTTCGGGCGTCACCGAGCAGTAGAGCACGCCCAGATGACGCAGAGACGGCTTGGCCTTGACCAGAAAGCGGAGCTGCTCTGCGGGGGGCACCGCATCGCTGGTGCCGGTGAAGCGGAGGTCGGTTTTCTCGGCGGGCAAGGCAAGTCCCAGGGAGGCGGGGGCCCCCATCATGGAATAGACGATGGGAACGGCGCCCTGCCGGGTAATCTCCAGGGTGACCAGGGTGGAGACGACCCCCAGCGTGATGATCAGGCGGGCTCCCTGCTCTTCCCACCGGCGGGCCGCGGCCGCCACCCGGGAGCGATCCCGTTGGGCGTCCACCACCTCCAGCTTAAAATTGAGGCCGTCCTGGTAACCCTCCTCCCTCAGCCCCTCCAACAGGCCGGCGAGTCTCTCTTGGAAGGAGTTTGCCCCCCCGTCCCACTGGATGACGCCCACCAACGGGAGATTGAACGGCGGCCCCGGACAACCCCCCGCCAGTGTCAGCCAGGCCAGTGCCAGCAGGCAGATTTGTAGGCTCCGGCGCCTTCTCCACGGCACCCCCATATCCCTTCTCACAGTGCTGTCCGGCACGATTTTTGCTCACCAGGCATCTCTGACAAGGATATTGCCTTCCAGCTTTGATGTTTCGGCCCTGAGAGAAAAGGAGGCGCATATCAAAAAGGCCTCCAGACATGTAATAGCCTTCGTCTCAGGCTCCCTACCCCTTGATGGGGGAGGGAATAAAACGACTTTTCGGATGAACGCTAGTTATGACAAGGAGGTCCTAATTCGCCCCCCTCCCCCAATCTCCTCCCGCCGTGGGGAGGGGGCTGAAAAAACAGGCAACTGCAAAATCCCTACCGGACAGCACTGGCCTTCTCGCCTTTTTTACCTTGTCGGTTTCGGGAGGTGGAAACTTTACCGCAGACACATAGAAAAATTGCGGGATTTTGCGGTTGAGCCGGGGACGTGACCTATGGATGCCGTATTCCCTTTAAATTCAATTCTGTTCACTTTGGCGACAACCCCCTGTTTCATGTGGAGCAGGCGCCCAGGCCTGCTCTGTTAAAATGAACAGCCGGGGGCGGCTGTGCTACATCCTCTCCTGATTAAGGGATGTTGCCTGTCAAGATGAAAAGCTTTAAGTGAACAGCATTGCCTTTAAACTATAACCAACCTCCTTATCGGATAGTCACGTAGGGGCGGTTGGCGAACCGCCCCTACAGGGACATTTGTTGCAAATGAAATGAGCCTCTTGGTGCGCCAGGCTAAGTGCACAATTTCATAAGTACGATTACGTATTCTCTGACCCCCCTCACCCCAGCCCTCTCCCCCCGTCGAGGGGGGAGAGGGGGTAATGAGGCGGTTTTTGCTTTCTTCCCTCTCCCCCGATGGGGGAGAGGGTTGGGGGGAGGGGGAATTAACTCTTTGCGCTCCTCTCAATGGATACGTTACCGAATTTATGAAACGATGTACTAAGCTCTGGCGGTTTTAGATAGTTCTCATCCAGAAAGTCGTGCTTTCATGTGGGTGTGTTAGCGTCGGCAGGCCATTTCTGGCCGGCGCTCATATTAATCGAAGTCTATGAAAGCGAATTTGCCGGTTAGCCGGGGCTTTGGGCCTGATTTTCCGTTGGTCCGGGCAGACTTCTCCCCTGGCCGGGAAACCCTGGAGGGGTGCGCCTTACGGCGCCGGCAGCAACATCCCCAGAACCAGGACATTGTAGGACACCACCGCGCTCCAGACATATTGCCGGAAGCCGGGCCAGCCCTGCCAGGCGCCACGAGCCAGACCAAAGACCCGTTTCAGCCGGGAAATATTGGCCTCGATGCCGGCCCGAAAGTTCCGCAGCTTTTTGTAAACCCACAGGCTCCGGACCATGTCCAGCACCCCCAGGCCCCGCTTCTTGGCGAACATCACGTCCTTGACGCCACGGGTCTTGGCCAGCCGCAGATTATCCCGGGAGGCAAAGCCGCCGTCCGCCGCGGTCTTCAGGGGCGGGCGGCCGTAGATCGCCTCCTGCCGGGTGAGCAAAGAAGGAGACCACCTCGTCGCCCGCAGGCGCCTTCTCGCCGCGGAACACCCGGCGCTCGGTCTGTTCCAGCACCCTTCTGAGCAGCCCCTCATGGGCCGCCGGCCCACCCATAGCACATGAAAAGGCCGGTGGGGCGGGCGTCTCTGCCCGCCGCCTTTGGGCACAGGCTTTCAGCCTGTGCGCCGCACCGGCAAGATGCCGGCGCCACCAAGACTTTTCAAGACAGTTGCTCATGAGCCTGGGGCTCACCCATAATTATGAAAAGTTAAGCATCCTTACGGTGCGCAGTGCGCACCCTACAAAAAACTTTTCGAAGCAGTTACTCATGGGCCTGGGGCCCACTCGCTAAGCATGAAAAGTTTTCCCCCTCACCCCAG
>Ga0194126_10011925_pt1 | contig 11072 bp, 6 predicted proteins | sample TA2KigC150mmetaG_FD_148641 | JGI IMG/M metagenome (GOLD analysis project Ga0194126, IMG submission 148641) | Freshwater microbial communities from Lake Tanganyika, Tanzania - TA2015035 Kigoma Deep Cast 150m | ecosystem: Environmental > Aquatic > Freshwater > Lake | place: Tanzania: Lake...
GCCAAGCCCTGATCGAGTTCATCGCGCCGGTGTCAGGCAGAGTGGAACTCAGGACCTACGCGTCGGACGGCCGGCTGGTCGGAAGCGAAACCCGTACCGCCGTCATCGGCCAGCGCCTGAGCTTCCAACTGGACGGCACCAAGCTCGCGAACGGCACCTACCTGGTGCAGGTCAAGACGCCGGCCGGGCTCTACGCCCAGAAGACCGCGGTCCTCAAGTAGAGCGACACCAGACATCACGAGGGGCGGCCGCCTTGGCCGCCCCTCGCAACTTAGAGCCAGACCGGCTAGAGTTTCAGGATTTTGAACGAAACCGGCGCGCTATCGACACGGCCGCATACGATGTAGACCCCCGGAGCAGTCGAAGCCGGCAAACGCAGCCGGTTCACACCTTCCCGAAGGCGTCCGTGCACCAGTACCGTGATACGTTGACCATCAATCGCGTACAAGCGAATGTCCACATGGGCAGCATGGGCAAGCTCGAGCGATATACCCCCGTCCACCACCAGCCTGACGCCGCTGGTACTCGCCGCCCGGTCCGGTTGCTCTCCGACCCCCACGGTGGTGTCGCATATCGCGTGATAGGAGACGGTCTCCGACTGCAGGGGCAGCGAATCCCAATCGTACATGAACGTCGTGTCGCGCATCTGCCCGCCGTCAACGCGGAGTGTGTCCTGGATCGGAAACTGCGAATCGGTGCATATCACCCGGCTGCCGTTGGGACCAAAGGACGCGAACTGGAAATCGTCTCCGCCCAGGAAGGCGAAGCTGTTCGTCCAGCCGGCCGCCGCATACCCACCGGCAGCAAGCTGTATGAGTGGATACGGCACGTCGGAAGCGGATCCGGGATAGTTCTGACTCGGGTGCGAATGGGCCCACTGGATAGCACCAGCCGGGGTGAGCTTGAGCAGCAGTAGGTTCGGATTGGGCGCTCCCGGTCCCACGCTCCTGGTCGGGCCGCACAGCGCAGACCCCCCGTCAAAGGTCGTGACCAGCGACCGGTCGTCGAGCACCTGTTCGTCATCAGCGGCCCAGCCGTATGTTGACTGCCATATCGGGACACCGGATTGCGTACACTGCAGCACGAAGATGTCAGTTCTGACCATCGGGTTCGTACCGTAGCTTAGAGTCCAACCTGCTGCCATCACGTTCGCCTGCTGGTCCTCCGCTACCGAGTACGCCTCGTCGGCGGCGTCACCGGGCACGAAGTTCATCCACATCACATTGCCCATCGGGTCCAGCTTCAGCACGAACGCGTCAAAGTCGGCCGAGGCGCGGATCTTGGCTCGACCGGCAACAGCGTATCCGCCATCAACGGTCTGTATGATCGAGTACCCCTCATCCTCACCCAGATGCGGGTTGCACCAGTAGGCCTTGGCCCACATGGGTAGCCCGATCGGGTTCAGCCTCACCACCATGATGTTGGGGTAGGGTGGCGGTCCGTACGTGTACGTATACCCGACGAGCGCGTAGCCGCTGTCCTTGGTCTGGACGACGGAAAACGCCCGGTCGTCGGCAGCCCCGCCAAAGGCCCACGCCCACTGCCGGGCGCCGGCGGCTGTGAGCTTGACCACCAGCGCATTCGCACTGGGGATGCCTGGGCCGTAGCTCCGCGTCCAGCCGCAGAAGGCATACCCCCCGTCCCTGGTCCGGGCCAGCGAATTCGCCTCCTCGTCGTCCGTACCGGCCGAAACGAGCGACCACTGCGGCACGGCCGCCGGGTTGGTCTTGACGACGAGGATGTTGGAAAAGGCGGGCGCATTGTACCCGTAGCTCCGGGTCCAGCCCGCAAGGCAATAGCCCGAGTCCGAGGCCTCGACCAGCGCGAGCGCCCGCTCGTCAAGCGTATCGCCGTATATCATCGCCGGTTGCTGCGCCGATGCAGCAGCGGCAACGAGAGACAGTAGTGCGGCGCATACCGCCGCGTGCCTCAACTGCATACTAACCTCCCTTTAGGACTTGGACATAATGCATCTGGGAGAGACGCTTGTCAAGTGCGGCCGCAGACGAGTCGACACGCCGCAGTCCCGGCAGGCGACCCACCGCGCCAGGCGCCCGCGTCGACGCGTCGGCTGTGGTCTACCCGTCGCTCAGTCTCGTGGTCAACCAACAGGGCGCGACTCAGCCCCAGGGACACGCCGAAGAGACTGGGGCAGCTGCCGATGGCAGGTAGCAGTATGAAGGAGAATGGTGGCGGGCCAGTGCCGCAGATACAGTGCGGCCAAGTCGAAGCCGACGGGGCCGGCAAACTAACGATGTACGACTGAGCAGTTCAGTCTAGCGCTTGCGGTTGGAGGCGAGTCTTCGGCTTTTGCTTTCCGTCTTCGCGGTCTGCGTTTGAGGTCGCTCCGGCTTCACGGAGAGCTCTGCGAAACGTTGTTGGGCAAAGGCGAGCTGCTCCGCGTACTCGGTCGGAGCAAGTTCGATGAAGTGCCGGTAAGAATCGGCCGCGTCTTCTCTGCGGCCGATTGTCTCCAAGTCGAGCGCCTTGCCGTACCAGGCCATGGCGTAGTGCGGATCGAGCCCTATGACCTTGTCGGCGCAGTCGATTGCCTCTTCGAGCCGGCCCATCTCCCGCAGCAGCAGCCCTTTGTTGTACCAGACGCTGACGGCCCCGGGCTCGAGATCCAGGGCTGTCCCGTAGCATCGGAGTGCCTCCACGTGTCGTCCCAGGTAGGCCAGGCTGATGGCGGTGTTGGCCCAGGCGTTGGCATTCAGCGGGTCGATCTCCAGCGCTTTGTCGAAGGCGTGGACCGCCTCCTCGTGCTTCCCCCCGCTGGCGAGGATTAGGCCTTCGTGGTTCCAGCCGAGCGCGAACTGCGGGTCAAGCTCGAGGACCCGGTCGCAGCACTTGATCGCTTCTTCGTACCGGCCGAGGACGTGCAGACTGCGGCCTTTGTTGTACAGGGCCAGCACGTTGCTGGCGTCCTGCCTGAGCACCTCGTCGTAGCAGGCGATGGCCTCTTCGTGCCGCCCCAGGCTGTCGAGGCTGAGGCCCTTGTTGTTCTGGGTGTCGATCGCCCACGGGTCCTGCTCCAGCGACTCGTCGTATGAGTGTATCGCCTCTTCGAAACGGCCGAGCCGGCTGAGGATATCGCCCCGCGCCCGCAGGGCACCGACGTCGGACGGGGCGAACTCCAGCGCCTTGTCGACGCAGACCAGGGCGTCTTCGGAGCGGCCCAGAGCATCGAGGGCGCTGCCCTTGCTGGTCCAGGCCTGCGGGTTGGCCGGGTCGAGATCGAGCACCTGGTCATAGCCGGCGACCGCCTCTTCGTAGCGGTCGAGGTTCACCAGAGAGAGACATCGGCCGTTCCAGGCCGCGACGTTCCGCGGGTCGAGCACCAGCACCTTGTCGTAGCAGGCCAGCGCATCCTCGTGGCGTTCGATGGCGGTGAGACTGGCCGCCTTCGCAGCCCACGCTGCCGTCAGGGCCGGGTTGAGATCCAACCCCTTGTCGAAGCACTTGACCGCCTCTTCGTAGCGACCAAGACTGTGGAGGTCGACGCCTTTGGTGAGCCAGGCATCAGCATTCCGCGGCTCCAGCTCCAGTGTATCGTCAAGCGAGCGCACGGCGTCCTCAGGCCGTCCCGCGCGCGACAGCGCAAGCCCCCGATGGTAGAGGGCCTCGGCGAACCGCGGGGCGATTTCCAGCGCCTTGTCGTAGCAACGAACCGCGTCTTCGTCGCGCTTCAATGCCCCAAGACTGATACCCTTGTTCGACCAGGCGGCGGCGTTGCGCGGGTCGAGATCCAAGCACTTGTCATAACTGCCCAGCGCGTCCGCGTGACGGCCCAGGCTGGCAAGACTCAGGCCCTTCTGGTTCCAGGCGAGAGCGAAAAGTGGCGACAACACCAGTGCCTGCTCGACGGCGGCGAGTGCCTCTTCGTGGCGACCCGAGCAGTGCAGACTCCGCCCCTTGTTGTACCAGGTAACGGCGAGCCCGAGATCAAGTTCCAGAGCTTGGTCGCATGCGGCGATAGCCTCGTCATAGCGTCCGAGGCTGTAGAGACTCAGCCCCTTGGCGCTCAGGGCCTCAGCGTGCTTCGGCTCGAGCGCAAGGGCCTGGTCGTAGCAGCCAATCGCCTCTTCGTAGCGTGCAAGCCGGATAAGCACATCGCCCCTGCTGCGCCAGATGCCTGCGTCCGGCGTGGCCAGCTCCATCGCTCTCTCGTAGCTGGCGAGTGCCTCATCCAGGCGTCCCTGTCGGGCAAGCACCTCGGCCTTGTCGCGCCAGACCCTGGCCTCCTGCGGAGAGAACTCCAGCGCCTTCTCGTAGGAGCGGATCACCTCTGGATCGTTTGTGCCGAGTCGGTTCAGGACGTCACCCCGACTGCGCCAGGCCCCGGCCTCGCCGGGGGCAGTCTGGAGCGCCTTCTCATAGGACAGAATAGCGTCTTCGTATCGCCCCAGCCGGTTCAGCACGTCACCCTTGTTACGCCAGACGCCGGCTTCCTGCGGACCGAGTTCCAGCGCCTTCTCGTAGCAGGCGAGAGCTTCAGCATCGCGTCCCAGCCTGTACAGGCTGCCGCCTTTGTTGTTCCAGGCGCCCACGTAGCTCGGGTCGAGCTCCAGGGCCTTGTCATAGGACCTGATTGCCTCCTCGTACTGCCCCAGGCTGTCCTGGCCGAGTCCCTTGTTGTTCCATGCCGCCGGGTGCTGTCCGTTGAGCTCCAGAGCCTTCTCGAGGTATGCCACCGCTTCCGCGTGCCGGCCGAGGCTGTCAAGAGTGTTGCCCTTGTTGTTCAGCGCTCCCAGGTGCTGCGGCTCCAACTCCAGGACCTTGTCGTAGCAACTGCTCGCCTCTTCGTATCGGCCCATACGGAACAGGGCGTTGCCCTTGTTGTGCCAGGCCGCGACCAGCTTGGGGTCGAGTTCGAGGGCTTTGTCCAGACACGCCACTGCTTCTTCGTACCGGCCCAAATGGTAGAGGTCGAAACCCTGGTTGCGCCACGCCGCCACCAGCCCTGGTCGCAGCTCCAGTGCCTTGTCGTAGCTTGCGACCGCCTCTTCCCGGCGGCCCAAACTGTCGAGAACCAGTCCCTTGTTGTACTGCGCCGCCGCGTAGCCCGGCTCAAGCTCGATGACCTTGTCGTAACAGCTCAGTGCCTCCTCGAGCCGCTCGAGCCGAAAGACCGCGTTGCCCTTGTTGTACCAGGCAGCGACGTCGTCTGCGACAAGGTAGAGGGCATTGTCGTAGCAACGGAGTGCCTCCTCGTACCGACCCAGGCCGAAGTTGCTGCTGCCCTTGTTGTTCCAGGCCCCTGCATAGGCCTGGTCGATTCCCAGGGCCCGATCGAGACAGGGAATGGCTTCCTCGTGCCTGCCCAGGCTGTTGAGACTCGCGCCTTTGTTGTTCCAGGCTCGGGCACAGGCCGAGTCAAGTTCAAGGGCCTTGTCGTAGCAGACGAGAGCCTCCTGGTCCCGGCCCAGGCTGTGCAGACTCGCGCCTTTGTTGGTCCAGACCGCGACGTTCTGCGGGTCAATCCCCAGGGCTTTTTCAAAGCAACGCAGGGCCTCCTCGCATCGGCCGAGACTGTCGAAGCTGACCGCCAGATTGGACCAGGCGTTCAGGTTCTGCGGGTCGATCTCCAGCGCGTTATCATAGCACCTCACCGCCTCCTGTTGCCGACCCAGCAACTGAAGGTCGTTCCCCTTCCGCTGCCATGCGGCCCCGAGCCGCGGGTTGATCTCCAGGGCCTTGTCGTAGCAGACAAGAGCCTCCTCGCGGCGCTCGAGACCGTCGAGGCAGTCCCCTTTGTTCCACCAAGCCAGGGCGTGATTCACGTCTATCTCCAGAGCCTTTTCACAGCACCGGATTGCCTCATCATACCGACCCAGACAGCTGAGGCTGTTCGCTTTGTTGTTCCAGGCCGCTGCATTCCGCGGATCGAGTTCGAGCGTTCGGGCGGCGCATTTGATTGCGTCTTCGTACCGGCCGAGGCTGTGAAACGTGTTGCCCTGATTGTGCCAGGCAAGGACATCTCGCGGGTCGATTTCGAGTGCCTTCCCGAAACAGGCAATCGCCTCTTCATCCCGGCCCAGACTGCGCAGCGTCGCGCCCCTGTTGCTCCAAACCGCGGCCAGATTGTTCTTGCTGCTGGGGGATGAGTCTGCCTGGAGCCACGGCAACATCCTTACTTTCGAGAGCTCGAGGGCTTTGTCGTGGCAGAGCAGGGCTTCATCGTACCGCCCCAGGCGGTGGAGGATTATACCCTTGCTGCACCACGCCGGCTCGTGTCCCGGGGCAAGTTCGATTGCCCGATCCAGACAGCGGATCGCCTCTTCGTCTCGGCCCATGCAGCGCAAGCTGGTGGCTTTGTTGTACCATTCCCAAGCCTCGGGTACCTCAAGTACTGGCGGGGCGACCTGACGCTCGAACAACAGCTCGAGGTCCGCGCGCAGGTCTTTGAAGGTCTGGTATCTCCGGCCCGGCTCCTTTTCCATGCAGCCTTGAACGACGGAGGACAACGGGGAGTCGAGTGCCGACACCGGTGCCTTGGCGTGGAGCCGCTGCATATCTCCCCAGAACCGGGTCGTCTCCTGCACGGTTTCTGGCATGGTCGTAAGGAAGGGAAGTCGGCCTCCGCTGGCAATCTGGTACAGCACCACGCCGAACGAGTAGACGTCGCTGCGTTCGTCGCCGTGCGCGGGATTCACAAACTGCTCTGGCGCCATGTGAGTTGGAGTGCCAAACCCGCGGCCCTCTAGAAAAGGCCCGGACAGGCCGACCGTGCCTTGTCTGACACTCAGCCCCACGGACAGCCCCCTCGGTGCGGCCGGGACCGCTGCCATTCCGAGGTCGGCTATCCGGACCGTCTTGTCCTGGCCGATCATGATGTTGGCGGGCTTGATATCTCGGTGGCAGCGAATGCCTTTGGAGAGGACATACTCCATTCCGTGGCAGAACTGCACCGCCCAGTGCAGTCCCTGCGCGAGGTCGGGAGGCCGGTGTTGCAGGTAGCCTTCAAGGGTGTTCAGACCGCTCTCGTCGGGCGCCACGTGCTCTAAGCCAACGAAGAGCCTGCCCGCGATGTTGATGACGTGGTGCGCGCGCACAAGATGCGGGTGTCGTCCCACCCCCACCCAGTTACTCGCCTCCCTGCGGAACCGCTCCCTCGCCTGGGTATCGGCTAGATACTCGTCACGGAATGTCTTCAGGACGTAGACTTCCCTGGCTTCGTGCGAGTAAACCAGGTAGGCCGCACCGATCCCACCCGAGCCGAGGACGCCATAGACTTCGTACTTCTGGCCGATGACGTCGCCGCGTTTGTAGGATGGACCCGATGCAACCTCGTGCTCATCGGTGTTCTTTGGAACGCTGGAACTGAGCGAACGACTACTCAAGCCTATGGCCTCATGATCGTTCTTCGCACCTGTGGCCGGCTGTGGATGCGACCCGCCGGGGACTTCGCCACGCAGACGTGTTCGTAATCACACCACCTAAGATGCTAGGCGTTCGAGAGCCGGTGTCAAGTCTACCGGCCGAAGACCCGAGGAAAACTGACCCGAGCCGGATACCGGAGGCTGGAAGTGCCGACCCGCTGACGATTGCCTCGACTATCTGGCGGTGGCCGAGACCCGAAACGTACCCACTGCCGCCGACTCTACCCGTGGCGACTGCTGCTCTTTGCTGTCCCCTCAGCGCCCGGATTCGAGGCGCGAGGCGAGGTACTCGGCCAGGCCGGCTGCGCGTATCTTGGCCTGCACCGCCGCAATGTCGTACGCTACTCGCAGGTACGTCACCTCCTGCACGGCCTCGTCATACATCAGACAGCAAGCTCGTGGGTCGCAGTCACGCGGCTGGCCGACGCTCCCTGCATTGATGAAGTACCTGGCTTTTGCCAGCACCTTGAATGCATCCTCACGCACGATCCGAGCCGGTCTTCCCGGCTGGCGTTCGGCCGCAAACGGCTGGTGCGAATGACCAACCATGCACACGCCGCTCGCGTAGTGCTCCATTTCGCGATCGGCCGCGCGCAGGTTCAGGACATACTCCCAGGCGGCAGGGGCGGAAGGAGACGAATGAACGACGAATAGCGGTCCTTCTTCGGCAGTGAGGGGCAGTTTCTCCAGGAAGAGCCGGTTCGACTCGGTGAGCCGGCTCCGGGTCCAGAGCAGCGCCTGGGCGGCGACCGAGTTGAAGGCGTCGATCGGGACCTTGCCGATCGCGCCGTAGTCGTGGTTGCCCGCGACGCACGTGCAGCGCATGCGACGGATCGCCTCGACGCAGAGGTTGGGGTCGGAACCGTATCCGACGATATCGCCACAGCAGACGAACTGCGTCGCGCCCTTGTCCCTGAGTACAGCGACTACTGCCTCAAGGGCCTCAAGGTTCCCGTGGATATCGGAAATGACGCCGATTCTCACGCGGTGCGCTGCGCCCGAACCGCCGCCGAGGACGCCCGCTCTTGCGGGACCTGGGCTGCCGACCCTCTCTGAGGTCTCGTCCTGTGGGGACTAGTGTGACGGATCCGATTCCTGGAAGACACCGTCGAGCACCCCGTTGACAAACTTGCCGGCCTCGTCGTCGCCGTACTTCTTCGCTATCTCCACCGCCTCGTTTATTGACACCTTGGGCGGAACGTCGTCGAAGTAGAGGATCTCCGCCGCCGCCAAGCGCAGTATGGCACGATCCAGCACGGTCAGCCGTTCGAGCCGCCAGCGCGTCAGGTGCCGGCGCAGAACTGCATCTGTCTCCTGCTGGCGTCCCAGCGCCGCATCCACAAGCCGGCGCAGATAGGTCTCGGCCTCATCCGAAGGGTTCTTGCGCAGCAGTATCTCGGAAATCGTGTTCTCCGGCTCGTCGCCGACCAGGTCGAGCCGGTACAGCACTTCGAGCGCGGACTCACGAGCCAGTCGGCGGTTGGTCATCGTAAGACAGCCCTCGGGCTCAAGGAATCTGGACGACCAGTACCCGGGCCCGCATCATCGACTAGTGTACCCCTGAATCCCTGGTCCTATGCGAACTTCTGCTTCTCTAGGTTCGCCATTTCGATAGCCGAAAGCGCCGCGGTCCAACCCTTGTTGCCGGCCTTCGCTCCGGCCCTCTCCAGCGCCTGCTCAAGCGTATCTGCGGTTATGACCCCGAAAGCCACCGGGACTCCCGTCTCTAGATACACGTGGGCGATCCCCTTCGCCACTTCCGAGGATACGTACTCGGCGTGCGGCGTGTCGCCGCGGATGACCGCGCCGAGTGCGACAACGGCATCATACTTCTTCATCGAGGCGACGCGGAGCGCGACAGCCGGGATTTCGAACGCCCCCGAAACCCAGATGACGTCAGCCGCCTTGGCATTGTGCCGGTCGAGGCAGTCGAGCGAGCCCGCGAGAAGCTGCTTCCCCACGAGGTCGTTGAAGCGCGATACTACGAGCGCGAACCTACGGCCGGTTGCGTCGAGCTTGCCTTTGAACTCCCTGGTTTCCATTGATGACTCCTTTCTCCAGATCACCGAGCAGGTGCCCGAGCCGATCTCGCTTTGTCACCAGATAGCGAATGTTCTTCTTGCCCGGCCGGACCACTAGCGGCACCCGGCCCACAACGTCGAGTCCGAATCCGCGCAGCCCGACTATCTTGCGGGGGTTGTTGGTGAGCAGCCGGATGCTCGAAAGCCCGAGGTCGCATAGTATCTGCGCGCCGATGCCGTAGTCGCGCAGGTCCGGTTCAAACCCGAGTGCGATGTTGGCCTGAACTGTGTCGAGCCCCTGGTCCTGCAGGGCGTAGGCCCGCAGCTTGTTCGCTATGCCGATACCCCGCCCCTCCTGCCGCATGTACAACACCACGCCCCGGCCCTCGCGGGCGACCAGCTTCATCGCCTGCGCGAGCTGCGGCCCGCAGTCGCAGCGTTGCGAGTGAAACACGTCTCCGGTCAGACACTGAGAGTGAACACGTACGAGCACTCGCTCCTTGTGCCGCACGTCGCCCTTGACCAGGGCGATGTGGGCATAGGGTTCGACAACATCCTCGTAGACGACAGCACGAAAGTCGCCGTAGTCGGTCGGTAGAACGGTTTCGACGACCCTGCGGATGAGCTTTTCACGCTGCCGCCGATAGTCAATCAGATCCTTGATAGTGACAATCCTGAGTTGGAAGCGCCTCGCGACCGTCTGCAGCCCGGGCAGGCGCGCCATGGTGCCGTCGTCGGCCATGATTTCGCACAGCACGCCGGCTTCGCCCAGACCTGCCAGCCGTGCAAAGTCCACCGTCGCCTCGGTATGACCGGCACGTACCAGCACTCCCCCATCCTGGGCTATGAGCGGGAAGATGTGGCCGGGTCGAGCCAGATCCTCCGGCCGCGTCTTGGGATTCACAAGGGCTCTGATGGTCATGGCGCGGTCATGGGCAGAGATGCCGGTGGTCGCACCCTTGGCTGAATCGACTGAGACAGTGAACGCCGTGCCGTGCAGCGCGGTGTTGCCCTCGGTCTGCAGAGGCAACGCAAGCTCGTGGCACCGGCTCATGGTAAGAGGCACGCAGATAAGCCCGCGGCCGTGGCGGGCCATGAAGTTGACCTTGTCGGCGGTGATCTTCGCGGCCGCGCAGACGAAGTCGCCCTCGTTTTCGCGGCCTTCGTCGTCAACCACGATGACGAAGCGCCCTGCCCTCAAGTCGGCTAGCGCCTCATCTATCGAAGCGAACACGCTCTTGCCGTCAACCCCGCGCCGGATCTTCTTGGCTCCGCCAGTCATGAACAGTCAAGATAGTGGCGCGTCCGGCTAAGTCAAGAAATGCGCCGGGACGCAACGCCGGGGCGGCCCAACTCAGCTATTGATTTGTCTCGGGAAATCAGTATCATAGCCATTCTCTGCCGGGCCCTTGAGCCTGTTGGCGGCACGGTGGCTCAGGTCTGCGCAGCGACCAACGGCTTTCTAAAGAGCCCGTCTAGCATTGACAGTAGTAGCGAAATTGGTATAAGGATAGCTAAGATGAAGACTTACGTCGCCAGGAACGACGACATAAAGAGCGAGTGGTATCTGTTTGACGCCGGCGGTCAGACCTTGGGCCGCCTCGCCACACAGATAGCTGTTCGTTTGATGGGCAAGCACAGGCCAATCTACACCCCCCACATCGACTCG
>Ga0194126_10011934_pt1 | contig 11070 bp, 9 predicted proteins | sample TA2KigC150mmetaG_FD_148641 | JGI IMG/M metagenome (GOLD analysis project Ga0194126, IMG submission 148641) | Freshwater microbial communities from Lake Tanganyika, Tanzania - TA2015035 Kigoma Deep Cast 150m | ecosystem: Environmental > Aquatic > Freshwater > Lake | place: Tanzania: Lake...
ATAGTGATCCTTGTCATGGAACGCTATCAAGTGGAAGACATGGAGATCATTTTCGATTGCACCGGTCGCGATGACTGGGGAAAGTTCAGCTTTCCCGTGTGGTACGGCATTCCCGTCAAGGTGAACCGGCGGGGGTACAGCTATGATTTCAACCTCCGGGGGGGGCTGAAAAGGCTCACGGGGAAGATGTCTGTATGGCCCGATCCGCAATCAACGCTCAAAAGAACGGAAGGGAACGATTACATTTATTACGGGACCACCGGTTACGAATCCAGCTACGATCTGATCGGGAACTACTATGTACCGTTCAATGGTGTGTATGATTTCGATATCTTCACGGAAAATCCATTGAAAGGCCGTCATGTGCAACGGGCGCTGGAGGCTTTCGATGAACTGGCAGGCGCAGCGGGCCGATATGCCGCGTCGACTGTGCACGACAGACCTAGGGAATTCCTCAAGAAAGTCGCAGTCAGGAACAGAGAATCGCTGGCTGATGAGGCCGAGATCCTCCACCGCATCATCGGCGCTGACCTGCCGGTGCTGCCGCCCGACACCATCGGTGTGGACTATGAAGTCATCCCGCTGATGGTGACCGAAGGGTGTGCGTATAACTGCCGGTTTTGCCTTTTCAAAAGCGCGGGCGACTTTAGGGTGCGAAGCAGGCAGAACATCATGGCCCAGATAAGGGCTTTAAAAGTGTTTTACGGCGCCGATCTGGTCAATTACAATTCTCTCATGCTGGGTCAGAATGACGCCTTGGCGGCAGGGGCTGAACTTCTGACCTATACGGCCGAGAAGGCCTACGATCTGTTGGATCTGCCGGTTTCGTACCACCGGGGTCGACCGCGTCTATATCTTTTCGGCGGCGTGGACTCATTCCTTTCGGCGGATGATTCCCTGTTTGATCGGTTGGAACGCTTGCCCTACCTGACTTCGATAAATGTGGGTCTGGAGTCGCCCGACCAGGAGACGCTTGAGAGGCTGGGCAAGCCGCTGCGGGTCGAAAAGGTGAGGGAGTCCTTCCGGAGGATGCAGGAAGTCAACCGATGCCGTCGTCATATCGAGGTGAGCTGTAATTTTGTTTTAGGCGGTGATCTCCCACCCCGAAACGCGCGGGCGATAAAAACGCTGCTTTCCGAAGAGAAAACGACGAAGGGCAAGGGGGTGGTCTACCTCTCGCCGCTGATCGGGGCCTCGCAGCGAAGGGAGATTCTGAGAGATTTCAGAGAGATAAAAATGGCATCGTCCCTTCCCGTCTTCATCTACCTGGCGCAAAGGCTGTGATTTATGATCACGCGAAGATGATGATCAGGACAGACAACAGAACCAGGATGTGGGCGGAGATAAGCCCCCACTTGTGGCGTTGGTAGAATTCGTTGGCCTTTTGAATCCGCTCGAGCCCCCCGCACAGTCGCCTGAAACGGTCGAGGCCCGGGTATTTGTCGTTGTCCGAGGCGGAATCATTTTGAAACGCGAACATGGGGTAGACGGCATAGAGGTGATCCGTCAGGGGCCGAAACAGGGTGTCGATGACGATCCCCTGCCAGGGTTGATAGGCCATCGTTTCGGCGTAAGGCCTGTTTACGGCATAGGCATGCCCGAGGCTCTGATACCTCACTTTTTGTACGAACGGATGAGCCGTTTGCCGGCTCGAGCGTATCAAGGCTCCAAGCAGCAACACCTTCCAGTCCGGATTTTCCGCTAAAAAGCGGGTGCATTGCTTGAAGCGCTCGGCGTCGAAGCGGTCAAAAACCACGTCGTCTTCGAAAACGACGATCCGCTCTGCGCCGGCTTCCAAACCTTTACGCAGACAGGTCATGTGGGATTCGTACATCCCCTGTTCGACGTCGAAGGGGTGACGCTTGACGATAACGAATTCGACTTTGCCTTTCAATCCGATTTGTGCGAAAGAGGCCGCGGCCGCCTGCCGCCGGTCTTCGCGTTCTTCCACGGAGATGCAGTAGATGCGATCAAAAAAGTCCCAGACATGGGTGTCTTGTTTTACGGTGTCCTCGGTCAAGCGTCTCTCCCCTTGCGATTCTCCTATCGTATGGGCGGTGCCCCCTGTCACGAAATGACGGCTGCGTAAAAAGGCCGGATGCTGCGTTGCATTTCATTCTTTGTCGCTGCGGCGTACGTAAAAAGACGCCTCGCTCCTCGAAATTCGTGCGCCTTGTCGGAGCCTGCCCCGGCGAAGGCCGGGGGCCTTATTACGAAGCCGCTCCAGTTTCGGGGCCTTTGAGACTTTTTTACGAGGTCGTGTTCTATCCGGGTTTTTTCCCGAACACGGCCACGAAAGGATTGTTGAAAGGGACTTTTTCGTTGCGCGCTCTTCCCCGGTCCGATCTGGAGTGATCCGGCCTTCCCTTATCCTGTCGCGGTTGGATCTTTTTGGGCGGTTCCTCGCTCCGTGGCGGTACCTCCGCGATTTTTTCCCGCCGGGGATCTCTGCGCTCGGCCCCCGGTGGCGGCTCCCCGTCCGCTGCCGGCTTTTCCTTCCGGGGTCTTTCGGCGCGCGGCTTCGGCGGTTTTTCTCCGGCGGATCCGCCCTCCTTTCCGATGCGCGCCTTCCCCTTCGGCTTGACAGCAGACTCGCCGGCCGCATCCGGGTGCGTCTTCATGGTCAGGGAGATGCGTTTTCGTTCCAAATCGACGGCAAGGACCGTCACCTCGACGACCTGCCGGACCTTCAGGATTTCGCCGGGGTCCTTGACGTACCGGTCGGCGATCTGGCTCAGATGAACGAGGCCGTCCTGGTGGACGCCGATATCGACGAATGCGCCGAAAGCGGTGATGTTCGTCACGATCCCGGGGAGCTTCATTCCGGCCGCGAGATCCTCGATCTTTTCGATTCCGTCGGCAAAACGGAAGGCCTCGAACCCGGCGCGGGGGTCGCGTCCGGGCTTCGCCAGTTCGGCGAGGATGTCGTTCAAGGTCGGAAGGCCGATCTCGCCGGTCACGTACCGGGTCGGGTCGATCTTTTTCCGGAGCTCTTCATCGCGCATCAGATCGGCAACCGAGCAGTTGAGGTCTTCCGCCATCCGATCGACGATAGGGTAGCTTTCGGGATGGACGGCGCTCGCATCGAGCGGATTTGTGCCGTTCAGAATCCGGAGAAAACCGGCGGCCTGTACGAAGGCCTTGGCCCCCAGGCGCGGGACGTTCTGGAGCTCCTCGCGGGAGGCGAAAGGCCCGTGATCATTGCGCCAGACGACGATCTTCTCCGCCAGCGCCGGTCCCAGGCCCGAAATATAAGTGAGCAGGGCGGCGCTGGCTGTGTTCAGCTCGACGCCGACCGCATTCACGCAGCTCATGACCACATCGTCCAGGCTTTGCTTGAGCTCGCCCTGATCGACGTCGTGCTGGTACTGCCCTACGCCGATTGCCTTGGGTTCGATCTTCACCAGTTCGGCCAGGGGGTCCATGAGGCGGCGGCCGATCGAGACGGCCCCGCGGACCGTCACGTCGTAATCGGGGAACTCGTCGCGGGCGATCTTGGACGCAGAGTAGACCGAGGCGCCGCTTTCGTTCACCATGACGATCTGGATCGCCTCCGGAAGCCCCAGGGTTCCTAGAAAGGTTTCCGTCTCCCGTCCCGCGGTGCCGTTCCCGATGGCGATCGCCTCGATCTTCAACTGGGCGCATAGCGAGAGGACCCGCTTGGCGGCCGCTTCCCGGTCCTTGTCTGAGAGATGGGGGTAGATCGTTTCGTGATGGATCAATCTTCCCTGGGCGTTGAGGCAGACGAGCTTGCACCCCGTCCGGAAACCGGGATCGAGGGCGAGGACGCGCTTCTGGCCGAGGGGCGGCGCGAGGAGGAGCTGGCGGAGATTGTCGGCGAAGACCCGGATCGCCTCCGCATCGGCCCGCTTTTTAGAAACCATGCGGATTTCCGTTTCCATCGCGTTGGACAGGAGCCGCCGGTATGAATCCTCGACGGCCAGCCGGACCTGCACGGCAACCGGACCGCTTCCCTTGACAAAGAGCGAAGCGAGCAGCGAGATCGCCTCCGCCTCGGGCGGGATGACGCGGAGTGCAAGGTATTCCTCCTTCTCTCCCCGGCGCATCGCGAGGATCCGGTGCGAAGGCGCTTTGGCCGCCGGCTCTTCCCAGTCGAAATAGTCCAGATAGCGATCCCCGTCCTTCTCCTTGCCCGCGATCACTTTCGACTGGAAGACGGCCTTGTCCGCAAAGAATGCCCGCATCCGGGCGCGCGCCTGTTCGTTTTCGTTCACCCACTCGGCGATGATGTCCCTGGCGCCGGCGAGGGCCTCCTCCGGAGTGGCAACCCCCTTTTCGGGATCGACAAAGGCCGCGGCTTCGGCGAGGGGGTCGAATGTCTCTTCCTGGGCAAAGATGCGAATGGCGAGGGGCTCGAGCCCTTTCTCACGGGCCGCGATAGCCCGCGTCCGGCGCTTGGGACGGAAGGGGAGATAGATATCCTCCAGGACGGCGAGCGTTTCCGCCGTATCGATCCTGCCCTTCAGCTCGTCGGTGAGCAGTTCGCGCTCCGCGAGCGATTTGAGGATCGCCTCCCGCCGCTTGTCCAGCTCGGCCAGCTGGGCCAGCCGGTCGCGGATCGTGGTGATCTGAACCTCGTCAAGGGTTCCCGTGACCTCCTTGCGGTAGCGGGCGATGAAGGGAACCGTCGCCCCCTCGTTAAGGAGCATGGCCGTCGCTTCGGCCTGCGCTTTTCCGATACCGAGATCGCCGGCGATCCTGACGATGTGGCGTTCAAAAGGGTTTTCCTCGGATATGCCGCTGTTCGATGGTTCCGTCATTTCGCTTGCACCTTGTAGGGTATTCCTCATTTTGCAACCCCTCATATCATAAGGACGGGTGTTTATGAAACGAAATGTGAAGTACACCACCCACAGGGCGGTGTTTCCGGTTCGTCCCTTTTCGAAAGGGGATTTCATGGGGCGACCGATATTTCTTCTGCTGTTGATGATTGCGCCGATAGGAGAGCAGCGGCGGACATGACGATCCCGAGTTTATGGATGTACCGGGCTCCTTGAAATGGTAGGGGAAGTATGATAGATGACCGTATCGTTTGGAATTGATGGCTGAAACAGGAAAGAGTATGGCGGTATACGAATACATCGCGCTGGATTCAGGAGGGCGCAGGCGTAAGGGAATCGTCGATGCCGGGAGCATCGCCGCCGCCAACCTGAAGCTCCGGGAGAGCGAGATCTATCCGACGGAAATCGTCGAGGCAGCCGACCGTAAACGGGAAGAAACGGCAGCACGGGGCGGGTCGATTCATCTTTTCCGAAAGGTCGGACTCCGGGAATTGGCCTCGATGACCCGGCAGCTCGCCACCCTCATAGGGGCGGGTCTTCCCCTTGTTCCCTCGCTAGCCGCCTTGGTGAGTCAGATCAAGCATCCGATCCTCAAAACAACGCTCGCCCGGATCAAGGAGGAGGTCAACGAAGGAAACAGCCTCACCCAGAGCATGTCCCATTTCCCCGAGATCTTTCCCCCTTTCTACATCAACATGGTACGGGCGGGAGAGGCTTCGGGGACAATGGGTCTCGTCATGAACCGTCTGGCCGATTTCAATGAAAGCCAGCAGGCGCTCAGGACGAAGATCCGGTCGGCTCTGGCCTATCCGCTCTTCATGTTCTTCATCGGAAGCGGCGTGCTCTTTTTCCTCGTCACATTCGTTGTGCCGAACATCACGAACATCTTTCGGGAGATGCATCAGGCCCTTCCCGGGATCACCGTCTTTCTCATTGTAATAAGCGGCTTTCTGAAAAACTTCTGGTGGGTGATCGCGTCGATCCTCCTCGCGGCGTTCATGGGTTCGCGCTATGCCATCCGGAAGACCAGGCAGGGGCGGCGCTGGTGGGACGGATTTTTGCTTCGCGTTCCCCTCTTCGGCGGGCTCAACAGAAAGATCGCCGTGGCGAGATTCAGCCGCACCCTCGGCACCCTTCTGCAAAGCGGCGTGCCCCTCCTGTCCGCCCTGGATATCGCGAAAAACGTGGTGAACAACACCCTGCTCGCCGAGCAGATCGGCCTGGCCGCCAAGGATGTGGAGGAGGGACAAAGCCTCTCCTCCCCCCTGTCAAAAAACGGTTTTTTCCCCTCCATCGCCGTGGAGATGATTGCCGCGGGAGAAGCGAGCGGTAATATAGAGGTGATGCTCTTCCGGATCGCCGATGCCTACGAAAAGGAGGTGGAGGCGAACGTCCTGCTGGTGACCTCGCTGCTGGAGCCGATGATGATTCTCGTCATGGGCGCCGTGGTCGGCTTCATCGTCGTCTCGATCTTGCTCCCCATCTTCGAGATGAACCAGCTCGTCCGGTAACTGGGGTCAGGTCTTTAAATTTAGCGTTTTGCTCGAAAAATGCTAAATTTAAAGACCTGACCCCATAAAAAGGAAGAAGGTATAAGGAAAATGAAACGTAATGAAAGCGGATTCACGCTGATCGAACTGATGGTGGTCATCGTCATCCTGGGCGTTTTGGCCGGATTGATCGTTCCCCGGATCATGGGACGGCCGGACGAAGCGCGCCAGGCGAAGGCGCGGATACAGATGGAAAGTCTCGAAACGGCGCTTAAACTCTACAAGCTGGACAATGGAAACTACCCCACGACTGAGCAGGGGCTCCAGGCTCTGGTGACGCCTCCCGCCGTGGGGACGCAGGTCAAGAACTGGCGGCAGGGGGGGTATCTCGAGAAGGGGAAGGTGCCGAAAGATCCCTGGGACAACGATTTCGTCTACATCTCGCCCGGAGCGCACGGGGATTACGATCTCATCTCCCGCGGCGCCGACGGCGAACCGGGCGGCGAAGGAAAGAACAAGGATATCAATAGTTGGGAAAGTGACTAACCGGGGCTATACGCTGATCGAACTGTCCGTGGTGGTGTTGCTCGTCGGGATGCTTCTGTTGATCACCGTTCCCCGTGTCCGGGATACGCTCCTCAACGACGACCTCAAGGTCGCCGCACGCCGTTTTGTCGGCGCCGCCCGCGAACTGCGGAACGAATCGGTTCGGGAGCGGACGGATTCGATCCTCCACATCGATCTCAGTCAACCGGCCTTCTGGGTTTACCCCGCCGATACAACGGCCGAAAAACGGGAGGAGCTCCGCAAGAAGGCGGTTCGCCTTCCGGAAGGGATCCGGATAGCGGACATCAGGCAGGTCAACGCGGCGAAAAAGACGGAAGGCGAGGTCTTTATCCGCTTTTTTAAGGAGGGGTATGCGACCCCCACCGTCATCCGTCTTGCCAAAGGGGACCAGGTTTTATCCCTGGTCTTTCACCCCTTTCTTCAGACGGTGGGCGTTCATGAGGGCGATGTTGACGATTTTCCCTTTTCCCAGGAGAAACGTGGTGCCGGTTTCTGATCCGAGCCGACCGGGAAGGTCCGATTCTTACCGCCGGGCGCCGCGCGGGGGGGAGGTCCTCGGAGGGTTCACGCTTCTGGAGGTCATGATCGCGATGGCGATCATGGCCATCGCGCTCGTCGCAGTGTACCAGTCGCAATCCCAGAGCGTCTCGATGGCCTCGGACTCGCGCTTTCTCACCACGGCCTCGCTCCTGGCACAGAGCCGGATGGCGGAAATCGATGCGGACACCCTCAAGACGAGCACGGCGAACGGTGATTTCGGGGAAGCGTTCCCGGACTACCGGTGGCAGGTGGAGGTCGGAAATGTCGAGGAGATCCCGTTGCTCAAACGGATCACCCTCACGGTGACCAACAGCCGGATGACGAAACGCAACACCTACCGCCTCACCCTCTACAAGGTTGTACCGCCGTGAATCACAAAGGCTACACGCTCATCGAGATACTTGTTGCCGTTCTCATCCTCGGGATCGTTTTATCCACCATCTACGCCTCCTATACCGGGACCTTCAGGATCATCGGTGAAATTAAGTACGATGACGAGATTTACGGCATGGCGAGGAGCACGCTCGATCGGATGGCCCGCGACCTCCAGTCCGCGGCCCTCTGGCGGGGGGCGTTCACCTTCAAAACAAGCGCGTATACCCTGGGCAACAAAGAGTTCGTACGCCTCATTTTCCGGTCAGCGTCCCATATCGCCTTCAACGACAAGGAGTCGCCGGCCGGGGTCTCCGTCATCGAATATGGCGTAGTCGAAGAAAAGGGGGAAGGGAAGGGGGGATATGCCCTGTTGCGGGGTGACAGCCTCTACCGCGATCCGGAAAAGGAGTCCTCCCCCGCCGACGGATTTCTCATCTGCAACCGGATAGAGGCCCTGACGTACACCTTCTATGACGAATCGGGGAAAGAACACAGGTCCTGGGACTCCGGAACGACGGATGCGGCGATCCAGAAGAACAGGTTCCCGGCCGCGGTTCTGATCCGCCTGAACATGGTAAACGAAACCGACAGCAAGCGCCCCCATCTCTTTACGATCCGGGTTCGTCTCCCCTTCAACCGTCCGGAGGCGCCATGAGGGGGCGATGGTTGAACCGACGGGGGGTCGCACTGATCCTTGTTCTTCTGGTGATCAGCATCATCACGGCGTTGACGATCCAGCTCAACCGGGACACCCGCTCCGGCGCTTACGAAGCGGCAACTCTCAGCGACGGTATCCGGCTGCGCTATATCGCCGAGTCCGGGTTTCATGTGGGCGAGGCGCTCCTGCTTGCCGACAAAAACGCCTTTGACGCCCTGACGGAGCTGTGGGCGCGCACCGAGATGCTCTCCCTCCAGTCCGAACATTTCTTCGACAACGGCTCCTTCAGGCTGATGATCGAGGATGAAGCGGGGAAAATTGCCATCAACCGCCTCGTCAGCGGAAACGCATACAATCCCCTGATCCGCGATCTCCTCATGCGGCTCCTCACCGGCCCATATTTCCGGATGGAGCGGGACAAAGCCGTTGAACTGATCGAGGCGATCAAGGACTGGATCGATGCGGATGACGCGGTGACCGGCGGCGGTGCCGAGAAGGCGTTCTACACGGCCCTGGAGCGTCCATACGCCGCCAAGAATGCGCCTCTTGATTGCATTGAGGAGTTATTGATGGTAAAGGGGGTGTCCCTTGATCTGTTTTACGGTAAAGGCGACTCACCCGGTCTCTTCCGATGTCTGACCGTTTTCGGCGACGGGCGGATCAATATCAATACCGCCCCCAAATACATACTCCGGGCGCTGGTGGAGGAGATGACCGATGATGATGTGGAGCGGCTGGACAAGTATCGGCGGGATGAGGGGAATAATCTCAGCGATCCGCTCTGGTATCAGAAGCTCCCCCGGGCGACCATGATGAACATTCCCGCGAGCCTGATCAACGTCCAGAGCGCGATCTTCAGGGTGACCGCCGTCGGTCTTCAGGGACGGGTTGCCGAGAGGATCACGGGTGTGGTCAAGAGGGAAGGAAGTCGGAGAAAAGTGAGTTTGTTGTCCTGGAAGGTGGAGTAATGCCCGAAAGAATACTGGGCCTCGATATCGGCGGCGGCGGCATCAAAGCGGTTCTCCTTTCGCGCGGGTTCCGGGGGGGGTATCGTGTGCTTGGTTTTACCCGGACCGATATCGACAGGGCCGGCGATCTGCCGCAGGCCTTGAGCCGGCTTTTCGCCGATCAGCCTTTTCTCGGCACCGTCTGCGTGACGACGCTCCCGACCGGGGCCCTCTCGTTCAGGGAGATCCGGCTCCCTTTCCACGACGACCGGAAGATCCGAAAGACGATCGCCTTTGCCCTCGAACCGCTGGTTCAGACGCCGCTCGACACGGTCTTCATCGATTATACAAAGACCGGCGGAAAATCGCAGGCGGAGATCTTTGCGGCTCTCGCCCCCCGTTCCCTTGTCGATGAGCGGAGCGCGCTCCTGGCCGGATATGTTCGGGAGACGGCCGTTATCGACATCGACGCCGTCCCACTCGCCTGCCGCCTGATGGAGGACCCCTGCTTCCCGGAGACCGCCCTCCTGATCGACATCGGCAAACAGGATACGACGGCTCTATTTACCGAAAAAGGGAGGATCGTCCACCTCCGCCATTTTGCTTTCGGCGGGGAGAGCGTCACCCGGGCGCTGGTCGAGTTCCTGAAAATCGACGCAGACGAAGCGGAGCGGATGAAGCAAGGCGGGGCGCTTCCGACCGGGGCATTATCGGCCCTAAGGGAGTGCTGCTCCCCTCTCTTCGCCGAGATCAGGAACACGCAGTCCTATCTTCTCTGGCAGGGCCGTCTTGCTCAAGTTCCCTCCCGGATGATCCTGACCGGCGGCGGTTCAAAGACCCCGGGGCTGAAAGAACAGCTCGAAGATTTTTTTGCCCTTACCGTAGAAAGGACGGATCTTGCCGCGATGCTGGGCATTCAGATGGAAGAAACCCTCCGGCAGTCATGGGATCCGGCGGTTATGGATCAGGCGCTTGCCCTTGCGGCCAGACCGATGTCGAAGGGTAGGGGGTTCAATTTCCGGCAGCGGGCGTCCGAGGCGCTCAGCGGCTACGGGGAACTCCGGGATCGACTGAAAAAAGGCGCCGTCGCGGCCCTCGTGATTCTAACCCTGGCCGGCATCGAGATCGGGCTCGACGATTACAGCGCTCGGCTCCGCCTGGCCGCACTGAAGCAGGATATCGCCAGGGAATTCAAGAAGATCGATCCCGATGCGCAGAAGATCGTCGATCCGGTGGCGCAGCTCAGGGGAAAGATCACCGAGGCGCGAAAGCTGGCGGCCGGCATGGGAGAGGCGGCAACGGATGCGATGCTTATTGACATCTTTAAGGAACTCTCGGCGCTTGCCACCGCCGACTGCCTGCTTTCCTCTTTCAATCTCGACGGGAATGCGATCGGTCTCAAGGGGGAAGTGACAAATTATGACGCCGTGGAGACGCTCAAGAAGGCGCTGGCGAATTCAAAAACCTTCAAGTCGGTGGTGATCGGCTCGACCGGCATGGTGAAACAGGGAAGCAAGGTCGAGTTCGAGATGAAGATGACGTTGAAATAATGAGACAATTTTGGGATCAACTGACGAGAAGTCAGAAATACACCGTGATAGCAGGCATTGTCGTTGTCGGCGCCGCCCTGTTTAATCAGTTTGCCATCGCCCCCTACTTTGAGGCCCGGCAGAAGGCGCGCATCGCCGTCG
>Ga0194126_10011944_pt1 | contig 11064 bp, 7 predicted proteins | sample TA2KigC150mmetaG_FD_148641 | JGI IMG/M metagenome (GOLD analysis project Ga0194126, IMG submission 148641) | Freshwater microbial communities from Lake Tanganyika, Tanzania - TA2015035 Kigoma Deep Cast 150m | ecosystem: Environmental > Aquatic > Freshwater > Lake | place: Tanzania: Lake...
CCTTCTTCAATACCTGTAAACAAAAACTTTCGTATATAAAAACTTTCTGACTCAACCCATTCAAATAATTCCTGTAACTCTGACACTTTTTAAACATTTCTTAACTCATTTAATCTTGCAGAATCAACAATGTTAACTGTTTCATCTATCTGGGAGCTCTCGCAGTGCCAGTGATGGTATTGAAATTTATCCTCTGCAAAAGATAACCCCTTGCATTTAATTGTATCTGCTATTATACAGGATGGTTTTTTTTCTAAAAATGGAACTGATGATAATGCAGAATAAATTTGACTGAAGTCATGACCATCAATAGTAATAACCTCCCAGCCAAATGCTTTAAACTTATCCTCAAACGGACTTGTATTCATTATATCAACAGTTCGCCCATTAACCTGAAGACCATTCCTGTCAACAATTGCAGTGATGTTGTCTATTTGATGGTGAGCTGAAGCCATTGCAGCTTCCCAGACACTGCCCTCCGCACATTCACCATCTCCAAGCATTACAAAAACCCTGTAATCTTTCCTGTCAAGTCTTGCAGTAAGAGCCATTGCATTTGCCACTGCAAGTCCGTGGCCAAGTGAACCTGTAGGAAACTCAACTCCAGGGAGAGCTTTCTCATCCGGGTGCATTGGAACTTTTGTATCAAGTGTATTATATGTCCATAAAACATCCTCCTCAAAATAACCCTGGTCAGCAAGAATAGTATAAAGTGCAAGACATTTATGGCCAGCTGATAAAATAAACCTGTCCCTATCAGACCATTTAGGATCTCGCGGATTGTGGCGCATAATTTTATTGTACAGAACTGTTATTATATCAATACTTGAAAAAGCACCTCCAATGTGGCCTTCCCCATATCGCATCATTTTAAGGATATTTTTTCTGCACCTGTATGACTTATCTATTAAAATTCTTACTTCTTCAGTGGTTAATTCTGCCATTTCTAATACTTCTCCCCATTTAAAACCAGGCTTATGTAAATTTTAATTTAAAAAAAACTGCTCATATCAGCCGTTTAAAATAACGGAACAGATAATATAAGTGGTATAATTGTATAATTATATGCAATTTATTGCATTGTTGCAAAATAAATAAATACAACCCGTCTTTTACAGACCCATAATACCAGTCACTTTATTTAATCATTAAAAATATTAAGGGTATTTTACCAGTTAATCTCTTTTTCTTAAAATAAAAAATATGATAATATCTTTGCAGTGAAAATAAAAATGTTTTTTTGTTTCTGTAAAAATTTATCTTTATTATTCGTATCATTTACGAATATTATGATAATAAATAAAAAAAAGTGTTGAATAATAAAAATATATTCTTAAATGTCAAGAATAAGAAAAAAACATAAAAGAAATAATACAGCTCTAAAGATTACCATTTTTTTAATTATAATATTTATTTTCAGCTCCATTGGAATTTTTAGCATGGTAGGCGGCACAATTTTTACAGCAACCGCTGCAGCTGCAAGTTTTATTTCGGATTTGCCCTCCATAGAAGATTACTCTCCAACACAGAGTGCACTGACATCCAGGATATATGCAGCAGATGGCACACTCATTGCAACCTTCCATGGTGAAGAAAATAGGGAACTTGTACCACTTGAGCAGATTCCTAAAAACCTTATCAATGCTGTGATATCAATTGAAGATGAGAGATTCTACCGGCATACAGGATTTGATCTGGAAGGTATTGCCAGGGCTTTTTTGATTAATCTACAGTCAGGTGAAATAGTTGAAGGAGCAAGTACAATAACCCAGCAGGTAATAACCAGCATATATATACCTGAAGGAAAAAAAATAGTAACGTACGATAGAAAAGTTAAAGAGGCTGCCCTTGCTTATCAACTTGAAAAATTCTATACAAAAAAAGAAATACTTGAAATGTACCTAAATACTATTTATCTGGGTGAAGGTGCATACGGTGTACAGGCAGCAGCAAAGACTTATTTTAATAAAGATGTTGAGTATTTAAGCTTATCAGAATGTGCAACAATAGCAGGGCTTATTCAATCACCAAGTCACTATTCTCCTTATCTGAATAAAAAAGCAGCCCTTGAAAGAAGAAATATTGTTCTGGGTAAGATGCTTGAACTGGGTTATATAGATGAGGATGATTATGAAAATGCAATCAGGCAGCAAATTATAACACAGAGACCTTTTGTGGCAGAAGAAAAAAGCTTTGCACCATATTTTGTGGAATATGTAAAACAGATATTAATCAAAAAATATGGAGTTACCAGAGTATTTGAAGGTGGTTTTAATATATATACAACACTTGAGCCTGATATGCAGGTTGCTGCAGAAGATGCTATCAAGCAGGTGCTTTATGACCCTGAAGACCCTGCTGCCTCACTGGTCGCAATGGATCCAAGAAATGGATTTATAAAAGCAATGGTTGGAGGAAAAGATTTTGGGGATATGAAATTTAACCTTGCAACTCAGGCAAAAAGGCAGCCTGGCTCAACTTTTAAAGTTTTTGCACTTGCTGCTGCACTTGAACAGGGAGTAAGCCCTTATATGACATTTAATCCAAATGGCACCTTATTATATGATATTGTTGGAAGCCAGCCCTGGGAAGTATCTAATTATAAGAATGCAAGTTTTGACACAAATGAAATGACAGTTATAGATGGTACTGTTCGTTCAGTTAATGTTGTTTATGCACAGCTTATAATGAGGGTGGGTGGTTACAGTGTTTCGAAAATTGCAAATGACATGGGAATAGAAACACCAATGGAAGGTTATCCTGCAATAGGTCTTGGTGGTCTTACAACTGGGGTATCACCACTGGAGGTATGCACCGCATTTTCAACAATAGCTAATTATGGTGTAAGACATGACCCTGTTGCAATTTTTAAAATTACAGACAAGGATGGAAGATTAATTGAAGAATACAAAGAAGAAAGCAACCAGGTTCTAAAACCTATAAATGCTTACAGAATGATTGAGATAATGCAGCAGGTTATGCTTCGTGGAACCGGAACAAAAGCAAGACTTGACGACAGACCTTGTGCTGGAAAAACTGGAACAACCCAGGAGGTTGAAAATGCCTGGTTTACAGGGTTTACAACAAATTTATGTGCCTCTGTCTGGATGGGATATCCGGAAATTAATAAAAAAATGGGACCAATACATGATATGGTAGTGGTGGGAGGTGCTCACCCTGCAATGATATGGAAGCTGTTCATGGAGAGAGCAACTATAAACCTGCCGGCTGAAGACTTTAAGAGACCTGAAGATACAGTCATTGATCTGCAGGTTACAACAAACCCAGAGACCGGTGAATTATGTATACCTAACAGATTTACACCATTTGACCAGATAAGCCTTATGGAATTCAGATATGGCTCTGAACCGACAGTTCAGGCACCTATATATCCCGAAGACATACCTATTCTTCCCAACGTCACACTTATGCCAGTCTCAGAGGCAAACAATATCCTTTATCAGTTAGGATATATAAATGTTGAATATATAAACGAACGTTATGGTGAAGTTCCATCCGGATATACTATCAGGCAGGATCCACCAGGAGATCTACCGGTTGAAAGAATAAGAAAGATAAAGGTCTGGGTTAACCCTTAATCAATTATTAACACAGTTTGCTACTTGCCTTAATATACCGCTTAATACCTGTCTCAATTAATACCTGATTTATTTAAATGATTAAAAGCCCCTTCTTTTTGGCCTTATATATAAAAAATAAACCATTAAAATTATTGCAGCAACTGCAAAAGCAGATGCAGCAATTATTACTGCAAGCAAATATGGGGCAATTTCCCCTGAAGCTTTCTGTTCTGGTTCTTCAGGTTCAATATCTGTTTCCTTTTGAATTTCTGTATCCGTATCAGTGGATAGTGTTTCCTCTGCAACAGGCTGTTTTTCCAGTTCACTTACAACTTCAAATGCTGCCTTCTGTGTAGTAGCAGCAGGCACAAACATTGATGGAATATGGCGTATAAAAAATTCCAAAACATATTTTCCCTCCACCTGTGGTTTTAAAATCTGAGCACTAAAAATTCCATCTTTGCCTTCAACGTCTGCACCAGTTTCATTATCAAGAAGTGTTATATGCTGTGCTTTTTTACCATCCGGATACAAAATATTAAATGTCAGTTCATAGTCTGCAGGACTTAACACTTCCTGTGATTCAGAAGCCTTTTCAAGTTTAACAAACACATTAATATCTGTATTTAACAAATAGAATTCTTCTGAAGGTTCGATAATTGAAATTACTGCAGGAAGTTTTACAACTTCAAGATTAATAATACTGTTAGATTTTGAGGAGGTTGGAAGATGTATTAATTTAAAAGTGACAAGATAGCTTCCTCTGAAATCTGTGCTGTCATAAATTCCCGAAAAAATACCATCATTTTCATTTTCATCAGTATTTTTACCATCATCTGTCAGTTTCAGATCTTCAACCACTTCACCCTGCGGGTCTTTTATATCACAATAGACCTCAAAGTCTGTAGAATTAATCTCAGTATTTTCTTCAAATAAACCTGAAATATTTATTTTCAGTGGAACTTCTGCTGCATATGTATAGATTGAATAATAAGGCTCTATAATATAAGGGTCTGTAATATTATAAACAAACAGTGCATCTCCTCTTATTTCATAATTCCATTTACCATCCAGAGGTTCATCTATTTTTATTATCTTAAAAATACTTTCCTGTACAAGTTCACTGTACTTAGCCTGAATTCCTGAAGAATCAACTAAATTTATTGAAGGTACCGGCTGTATTTTATTCTTAAGCGACAGGACAACAAGCTCCTTTATATAACTGCTTACCTGAATTTCTCCTTTCAGGGCTTCTCCATCTTCCTGCTCTTCAATCCTTATGAATCTGCTTGTTAAATTTTTTAAGATTTCGAGATAGCTGTTTTTAATATCTGAAGCATTATCGGCTTTCCAGCATGCACCAGAAGTTATTGAAGCCATTTGTTCAAGAAGCTCAATATCAGCTTCTTTTGTGAAGGCTATAGGGTAAATTACAATATTTTCATATTTAAAGCTGTAACATAAATCAAGAAGCTGCTGCCTGTATTCTTCCAGGTACTGCTTCTCACTCTTTGGTAATTCACCTTTATCATCACTTTTCTCCAGCAGTTCAGAAAACTGTTCAGAAATTTCACCCTTTTTATCAGTACCGTCGTAATTTTCATCCCGTACCGGTGGCACATCTACGTCCTTATCTTTGCCTGGTTTTTCCTTTACCGGTTTATCGCTTTGCTGTGACTGGGGTGGAATATCATTAATTGTAAGGGAGCCATCAGTTAAAAAAATTACAGCAGTTTTTTGCTTTTCCTGTCTGCCATCCAGAATAGTTTTTATCTTTTCAAGAGCTCCCTTCATATCCGTCAACATCTGGTTACTCTTGATTTTATTGATTGCAGAACTTATGTCGTTCTCATTGCCGCTTATTTCTGTAAGCGGCAAATAAATATTTGTATTTGCCCCAAAGCCTGAAATCAGTACCCTGTTACCCTTGTTTAAAATTTCTGCCAGATATACAAATAGCTTTGCAGCATCTATTCTCATATTCTGGGGGTCGTTCTTCCTCATACTTCCCGACTCATCAATTACAAGAATATAATCATAATTATCTTTTTGAGACGGTTCATTATCCTGTGCCATAAGATTAATGCGAGGTATAAAGTTTAGCTGAAATAAAAAAGATGTAAAAGAAATTAATAAAAATACAAGAATTATTTTAAAAGTTAATTTTATTTTTTTTCTTTTATTTTTATATAATATTTTTTTCATTGCTTCATTTTTTTAATTATATTTATCTTATTAATAGTAAATTATCTTAATTGCAGTAAATATTACTTTTAGATACAGTTCAATATAGATACCCGCGCACTGAAGTATGTGGCACTTATCACCAAAATTCAAGCTTCGCTTGATATTAATTAACATTCACCCACGCACTAAAGTGCGTGGAACTCTGCCCGCCGCAGCGGGTTATTAGAGTATTATATTTCAAATTATTATTATTATAAATAATAAGTTCTTCTTAATTCAGAACTTCCTTTTTAATTTTATTATTAGAAATATCTAATTGGTATATCAACCGGTGCTATAAGCAATCTTTTAAATTCCTCATTAAGCCTAAGCAGGCTTACCGAGCAGCCCTCCATATCCAGTGAGGTACAGAAATTATTAACATACGTTCTAAATATTTTAATTTTTTTATCACTTAAAATCTTATGCACTATTTTAGAAGCAATATAAAGCTCTCCAATAGGAGTGCCACCAAGTCCATTTATCATTATGGCGACTTCATCACCGCAAGTAAATGGTAAATCTTCAATAACAGAATCTGTAATTATTTTAATTATTTCATCAGCAGGCCTGTACTTAATTCTTTCCCTTCCCGGCTCACCATGCAGCCCGACTCCCAGCTCAATCTCATCACCACCCAGCTCAAATGTTGGTGAGCCCTTTGCAGGAGTTGTACATGATTTTAAAGCAAAACCCATGGATCTTACATTCTCATTTACCTCTACTGCAAGCCTTTTTAAACTCTGAATATTTACCCCTTCCTCCTCGGACTTTGCACCAACTATTTTATACACAAACATTGCACCTGCAACACCTCTTCTGCCGGCAGTAAATGTGCTATCCTTTACGGCAACATCATCATTTATTATTACAGTATCAACAATAGGACCTCCTTCAAATTCAAGCATCTCGCTTGCCATTTCAAAATTAGCTCTGTCTCCTGTATAGTTCTTGACCAGAAACAACACCCCTCTTCCCCTGTCAACAATTCTTGCAGCATCAACAATTGCATCAAGTGTTGGGGCAGCAAAAACTGGCCCAGCACAGGCTGCATCAAGCATACCTTTTCCAACATAAAAAGCCTGGTCCGGCTCATGCCCGCTGCCTGAACCTGAAACTACTGCAACCTTGTTTAAATACGGGTCTTTTCTGTAAACAATTCTCTTTTCAGCAATCAGCCCAATTTTATCCTTGTTTGCAAGCACAAGACCCTCAAGCATTTCGAAAACTACATCATCGGGCTTGTTTATGATTTTTTTCACCCTCTACCTCTTTTAAAAAATAAAAATTAAAACACACATTTAAACAGTCCCGAGAACTTCAACAGCTGCTTCAAACATAAGAACTATTACAAGGGAGCCAGGGTCCCTGTTTCCTCTTGATCTCTCACCAAGATAAGAAGCCCTGCCTTTTCTTGCAACCATATCAATTGTTTTATCAGAACCTTCTTTTGCTGCATTAAGAGCTGCCTGTAAAACTTCAAGCATATCTTTTTTATTATCAGCTGAGCTTAATTCCTGAGCTGGTCTTGAGCCTGTAATATTTTCCATGGCTTCAACTGCCGGCTCAAGAGAATCAACCAGTGTCTTATCGCCAACCTGTGTATTACCTCCCCTTCTTTTGATAACATCAAGAGCACTTTCAACTGCTTTTACCCAGTCTTGTGGAGATGGCTCCTTGTTATCTGCAATATACTTACCCGTTTCAATAAAACCTGTTCCCAGCATTGCTCCAGAAGTTCCTCCTATGGTATAGGCAAGTGTAAAACCAATTTTTTTCAATAAATCTCCAGGTTCAAGCCTGAAAAGTTCAGGTATTACACCCAAAACCTCTTCAAATCCTCTTCTTACCCCAACTCCACAATCAGCATCACCCATTGAATCAAGTTCGGTAAGGATTTTTTCGGCATCAATTAATTTTTTGCTGATGGCCTCAACCACCCTGATTAAAACACCTTTTTGTTCTGCCATTATTTCTCGATATTATATTTTAGATATCCGCGTACTAAAGTGCGCGGCACTTACTTAAATTCAAGCTCTCTTGTTATACGCTCAATCACAAACATACTGAAGTGCATGGAATTCTTGTCTTTTAATTTTTTTAGAAATACTGCACTTATTCCACTTGCAAGATACTATTATAATTCTATTACTTAACTGTTATTGCTTTGAACCCTATCAATAAATAGAACTTGCTCAACACTTAAATTAATGGTTAAATTTTAAATATTATTTTATTTAAAATCAATTTATTATTTAGACATGTGAGAAATATTTTTTTTGATTTAATCTGCTGTTAAACCACCAGACTTAAGTCCGGAAAGTTTCACTGCACAAACATTTGTTAGGATTTTTTGTCAGGACTTTTTGTCAGGACTTTTTGAAATTTTTAAAGTTTTTTAATAGAAATTCTAGCAGAGCAATTTAAAAAAAGTTTATTACAGAAAACAGGCAGGGAGCAATGAATCAGAAAATTTCTGATGTTAGATGTGTGCGGGTCAGGTTTGCACCAAGCCCCACAGGTTACCTTCACATAGGAAGTGCAAGAACTGCATTTTTTAACTGGCTTTTTGCAAAAAAAAGCGCTGGAAAATTTATTCTTCGAATAGAGGACACAGATATTCAAAGGCATATGGAAGAAACCATTAATTCATTAATGGAAAATCTTAAGTGGCTTGGTATTAATTGGGATGAAGGTCCTGATACTGGTGGTGATTTTGCTCCCTACAGGCAATCACAGCGGACAGAATTCTACAAAGATTACGCTGAGAAATTACTAAATGAAAAAAAAGCTTACAGGTGCTTTTGCACACCTGAAAAACTCGAGCAGAAAAGAAAACAAAAGAGTGGCAATAAATCAAAAGACAGCCAATTTTTTAAATATGACAGGGAATGTTTAAGTCTTTCAGAATTTAAAATAAAAGAGAATTTAGTGAATGGTTTGCCTTATGCAGTAAGGTTTCTTGTCCCCGAAAATAGGGATATAATTTTCAGTGACACCGTTTATGGTGAAATAAAAGTAAACAGCAGCCAGATTGAAGACTTTATTATAATAAGGTCAAACGGACTTCCAACATATAATTTCTCTGCAGCAATTGATGACATACTGATGAAAATTACACATGTTATAAGAGGTGAAGACCATCTTTCCAATACTCCAAAACAGGTGTTAATTTATGATGCCCTCAATGCAGAGCAGCCTAAATTTACACACCTGCCAATGATCCTTGGGCAAGACGGACAGAAGCTTTCAAAGCGTCACGGCTCAATATCAATTGAATCATACAGGGATGAAGGATTCCTCTGCGAAGCAATACAAAACTACCTTGCACTTCTTGGATGGGCTTATGATGAAAAAACAACTGTATTCCCGCTTGAGGATTTGCTGGATAAATTCAGCCTTGAAAATATTACAAAAAAACCTGCAAAATTCGATTATGAAAAACTTTTATGGTTAAATGGCGTTTATATAAGAAATACCAGCAACAATACATTAAAAAACCTTATATTTCAGAGAATAGAAAAAAATATCAGATGTGGCAATTTAGACATCAGCCCGGATACCAGCATTGACGAAAAACTTGAAAAAATTTTACCCATAATAAAGGAAAGGATAAAAACATTAAAAGAAGCTGAGGAAAAAGTTATTCCTTTCTTTTCCCGGATTGAATACAGCAGTGAAATTAAAAATTATTTTAAAAATAAAAAAGAAGAAGCAATAAAAATAATTGACGATGCAGTTACCTTATTATCCCAGATTGATGATTTTAAGGCAGAAATCATTGAAAAAACCTTAAGGCAAATATCTGAAAAATTAAATATTAATATTAGAAAAGTAGCAGAAGCTGTTAGAATTGCAGTATGGGCTTCACCTGCAGGTCCTCCCCTTTTTGAAACAATTGAAATAATTGGAAAAGAAACGGCTCTTGAAAGGCTGGGGAATTATAGAAATATTATTGATTCCTGTTAAACTTATAATAAATAAATTATTCCTGGAAAAGCCAGGTCGAAAGATACCTTTCACCTGTGTCCGGAAGCACCACAACAATTGTCTTTTCCTTGTTTTCGGGCCTTTTTGCAACTTCAAGGGCGGCCCACATGGCAGCGCCGCATGAAATACCGGCAAGTATGCCTTCCTCTTTTGCAAGCCTTCTTGCAATGATGCCTGCATCCTCATTTGAAACAGTTATAATCTCATCTATTACTTTAAGGTTTAGTATGTCAGGCACAAAACCTGCCCCTATTCCCTGTATTTTATGCGGGCCTGGTTTGCCTCCTGAAAGCACGGGGGAATCCTTGGGCTCGACTGCAATAAACTTTATATCCGGGTTCTTTTTTTTGAGTACCTCGCCAACACCAGTAATAGTGCCCCCGGTCCCTACGCCTGCAATAAATATATCAAAATTTCTATCAGTATCATTTAATATTTCAACTGCTGTTGTTTTCCTGTGTATTTCCGGGTTTGCAGGATTCTTGAACTGCTGGGGCACAAAACTGTTTTCTGTCTGTGCAGCAAGCTCGACTGCTTTTTCCACTGCGCCGGTCATGCCTCTTGGCCCTTCGGTAAGGACAAGCTCAGCGCCAAAAATCTTTAAAAGCTGGCGCCTTTCCATGCTCATTGTCTCAGGCATTGTAAGAATGAGCCTGTAACCCCTTGCCGCGCATACGAATGCAAGTGCAATTCCTGTATTTCCGCTGGTAGGCTCGATTATTACCGTGTCTTTGTTTATTTTCCCTTCTTTTTCTGCGGCATCAATCATAGCTACTCCTATGCGGTCCTTGACGCTTGAAAGGGGATTGAATGATTCAAGCTTTGCAAGGATTGTTACGCCAAGGCCTTCGGTCATTTTATTTATTTTAACAAGCGGTGTGTTGCCGATTGTTTTTGTGATATCTTTAAAAATACGCATTTTTTATTTCCTTTCATCTTTTAATTTGATAATGCCGGGCTCCGGTAAAAAACTGCCCTGGTTTGTTAGGTTTTGCCGGGAGCATCCCGCTACAGTACAAAATAATCTACTGTGATTTTTTAAGAGCCTGTTCAATATCTGCAATAATATCGTCAACATTCTCAAGCCCGATGGAAAGCCTGATAAAATCAGGCGTTACTCCGGTTGATAGCCTCTCTTCCTCGGAAAGTTGCTGGTGGGTGGTTGTTGCAGGATGTATGGCAAGGCTTTTTGCATCACCGACATTTGCCAGGTGTGAAATAAGTCCAAGCGAATCAATGAATTTCTTTCCTGCCTCAATGCCTCCCT